>JADHED010003096.1_pt1 | contig 10454 bp, 11 predicted proteins | sample 8952041 | NCBI WGS metagenome assembly JADHED01 (sample SAMN16124423, study PRJNA663239) | bioreactor sludge metagenome | isolation source: sludge (control) | place: India:Bengaluru | collected 2018-09-08
GCGCGAGGCGCCCGCCGGCACGCGGGCGGACGACCCCGAGCGGCTCGCGGCGCTGCGCCGCGAGGAGGCGTGGCCGCTCGTGCTGCGCGGCGTCGGGGCGAACGAGAAGCCGGACGCGGCGGCGCGCACCCTCGGGGCGCGCGCGGCGTTCATGGCCGGCGACTTCACCTGGGCCCAGGAGCTGCTGGAGCCGCTCGGCGCGGACGCGACCGAGGAGCCCGCGCTGCTGCGCGCCGACGCGCGCGCGCTCGCCGGCGACTGGGACGCGGCGTGCGCCGACTACCGGCGCGCGGCCGGGCCGTCGCACGGCGCGGCCGGCCCGTCGCACGGCGCGGCCGCCGCGGTCTGGCTCGAGGTGCGGCTGGCCGCGTGCGAGTGGCGCGACGGCAAGCACGACGACGCGCGGCGGCGCCTCGACGCCGTGCTGGAGAAGAATCCCGGCGAGCCGGCGCAGCTGGCCGCCGAGCTGCTGCTCGCGCGGCTGCCCGCACCGCCGACCGAGGCGGCGGCTCCTCCCGGAACGAAGGCGGTCGCGCGATGACGACGACGCTGCTCGACACGCCGCTCGCCGACGCGCCGCTAGAGGCGCCATCCGATGCGACGGCCGTCCGCGCGGACGCGGTCCGGCTCGCCGGCAACCTCGCGGAAGCCTCGCGCCGCCTCGCCGCCGCGCTCGACGACAAGGAGCGCCTGCGCCGCCTGCTCGACCAGGTCCTCGAGACCATCGACGCCGGCGTCGTGCTCTGCGCGGCCGACGGCCGCGTGCTCGCCGCCAACGGCGCCGCCCGCGAGATGGGGGCCGTCGACCCGGCCGGGACGCCGAACGCGTTCGTGCTCGCCGCGCCGCTCGCCGCGCGCGGCGAGGCGGACGACGCGCGGCCCTTCCGGCCGCGCGGCTGCGCGGGCCCGACCTGGGTCGCGCGGCGCGGGCGCGTCCCGCTGCCCGGCGGCGGCGAGGGGCTCCTGCTGACGGTCCAGGACGTGACGTTCGCGATGCGTCTCGAGGAGCAGGCCGCGCGGCGGACGCGGCTCGAGGCGCTCGGCCGCATGGCCGCCGAGATCGCGCACGAGGTGCGCAACCCGCTCGGCAGCCTGGAGCTGTTCGCGTCGCTGCTGGTCGACGAGCTCGAGGACCGGCCGGAGTCGCGCGAGATGGCCGAGCAGATGCTGCTCGGCGTGCGCCGCCTCTCGGGCACGGTGACGCACCTGCTCGCCGCCGTGCGCGGCCGCCCGGTGCGGCGCGCGCCCGCCGACGCGGCCGTCCTCGCGCGCGAGGCCTGCGCGGCGCTCGCGCCGGTCGCGGCGAGCCGCGGCGTCGTCCTCGAGGCCCCGCCCGCGGGGCACGCCGCGCCGGGCGTGCTGGACCGCGACGGCGTGCACCAGGCGCTGCTCAACCTGGTCGGCAACGCGCTCGAGGTCACGCCTTCCGGCGGCCGCGTGCGCGTCTCGGCGCGCCGCGCGGGCGCGGAGGCCGTCGTCGAGGTCGAGGATTCCGGCCCCGGCGTCGCGCCCGAGCTGCGCGAGCGGATCTTCGAGCCGTTCTTCACCACGCGCCAGCTCGGCACGGGCCTCGGGCTCGCCGTCGTCGAGCGCGTGGCGCTGTCCCACGCGGGGTCGGTCGAGGTCGGGGAGGCGCCGCTCGGAGGGGCGCTCTTCCGCCTGACCCTCCCCGACCGCAGTCTCGATGAACAACCGGATGGGGTGCACGGGTGACACGTAGACCGGCCGTCCTCGTCGTCGACGACGATCCCTCGATGTGCGCCGGCATGGCGCGCGCCCTCGAGCACGCGGGCTGCGAGGTCACGCGCTGCAGCAACGGCGCGATGGCGCTCGACGCGCTGACCGCGCGCCCGTGGGACGCGATGGTCAGCGACATCCGCATGCCGGGCCTCGACGGGCGCGAGCTGCTGTCCCGCGCACTCGCGCTGCGGCCCGAGCTGAAGGTCATCCTCTGCACCGCGTTCGGCACCGTCGAGGACGCCGTCCTCGCGATCCGGCGCGGCGCGAGCGACTACCTGCTGAAGCCGTTCCCGAAGGAGGCGCTGGCCGCCGCGGTGCGCCGCGCGCTCGGCCCCGGCCCGGGCGAGCCCGCCGAGGGGGTGCCGGACCTCGTCGGCGAGGACCCGCGCTTCATCGAGCTGGTCGAGCAGCTGGCGCGCGCCGCCCAGACCGAGAGCACCGTCCTGCTGACGGGCGAGAGCGGCACGGGCAAGGAGGTCGCGGCGCGCTTCATCCACGCGCGCAGCTCGCGCGCCGCGGGGCCGTTCGTCGCGGTCAACTGCGCCGCGCTCCCCGGCGAGCTCCTCGAGGCCGAGCTGTTCGGCGTCCGCCGCGGCGCCTACACGGGGGCCGACCGGGACCGCGCCGGCCAGTTCCAGCGCGCGGCCGGCGGGACGCTGCTGCTCGACGAGATCGGCGAGCTGCCGCTGGCGCTGCAGGCCAAGCTGCTGCGGGCGCTCGAGGAGCGCGCGGTCATGCCGCTCGGCGGGGGCGAGACCGTGCCCGTCGACATCCGCGTGATCGTGGCCACGCACCGCGACCTCGGCCAGGCCGTCGGCGCGGGGCAGTTCCGCTCCGACCTGTACTACCGCCTGCGCGTGCTGCCGCTCCGAATGCCCGCGCTGCGCGAGCGCCCGTCCGACGTGCCGCTGCTGGCCGCGCACCTCGCGGCGAAGATCGCGGCGACCTACGGGAGGCCCGTCCCCGAGCTGACCGCCGAGGCGGTCGCGCGCCTGCGCGCGCACGCCTGGCCCGGGAACGTCCGCGAGCTGCGCAACGTGGTCGAGCGCGCGGTCGTGCTCGACCGCCGCGGCCGGATCACCCCCGAGGACCTGTTCCTCGACGAGTACGTCGGCCCGCGGCCGGAGTCCGCGCTGCTGCCCGGCATGACGATCGCCGAGATGGAGCGCCGGCTGATCGAGACCACGCTCAGCGCCGCGGGCGGCAACCGCACGCGGGCGTCGGAGATGCTCGGCATCTCGGTCCGGACCCTGCGTAACAAATTGAAACTGTTCCGCGAGGAGGAGGTCCCGGAACTGTCAATCAGCTGACGGGTCGCGGCAGTAAATGCCGGGGTTTCGGACGGATCGGCCGCCAGAGGCCCGGAACCGCAGGCACGCCGCTTGCTTCTCGGGACATCAGAAGTGGGGGTGGGGCTATGCCCCACCCGGGTGGGGCCTAGCCCCACCCCCACAAGAGAGGGGAGACCGATGGCAGGCATCAAGGGCATGGCCAACGACGGCTTCCTCGACCGCATGGAGCGGGCGATGGACGTCATGTCGAGGCGCCAGCAGCTGATCGCCTCCAACGTCGGCAACGTGGACACCCCCGGCTGGCGCAGCCAGGACCTCGACTTCAACGGCGCGCTGCAGCGGGCCGTGGACGCGGGCCGCGCCGGGGGACCGCTGCGGGCGAGCGACCCGCGACACATCACCGCGCCCTCCGGCCGCCAGGGCGACCCCGGGCAGGCGCGGCACGTGCGCGGCCTCGCGCTGCGCAACGACGGCAACGACGTGAACATCGACCGCGAGATGCTCGCGCTCGCGCAGACGCGCGGGCGGTTCGAGGTGACCACCAGCGTCGCGCGGATGCGGGTCCGGCAGCTGCTCGCCGCGATCGAGGACGGGAGAGGCTGATGGCACTGTCGCGCGCGATGGAAGTGGCGGCTTCGGGGCTCTCGATGCAGCGCGCCCGGATGGAGATCGTCGCCAGCAACCTGGCCAACGCGCACACCACGCGCACGGCCGCCGGCGGCCCCTACACCCGCAAGCTGCCCGTCGTGAAGGCGGTCGGCCTCAAGAACGACGCCGACTTCAAGGACGCGCTCTCGCGCGCGGTGAAGGCCGTGCGCGTCATGTCCGTGCAGAGCGACCCGCGGCCGCCGGTGCTGCGCTACGAGCCGGGGCACCCCGACGCGAACGCGCAGGGCTACGTCGCGTACCCCAACATCGACCCCGCGCAGGAGATGACCGACATGCTGTCGGCCATCCGCTCGTACGAGGCGAACACGGCCGTCGTGAAGAACATCAGGGACATGAACGACAACGCGCTGTCGATCATCCGCTAGACCGATGTGTGTGGGGGTGGGGCTGTGCCCCACCCGGGCGGTGCGACGCACCGCCGGCCGTAAGAGGCCAACGGGAGAGAGCTCATGAACTCCGGGCGCATCGGCGACATCGGGCAGATCCGGCCGCTCACGCCGGACATCGGGACGAAGAAGCCGGACGCCGCGCCGTCGGGCGGGCCCAGCTTCGGCGAGGCCCTCGAGAGCGCGCTGAAGGCCGTGGACGGCGGGCTGCAGCACGGCGACGCCCAGGCCGCGGCCTACGTCTCGGGCGAGAACGTCGACCTGCACAACGTGCTGCTCGACATGGAGCGGGCCGACCTGAACTTCCGCACGATGGTCCAGGTCCGGAACAAGCTCCTCGAGGCGTACAAGGAAATCATGCGGATGCCGGTGTAACCCATGCCCGACTTCCTGAACCAGATGTCCGGCGCGTGGACCAGCCTGTCCGTGAAGCAGCGGACGACGATGGTGACGTCGTTCCTGGTCACGGTCGCGGCCATCGCGGCGCTGGCCTGGTGGGTGCGCCAGCCGAGCTGGGCCGTGCTCTACACCGGACTCGACCCGAAGGACGCGCAGACCGTCGTCCAGGAGCTGCAGGCGCGCAAGATCGAGCACCGCCTGACGGACCGCGGCGCGATCGAGGTGCCGGTCGAGGCGGTCAAGTCGCTGCGGATGGAACTCGCGGCGAAGAACCTGCCCGGCTCCGGCCGGTTCGGCTTCATGGAGATGTTCGGCAGCGAGAACCTCGCGCAGTCCGACCGCACGCAGCGCATCAAGTACCAGAAGGCGCTCGAGGACGAGCTGGCGCGCACGATCGAGTCGATCGACGAGGTCCAGAACGCGCGCGTGCACCTGGTCCTCCCCGGCGACCGCGTCTTCATCGACGACGAGGACGTCGCCAAGGCGTCGGTCACGCTGACGCTGAAGCGCGCCGCGGTGCCGACGGCGGACGAGGTGCGCTCGATCGTGCACATCGTCTCGGGTGCCGTCGAGGGGCTCGCGCCCGAGCGCGTCAGCGTCGTGGACACGGCGGGGCACACGCTCTGGGAAGGGGACGGCGCGGCCGGCGGGTTGATCAGCGCGCGCCAGGCGGAGCTGCGCAAGGGTGTCGAGAAGGACATCGAGACCAAGATCGCCCGCGTGCTCGAGCCGATCGTCGGCCCGCAGCACTACGTCGTCCGCACCACGGCGGACATGGACTTCCAGAAGGTGCTGCGCAAGGAGCGCACGCTCGACCCCGACAGCGGCGCGCTGATCTCGGAGCAGCGGAGCAAGGACCGCTCGTCCTCCTCGAGCGGCGCGTCGGGCATCCCGGGCACCGCGTCCAACCTGCCCGGCGGCGAGGGTCCGGGGGCGGACTCCGGCGCCGAGAATTCGCAGTCCGACCAGGTCACCAACAACTACGAGTACTCGGTCGTCGAGCGCACCGTCGAGGAGCCGGTCGGCGACGTGAAGCGGCTCTCGGTCGCCGTCGTGCTCGACTACGCCGCTCCCGCGGGCGCCCCCGCGGGCCCGGCGGGCGGCGGCGCGGGCGCCGGGGGCGCGGCGGCGAAATCGGTGCCGCGCAGCGACGAGGAGCTGCAGAAGATCGAGCAGCTGGTGCGGGCCGCGATGAGCTTCGACAGCGAGCGCGGCGACGTCGTCACGGTGCGGCAGGCGCCGTTCGCGCAGCCGGAGCTGGCCCCCGAACCCGTGTTCGACTGGCGCGCGCTGCTCCCCTACGTCAAGTACCCGGCGCTGGTCTTGATGCTGCTGCTGGTCTTCCTGCTGTTCTTCCGGCCGTTCGTGAAGACCGCCCGCGAGGCGCTCGCGGGCGGGCGGCAGGCGATCCGGCCGGGGTCCGCGGCGGCGGTCGCGACCGCGGAGATCGACACCCGCATGCTGGGCCCGGCCAGCCAGGTCGAGCTGCTGCGCCAGCGCCTCGCGCGGGCCGCGGCGGAGCAGCCGGCGGGCATGGCGCAGACGCTGCGGGTCTGGCTCAACGAGCCCAAGGACCAGGGCTGATGCCCGAAGAAGTCCTCGGCGGCGTGCAGAAGGCGGCGATCCTCCTGACCCTGATCGGCGAGGAGAGCGCGGCGTCCGTCCTGAACCAGCTCGAGGCGGACGAGGTCAAGGCGATCACCGCCGAGATCGCGAAGATCAAGATGATCGACCCCTCGCAGCACGGGGTCGTGCTGGCCGAGTTCCAGTCGATGGTGCAGGAGGCGCGGGCCCTCGAGCTGGCCGGCGCGCCGCTCGCGCGACGCCTGCTCTCGCGGGTCCGGCCGGGCGAGGACGCCGAGAAGATCATGAAGTCGCTCGAGCCGCGCCGCAGCCGCGACGACATGGAAGGCGTGGACGTGCCGGTGCCCGAGCTGCCCGAGGGGCTCGTCACGGCCCCGCCGCGGCGCCTCGCGCTGCTGCTGCAGGACGAGCCGGCCCAGACGGTCGCCCTCGTGCTCGCGCACCTGCCGACGCGCCGCGCGTCGCAGGTGATGGGCCTGATGGACCCCGAGCGCCGGATCGAGGTGACGCGGCGCATGGCCGCGATCAAGGAGGTCCGGCCGGAGGTCGTCAACCGCGTCGGCGCCGTGCTCGAGAGCCGGCTCGCGGCCATCTGCGACGAGCCGCTGATCCCGATCAACGGCATCCAGACGGCGGCCGACACGCTGACCAGCCTCGGCCGCGCCGCGGGCCAGGAGATCGTCGAGGCCCTCGCCGAGAACTTCCCGGAGCTCTCGCAGCAGCTGCGCGACATGCTGTTCACGTTCGAGATGCTGCTGGCGCTCAAGGACCGCGACGCACAGGAAGTGCTCAAGATGGTGGACCGCAGCACGCTCGCGCTGGGGCTCAAGGGCGCGGACCCCGAGCTGCAGGACCTGTTCTTCCGCAACATGTCCGAGCGCGCCGCGACGATGCTCAAGGAAGAGATGGAGTTCCTCGGCGCGCCGCGCCTCGGCGACATCGAGGGCGCGCAGCGCTCGATCATCGACATGGTGATGCGCCTCGAGAAGGAAGGCACGATCTCGCTCGAGGAGGCCCCCGCCGGTGCCGCGCGGTAGGCTGATCCACGACGCCGACCCCGGCGCGGGCGCGGTCGTCGTCGTCGCGTACGAGCCGCCGCAGGCCTCGCGGCCGGGCCGCGACGCGTCGCCCGAGGCGCTCGCGGAGGAGGCCCAGCGGGCCGGCTTCGAGCGCGGCCTCGCGCGCGGCCAGGCCGAGGCCAAGGCCGCGCTCGACGCCGAGCTGCGCCGGCTGCGCGAGCGCGTCGCCGCCTCCGTCGCGCAGCTCGCCGAACTCGAGCAGCACATCGTCGAGGAGACCAAGGAGCGGATCCTCGCGCTCGCGCTCGAGATCGCGGGACGCGTCGTGCGCGACCGCATCGCCGCCGGCGACCCGGTCGCCGCGCGTGTCGCGGCCGAGGTCCTCACCGACGCGCCGCGCCAGGGGACGCGCGTCCTGCGCGTCCACCCGGACGACCACGCCGCGCTGCTGCAGGCGCTGCCGGGCCTCGGCGAGCCGGGCTCGATCACGCTCGAGATGGACGCGTCGATCGCCCCCGGCGGGGTCGTGGTCGAGACCCCGCTCGAGAACGTCGACGCGCGCCTCGGCACGGCGCTGTCCGCGATCGCGGACGCCCTCCAGGAAGCGCGATGAACTGGCGCGCGGAGCTGCAGGCGACGCTCGAACGCGCGTCGGTCCGCGCCGGCGCCGCGCCCGTCGTTCGCCGCTCCGGCCACGTCGTGCGCGCGGTAGGCCTCGCGATCGAGAGCCTCGGCCCGCGCGTCGCCGTGGGCGAGGAGGTCCGGCTCGAGAACGCGCGGGGCGAGCTGCTGTCGCTGGCCGAGGTCGTCGGCTTCTCGGCGGAAAAGGTCTACAGCATGCCGGTCGACCCGGTGCGCGGACTGCGCCAGGAAGACCGCGTCGTCGCGACGGGGCGCCACCCGCGGATCCCGGTGGGGGATGCGCTGCTCGGCCGCGTGCTCGACGCCGACGGCCAGCCGCTCGACGGCGGGCCGGCGGTGGACGCGCTGCACGTGCGCCCGATCCACGCCGAGCCGGTGCCGGCCTTCAGCCGTCCGCGGATCAGCCAGCCGATGGTCACCGGGGTGCGCGCGATCGACGGGCTGCTCACGCTCGGCCGCGGGCAGCGGATCGGGATCTTCTCGGGCCCCGGGGTGGGGAAGAGCCGCCTGCTGGGCAGCATCGCGCGCCACGCCTCGGACGAGCGGATCGTCATCGCGCTCGTCGGCGAGCGCAACCGCGAGGTGCGCGAGTTCGTCGAGGGCGAGCTGGGGCCGGAGGGGCTCGCGCGCGCGGTCGTCTTCGTCGCGACGTCGGACGAGTCGCCGCTGCGCCGGGTGCGCTGCGCGCTCGCCGCGACGACCGCGGCCGAGGAGTTCCGCCGCCGCGGCCACAACGTCACGCTGCTGATGGACTCCTTGACGCGCGTCGCGATGGCGCTGCGCGAGATCGGCCTGTCCGCCGGCGAGCCCCCCTCGACCAAGGGCTACACGCCCTCGGTGTTCGCGTTCCTGCCGCGGCTGCTCGAGCGCGCGGGCAGCGAGGACGGCGGCGGCGCGCTGACCGGCATCTACACCGTCTTCGTCGAGGGGGACGACCTGACGGACCCCGTCGCCGACGCCGCGCGCGCGATCCTCGACGGCCACATCGTCCTCGCGCGTTCGCTCGCCGAGCGGGCGCACTATCCCGCGATCGACGTGCTCGCTTCGGTGTCCCGCGTGATGACGTCCGTCGTGCCGCGCGAGCACGAGCGCGCCGCGCGGCGCGCCCGGCGCCTGCTCGCGATCTACCGCGAGGCCGAGGACCTGGTCCGCATCGGTGCGTACCGCCCCGGCTTCGACCCCGACCTCGATCTCGCCGTGCAGTGGCACGGGCCGATCGAGGAGTTCCTGCGCCAGGACCTCGGCGAGCCGTCGCCGATGGAGGAGACGTCGGCCCGGCTGGCGTCATTCGCGCCCGACGCGCCGGCCGGGGTGAACTGAAGATGCCGTTCCGCTTCCGGCTCGAGGTCCCGTTGCGGCTCGCGCGCGCGCGCCGGCGCGGGCTGCGCCGCGACCTCGCGGTCGCGCTGCGCGAGTTGGCGGCGGCCGAGCGGCTGCTCGGCGACGCCGAGGCGCACGTCGCGCGGATCGCCGAGGAGATGAGCGATGCGGCGGGCGCCGGGATCCGGGGCGCGGAGCTGCACACGCTCTCGCAGGGCCGCGACCGCGCGCGCGCCCGGCTGCCCGGCCTGCGCGCGCACCGCGCCGGGGCGGCCGAGCGCGAGGCGGCGCTGCGCGCCGAGCTGGCCCAGGCGGCGCAGGAAGTGTCGGTCCTCGACAAGCTGCGTCACGCGGCCCGGCTCGAGTGGCAGCGCGACGTCGCGCGCCGCGAGCAGGCCGCCATCGACGACGTCGTGCTCGTGCGCCGCGCCCGCGCGGCGATCCTGGAGACCCGTCCATGAAGCTGCGCGGCCCGTTCCTCGCCCTGCTCGCCACCGCCGTGCTCGCGAACGGCGCGCTGCTGCTCGGCGTCGTGTCGGGCAACCTGCCGGTGAGCGAGGCGCAGGCCAGCAGCGGCGCGGCGGCCGAGCCCGTGAGCTCGGGCGGGACGATCTCGGTCCGGCGGGACTCGAAGAAGGCCGCGGCGGCGCCGGCCGCCGAGGCGGAGGCCGCGGCGAAGGAGGCGGAGGCCGCCTACCGCTCGCTGATCACGGAACTCGCCCAGCAGAAGGACGCGCTCGAGAAGAAGGCCGCGGAACTCGCCGAGCGCGAGCGGCAGGTGGGCGTCTTGCGCGAGGAGCTGAAGGCGCGCGAGGCGGCGGCCGCCGCGAACCCGGCCGCGGCCGCGCCGAAGGCCGCGCCGCTGCAGGAGACCGAGAGCTTCAAGCGGATGGTGAAGGCCTACGCGAACATGGAGTCCGAGAACGCGGCGAAGGCGCTCGAGCAGCTGTACGCGCGCGACGGCGACGTCGCGGTGGACCTGATGCTCGCGCTCCCCGCGCGCAAGGCGGCCGCGATCCTGGACGCCGTCTCGTCCGGCAAGGCCGGCCTCGCCGCCGAGATCTCGCTCGAGATGTCCCGCCGCGATCCCAAGGCCCCCGACTGATCCCCTGACCCGCGCCCCGCGATTGACCCGCGCGTCGCGAGAGTTAGGTCGATCCTTTACCTGACCTGCCTCCGCCGCGAGCCTTTGCTGCGCGGCGGACGTAGGGGCGGGCCTCGCGCGCCGCAGGCGCGCGATGGTCCGCCCGTGCGGCCAGAGGATTGCGTAGCGGCAGGTTCCGGCTCGCCGCAGGCGCGCGAGGGTCCGCCCGGTGCTCCCCCGCACGCACGGTCAGTTGCCGGAAGCTTCGACCGAACACCAGCGAACGCGCCCCTCGCGCCCTCATGGACGCGTGGGTCGC
>JADHED010003097.1_pt1 | contig 10454 bp, 9 predicted proteins | sample 8952041 | NCBI WGS metagenome assembly JADHED01 (sample SAMN16124423, study PRJNA663239) | bioreactor sludge metagenome | isolation source: sludge (control) | place: India:Bengaluru | collected 2018-09-08
GAAAGTAGGTCATCGTCAGGCTCTTACAGCCCAATCCGCCCTCCCTCAGAAATGTTGGAGGGCGTTTTGCTTTGGAATTTTGAATTTCAGGTTTATGCAGCTCCAAGATATTCTTTATTCACAGGGCTTTGGCACTCGTCGTGTTTGTGCGGGTTTGATTCAGCAAGGCTGGGTGTCCGTGTACCAAGCGACTTTGCCGGAGCCGATGGTGTGCCTGGAGGCGGCGCAAGACTTCGATGCGCAGGATTTGGTGTTGCGTGTGCAGGGCGTTGACTGGCCCTATCAAGCCAAGGCTTATGTGATGCTGCATAAACCTGTCGGCACGGAGTGCTCGCAAAAACCTTCAGCCTATCCCAGTGTGTACACGCTGCTGCCTGCGCCGCTGCGGCAGCGTCCGAGCAAGGGCGCGGTGAGTGGCGTGCAGGCTGTTGGGCGGCTGGATCAGGATACGACAGGTTTGCTGTTGCTCAGTGATGATGGACAGTTCATTCATTGCATGAGCTCACCCAAGAAGCGTGTACCCAAGGTATACCAGGTGACGGCCAAACACGCAGTGAATGCTGCGCAGATCGAGCGTCTGCTGGCTGGGGTGGTACTGGATGACGACCCGCGTCCGGTGCGTGCTGCGGCTTGCGTGCAGCTGGATGAGCGGCGCATTGACCTGACGTTGACAGAAGGAAAATACCACCAAGTCAAGCGCATGATCGCCGCCGTGGGCAATCGTGTCGAGGCACTGCATCGTTCCCGTATCGGCGGCTTGTCATTGCCTGATGATTTGCAGCCAGGGCAGTGGCGTTGGCTGACCACGCAGCAGATCGCGCAGCTCACGTAGTCGGCCCGTCACTACAATGATTGTGAACACGTCAACGACGAATACTGAATGCCCGTTATCCATCAGGCCTTTCGCCGGGCGTGCGTGGTGCATCTGGTTGTAGGCACTCGCCAATTTCAAGGGAGCAAGAGTGAAACACCAGATGATGCTGCGGGCTGTAGGGCTGGTCATGGCTGCGTGCTGGGCGTGCGGGGTACAAGCCGCACAGCCGCCGGTATTTGTGCTCAATTCCCTGCAGGCTGACATCAGCGTGATTGATCCAGAGACCTGGGTAGAGACGGCACGCATCCCAACCGGCAAGGAGCCGCATCATCTATACCTGACGCCGGACGAGAAGTCGCTTATCGTTGCCAATGCCTTGGGCGACAGCCTGACTTTTGTCGATCCGGCCACAGCCCAGGTGCAACGCACGGTGCGCGGCATTGTTGATCCCTACCATCTGCGGTTCTCGCCCGACATGCGGTGGCTGGTCACTGCCGCAAACCGACTCAACCATGTTGATTTCTACCGTTGGGACGGCCAGAATCTGACGCTGGCGCAGCGTGTGCCCACGGGCAAAACGCCCAGCCATCTGTGGATAGGTAGCGACAGCCGCGTGCTGTATGCGTCCATGCAGGACAGTGACGAGTTGGTCGCCATCGACATAGCGACACAGAAAATCCTGTGGCGCACTCAAACCGGCGCCATGCCAGCAGACGTGTACGGTAGCCCGGATGGCAAGCGTATTTTTGTCGGCCTCACCGGCAGCGATAGTGTGCAGGTGTTCGACATATCGGGCGCGCAGCCGCGCAGCGTGCAGCGCATAAAGACCGGTAGTGGGGCCCACGCCTTCCGGGCCGCAGGCGACGGCAGGCATCTGTTCGTAAGTAACCGCGTGGCCAATACCATCAGCAAAGTCGATATGCAGGAATTGCGTGTGGTGGACTCTTACCCCGCGCCTGGTGGACCTGATTGCATGGACGTGTCGGCCGATGGGCGTTGGATCTACGTGAGCGCGCGTTGGGCGCGTAAGTTGCTCGTCATCGACACCATGGAGCGCAAGGTGGTGCGATCCATCCCGGTGGGCAAGTCACCCCACGGTGTCTGGACACTCAAGCATGCCAAACGCTGATTTACTCCCTTGGGCGCCTGGGCGGATTGCTGCTCTATATGCTATATTATTTGTAGCTATCGGCGCTTTTCCAGCAAGCGCTGTTGCCAAAAATGAATGTAAAGGCTCGGTGTACCTGACGTTTGACACTGGGCACATGGGTATAGCACCGCTCGTGGCAGAGATCCTGCAGCGGCAGAACGTGCTTGCCACCTTCTTTGCTGCCGACGAGCGGGCGCAGACCGGCGGCAGCAGCCTGGGCGAGCACTGGGAGCCCTGGTGGCGCGCACGGGCGGTTGAGGGGCATGAGTTCGCCTCGCACACGTTGCACCATGTGTATTGGCGCGCTGACTCTGGTACTGCTGAGCAGCCTTCGTTTCACGTCAGGCCCAGTGCGGGCCCACAGGCTGGGCAGGATGTGACCCTGACGGGTGCCCAGTATTGCGCGGAGATTGATGCCGCAGCCCAGCGGCTGCGCAGCATCACCGGCAAGGAGCCGCTGCCGATGTTTCGCGCGCCGGGGGGGAAAACGTCGCCGCGCCTCCTGCAGGTGGCGCAGCACTGTGGCTATAACCATGTTGGTTGGACACCCGCGGGCTTTCTGGGCGATGAACTGTCCAGCGAACGCTACAGCAACGCGAAGCTGCTTCAAGATGCCTTGCGTAACATTCGCAATGGCGACGTGCTGCTTGCACACCTAGGGATCTGGTCACGCAAGGATCCGTGGGCGCCAGCCGTGTTGGAGCCTTTGATCGAGGGCCTGAAGGGGCGCGGGCTGTGTTTTCGCACGCTGCGTGAGCACCCCCGCTATCAGGTTGGGCTGAACGGCGACATGGCTGGCGGCAAGCGCTCCGGTCGTCGATGAGGGACTTGTAGTGGCAAGCGCTTTATCCAGCATGGTTCAGCTGTTCGACACGGCTCAGCAATGGCTCTTCGAGGCCGTCGTGCAGCCCCTGTTGTTTGCGTTGGGGCGGGCCAGCGTGCTGGAGGATGCCTACACAGCCACCGGCTGGCTGCTGATGGGTTTGCTGCAGTTGCTGGTGATGCTCGTGGTGATAGCGCCGCTGGAGCGCTGGCGCCCGGTGGAGCCGCTGCGCGACCGCCAGGCGGTAGTCACCGATGTGATCTACACCCTGATCCACCGCCTGGGTGTGGTGCGGGTGGTGCTGTTTTTTGCCGTCACTCCACTGTGGGACGGCTTGTTTGGTGTCTTGCGTACGCACGGTTGGACGACGTGGCAGCTTGATGCGCTTTGGCCTGGCGTGACCGACCTGCCGCTCGTGAGCTTGCTGCTATACCTGTTGGTGTTCGACCTGGTGGACTACTGGATACATCGCGGCCAGCACCGTCTTGACTGGTGGTGGAGCCTGCATTCCCTGCACCACTCCCAGCGCCAGATGACCCAGTGGAGCGACAGTCGCAACCATCTGCTGGACGACCTGCTGCGGGACGCCATCATCGTCCTCGTGGCGCAGTGCATAGGGGTGGCGCCGGGACAATTCGTGGCCATCGTCGCGGTAACGCAGCTCAGCGAGAACCTGCACCATGCCAACCTGCGCTTGTGGTTTGGCCGTATAGGTGAGCGGTTGTGGATCAGCCCGCGCTTTCACCGGCTGCACCACGCCATCGGTATGAGTCATGAGTTCGTCACACCGGGCAAGCACGGTGCGATCCTTGGCGGCTGCAACTTTGGGGTGCTGGTGCCCTGGTGGGACATGTTGTTTGGCACGGCTAATTTTCAGCATCGCTATGAGTCCACGGGGGTGCGCGATCAGGTCGAGCCGGATTCCACTGGCCGCGTTCGCGACTATGGACGGGGTTTCTGGGCCCAGCAATGGCGTGGCCTGTTGCGCCTGGCAGGACGTGGCTGAACGTGCAGTCGCGCTATGCTTGCGGACATGGGGCCTTTACTCGATTCTTTCTGGCGTGCCGTTGGCTATTGCCTGATGCCGCGCATCATTGAGCTATCGTTGTTGCCACTGATCCTGATCACCCTGGTGACTGCGGGCGGCGCGCATTTTTACTGGGCCACGGCCGTGGCATGGATGCAGGGCCTGCTTGAAGGCGTTGCCTGGCTCCAGTTGCTGTGGGGTTGGCTGCACAATTTTGGTGTGGACAACTTGCCGGTGATGCTGGCTCCGTTGCTCGTCCTCATGCTGGCCATACCCGTCATCGTCATCGTCTGCGTGCTGGTCGTGGCTGTGCTGATGGCGCCGTCGATTGTGTCGCTGGTGGCGCAGAGGCGCTTTGAACATCTGGAGCGCAAGCGTGGCGGTACGTTGGTCATCAGCCTGCTGTGGTCGCTCGGATCGACCTTGGCGGCGATTGTGGCGCTCATTCTGTCGATGCCGCTGTGGCTCATTCCACCCCTTGTACTGGTGTTGCCGCCCCTGATATGGGGCTGGTTGACCTATCGCGTGATGGCCTTTGATGCTTTGGCCGAGCATGCCAGCAAGCCAGAACGGCAGGAGATATTCAAACGCCACCGCCTCAGTCTGCTGGCCATCGGCATCCTGACCGGCTTGCTGGGGGCTGCGCCGGGTATCGTCTGGGCCTCGGGCGTAGTATTTGCGGCCGCTTTCCTGGTGCTGGTGCCGGTGGCTATCTGGATCTACACGCTGGTATTTGCGTTTTCTTCGCTGTGGTTTACCCACTATTGCCTGGCTGCACTGCAGCGACTGCGCGAGCGTGATGGAGACACGGGCGCCAGCGCACATTCTGCCCAGCCGGCTATTGCCATGAGCGCGTTGCCGGCACTGGACATGCCTCAGTCCCCCAACCCACACCTGCCATGACACCCACGTTCGGCCTCATCATCGTTGGCGACGAAATCCTCTCCGGCAAGCGCGCGGACAAGCATATGCCCAAGGTCATTGAACTGTTGGCGGCGCGTGGGCTCGCGCTCGGTTATGCCGAGTACGTGGGCGACGACCGTCCGCGGATCACCAAGGCGTTGCAGCGTGCGTTTGCGTCGTCCGATGTGGTCTTCAGCTGTGGTGGCATAGGCGCCACACCGGACGACCACACGCGCCAGTGCGCGGCGGCAGCACTTGGTCAGCCTCTGCAGTTGCATCCCTATGCAGCCGAGCTGATCCGTGAACGCATGCGGGACGTGGCGCGCGAGCGGGGCGAGCCCTATGAACCAGGGCGAGCTGACAATCTGCACCGCCTGAACATGGGCGTTTTTCCGCAAGACGCAATCATTATTCCCAATCCCTACAACAAGATCGCGGGGTTTTCGTGCAAAGGGTCTGGTGGTGGAATGGTGCATTTCGTGCCTGGCTTTCCAGTCATGGCCTGGCCGATGATCGAGTGGGCGCTGGAGCACTATTGCGCACAGTGGTTCAATCGCCATCCCCAGACCGAGCACTCCGTCGTTCTTTATGGCGCCATGGAGGCGACGCTCACGCCCCTCATGGAGCGCATTGAGGCGGCGCACCCTGGCATCAAGGTGTTCAGTTTGCCCAGTGTTGACCATGCCGTGCACGGCCGGCATGTGGAGCTGGGTGTGAAGGGTGCTGCCGCTTTGGTGCCCGATGCCTGGCAGGACATGCACCAGGCTCTGCACCAGATTGGTGCAAGTATGGGCCCCGAAACGGTGCGCCATCTGTGACTTGGTGCATATTTAGAATCAAGCGCTGGATTCATTAGTGCAGGCCAAGTTGGCACGAAAACTGCTGTCTTTCCTGTGTGTCGTTGTTGATAAGCTTTCTATTTCTGGAGAACCCTGATGGCCAAAACCGTTGCAGACGTGATGAAGATGGTGGAGGAGAACGAAGTCAAGTTCGTGGATCTACGCTTTACCGATACCCGTGGCAAGGAACAGCACGTGACCGTGCCGGTTTCCCACTTTGATGAGGACAAGTTCACCTCGGGCCATGCTTTCGATGGCTCCTCGGTCGCGGGTTGGAAGGGGATCGAAGCCTCGGATATGCAGCTGATGCCTGATCCAAACACGGCCAACATTGATCCATTTTTCGAAGAGACCACGCTGTTCCTGCAGTGTGACGTGGTCGAACCTGGCGACGGCAAGGCCTATGACCGCGATCCGCGCTCCATCGCCAAGCGTGCCGAGGCCTACCTCAAGGCTTCCGGCCTGGGCGATACGGCTTATTTCGGCCCCGAGCCCGAATTTTTCATCTTTGACGGCGTGCGTTGGAGCAATGAGCCCGGCAAGGTGTTCTTCGAGATCGATGAATACGAAGCTCCTTGGAATAGCGGTACCAAGTTCGACAGCGGCAACCGCGGCCACCGCCCTACCACCAAAGGCGGTTACTTCCCCGTGCCGCCGGTGGACAGCACGCAGGACATGCGTGCCGAGATGGTGCTGATCCTGGAACAACTTGGCATTCCCGTCGAAGTGTTCCACCACGAGGTGGCAGGTGCCGGTCAGAACGAGATTGGCACGCGCTTCTCCACCCTGGTCGAGCGAGCTGACTGGACGCAGGTGCTCAAGTACGTGGTGTGGAACGTGGCCAACGTTTATGGCAAGACTGCCACCTTCATGCCCAAGCCCTATGCAGGCGACAACGGCTCGGGCATGCATGTGCACCAGTCCATATGGAAGGATGGCAAGAACCTGTTTGCTGGCGGCGGCTATGCGGGCCTGTCCGACTTCGCGCTGTATTACATTGGCGGCATCATTCACCATGCCCGTGCCCTGAATGCGATCACCAACCCTGGCACCAACAGCTACAAGCGCCTGGTGCCTGGTTTTGAGGCTCCCGTGAAGCTTGCCTACAGCTCGCGCAATCGTTCAGCATCCATCCGCATCCCCTACGTGGCGAACCCCAAGGGCCGCCGTATTGAGGCGCGCTTCCCCGATCCCTTGGCGAACCCTTACCTGTGCTTCTCGGCGCTGATGATGGCGGGCCTGGACGGTGTCGAGAACAAGATCCACCCCGGTGAAGCTGCCACCAAGGATCTGTACCACCTTCCACCCGAAGAGGACAAGCTGGTGCCTACCGTGTGTCACAGCCTGGATCAGGCACTGGAGGCCCTCGATAAGGGGCGCAACTTCCTGACCAAGGGCGGCGTGTTCTCCGATAGCATGCTGGACGCCTACATTGAGCTCAAGATGGGCGAGGTGCAACGCTTTCGCATGGCGCCCCACCCGGTGGAGTACGACATGTACTACTCGCTGTAAATCGCACAGCGGCTTGCGGCTCATCGCACCAAGGCGGCTGCGGCCGCCTTTGTCGTTTCCGCATGATGGCCGGCAATAGCCGGAACATTCGGCATTTTCTTGGGTCTTCCTGTGGACCCCAAGGGCTGCACAATGGTCGCCTTGCGGCGATTGCGGGATACTTCCCTCCTTTGCGCCAGCCTGCCGCGTGCCCTGTGAGGATTTCAATGAAAAACTGCCTGTTCGCTCTGACCTTCATCGCCGTCATGCTGCAGCCCGTCTTGGCGCAGGATCGCATTTACCGCTGCGGCAACGAATACACCAATAACGCGGCGCAGGCCAAGGAGCGAGGCTGCAAGCTTGTCGAGGGTGGCAACGTGACGGTAGTGGAGGGCACGCGCCCGGCAGCAGGTACTGGCGGTGGTGCTGCGGCGCCTTCCAGCAGCAAGGCAGCCAGTTCGCCTGCGAACGCACCGCGTGTCGCCGCGACCGACCAGCGCGCGCGCGATGCTGATGCGCGCGCGATTCTGCAGGACGAATTGCGCAAGGCTGAGTCGCGTCTGGCTGATCTGCGCAAGGAATACAACGACGGTGCTCCGCAGCGCTCTGCACTGGAACTGCGCAACCCGCAAGGCTATATCGAGCGCACAGCCGATCTCAAGGCCGCTGTAACTCGCGCCGAGGGCGATGTGGCCGGCATCAAGCGCGAGTTGGGACGCCTGGGTAACTAAGAAGCTGCACACCGCGGCAAGGACTTCATCATTCAGATCACCCCAGACCCGCATCGCTACCAAGCGTTTGATGTACTGTCCACACTGGTTGCCGTGATCGATTTCCATGGCGCCGTGCTGTATGCGAATACCGCGCTGGAAAGCGCTCTGGGCCTGTCCCGCCGTGTATTGCAGGGAACGAATTTTTCTGCCCTGCTGACCGAGCCGGCCCTGCTGCAGACCGCTCTGGCCGGGGCACGCGCGCAGGACTTTGCAGCGCTGCGCTTTGAAACCGTATTGCACCAGCCACAGCAGTCGCCGCTGCGTGTGCACGCCAACGTGGCACCGGTTGAGCAGGATGGTGAGCTGATCATCGAGCTATGGCCGCTGCAGACCCAGGCACGCCAGGACCGAGAGGAGCGCATTCTGGAGCAGGCGCAAGCGCATAAGGAGCTGATCCGCAACCTGGCGCACGAGATCAAGAACCCGCTCGGTGGCATACGCGGCGCGGCGCAGCTGCTACAGATGGAACTGGATGCGCCGGACCTGACGGAATACACCCAGGTCATCATCCACGAGGCCGATCGGCTGCAGGATCTGGTGGACAGGCTGCTTGCGCCGCATCGTCAGCCGCACCTGGTGGGTGACGTGAATATTCATGAAGTTTGCGAGCATGTGTGTCGGCTGGTGTTGGCCGAGTACCCGCGCGGCCTGACCGTGCTGCGTGACTACGACATCTCCATCCCTGAGTTTCGAGGTGACCGGGCGCAACTGATCCAGGCGTTGCTCAATATTGTGCAGAACGCAGCGCAGGCGTTGTCTGAGCGCATCGCCGCGGGCGATGCGCAGATTACGCTGCGCACGCGGGTGGCACGGCAAGTCACCTTTGGGCGCCAGCGTTATCGCCTGGCATTGGAATTGCATGTCATCGACAACGGACCGGGCGTGCCAGAAGTCATCAAGGATCGCATCTTCTACCCTCTGGTGACAGGCCGCGACGGTGGATCGGGACTTGGACTGCCGCTGGCGCAAACCTTTGTGCAGCAACATCTGGGCCTGATCAATTGCGAAAGTGAACCCGGTCGCACGGACTTTCGGATTCTTATTCCATTGTTATGACCTGCAATGCCCACATACAGGAGCCCCCGCACATGAAACCCATCTGGATAGTGGACGACGACGCTTCGATCCGGTTCGTGTTGGAGAAGGCTTTGGCGCGCGAGCAACTGCCTACCCGCAGCTTTACCCAGCCGCGCGAGGTGTTGGATGCTTTGGCCGATACCGACCAGTTGGGACCGCAGGTGCTGATCAGCGACATTCGCATGCCTGGCGGCTCTGGTTTGCAACTGCTGCAGAAGCTGCGTGAGCAGCAGCCCGCTTTACCGGTCATTGTGATGACCGCGTATTCTGACCTTGACAGTGCCGTCTCCGCTTTCCAGGGCGGGGCGTTTGAATACCTGCCCAAGCCATTTGACGTGCCCAAGGCTGTGGAGCTGATTCGCCGCGCGGTGGAAGAGAGCCAGCGCGAAGAGGTGGCCGAGCAGCAGCAGGCCGCTACGCCCGAAATGCTGGGTCAGGCCAGCGCCATGCAGGACGTGTTCCGCGCCATCGGCAGACTGTCGCAAAGCCAGGTCACGGTACTGATCACCGGCGAGTCGGGTACTGGCAAGGAGCTGGTCGCGCGCGCCCTGCACAAGCATTCGCCCGTGGCCGGCGGGCCATTTGTTGCCATCAATACTGCAGCCATTCCCAAGGATCTGCTGGAGAGTGAACTGTTCGGCCATGAGCGTGGCGCCTTTACCGGCGCCCAGGTGCAGCGCCGCGGTCGCTTTGAGCAGGCCGAGGGCGGCACGCTGTTCCTTGATGAAATCGGCGACATGCCCTTCGAGTTGCAGACGCGCCTGCTGCGCGTCTTGTCAGATGGCCAGTTCTACCGTGTGGGCGGTCATGCGGCCGTCAAGGCGCATGTGCGTGTGATTGCAGCAACGCACCAGGATTTGGAGCAGCGCGTGCGTGACGGCGCCTTTCGCGAGGACTTGCTGCACCGCCTGAACGTCATTCGTCTGCGCTTGCCGGCGCTGCGCGAACGGGCCGAGGACGTCCCCATGCTTACCCGCCACTTTCTACAACGCAGCGCCGCGCAGCTTGGCGTGGAGCCCAAGCGCATTTCCGACACGGCGTTGCAGCGGCTCGCCCAATACACTTTTCCTGGCAACGTGCGCCAGCTGGAGAACATCTGTCACTGGCTTACCGTCATGGCGCCGGCACAGGTCATTTCGGTGCAGGACTTGCCACCAGAGGTGTTGCAGGCGGTTGTGGCGGAGTCCACTTCTTCAGGCTCCATTGCGGTACCTCCTGCTGCAGCCGCAGTCATGTCCGTCGATGAGGGCTGGGAGTTGCCGCTGGAGGACGAGGCGCAACGCCTGCTGCAAGGCGGACAGCCGCAAGTGTGGGACGTGCTCACGCGCCGCTTCGAGTCGCGCCTGATTCGTACCGCGCTCTCGGCGACCCAGGGCCGCCGTATGGAGGCAGCACAGCGCCTGGGTATAGGCCGCAACACCATCACGCGCAAGATTCAGGAACTGGGGTTGGATGCCCGAGATGACTAGCGCAGTGTTGAACGCTTGATGGAACAAATAAAGCCGATGGATTTTTGGTCTGGGCTAGGAGGCTGTCGGACTTGGGGCGTCGAAAGCG
>JADHED010003098.1_pt1 | contig 10445 bp, 6 predicted proteins | sample 8952041 | NCBI WGS metagenome assembly JADHED01 (sample SAMN16124423, study PRJNA663239) | bioreactor sludge metagenome | isolation source: sludge (control) | place: India:Bengaluru | collected 2018-09-08
TCGCGGAAGAGGCCGAGCGCCCCCTCGGCGTCTCCCCGCCTGGCCCGCACCCAGGCGCCGACGAGCCGCTCCGAAGGGTCTCCCGCCGCGGCGCCCTCCGCCGGGGCCGCCTCGACCGGGGACGCGGCGGGCGGGGCCGCCGTGCGACAGGAAGGGAGGAGGAGCAGGGCGACGCCGAGGGCGAGCGCGAGCGGCTTCATCTCATGGAGGTACGGGGTGGAGAGACCCGGGTTTCCCGGTGCGAGCGAGTCGCCGGAGCCTCCGGGAGGCCTCGGGATCTCTCGCGCAGTCTCCGTCGGGATCGTCGCGAAGAGCCCCTTCGATCTTCGCCGCGCCGCCGTTCGTTCGGGTATCGGGCCGCTCGTCGGGCACGGCCGGCCTCCCCGTAATCGCACGCGCGTCGGGCAGGGACCTTCGCGTTCCTGACGAACGAATGGACGTCCGCACTTCGCTCGACGCAGACCGCGGGAGGGCTCCGCCTGTCTCCGCGTTGGAGCCGTCGGCGGAGTCGTGTCCGAACCGGGTCGAGGACGGGCGCCGATGGCGATCGAGGGCCGGTGTTCCGGGTGCGGTCGGGAAGACGACGCAACTCCCGGGATCGATGTTCCGCAGGCGCGCCGTCTTCACGCTCGCGTCCCTCCTCGCGCTCTTCGCCGCAGGGGGGTGCGAGTCGCGGAATGGAACGAGCCTGCGCCTCCGATCCTCGCCGGCTCCGAGATCGACTATCCGCCTGCGGCGTCGTCCGGAGGGATGGGACCCTCCCGACCGCCGCGAGCGCCATGGGCCGCGCGGTCCGCTTTCGGACCGGGACCTGGAACGACCTGAAGTCCGTCGGCCCGTGAATCGTGGACTTCTCGCAGAGCTTCTGGCTCGCGGTGCGAATGGGCGACAGCGCCCTCCTCGCCGCCCTGAGCGAGGGGTTCGCCCTGGTGATGGCCGACGGCACGTTCCGGCGGCTCCTCGCGAAGTCGTTCGCCCCCCTCGAGAGGGTGCGCCGCGGTCGGGGCCGGATCGTCGTCGGCGGCGGCGAGGGAGGTCGCAGTCGCGGTCGGGAGACTCCCCCCGGCGATGGGGGACGAGTTGCTCCTCCGGGTCCTCCTCGAGAACCTCCCTTCCAGTGCGATCAAGTTCGGAGGAGGGCGACCCGGCGCGAGCGTGGAGCCGGGCTCACGGGAGACCGCCGACGGCACGGAGTACTTCGTGAAGGACAACGCCGTCGGATTCGAGCCTGAGGACGGCCACAGGCTCTTCGGTGTCTTCCAGCGCCTCCACGGACCGGTCGAGTTCGAGGGGACGGAGACAGGCCTCGCCCTCGTCAAGCGGGTCGTGGAGCGGCTCGGCGGCCGGGTCCGGGCCGAAGGCACCCCGGGCCGGGGCGCGACGTTCGCCTTCGCGGTCGGGACGAGGTCGCGCCCGGAGGGGGCGGAGCCGCCCGCTGACGCCTGACGGCCCCGGCTCGCGGCGAGACTCTCGACGGCGCCCTCCCCGGGGCGCGATGGCGGGTCGTCGGCTTTCCGCACGCGTCGACGGAGCTCCCGGTGCGACTCGGCGTCGTTCCCCGACGCGAGGAGCGCGAAGGGCGAGCGTGCCGTGTGGTACCTTGCGGAACGGGCACACCCGAGAGCCGAGGACTTCCCGATTCCGTCGGGAGGGCGGAGAGACCAGATGGGGCAGGATGGCGATATCGTCCGCCACCGATTCGGCCTGCCGCCGGCTCCGAAAGGCCGGGATGAAGAGGCGCGCGACGGACTGCCCTCGCCGGGACTCGCCTCCGTCCTGGACCTCGTCCACCGAGTACGCCGATTCGACCCGTCCGGCTACTGCCTTCCGATTCTCGCCCGCCGCGTGGAGGACCGCATCGCGGCCGCCGGAGCCGTCGGGTACGGCGACTACCTGCGGCTCGTCGAGGCGTCGCCCGCAGAGCTCGACCTCCTGGTGGAGGCGCTGACCGTCAAGGTCAGCGGCTTCTTCCGGGACCCGTTCGTCTTCGGATACCTCGAAGAGGCCGTCCTCCCGGCCCTCCTGGCCGCCGGCGAGGAGACCGGGAACGAGGGACTTCGCGTCTGGTCGGCCGGCTGCGCCGGCGGCGAGGAGCCCTACTCGGTCGCCATCCTCCTTCGGGAGCTGGCCCGCCGGTGGCACGCGCCGGCCGGGGCGGCCATCTTCGCGACCGACGTCGACGAGAAGGCCCTCGAGCGGGGTCGCGAAGCGCTCTACTCGCGCGAGAGCCTCGAGAACGTCCGGCTCGGCCTCCTCGAATCATCGTTCACCAGGGAGGGCGAACGATATCGGGTGAACCCGCAGATCGCCGCGACGGTGAGGTTCTCGCACCACGACCTCGCGGGGCCCGGGAGCGCAGCCCCCGCCGAGAGCGTCTTCGGCTCCTTCGACCTCGTCCTCTGCCGAAACGTTCTCATCTACTTCGACGCGGACCTCCAGCAGCGCGTCGTCGAGAGGCTCTGCCGCTCGATCGCGCCCGGGGGATTCCTCCTGCTCGGGCCCGCCGAAAGCCTCCCCGGCCCGTGGGCCGGCCGCCTTCGTCGCGCGGGAGGCTGCGTCGGCCTCTACCAAAAGCCCTCCCGCAGCGGGAGAGCCCCCAAAGGAAACGTGCCATGAAGCTCCGCATGCCGTTTCGGACCATTCGCGCCCAGCTCGCCCTCCTGTTCCTCCTCGTGGCGGCCGGTCCGCTCCTCCTGTTCGGCTTCCTCGCGTTCCGGAACAGGGTCGACACGATCAAGGCCCAGGCGTTCGAGAAGCTCACCTCGGCGCGAGACCTGAAGATCCGGCGCATCGATGCCTGGATCGACGACATGTCGGCCGACCTCGAGACGATCTCCGCGAACACGCGGACCATCCTCCTGCCGCACGGGACGTTGCCGCTCGAAACGAGCGGTACGGCCCTCGCGGAGGCGCGCGCCTACCTCGTCGCCTCGACACGGTTCCGCCCGCGCATCTCCGAGCTCGCCGTCCTGGACGGGGCGACGGGAAGGGTCCTCGTCGCGACGACGGGGAGACTCGAGGGGGAGGACCGCTCCGACAGCCCCAGCTTCTCCGAGCCGGTCCGGACGCGGCGGCTCTTCATCGACGACGTCCACGACTCGCCCCTCAGCGGACGGCCCCGAATGACGTTCTCGGTTCCCGTCCTGAGCGAAGGAACGGAAGCCCGAGCCGCCGCCGTCGTCGTGGCCGACGTGGACCTGAAGCTCTTCGACGAGATCCTGAACGATCGGTCGGGGCTCGGGGAGACCGGGGAGACCCTGGTCGTCAACCGCGACGCCGTCACGCTGAACGACGTCCGCTGGAAGCCCGCTTCCCGGCTCCGGCTGCAGATCCGCGCGGCGCCGGCGATCCTCGCCTCCCAGGGGAAGACGGGGATCATCGAGGCGCCCGACTACCGGGGAGTCCCCGTGCTCGCGGCCTACGGCCCGGTCTCGCGTATGCGCTGGGGCTTCGTGGCCAAGCAGGACCAGGCCGAGCTCTACGAGCCCGTGGCGCGCCTGGAGCGAACGCTCCTCGTCCTCGTGCCGGCCTGCCTCGCCGCCGTCGGGCTGCTGTCCGTCCTCGTGGCCGGCACCTTCTCGCGGCCTCTCGTCGCGATGAGACTGGCCGCCGAGGCCTTCGGCCGAGGCGACCTCGCGGCCCGCAACCGCGTCGCCCGGGAGGACGAGCTGGGGGCTCTGGCCGGAGCCTTCAACGCGATGGCGGAGTCCGTGGAAAAGGAGAACGCCGTCGCCACCGGGAACCGCGACGTCGTGGCGGCGATGGTGGAACCGACGACGGTCGCTCAGTTCTGCCGCGACCTTCTTCCCGTGGTCGTCCGGGTGACACGCTCCGACATGGGCGCGTTCTACCTTCCGACGGACGACGGCAAGCTCGTCGCCGCCTCGTCGGTGGGCCTCTCCCCCGCGGCGCTCGAGCCGTTCGACCTGGCCCGGCTGGAAGGAGCTCTCGGCCAGGCGGTCGCCTCGGGCAAGGTGTCGCACCTGCGCGACGTGCCCGAGGGCACGCGCTTCACGTTCCGCACGGTCGCCGGCACCGCCGTGCCCCGCGAGATGCTGACGGTCCCTGTCGTGGCCCGGGAAAGGCTCGTCGCCGTTCTCGCCCTGGCGTCCCTCAGGGAGTACCCGCCCGAGGCCCTGGTGATCGTCGACAAGTCGCTCGCCGCCTTCGGCATCGGCTTCTCGAACATCCTCGCCGGCGAGGAAACGCGGGCCCTCGCCGGCGAGCTGTCCGCGCGGAACGCGGAGCTGACCGCCCAGGGGGCGGAGCTCTCGGCCCAGGCGCAGGAGCTCTCGAGGCAGTCGGAGATGCTGAGGGACCAGAACCTCGAGCTCGAGGCCCAGTCGGCCCGGGTGGCCGAGGCCAGCCGGATGAAGAGCGAGTTCCTCTCCAGCATGAGCCACGAGCTGAGGACCCCCCTCAACTCGGTCCTGGCCCTCGCCCGGGTCCTGCGAATGCAGGCGGGGGACCGCCTGACGGCGGAGGAGACGGGGTACCTCGAGATCATCGAGAGGAACGGCCGGCAGCTCCTCTCCCTCATCAACGACGTCCTCGACCTGGCCCGGATCGAGTCGGGCCGGGCGGACGTCCAGCTGGAGCAGGTCGTCGTGGCCGAGCGGATCCACGCGGTCACCGAGGGGCTCGAGCACGTCTGCCGGGAGAAGGGAATCGGCCTTACCGTGGAAGTCGAGGACGGGCTGCCCTCGCTCGTCACGGACCCCAAGCGCTTCCACCAGGTCCTCCAGAACGTGATCGGCAACGCGGTGAAGTTCACACCGGCCGGGCGCGTGACGGTCACGGCGCGGCGGGACGGCGCCGACCTGGAGGTCGTCGTGGCCGACACCGGCATCGGCATCCCCGAGAAGGACCTGCCGCACATCTTCGAGGAGTTCCGGCAGGTGGACGGGACGACGTCGCGCTCCTTCGAGGGGTCGGGCCTCGGGCTGGCGATCGCCTCGAGGTCCGTGCACCTCCTCGGGGGGCGCATCGGGGTGAAGAGCGCCCCCGGCTCCGGGTCGACCTTCACGATCACGATCCCCTTCTCTCCGGCCGCGCCGCGCGACCCGGCAACTCAGCCGGCCGCTCCGGCCGCGTGGACGAAGGACGGGCGGAGGACGGTGCTCGTCGTGGACGACGACCCCGGCGACGCGGCCCTCGTCACCGCTCAACTCGAGCGCGAGGGCTACGCGACCCTCGTCGCGCACGACGGGCGCGACGCGCTGCGCCTCGCGCGGGTGCACAGGCCGTTCGCCATCACGCTCGACGTCCTGATGCCCGAGATGGACGGGTGGGAGGTCCTGCAGGCGCTGAAGGCGTCGCCGGAGACGTCGGCGATCCCGGTGATCGTCGTGTCGATCGCCCCCGACCGCGGGACGGGCCTCGCCCTCGGGGCGGTCGGGGTCGTCGCCAAGCCGGTCGACCCGGCGGCCCTCGTCGCCGAGCTCTCCCGCGTGGCGCCCGCACCCGCCGAGATCCTCGTCGTCGACGACGACGAGATGGACCGAAGGCGGATGGCCGGGATCCTCGAGTCCGCCGGGTACGCCGTCCGGCTCGCCGCGAGCGGCCCGCAGGCGTTCGCGCTCGCCGCCGACCGGGTGCCCGACGCGATCACGCTCGACCTCGCGATGCCCGGGATGAGCGGCTTCGAGGTGCTCGACGGGCTCCGGTCCGAGGCGAGAACGAGGCGCGTCCCCGCGATCGTCGTCACGGCGCGCGACCTGTCGGTTTCGGAGCGCGAGCTGCTGCGGGGCAAGGCCGCCGCCGTCCTCGAGAAGAGCCGGCTCTCGGCGGGCGACCTCCTCGCGGAGCTGGGAGGGATCCTCGCGCGGATCGGTCACGCGGCGAAGGGCCCCGATTCGACGGCGATCGGGACGCGCGGCGGCCGCCGACTGCTCCTGGTGGAGGACAGCGAGCCGGCCATCCTCCAGATCCGGATGGTCCTCGAGGCGGAGGGGTACGTCGTGGACGTCGCCCGCGGAGGCCGAGAGGCTCTCGAGCAGATGCGTACGAATCCGCCGGACGGGATCGTCCTCGACCTGATGATGCCGCAGGTGGACGGCTTCACCGTCCTCGAGAGGATGCGGGGGACGCCCGGCACGGCGCACACGCCGGTCCTCATCCTGACCGCCAAGGACCTCACCCGGGAAGAGCTCGGCCGGCTGAGCGCGAACCACGTCCACCAGCTGATCCGAAAGGGGGACGTGGACCGGGACGAGCTCGTGGCGGCCGCGGCGCGCCTCCTGGGGCGCGAGGAGCCTGGTCGGAGGCCCGCTCCCGTGCCAGAGGCCGCGGCCGCCCCCCCCGGCACGCCACGCCGTCGCTCGACGGCCGGGAGAGCCGCGAAGGTCCTCGCCATCGAGGACAACCCGGACAACATGGCGACGCTCCGGGCGATCCTGGGGGAGAGGTGCGTCCTCCTCGAGGCCGCGAACGGCGAGGACGGGATCGTCGCAGCCCGGGCGGAGAGGCCCGCCCTGATCCTCCTCGACATGTCGCTGCCCGGGCTGGACGGCCGCGGCGTCGTGGCGCGCCTCCGCGCGGACGACGCGACCAGGGACGTCCCCGTGATCGCGCTGACCGCTCACGCGATGAAGGGGGACCGCGAGGCGTTCCTGGCCTCCGGGTGCGACGGCTATCTCGCCAAGCCGATCGACGTGGAGGGGCTCATCGCCACCGTGGAAGAATGGACCGGGCCGAGGCAGAGGCCGGCGGGAGGATGAGCCGATGAGGGTCCTCGCCATCGACGACAACGCCGACAACCTCGTCTCCATCGAGGCGCTCCTTCGCGCCTGCCTTCCCGGCTGCGAGACCTGCTGCGCGCGCTCGGGACCTGAGGGAATCGAGAAGGCGCGGGAGCTCCAGCCCGACACGATCCTCCTCGACGTGCGGATGCCGGGGATGGACGGATTCGAGACCTGCCGGATCCTCAAGCAGGACCCCGCGACACGGCGCATCCCCGTCATCTTCCTGACGGCCCAGCAGGGGGACGCCGCGGCCCGGATACACGGCCTCGAGATCGGCGGCGACGCCTTCCTGACGAAGCCGGTGGAAACCGGCGAGCTGACCGCACAGGTCCGGGCCATGGTGCGCATCAAGAAGGCCGAGGACGCCCTTCGGATGGAGAAGATCATCCTCGAGCGGGCCGTGGACGAACGGACACGGGCGCTCCGCGAGAGCGAGGAGCGCTTCCGGGTCCTCTTCGAGAACGCGCCCGTCGGCTACCAGTCCCTCGACGCGGAGGGGCGGTTCATCCTCGTGAACGAAGCCTGGCTCGCCCTCCTCGGGTACTCCCGCGAGGAGGTCCTCGGCCGGTGGTTCGGCGACTTCCTCGCGCCCGAATCCCGCGAGCAGTTCCTGGTGAGATTCCCCCGGTTCAAGGAGCGTGGCGAGACCCGGGGCGTGGAGCTCCAGATGAGGCGGAAGGACGGCTCCACGATCCTCGTCGCGTTCGACGGCAGGATCGGCCACGACGAGGATGGCCGTTTCCGGCAGACGCACTGCGTCCTCCACGACATCACCGAGCAGCGGCGGGCGCAGGAGAGCGTGGAAGAGAGCCGGAGGACGCTGCAGTCGATGATCGACGGGATCTCGGAGGCGGTCTTCCTGGCAGGCCGAGAGGGCGAGCTCGTCGTCGTCAACGAGACGTTCGCGGCACGCGTCGGCCGGCGTGCGGACGAATGCGCCGGTCGGCCGATCTGGGAGTTGGTGCACGAGGAGCTCGCCGGGAGCCGGCGGGCGCGATTCGAGGAAGTGGTTCGCACCGGCCGACCGCTGACCTTCGAGGACCGGCGCGGGGAGAGCTGGACGCGGCACAGCCTCTTCCCGCAGCTCGACGCGGACGGCCGAGTGACCCGGGTCGCGGGATTCGCCGTGGACGTCACCGAGCTTCGGCGCAGCGAGGAGGCGCTGATGGATCAGCTCGACGAGCTGCGACGCTGGCACGCGGCGACCCTCGGGCGGGAGGGCCGGATCCTCGAGCTGAAGCAGGAGGTAAACGAGCTGCTCGCCGAGGCGGGCCGGGCACCGCGCTATGAGAGCGCCCTGGAGCCGGCCTGAGCACCGAGGCCGATGGCTGAGCCCGGGTTCCTCCCGCTCGTCCACAACGCCGCGCTCCTGCTGGCGATCGCCCTCGTCTGCGACGTCGCCCTGACCCGCCGGAGGGTCGACCCGAGCCGGCTCCCGCAGGTGCCGGTCGGGCTCGTCCTCGGCGGCATCGGGGTGGCGGTGATGCTCTCCTCGTGGCCGCTCGACCGAGGGATCGTCCTCGACTCGCGGTCGATCCTCCTCGCGGTGTCGGGTCTCTACTTCGGGACGATCCCGACGGTCGTCGCCATGGCGGTCACGGCGGCGTTCCGGCTCTGGATGGGAGGGGCGGCGGGGACGGGCGTCTCGGTCATCGTGGCGTCGGGGGGCATCGGTCTCCTCTGGCGCCATCTCCGCCGGCCGAAGCTCGCCGACCCGGGGTGGGCCGAGCTGTACGCGCTCGGCGTCTCGGTCCACGTGGCGATGCTCGCGCTGATGATCCTCCAGCCGTGGCCGACCGCCCTGCGCGTCCTCTCCCGCACCGCCCTGCCCGTTCTCCTGATCTACCCGGTCGCCACGGCAGTGCTCGGCCTCCTCCTCGCGAGCCGTCTGCGGCGGGAACGTCCCCCCGACGGGATCGCCGGCGGGACGGGGGACGAAGCCGCGGGAGTGCCGCACGGCGAGGCCGTTCCGCCCTCCGACGAGGCGAAGGACGCGCCGGCCCCGGGTGCGTTCGGGCAGGTGGTCGGCCGAAGCGAGCTCGCGGAGCTCGGAGCGGGATCCGGCCACGCCTCTCCCCCCGACGGCGCGCGGCACGGCGAGGCCGGCTTCGCGCCGACCTTCGATGGCGGCGGCGCGGGCTCCGCGGCCGCACGGCGCGAGGAGACGGCGGAGAGAGCGAGGGAGGACGCCCCCCGGGAGATCGAGCGCCTCTTCCGCGCCGTCTTCGACCAGGCCGTCGTCGCCGTGGCCCAGGTGGAGACGACGACGGGGAGGTTCCTTCGCGTCAATCAGCGCTACGCCGATTTCGTCGGGTACTCGCGGGAGGAGCTGTCGACCCTCCGTTTCCAGGACGTCACCCATCCGGAGGACGTCGCCCGGGACATCGAGAAGATGGAAGATCTTCGCGCGGGCCGGGTCCCCGCGTTCACGCTCGACAAGCGATACCTGCGGAGGGACGGAACGATCGTCTGGGGGTCCCTCGCCGTCTCGCCGATGTGGGAGCCCGGCGAGGCACCCACGACGAACATCTCGATGGTCCTCGACATCACGGAGAGGAAGCGCGCGGAGGAGGACGCCTGGGCCGCGCATCTGGAGCTGCGGCGGCTCCTCGCCGAGGCGGATCGCTCGCGCCAGGCCCTCCTGAGCGTCGTCGAGGACCAGCAGGCAGCCGAGAACGCGCTCCGCCGGAGCGAGCAGCGGTATCGCGAGCTGAGCGTCGAGCTCGAGAAGCGCGTCCAGGAGAGGACCGCCCAGCTCCAGGAGGCGAACCGGGAGCTCGAGGCCTTCTCCTATTCGGTGTCCCACGACCTTCGGGCGCCGCTTCGCGCGATCGACGGGTTCTCCCGGATGATCCTGGAGGATCAGGGAGAGCGCTTCGATCCCGAAGCGCGCCGCCTCCTCGGCGTCGTGAGCGCGAACGCGAGACGGATGGCGCAGCTGATCGACGACCTGCTCCGTTTCTCCCGGCTCGGACGCAGCGAGATGCAACGAACGACGGTCGACATGGGCGGGCTCGTCCGGGCGGTGTTCGCGGAGGTCGTTCCGGACCCGGACGCGCGCGCGCGGATCGACGTCCGAGCGGGGAGCCTGCCGAGCGTCGAGGCGGACCTCGCGCTGCTGCGGCAGGTGTGGGTCAACCTCCTGTCGAACGCCGTGAAGTTCTCGGCGTCACGGGAAAGGCCGGTCATCGAGGTCGCGGGAGAGGTCGACGGCCCCACCGCGGTCTACAGCGTGAAGGACAACGGAGCCGGTTTCGACATGGCCTATTCGGGCAACCTCTTCGGCGTCTTCCAGCGCCTCCATCGCCCTTCGGAGTTCGAGGGGACGGGCGTGGGGCTCGCGCTCGTGAAGCGAATCGTCCTCCGTCACGGCGGGCGGGTGTGGGCCGAAGGCGCCGTGGGTCACGGAGCGACGTTCTCGTTCTCGCTGCCCGTGTCGTAGGGAGAGGATCGGGGACCGACGCCTCGAACGACTTCCGCGCCGACGGGGACGGCGGGGACACGCCACGCCGAACGGATCCGGGCCGAAGGGATGCGGCCCCGCCCGGCGGCGAGCTTCCCGATCACCAGGGGGGCCTGCTCCACGCCGTTCCTTCCGGGCGGCAGGGAGGATGCGTTCTCGTGGGCGTCGGGATCCGCGCCGGACGCCCTCGACTTGACACGGCCGTCGACCCCGTGAACGAGAATGTCCCGGTCCGAACG
>JADHED010003061.1_pt1 | contig 10439 bp, 9 predicted proteins | sample 8952041 | NCBI WGS metagenome assembly JADHED01 (sample SAMN16124423, study PRJNA663239) | bioreactor sludge metagenome | isolation source: sludge (control) | place: India:Bengaluru | collected 2018-09-08
CGGGCCTCGATCAGCTTGATATCGGCCTCGAGTTCCTGAAGTTCCGTGGCCACCTGATCATAACTTTCCCGGCTGATGGCATCCTTGTCGAGCAGGCTTCGCTGGCGGAATTCCTTCTCTTCGGTAAGCTTTTTCTGTGCCTGCAGCTTCAGCAACTGGGCCTGCAGCGGCCGGTCATTGATTTTCGCAAGCAGGGTACCCTTCGTCACCCGGGAGCCCTCGGAAAAATAAATGGCCACAATTTTTCCCGATGTTTCAAAGGAGAGTTCCACTTCTTCATCGGGCAACAAGGTACCGGAACTTTTGTACAACTCACTGAGCTGTGTTGGCCTGAGAATATATCCGGATGCATTCAGGGGCTGACCTGCACCTCCGCCCATACGGCCACCCGGTCCGCCCGGCCCTGATGGACGGCCTGGTCCTCCGGCACCGGGCATTCCTTCTTTAGGTGCTCCCGACAACAGGGGTTTCACCTTGGGGTACACGATCATGCCGGCCAGGAGAACGATGATCACTATGGTAAGAACAATCCTGAATCTGTTTTTCATGCTGTTGGATATTGCTGGTTAAACCCACAGGGTTTGCTTCCGCAAAAGCAGGTGCAAGGTAACAAATCAGGGACCGCCTTACAAAGTCAATCTACCAAACAACCCAAATAATAGATAACACCTCCCTGTCGACAGAAACGAGACAAGCGTCGACAAACCGGACAATACGATCAATATCCCTTGATCGTATTGTACTTGTTCTCAAATTTGCGTACCACAGCCTGTTGGGCTTCAATTTTGTTTTTGGTTTCCTTCTGCCTCACCTGTTTGTCAGGAATATTGTTCTGGGCGCTCCGGATATCGCGCTGACTTTTGTCGATGCGGTTTTCAGCCGATTTGATGTCGTTGGTGAGCTTTTTCTTTTTCTTTTCAAGGTCCTTCAGGTATTTGCTCCGTTCTTCCTTGGCGGCACCTTCAGGCATCGCACTGACTTCACTGGTCTGGGAAAGGACCTCGGTGGACAGGTTTGTAAGCTCTTCATTCATCACTTTCAGGCTTTCCTCCTGTTCCTTGATTGTCTTTTCATCAGACCGGATGGATTTTTCAAGATCGGATTCATCCTTCTCATAGCCTGACAGTTCTTTCTCCAGTGAACGCAGTTGTTTTTCCTGCTCATCGAGCTGCTTTTTGGCCAGGTCGAGGTACTGTTCCTTTGCAAAATTCTTCAGGTAGGTTTTCAGTCCCGCCAGTTCCGTTTCCGCACTGCCCTTCTGCACATAGGTGTCTTCCTTAAGTTCCACGGAAGTCATGATATACACCACCGAATCACGGCTGTCAAGGCGGCTGTAGATATTTACCGGATTGGGGGAAACTTCCTTGATATTTCCGCCGAACAGGGTATAGATACCGTTTTCATACACGGCTTTCGACTTTGTCCCTGACTCCAGAAGCTTCACCCAGCTTTTCTGAACCGATTCATAGGAGACTTCAGGAAGGGACACAATGATTCCGGGGTGGGAATGGGAGCCGAATTTGATACTGTCTTCCTTGAGTTCAATGGGCTTTTGCGATAGCACGGCGCTGGCATGCATCAGTCCAAGCACCAGCAGCAGGGGAAAAGTTGTCTTCATAGCAGATCATGGTTTGGATGTAGTACAAAGATAGACAATTTAATGGAGTAAGGGGGAGGTTGGAACAGTAATCAGGATTCGGTGAGCAGCCGGTGGTTGGTGGGAAAACCCTTTTATATGAGCGAAAAAATGTGTATTATTGGGATCACAAACCTTTCAATGTCAAATTATTCAATCATACCTCCATGGAAGAATCAACCATGAAAAAACATGTGACGCTGGTAGCGGCGTTGCAAATCGGTTTCAGCAGTCTCAGCCTGCTGGGTTCGGTTATTTTATTCTTTGTATTTGCCTTTGCCGGAAGCTTTGTTGAAGATGTGGATGTAGCCAGGGCCGTCCTCACCTTTGTCGGCACCATCCTTCCGACCGTGCTGATGTGCGTGGCACTGGCGGGTCTGATCGGCGGGATCGGACTGCTGAGTTACCAGAAATGGGCCCGGGTGCTTGTGATGGTTGTTGCGGCGCTAGGCTGCCTGAGTTTTCCCCTCGGCACCCTGAAAGGGGTGTATTCCCTGTGGGTGCTGATGCAGGATGAGACGGTAAAAATATTTTCCTGAGGCTATGAGGCTGTGAGGCTAAGAGGCTGTGAGGGAGTAGACCTGTTGTTTCACCCAGGAGGCCCATTCCATGGGAGTTTTGGAGCGGTCGAAGGTCTGCCAGGGAATGGGTTTTCCGAAGGTGATCCGGAAAGACTTGTTCCGGTGCCTGAAGGTTTCGTCTACCAGGTAGAACATTTCGAGATTGGCTTTGATTCCGAAGAACTTCCGGAACCGGTACAGGTTATAAAACCAGTTTGAATTGCGCCCGTCAAAATACACCGGGATCACATCCCGCTGGTATTGTACCGATTTTGTAATGAAATTCTTCTTCCATTCCAGGTCCATTACCCGGCCCCCGATGTAGCGCGAAACCAATCCCGCCGGAAAGGTCAGGATCTGGATGTCGGAACGGAAGGCCTTGTCGAGGATTTCAGCGACATCTACGGCCAGCTTGCCGTGCTTGTTTATGGGAAGAAATACATCTGTCAGGTTGGTCACATTCATCAGGATGTCATTGGTGAGCGACCTTACTTCTGAATAATCCCTGCTGATGAGATCGAGCAGGATCATCCCGTCAAATCCGCCCAGGGGATGGTTGGAGGCAAAAATAAACCTGCCTTCGGAGGGCAGATTTTCCTTTCCTGCAACGGATACCTTCACATTGAATTCCTCAATGGCCGCACGGACGAAATCAAGTCCGAATTTATCCCCGTGCCGTCCCAGAAAGTCATTGATATCTTTCTGATGAACAATCCGTTCCAGATAGCGGAATACAAATCCCGGAAGCATGCCGGCCAGCTTCGGATTCTTGGACTGGAATACCTTCCGGATATTTATCGGGGGTGTACGTTCCCGGGATGCGTCTGTGTTCATTTCCGTTATTTTCAGATAACAGGCCAAATATAGGAAAACCCGGTGAACCGTGTATCGGTGATCCGGAAAGCCGGGTGTAATGCACAATAAATTCATGTGGAAAAAGTTATTAACAATGTGGGAAAAAATGGGATAGAATGGAGTAAAGTGGGAAACTTTGTATTACTTTTACCTTTCCAAACGGAAGTGTCTGTATGATCGACTTTATCGGAGATTACACCTGCAAGCTGGATGACAAGGGACGGGTATCGCTGCCCGCAGCCTTCATCCGGCAAATGGCCGGCGCCATGCAGGACCGCTTTGTCGTGAAGAAAGACATTTTCGACTCCTGCCTGGTATTGTATCCTATGGCGGAATGGGAACGTCAAAACCAGATCCTCCGGAAGAACACAAATCCCTATAACCGTGAGCACCAGCGCTTTCTCCGCGGATTTTTCAAGGGGATCGCCGAGGTGGTGCTCGATGGAAGCAACCGCCTGCTTATTCCGAAGCGGCTCCTTGACGAGGTCGGTGCCGACCGGGAGGTGGTGATGACCGGGCAACTGGGAAAAATTGAACTATGGACGCGGGATGCCTATGACAAGATCGACGGAGATGGCGACAGTGTTGCCGCCCTGGCCGAAAAAATCATGGGGAACCTCAATAATGACCCGGGTGAATGAGTACCTATCATACACCGGTACTCCTGAGGGAGAGTGTTGAAGGTCTCAACATCCGGCCCGGAGGAATCTACGTTCCAAGGTATTTCAGGCCATCCGCATTGAGGTGAACCACGAACTGGTGAACCTCACCGACATGCTAAAGGCCGCCCATGACCTGTTGCAGCCGGGGGGAAGGCTTGTAATCATCAGCTACCATTCGCTGGAGGACAGGATTGTAAAAAATTTCATGCGCTGGGGCGATCCTTTTGAGCAGCCTGTGGCTGACCTGTATGGAAAGACCCCCGAACCCTTCCGGCTGATCACCCGCAAGCCCCTGGCAGCCGGCGAAGAAGAAATAAACGCAAATCCCCGGGCCCGGAGTGCCCGGCTCAGGGTGGCTGAAAAAAACTGAAACCAATGAATCCGCAATACCGCCATATCGAATTTTCAGAACCGTTTCCCGATACCGAAACGGAGGTCCGGGATCCCCAGCCGGAGGCTCCCGTTCGCGAGGAACCTGCTGCCGGCGCACCCCCTCCGAAACCCGGATTCCGGGTGCGCGAGCTGATAGACGGCACGATCCTGGTGCGTGAGAACATGATACGGCAGCTCCCTTACCTTATTTTTCTCACCTTTCTGGGGATCGTGTACATCGGAAACCGGTTTCATGCCGAGCACATGGTGCGCGTAAACAACGCCCTGAAGACCGAGGTGGGAGACCTTCGTGCCGAGCAGATTACCACCACCTCCGAACTGATGAATATCAGCCGGCCTTCGGAAGTGGCCGCCCTGGTCCGGTCGCGGAACCTTGGCCTGAAAGAATCCCTCGAACCGCCTAAAAAGCTGAAAAGATAAAGACTATGTCGGTAAAGCGTGAAATATTGCGCAGGGTGACCGTGGTATACCTCTCCTTTCTGGTGATCGGCATGCTGATTGTCGGCCGCATCCTATACCTCCAGCTTTTTGAAAAACAGAAATGGATGGATCAGGCCAATTCATTTTCCCTCAAAACCATGACAATCGACGCAGACCGCGGCAGCATATATACCGCCGACGGAAGGCTGCTTGCCTGTTCGGTTCCGTATTACGAGGTACACTTTGATGCCCGCTGTGAAAACCTCACCGACCGGGTATTCTACAAGGGAGTGGATTCACTCGCCCTGGGGCTGTCGCGGATTTTCGGCGACAGGTCTCCTGCCGCCTATCGCGCGAGTCTGGTGCAGGCACGCCGCGAGGGAAAGCGGTACCACCTGGTGAAAAAAGGGGTCAACTATATCCAGCTCAAATCCCTCAAACAACTTCCCATTTTCAGGCTCGGGCGCTACAAGGGAGGCCTCATTTACATGCAGGAAAACCACCGCATCAGGCCGCACCAGAACCTGGCCGCCCGTCTGATCGGGTACACAAGTGCTGATGAAAACGGAAACCTGGTGGGAATCGAGGGAGCCTATAACGATTACCTTGCCGGCACCCAGGGCATCCGCCTCATGCAGCGCCTCAACGGCAACGTGTGGATGCCGATGAACGACCGCAACGAAATTGAACCGAGCGACGGTGAAGACATCATCACCACCATCGACGTGAACTTGCAGGACGTAGCCCAGAATGCCCTGCTGACCCAGTTGATTTCCCAGAATGCCCACCATGGCACCGTGGTGGTCATGGAAGTGAAGACCGGCGAAATCAAAGCCATGGTCAACCTGGGCAAGGATGAACAGGGTTACTACCGTGAGATCCAGAACTATGCCATCGGCGAAAGCATGGAGCCCGGTTCCACCTTCAAACTTCCCGCCCTGATGGCCGCCCTGGAAGACGGCGTGGTGGACCTTGGTGATTCCATTGACACCGGTGACGGCACCTTTAAATATTACGACAAGGTGATCCGCGATGACAGGCATGGAGAGGGCAATCCCGGCTGGCTCACCGTAGAGGAGGTTTTCGAAAAATCCTCCAACGTTGGCATGGCAAAAATCATCACGGGTGCCTATAAGGAGCGGCCCGGCGATTTTGTTGACCGGCTCTATGCCATGCGGCTGAATGAAAAACTGGGTATCGAACTGAAAGGGGAAGGAAAACCCGAGATCCGGTATCCGGGAGACAAATACTGGTCGGGCATTTCGCTGGCCATGATGGCACACGGGTATGAGGTACGCATCACCCCCCTGCAGACCCTTACTTTCTACAATGCCATTGCAAACGGCGGAAAGATGGTGAAGCCGATGTTCGTCAAGGAAATCCGCCACCACGGCAAGCTGATGGAACGCTTTGAGTCCGTCACCCTGCAATCGTCTGTCTGTTCCCGTTCAACCCTGAAAAAGGTGCGGCGCATGCTCGAAGGGGTGGTGGAACACGGCACCGCAAAGAACCTGAACAACCGGGCCATTAAAATTGCAGGGAAAACCGGAACCAACCAGATTTACAATAAAAAATACGGATACAAATCCATGGGCGAGGTCAGCTATCAGGCCTCTTTTGTGGGCTATTTTCCGGCCGACGACCCGCAGTATTCCTGCATTGTGGTGGTGAACTCCCCCTCGAACAGCGTTTACTACGGCAATATGGTTGCAGGTCCCGTTTTCCTTGAAATTGCAAGAAAGGTATATTCCACTTCGGTGAACATGCACCCTTACGTGGCCGCCGGGGAAACCAAACCCGAACTGCCTTACTCCAAGACCGGCAACAGGGACCAGCTTCGGTATGTATTGCGGCAACTCGACATCCCGGTAAAAAACAATGCCTCCGGTTCCGAATGGGTCACCACCCAAAAGCTTGATGAAGCGGTGGCATTCTCACCCCGTACTGTCAGGCCCGGCCTGGTACCCAACGTGGTGTCAATGGGTGCCCGCGATGCGGTGTACCTTCTTGAAAACGCAGGCCTGCGCGTTCGCGTAGTGGGCCGCGGCAGTGTCCGCAGCCAGTCGGTACCCCCCGGCGCCAGGGCCCGCAAGGGAGATCAGGTGATTCTTGAAATGAGCATTATCTAAGATATGACAGCGAACCTGGCAGACATATTGAATCAGAAGCAGGTAACTGAAATCCTCGGCAATCCCCGGCGGGAGCTGCGTGATATCGTCTTCGACTCGCGCAGGGCGGGCCCCGGCGTGCTCTTCATTGCCGTCAGGGGAACTGTGAACGACGGACATGACTACATCTCCCAAGTTTTTGAATCGGGAACGGAAGCAGTGGTTTGTGAACATTTTGAAGGCGCCGTGCCTGAGGGATGTTGTCTGGTGAAAGTGAAGGATTCCGCGAGGGCCCTCGGAGAACTGGCCTCTGCTTTTTATGGCAATCCTTCTTCACGCTTCAGCCTGGTTGGCATCACCGGCACCAACGGCAAAACCACCACGGTAACCCTGCTATACCGCCTTTTTAAGGCACTTGGATATGAAGCAGGCTGTTTTACGACAATCCGCAATTATATCGGCGACCGGCAGGTGGAAGCCACGCATACCACGCCCGATCCGGTGCAGTTGAACCGGCTGATGCGTGAAATGGCCGATGCCGGATGCAGCTATGTGTTCATGGAGGTGAGTTCCCACAGCCTGGCCCAGCAACGGGTAGCGGGACTGCAGTTTGCCGGAGGCATCTTTTCGAACCTGACCCACGACCACCTCGACTATCACAAGACCTTTGACGAATACCTCAAAGCAAAAAAGCAGTTTTTCGATAACCTCCCCGGGGGTGCCTTTGCCTGCATCAATGCTGATGACCGGAACGGGAAAGTCATGGTCCAGAACACCCCGGCCAATGTAGTGTATTACGGCATCCGCTCGATGGCCGACTTTAAGGGCAAGATCCTGGAAAGCCACCTCAACGGAACCCTGCTGAACATTGACAACCATGAAATATGGACCCGCTTTCTGGGCGAGTTCAACGCATACAACCTCCTGGCAGTATATGCCACCGCCTGCATGCTCGGCATGAACCGGGAAGAAGTGCTGCGTGCACTCAGCGCCCTCGACACCGTAGAAGGCCGTTTTCAGTACCGACAGTCGAAAGACGGGGTTACTGCGGTGATCGATTATGCGCATACCCCCGACGCCCTGCTCAATGTGCTGAAAACAATCGGACAGATCCGCACCGGTGCGGAACAGGTGATTGCCGTCATCGGAGCCGGTGGCAACCGCGACAAGACCAAGCGGCCTGAAATGGCAAAGGTGGCCGCGACCCTGTGTGACAGGCTGATCCTCACCTCCGACAATCCCCGTGATGAAGATCCGCTGGATATCATTGCCGATATGAAAGCGGGCCTTGACGTACAGGGAATGGCCAAAACCCTGATCCAGCCTGACCGCCGTGAAGCCATTCGCACCGCGGTAATGCTTGCGAAAAAGGGAGACATCATCCTCATTGCCGGAAAAGGTCACGAGACCTACCAGGAAATCCGCGGGGTAAAACACCATTTCAGCGACCACGAAGAGGTAGCCGCACTTTTTGAACCTGAATCCATGAACCCGTAAACCACCAGACCATGCTGTACTTCCTCTTCCAATACCTCGACAGGTTCGACTTTCCCGGAGCAGGGCTGTTCAACTACATCTCCTTTCGTGCTGCCATGGCCATTATCACTTCCCTTGTCATTTCAACCGTGTACGGGAAGAAGATTATCCGCAGGCTGCAGAAAGCCCAGATCGGGGAAACCATCCGCGACCTGGGACTGGAAGGCCAAATGCAGAAGAAGGGAACCCCGACGATGGGCGGCCTCATCATCCATGCGTCCATCCTCATCCCGGTGCTGCTGTTTGCCAACCTGAAAAACGTGTACGTGCAGCTCATGCTGTTCATCACCGTATGGCTGGGGCTGATCGGATTCATCGATGATTACATCAAGGTATTCAAAAAGAACAAGGAAGGATTGCGGGGCAAGTTCAAAATCGTAGCCCAGGTGATTGCCGGAATTGTGGTGGGCCTCACCCTGCATTTCAGCGACAACATCCTGGCCCGCGAAAGGGTGCTCAATGCCCAGGGAATCCCCATTACCCGCGTCGAAAAAGGGCAACAGGGAGAAAAAGGCGTGATCACCTATGTGACCCGTGAGGTGAAGTCGACCCGTGTCAACGTACCCTTTTTCAAAAACAACGAATTCGACTATGCCAAGCTGCTGTGGTTTATGGGTGACAAGGCGAAAGACTGGGCCTGGCTGGCGGTAATTGTGGCCGTCATCTTCATCATCACCTTTGTATCGAACGGGGCCAACCTGACCGACGGACTCGACGGGCTGGCGGCGGGAACCTCCGCCGTCATCGGCTCCACCCTGGGATTGCTGGCCTATGTATCCGGCAATGTGGTGATCTCAGACTACCTGAATATCATGTACCTGCCGAGCACCGGCGAACTGGTGGTATATATCTCCGCCTTCATCGGAGCCCTGATCGGATTCCTCTGGTACAACTCCTACCCGGCCCAGGTATTTATGGGCGACACCGGCAGTCTCGCCATTGGCGGCATCATCGCCGTATATGCCATCCTGATCCGCAAGGAACTGCTGATCCCCATCCTCTGCGGCATCTTTGTGGCAGAAAGCCTCAGCGTGGTCATGCAGGTTTCATGGTTCAAATTTACCCGCCTGCGCTTCGGGGAAGGACGGCGGATTTTCAAGATGTCACCCCTGCACCATCATTTTCAGAAACTGGGCTATCCTGAACCGAAAATTGTAACCCGGTTCTGGGTCATCGGAATATTGCTTGCCATCATCACCATTGTTACCCTTAAAATCAGATAGGAATGGAAAAACGCATCGTCATTCTCGGCGCCGGAGAGAGCGGAACCGGAGCAGCAGTACTTGCCAAGAAACAGGGCTTTGATGTTTTTGTGAGCGACTCGGGTCGGATCAAGGACACCTACAAGGAAGTGCTGTACAACTATGAAATCGACTGGGAAGAGGGTAAACACACCGAGAGGCTGATACTGAATGCCAGTGAAGTGATTAAAAGTCCCGGCATCTCCGAAAAGTCGGAAATTGTCATGGCCATCCGCAAAAAAGGAATCAAGGTGATCTCGGAAATTGAATTTGCCGGACGGTACACCCAGGCAAGGAAGATCTGCATCACCGGATCGAACGGAAAAACAACCACCACCACCCTGATCCACCATATGTTGCGGAAAGCCGGAATGAATGCCGGCCTGGCCGGAAACGTCGGCAAGAGCTTTGCCATGCAGGTGGCCACGGAAAATTACGACTACTATGTGATTGAGCTGAGCAGCTTCCAGCTCGACGGCATGTACGAATTCAAGGCCGACATTGCCATCCTGCTGAACATCACACCCGACCACCTGGACCGGTACGACTACAACATCCAGAACTATGTGGATTCCAAACTTCGGATCAGCCAGAACCTCGGCGAAGAGGACTTTTTCGTGTATTGCTCCGATGATGAGATTACCATCCGTGAACTCGAAAAAATCGTGACGAAAGCCAAACAACTGGGCTTTACCCTGAAGGAGACAAAACAGCAGGGAGCCTATGTGGAAGGCGACACCATGAAAATCGAGGTGGACGACGACCTGTTTGAAATGTCGCTTGCCGAACTGGCCCTCAAAGGAAAACACAACACCTATAATTCCATGGCCGCCGGGATTGCAGGCAGCGTGCTGAAAATCCGCAAGCCGGTGATCCGGGAAAGCCTGATGGACTTTACCGGCGTGGAACACCGCCTCGAACGTGTGATCAAGGTGCACGGCATCGATTTTATCAATGACTCCAAGGCTACCAATGTGAACTCTACCTGGTACGCGCTCGAGAGCATGACGAACCCCGTGGTCTGGATT
>JADHED010003100.1_pt1 | contig 10439 bp, 10 predicted proteins | sample 8952041 | NCBI WGS metagenome assembly JADHED01 (sample SAMN16124423, study PRJNA663239) | bioreactor sludge metagenome | isolation source: sludge (control) | place: India:Bengaluru | collected 2018-09-08
TGTTCGATGCGGCGGCCGCGGCGCGCGACCTGGGGTGGTTGCTCACTCCGGCCGCGCAGCTGGTGGCGTAACAGGACGTGTTGTTGCGGCGCGCGGCGCCGCAACTACCCGCCGCGCCCGCCCGGGTGGAGCAGTCGCTGCGCTCGATTGCGCCGGGCCGGTACGTGGTGGTCGGCGGCGACGGCCAGCTGGCCGCGCGGCTGCGCCAGCGAGTGCCGGCCAGCGTCGAGCTGGAGTGGGTAGTCTGTGAGCAGGGCCAGCGGCCCAACTTCTCCCGGGTGGACGCACTGCTTGCATCCGGCCGCTTCGACCGTGTCGTGCTGCTCGTCCACCACGTGTCGCACGCGCTGTCCGCCCACGTCACCCGGCAATTGAACGGCTCGTCGCGGGCGAAGCTCGTCGTGCCCGCGCTGCCCGGCATGTCGGGGATGTTGATGGCGTTGGCGGGCTGAGAGGCGATGCACCCGCAGTCGCCTGGGCAGCGCGGCGCCCGTACCAGGACCTTGGAGGGTTCCGATGCACGCAACACTACGGTTGATCGGGTTTGACGAAGGGGGCGTCGCGCGAAGCCGAGGCACCGACAACTTGCGCCTCGTGTGTCTGGTTGAGGGCGGTGGCGGCAAGGTCGCCATCTGGGGGAACTCCGAGTCGCGGTCCAACATCGACCAGGTGTTGGCGGCCGGCCTGCCCTGCACGATCGAGTGTGATTGCATCCAGCCGGAGGCGTGGGCAAGGAAGTACGGCCACGCCTATTGGGTGCCGCAGGGCTACGCCCTGGTCGTCGCGAAGTAGCGGTGCGGTTCGGTGAGGGGCTGGCGGTCGGGCCTCAGGTCATCTCGCCGGCCCGCCTGCCTGGAGTCGGCTCGCCTCGTGCAACACTTTCTCGAAGATGTCTGGCCCTGGCCTGAGGTCGTCGGTGCGCCGGTACAGCTCCCAGGCGAACTCCTCCATCTCTACTGCCGCTCCGAACCTCAGATAGCTCACGTCGAGGTCGTCGATGCGTACCCGGTCGAGCGCGTCGGCGTCCTTGAGCAGGGCCGTGAGCACCCAGTGCGGGTGGTCGCGCTGAAGCTCGCCCGGCAGGCTGTGCCGAGTCACCGCCGTTTCGATCGCCGGCCAGTCCTCCGGCGAGACGCCACCAGAGGCAAGCCGCTCCTGCAGCGCTGCGTCGCGCTCGAAGCGCTCCCAGGCCCAGCGGCCATGGGCGTGGCACACACCGTCGTGGCGGCGTTCCAGGTCGTGCAGGTAGACGGCCCCCCACAGCCTCCTTGCCTCGTCCAGCAGGCCGGTGTGGGTGACCAACCGGAACGCGTGCACCATCACGCGGGCGACGTGTGACTGGCCGTGCAGGTCGCTCGCGGCGCGGAACTGGTGCGGAAGCGGCAGCAGGGCGTCGCTGGCGAGCGTGATCGGCGGGGGAACGAATCGGCGCACGTCCATCCCGTGAATCTAACACCGCGGCTCAGGCCTCTGGCGCTCGCTGGCGTGTCCACTGGGGCTGGCCCGACGGTTCACGCATCTTTCGTCCACCAGTCGTCAATGCTTCTGTCAGACCCCGGCCGGACGATCGTCAATGGAATGCAGGCACCAGCGGATCGTGACGGGCTCGCGTGACCGCACCTGTCACGGCGATCATCGATGATGCACCTGCTTCACGCGGGAGCCCGCCATGTCCACGGAATCTGGTCGAGTTCGATACAAGTACTTGCCTGCGGTCAGGAACCTCGACGAGTTGAGGCGGGCGAACCTCGTGGCCTTGACCAAAGCTCAGGCGAAAGCGGTAATCGGGGCGTATGCGCCGCTCGTGCCCGTGGAGTTCGGCCATGAGGCCACGGCGTATGTGATGTGGTCCGGTGACCGCGTGCTGATCCACTTGCCCAGCATTCGGCTCAGCCAGGCCGACATCGCCGCCGGCGATCTCCAGGCACGCCTGTCGCTTGGAGTGACACTCCACGAGCTGGCCCACGTCCTCGCCGGTCCCACGGCAGATCACGGACCTGCCTTCCTCGACGCTCTGGACCGGTTGCTGGAGGACAGCCTGAAGGGCCGGTTGCAGCAGATCATCGAGAGCGTTGCGGGCGAGGGCGAGGAGGACGAGGCCGATGCCTCCGATGCTGAGACGCTCAGGGGGGCCGAGTGCACCACCGGACCGCTGCCGCGCCACGGAGACCCCTGGGGTTGTCTCCTTCGGAGGGCCCCTGGGGAACCTGGCGCCAGGTAGCCTGCCAGTCGGGCTCGCGATGCCCGCGTTTCCCGTCCTCGAGTTGAGCCCGTCGGGATGAGGCACTGCTGTCAGGTTCCGTCGCCTTCCAGCGTCTACCGGGCATGAGCACCTGGACACTCTCCACCGCCCCTGGCGAGCTCGAGCGCCAGGTCACCGACCTCCTCAACCACGCCGCCCGCACCGGGCTCCAGCCCGACGCCGTCGTCGTCACGACGGCCCGTGTGCTGTGCCTGCTGGCCCTCGCCGCGCGCCCCGTCGAGGCGACGACCGACGAGGTGAAGGGGGCGGTGATGAAGCTGGTGTGGGACGCGCTGGCTGAGCTGGGCGGCCACCCGTTCGCGGTTGGCGCACGGTCGCACTGACTGCCCGGCAGACGCCGGGGCTCCGCCGCACAGCTGTCAGATGCGCGGCGGCCCCGCGTCTTCCATCCAGAACGCGCCGCAACCCAGTGGCGCACGGAGACGCACCCATGCACCGACTGGCCGCCGCCGTCAGGCAGTTCGACTGCGCCCCTGCCATTTCCTTCGCCAACCTGGCGATGGTCCCGTTCACGGCGAGAATCGCTCGCCCGCGTGCCTACGTGACGCTGGACGAGGCGCTGCGAACCGGCCGCTTCCGCGTCACTGAGGTCTCCGAGGCGGGACACGTGCCGGAGCTCCGCGTGCACAACGACCTCGACGTCCCGGTGCTGCTGCTCGACGGCGAGGAACTGGTCGGCGCGAAGCAGAACCGCGTCGTCAACCTGACGATCCTCGTGCCGGCGCATGCCGTCCTGACCATTCCGGTGTCGTGCGTGGAGGCAGGACGCTGGCGCGACGTGGCGCCCGAGTTCGCGGCGTCGGGGCGCGCGCAATTCCGAGAGGGCCGCGCGCACAAGCAGGCGCAGGTGAGCCGGTCGCTCGCGATGCGTGCCGCGCCGGTCGCCGACCAGGGCGACGTCTGGGAGCGCATCAGGAACCGCGCCGCCCGCCTGGGCGTGGACGCCCCGACCTCCGCGATGCACGACATCTACGAGGCACAGCGTCACCAGGTGGACGAGTACGTGCGCGCGCTGGCCCCGGTGGAGGGGCAGGTCGGCGCGGCGTTCGCCATCCACGGCCGGTTGGCCGGCATCGAGTTCTTCGACGTGCCCGAGACGCTCGGCCGGCTGCTCCCCAAGGTCGTTGGCAGCTACGCCCTGGATGCCGTGGTGGAGCCGGCGCCCGATCGCATGTCTGAGTTCGACGGGGACGTCGCGCGGCGCTGGTTGTTGCGGCTGGCGGAGGTTCCTCCGGAGCAGCATGCGTCGGTCGGGCTTGGCCAGGCGCTGCGCTGGGACCGCCGGGAGCTCACCGCCGCCGCGCTGGCACTCGACGATGAGCTGGTTCACTTCGTGGGCTTCCCGCTTGAACAGGGGAACGGTCACGGCGCCAACGGACCGCGCATGCGCTCGGCCAGCTGGAGGCGCGCGCACGGCCGCAGGTAAGGGCGCCGCGAGCGCGCCGCGTGACCCCGCCTGTCACGATGTCAGCGCAGGATGGTTGGGCGGGAGCCATCCCTTCGTTCCAGTCGTCGCCCGGAGTCGCACATGTCCGCACTCGCGCCCGTCAGCACGTTCCCGCCCGAGCCGTCAGATACCCTGCGTGAGGTGACCCTGCGGTTGACCGTCACCGATCCCGCCGTGGCCACGGCCCTCCGGCGACACCGCGAGGGAGAGCCGCGCGACGCCTTCGCCCTCGGCGCGCTGAAGATCGGCGTGCTGGCCATCGAGAACGCGTCGGGACAGATCGACGCCGAACGCGTCAAGCGGGAGGGGGAGCGCCTGCTCCTGGAACTCGGCCACGCCCTCGGGGAGCACAGGAGGTCGGTGACGGACACGCTCACCCGTTGCTTCAGCGACTACTTCGACCCGAAGAGCGGCCGCTTCACCGAGCGCGTGGAGCGCCTGGTGAAGCGGGACGGCGAACTGGAGACGGTCTTGCGGCGGCAGGTGGGTGCCCAGGACTCCGAGCTCGCCCGGACGCTCGCGGCCAGCGTCGGTCCGGACAGCCCCATGCTCACCCTGCTGGACCCCGAGTCGGACACCGGTTTCGTCGCGGGCCTCGGCGAGGTCGTCACGCGGACCCTGGCCGAGGAGCGCGAGCGCATCCTGCGCGAGTTCTCGCTCGATCATGCCGAAAGCGCACTCTCCCGCCTCGTGGCGGAGTTGAAGGCCAAGCACGGCGAAGTGCGCGACGAGATGGAGCGGAAGCTCGACGAGGTGGTCGAGGAGTTCTCGCTGGACAACGATCAGTCGGCGCTGTCGCGACTGGTCGGCCGCGTCGAACAGGCACAGAAGAAGATCACCGACGAGTTCACGCTGGACACCGAGACGTCGGCACTCGCGCGGATGCGCCGCGAGATCACCACACAACTCCAGGCGCACCAGGAGTCGGTGCAGGCTTTCCAGCGGCAGGTACTGGCAGAACTGAAGGCGCTCACAGCCCGCCGCGACGAGGCGGCGCAGTCCACCCGGCACGGGGTGGCCTTCGAGGAGGCCCTTCGAGGCGTGCTGGAGCAGGCCACGGCGCCGACCGGGGACACCCTGTCCCACGTGGGCACGCAGACCGGGCAGATTCGCAACTGCAAGGTGGGTGACTTCGTCCTGCAACTCGGGCCCGAACACGCGGCCGCAGGCGCGCGCATCGTCATCGAGGCGAAGGCCAAGGAGGGCGTATCGCTGCAGTCGGCGCTCGCCGAACTCGAGGTGGCCCGCAAGAACCGGGAGGCCGGTGTCGGCGTGATGGTCTTCGCGCCGGGGTACGTCCCCGCCGACCTCGGCACCCTCAAGCGACTTGGCGACGACATCGTCATCGCCTGGGACGCCGACGACCCGTCCACCGACGTCGTCCTGAACGCGGCTCTCTCGCTGGCCCGTGGGCTGTCGGTGCGCGCCAAGGTGGCGCGGGACGAAGTCACCGCGGACCTGACCGGCATCGACCGGGCGATCCGCGCGGTGGAGAAGCACGCGCAGTCGCTCGACGACATCGTGAAGTGGGCGAACACGGTCGTGAGTGACGGCAGCAAGATCAGGCAGAAGGCCGAGCGCATGAAGGGCGACCTGATCAGCCAGGTCGAGGTGCTCGACGAGCAACTGCAGAGGCTGAAGGACACCCTCGCGGTCGGTCAGGACGAGTAGCCGGCGTCGGGCCGTGTGGGTGCTGAACCTCTGGACTGGCCGAGCCGATAGAAGAAGGCAACCCCCGCCGTCCATGCCGGACAGGCGGGGGCAGGCCGGCCGCCGTGGACCCACCCACCCGATTCGCGTTCGGTAGCCGCACACTCACCGTCACCGCGGAGCCGTTGGAACGGCTCTCCCTCGCGGTCGATGGACTGGTGAGTTCCGACGACAACTGGCTGTCGCATCGCGGCGGCGTGTCCGCCGCGCTATGGAAGGCGGCTGGTCGCGCGTTCGCGAGGCAGGCGACCGAGAGCCCGCGCCCGAAGCTGAGCGTTGGAGACGTCCATGTCACCACCGCAGGGCGGCTGAACGCGAAGCTTCTGCTCCACGCGGTCACGCTGGACCTCGATCAGGGCACCGCTCTCACCCCGGACCAACTCCCGACACTGGTCCGCCGGTTGATGCTGACGGCCGAGGCCGCCGGCGCGGCGTCGCTGGGGTTGCCGATGATCGGTGCTGGGGCGGCGGGTCTGGAGGTGGGTGAGGTCACCGCTGGCCTGTGCCGTGCCCTGGAAACATGGCTCGCTTCGCCGCCCCGTCTACCGGCCATCACAATCGCTGTGCCGACGGCCGACGTCGATGGCGTGGTTGGTGCGATGCGGGACTTTGCCGCGACCGCACCTCCACCGGTGGAGCAGTTGGTGCGCCTGGCGCCTCAGCAGGCGGCGTTGCGACGCCACGGGTTCGACGAGGCCTGGGCCCGCTACGAGCGCTCGACGGGAAGGCGTGCCGAGGCCGCACTCGTCGACGTGTTCGAGATCAGCGTCCGCGCGATGGCGGAGGCCACTGGGAGCGCGGGCAATCCTGACCGGCACGTGAAGGGCACGGAAGGCCCACCCCCGTCGCCAGTCGCATCGGCGGCTTCCGATGTCCGAGCGTTGCTCGATGCCCTTGTGGCGTCAAGAGAGGAGGCCCGCGCGCCGTCGCTAGTGGGTGCGCTTTCGGCTGCCGCGCACGTAAGGAACCGCGTCGTCCACGGACAGCCGACAGCTTGGCCAGAAGACCACGACACGCTCGCGCGAGCCACGTTACAGGCCTTGATGGTGCTCACTACGGGCCTCACGGCACCCCCAACGGCCCTGTCGAGGTTGGCCGAACCGGCGGCGGACACGTTGGAACCGCCATGGCGTGTCGTTGTGCCGCCAGTCACCCGGCCGAGTCCGAAGACGGGAAGCGATTGGGAACTCCTGAGCCAGCCCATCCATGCTCTGGCCAGGCAAGTGCCCCTGCCTCTGGCGCCGGCTTCGCTTGCGGCCTCGCTCCGGGTGCCCACGCCCGGCGTACCCTTGGTCGCGCCTTCGCAGCCAGACACCGAGGGGGCCACGGCACACGTCCGCCGGCTGCAGGCCTTCCTGCTCGAGCATCTCGACCCTGAGGCCCAGGCGGCGCTGGACCGCCAGTTGCTCGAGAACGCGTATCGCGGGGACTACCATCTTCGTGTGCTGGAGTACTGCGTCAGAACCGACCCGGTGAAGGCCGTGGCTGACCTGTTCCCCGTGCACAGGCTGCGGGCACTGGTCCGCGCTCTCACCGGGCGTGCCCCGGTTGCCGACCGCGGCGGTCATGAACTCGCGCAGGACGTCCTGTCCCACCTCGGCTTTCCCCGTCCAGTGGCGCCCTTGGGTCTGGACCGGGTTGCCAAGGAGGTTCGTCAGGCGCTGAAGGTCATCGACGCCGACGACGACGCAGACCCGGCCGCGGTCGTGAACCTCGTGGCCAGGCGCCTCGAGTATCTGATGAAGGTGCTGGTGCGCTTTCTCAGCCAGGCCGTGTTCCAGCAGTCCCCCGAGCGGCTGCTTCGCCTCGACAAGCCGCTGTCCACGCACGGGCTGGGCGAACTGCTCCGTGTCGCCACACAACTGCAGGGTCGCCTGCAGGAGGCTGGTGACCGGGCGAGGCGCGTCTTCGACCGCGACTTCACTCGCGATCCGGTGCTCCCCACGGGCGTTGGTAGCCTGCCCAAGGTGCGCAACTCCTTCAGCCACTTCCGCGAGCGCGCTGAGTCATCCTCACTCGCCCCTGACGCCACCCCTTCACAAACAGCGCGCGGGCAAGCTCGCCAGTTCCTGCTCGATACAGCAGCCCTGCTCGACTACCTGCGAGACGATCGCCGGCGTGTGTTCCCCCAAGTCGTCCGCGTCGAACGTGTCACCATCGACAACTGGAACCGTCGTACCGTACACGTCGTGGACGATGACGGCGCGAAGGACGTGTTGTTCACCGACGTGGCACTGGAGCCCGGGCGCACGTTCTTCATGCACGCCGTCGCCAACCCCCTGCGGGTCGATCCATTGCTGGTGCCAGCTGGTAACCTCATCTGGGCTGATTGAACTGGTCCACCAATTGGTCTAGCGCCCCGCACCCCAGGATGCGCTCGTAGTGCGAGACCTGCTGGAGAGCAGAAGCTGTCTGGCGGCTCCACTTTCCTTCGCCGGTTGTCGAAGACAGCCTTTGCGGCCCCCGCTCACGTGGGCTGCCTCAGCTTCCCGTCAGATTCACTGCCCTCGGTCGTCTCCCCTTCGCCGGCGTGGTGACGATTCGCGCCCCACGGCGTGACCGCCCCTGTCACTTCGGCCAGTGAACATACGTGCGCCAGCCAGTGATCGGCCCCCACGGTCTGGCGCGAGGGAGGATTCGATGCGGTGGAAGCGGATGGCCATCGGCATGGCGATGGCGGGTGCGGTCCTGCTCGGCATGAACGGGACCCAGGTGCGGATGGGCGCCTCGGCGGACCTCAGCCGGGTCTACGACGGATCGCTCACGGTGGAGCAGATGCAGGCCATCGTGGAGCAGCAGCTCGACCACGTGCCGGGACGGCTGCTGGTGAAGTTCAAGAACGGCGTCGAGGGCAGCAGCCGGAGCGCGGCGCTTTCGCGTGTAGGTGGGGCTGCGAGGCGCGACGACCTGCGCTACGCGGACTTCAGCATCGTGGATCTGGACACGGGCGCGGACGTGGAGGGCGCCGCCGCGCAGCTGGAAGCGTCCGGCCTCGTGGAGTATGCCGAACTGGACTACTTGCGCCGACCGCACTTCACCCCCAACGACCCCGGGTTCAGGGACCAGTGGAACCTGCGGCTGATCAACGCCGACAAGGCGTGGGACATCAACCGCGGGGCCTCCTCGAACGTGGTGGTGGCGGTGATCGACAGCGGTGCGGCGATCCTCACGGCGACGTGGCGGATGGCGCGGTACGACGGTCGTCAGTTCCTGACGGTCGACGTGCCACTTCGGGCCGCGCCAGACCTCGCGACGCCTGGCAGGTTCGTGAAGCCGTGGGACTTCGTTTGGGACGACGCCCAGCCCGTGGACTTCGGCGGCCACGGCACCCACGTGGCGGGCACGGTGGCCCAGTCCACGAACAACGGTGAGGGCGTGGCCGGCATCGCGTTCAACGCGCGGATCATGCCTCTCAAGGTGTGTGCAGACAACTGGGATGCCCTGTTCGCCCTCGCGGGCGCGCGCATTCGCCACGACCCCCGCTTCCCTCCGGCGAGCCTCCTTGGATGCCCAGACTCCCTTCAGGCGCAGGCGCTTCGCTACGCTGCCGACAATGGTGCCCACGTGGCGAACCTGAGTCTGGGGGGACCCTATCCCAACGCCGCCGTTCAGGACGCACTTCGCTACGCCACCTCGCGAGGTGTGTTCGTGACCATCGCGGCGGGCAACGAGGCGCTCGAGGGCAATCCGACCAGCTACCCGGCTGCCTATGCGGCGTCGATCGACGGTGCGGTGGCCATCGGTGCCGTGGACCGCAACAGCCGGCGCTCCTACTACTCCAACGTCGGCAGCTACGTGGAGTTCGTCGCGCCGGGCGGAGACGTCCGCGGGGGACTCGCCAACGGCATCTGGCAGCAGACGCTGGACGACGACTTCACGGACACCAGATTGGTGCGGCCGCGGTTCGACATCCTGCGGGACATGTCCTTCCAGGGCACTTCGATGGCGGCGCCGCACATTGCCGGCCTGGCGGCCCTGATGATCGACCAGGGCTACAAGAACCCGGCCACGATCGAGGCCGCGCTGCGCCACCTCGCGGTGGACCTGGGCGCGCCCGGTCGCGACAGCGAGTACGGCTACGGGTTGGTCGATGCGCGCGCGGTGCTGCGCGGGATGGGAGTGGCGCGATGAAGGCTCTGTGTGCGTGTGTCCTGGGTGTGTTTCTCGCGACGTCGGTCCCGGCCTTCGCTGAGAGGCCGCAGGCGCCAACCGCTCCGTCGTCGGCAAAGGCACCCGCGCCGAAGCCGGTGTCCGCTTCCACGCCGCGCCCGCCGGTGCGGGTGCGAGCCTTCGGCGAGTTCGGGTCCACCTGGGTGGGGGCGGCCGAGAGCTTCGACCTCGTGTTCGGCGGCCACCGCGAGCAGCAGTGGGGCGGCGGCGTGCAGGTCACCAACCTCTGGCGGGGCCTGTTCGTGCAGGGGTCCTACTCGCGCACGGAGTGGGCCGGCGAGCGGGTGTTCGTGGCGGGTAGCGACGTGGTGCGCCTGGGCGTGCCCGTGGAGGCCGAACTGAACCCGCTCGACGTCACCGTGGGCTGGCGATTCGCGGGCACGCCGCGCGCCTCGTTCACGCCTGCCGGCAAGCCGAGGCTGTCCCGTCGACCGGTGCCCTACGTCGGCGGCGGCGTGGGCTGGATGACTTACCGCGAGTCGTCGCCCTTCTCCGAGAGCGGCGACGAGGTGGACGAGTCGAAGATGACGACGCACGTGCTCGGGGGCGTGGAGGTGCCACTCATGCGGTGGCTGCACGTCGGGCTCGAAGGACGCTACCGCTTCGCGCCGGACCTCGTCGGAACGGGAGGCGTGTCGGCCGTGCTGGCGGAGGACCACCTGAACGGCTTCGCGTTCGGCGCGCGACTCGTGATCGGGAAGTAGGTGGATGGAACCGTTGCGACAGCCGGGCGAGGGCGACCCCGCAGTCGCACGGGACCCGCTGGACGCCCAAGGACATGGATGGCGTTGCACCACGGGGGTTACCGGGCAGGGGGGCTTGCGCGTGCGAGTGGCCACAACGGCCTGG
>JADHED010003101.1_pt1 | contig 10439 bp, 7 predicted proteins | sample 8952041 | NCBI WGS metagenome assembly JADHED01 (sample SAMN16124423, study PRJNA663239) | bioreactor sludge metagenome | isolation source: sludge (control) | place: India:Bengaluru | collected 2018-09-08
CAATCTCTTCTTTGGATGGAATCTCAACCTGGACTGGGGAGGGCTGATGCCTGCTTTGAACGACAAGATTGCCACCGATGGGTTTGACCTCTTTGGTCCGCTTGTAATGCTCATGATTTTCAAAGGTATATTTGCAAGTCTTGCCGGCCCTGTACCAAGTTACGATATGCAAAGGATTCTCTCTACCCGTAAACCATCCGATGCTGCCAAGATGAGCGGCTTTACGATTCTGGTTCTGTATGCTCCACGATATTTGATGGTTGCAGGTCTTGCCGCATTGAGCATTGCCTATCTCTCTCCCGAACTTGCAGGAATGGGCTCAAACGTAGATTTTGAGACAATTCTGCCAATGGCTATAGCAAAATTTGTCCCTACCGGACTAAAGGGGTTGCTGCTGGCGGGACTTCTTGCAGCATTTATGGGCACGCTGGCGGCTTTTGTAAACTCGGCGCCTGCCTATATTGTAAACGACCTGTATAAAAAATATATAAATCCGAATGCCCAGCCTAAAACCTATGTGAGGTACAGCTATCTGGCCTCGGTAATTCTTGTGGTGGTGGGTGTTATCTTCGGTTTTTACGCAAAATCACTCAACTCTCTCACTCTCTGGATTACATCTTCACTTTACGGCGGATATGCCGCTGCCAACGTGCTTAAGTGGATCTGGTGGCGCTTTAACGGCTACGGATATTTCTGGGGGATGCTTGCCGGATTGTGCTCATCAACAATTAAACTGGTCTTCTTCCCGGAGATTGCAGATATATACATCTTCCCGGCTATCCTGCTCTTCTCTTTCGTGGGTTGTATTGCCGGAACTCTCCTTACAAAAGCCGATTCCGATGATGTGCTCATTAATTTCTATAAAAATGTTAGACCATGGGGCTTCTGGAAGCCTGTCCACGATAAGGTGGTTGCAATGGATCCGACATTTGAGGGTAATAAAGATTTCAAACGTGATATGGTGAATGTTGTTACCGGGATTGTATGGCAGATGTCGCTTGTTGTGCTGCCAATCTACTTTGTAATCCACAACTACACTGCTGCCTGGATAACTCTTTCTATAACAATTGTTTCAATGGTTATCCTCAAATTCAACTGGTACGATAAACTGAAAAACGCCGATAAGGGTTACGAGTCTGTCAATTAATTGATAAAAATATTCCGGATTTTGATAAATTTGTTTGGCCAAAACTTTTAAGATGAACACTTCATTCCTTCAGAAAGGTTACGAGGGTAACAGGGGGGCTTCTCTCAAGAAAGAGATATTAAGACTTCTTGTCCTTGCCGGCACTTACAGCATCACCGACATAAGCCGTGAGATGAATCTGAGTGTGCCAACGGTTACCAAACTTATTGGCGAGCTCATGAATGAGTGGTACGTTCTGGATGTGGGCAAACAGGGGACCAATGGCGGACGCCGTCCGAATGTGTATGGTCTTAACCCCGATGCCGGCTACTTTGCAGGTGTCGATATCAGCAAGGATACAATCTCGATAGGTGTTATAAACTTCAAAGGTGAAATGACCGAATACTCGGGAAATCTGGCCTTTGTAATGGAGAACACCTTTGAGTCGCTTGACTCGCTTTGCTCAATCATAAATAATTTTCTCAATAAAATTCCTGTCTCAAGAGCCAAAATTCTCTCGCTCGGGGTAAACCTCTCGGGCAGGGTCAATTCTGAATCGGGGTACAGTTACAGCTTCTACTTTCTGGGAGAGAAACCTTTATCTATGCTGATCGAGGAGCGGGTAGATTGTCCTGTCTATATTGAAAATGACTCCAGGGCAATGACTTACGGCGAATTTATGGCCGGCGAAGAGAGCCATGTGAAGAATATGATCTTTATCAACGCCAGCTGGGGTCTGGGTATAGGAATAATCGTAGATGGCAAACTCTATTACGGGAAATCGGGTTTCTCAGGCGAGTATGGCCACTTCCCTTTTTACGAAAATGAGATTATATGCCGTTGCGGCAAAAGGGGATGTCTGGAGACCGGGGTCTCAGGATCGGCCATCCACCGTATGTTTACCGAAAAACTTAAAGAGGGTCGTGTCTCTATGCTCTCCGGCAAATTCAATAACGGAGAGGAGATTACCCTTGAAGATATAATGGAGGCGCTAAAAAAGGAGGATGTCCTTGCCATCGAAATAATTGAATGTGTTGGTAACGAACTGGGCAAGGCAGTCTCCGGCCTCATTAACCTCTTCAACCCCGAACTGATTGTCCTGGGAGGCACACTTGCCGCTGCCAAAGAGTACATCCTGTTGCCAATCCGCAGCGCCATAAACAAATACTCCCTGATACTGGTGAGCAAAGACACCAAACTCCGCCTCTCCCGTCTTGGCGAGAAGTGCGGAGTCACAGGAGCCTGCATGCTTGTCCGCAGTAAAACCCTTGGGTTACTTTAGAATCACCTTTTGTAAAGATGGTATTTCTGAGAGAGTTTGCGGAAGCTCTCAACATCTTTGTACCAGTAGTCTTTAATGTCGGAGAAGAGGTGGCGTTCCGAGAATTTCAGGCGGATCTGGTCGCTTCCCGATACCTGGTCAAACATACGGAATCGTTTCGGATCGGCATTCTTAAAGGTGGCTTTGTCGGGATAGAGCTGGGCAAGTGCCTGCATTACATAGAACTGAATGTCGGTAAGCGGGGCCTTCTCCTGATCCATCAGGTGAACCTGAACTCCCTGGAGGTTTTTACCCACTCCCACTGCATAGAATGGTTTTACATGCATCGGACGGAAATGGACTCCCGGAATTGAGTAGCTGTTGAGGAGCGTTGCGAGAGCATCTGCATCAATCCACTCAGCGGCAAACATCTGGAAAGGAATTGTGTAGCCGACACCGATTGATATGTAGCCAAGCTCACCCAGAATTCCGGAAACCGGATAGAAGAGCGCTGTAGCAGGTTGCGGGATGTGCGGTGAAGATGGCACCCACTGAAGACCGGTTTTGTCAAATGTCATATCCCTTTTCCAACCCTCCATCTTTACAACATGGAGTTTGCATTTTTTTGCAAGCATATTCTCCTCGTTCAGCAACATTGCAAGCTCGCCGCAGGTAAGTCCGTAGATATAAGGAATCTTGAACTGACTCACGAAGGAGATGAAACCATCTTCGGCCAGATTTCCCTCTATTCTGTTTCCTCCCAGCGGGTTTGGCCTGTCAAGCACAACAAACTCGATATTGTTCTCGGCAGCAGCCTCCATTGCAAGACCCAATGTACTAATGTATGTGAATGAACGACTTCCTATATCCTGTATGTCATAGACCAGAACATCAATGCCCTTGAGCATCTCAGGGGTCGGTTTTCTGGTAGCACCGTAAAGGGACAATACAGGAATTCCAGTTTTTGAGTCGGTCAGATTATCTATATTATCCCCGGCATGAACATCGCCCCCCACACCATGCACGGGACCGAAGAGGGCGACAAGTTTCACATTGGGAGCCTCAAATAGAACATCAATTGTAGATTTCATGGTGTTGTCAAATCCGGTAGGGTTGGTTATGAGCCCAACCCTTTTTCCCTCCAGAATTTTGAATTTCTGCTCTTTAAGCACATCTATCCCAGTATCCACATCCTGTGCGGAGAGGATGGAAGCGGCAAACAGAAGGGCCGCTGTTATTATAAGTCTTGAGAATTTCATTTTAACTCTTTGAAGGAATTTTACGTCCGAAGTTTTCATCTACCTTTATAAATGCGGTAACGGCAATTGTGGTTACACAGCATATCATAATCCAGTAGAAGAAGTGTTTATATCCGATAAGCTCCTGTAGCCAGCCTGCAGCCATTCCCGGAAGCATCATACCCAGTGCCATAAAGGCGGTGCAGATTGCGTAGTGGGATGTCTTGTGTTCACCATCGGCAAAGTAGATCATAAAGAGCATGTAAGCTGTAAATCCAAACCCGTAACCGAACTGCTCGATAAATACGCAAAGGTTTATCACGAATAGATTATCCGGCTGGAATAGACTAAGATATACAAATGTAGCACAAGTAAGGGAGATACTCCATGCCATTGGCCATAGCCACTTCTTAAGACCTCCGCGGGCGGCAATAATACCACCGATTATACCTCCAAGTGTAAGACCAATTATCCCCACCGTTCCGTAAACAAGACCAACCTGACCGGTTGTAAGTCCAAGCCCGCCAAGCTCTTTAGGGTCAAGCAGGAATGGAGATATCAGTTTAACAAGCTGAGCCTCAGGGAATCGGTAGAGCAGCAGGAATGCAATTGCAATTCCGGCCTGCTTTTTCTTGAAGAAAGAGGCAAATGTTGCAAAGAACTCTTTGAAGATTGTACCTGCAGTTACCTCTTTGGCAGGCTTGTCGGTATCGGGTCTTGGCAGGATATATCTGTGATAGAGCATCACAGCAATGAAGAAACCTGCAAGGATGAAGAATGTTACCGACCAGGCAAATGAGAGGTTCCCCGAAGTCCCTTTGAAGTTTGCCGATGCTGAGTGGTCGAGTTTGGAGTCGGCCTGCACCACAATATAGGCAGGTTTTGTCCAGTTCTCAGATGTAAATTCCAGCCTTTCGCCGTATGCAAGGAAGAGGCTCTTGTCACCCTTGTCCAGACGTGTGTTGAGAACCAGTTTTTCACCTGCTACAGGTGCTTTTGAGAGACGAATCTCTACAAGCCGGGCACTACCAGCTCTGGCCTTAACAACACTCTCGTCAATCTCAACCCCGAAATTTCTCTTTATAAAGGAGCTCAAAGGAGAGGCTACATATTCGCTCCACCAACTCTGTCCCTTATCTGATGCATCCCTTTTCTCTTCAACCGGAACAAAGCCGTTTGCAGTGTTATAATTTGCAGCAAAGGTTTTAAGCATGGCAACCGAATCGGCAGGAACTGTTGCAGTTCCGAGATTTACAACCGAAGGGGATGCCGTAAAGATGAACTCATCAGGATAAACGGTGGTTGCAGATGCAACAGGGGTGGCTGTTGTGTCACCTGAAGCAGTCGTGTCGCTTGTCGCAGATAGTTCTGCCGGCAAAACAATTGCAGAGGCATAATCTGTAGATGCGTTCACCTGGATTTTAACAGGTTCCAGCCCGGAAGATGCCTCAAGAGCTCCCGCTACAATGATGAGCAGACCCTGGCCGGCAATTGTCGCAACCCTGTAGAAGGTGCTTCTGATACCCACATACATCGCCTGCTTGTTTGTATCAAGAGCAAGCATGTAGAAACCATCTGCAGCAATATCATGAGTGGCCGAACTGAAGGCCACCAGCCAGAAGATAGCAAGCGTCCACTGGAAGAATGAGGATGCCGGAATTGTAAAGGCGATTCCCGCAAGACCTGCTCCTACCAGAAGCTGCATCGTGACCACCCACCACCTTTTTGTTTTAAGCAGATCCACAAATGGACTCCAGAAAGGTTTAATTACCCATGGCAGATACAACCAGCTGGTATAAAGAGCAATATCGGTGTTTGATATCCCCAGCCTCTTATACATTATGACCGAAATGGTCATCACCGCCACATAGGGCAGACCTTGTGCAAAATAGAGCGATGGTATCCACGCCCATGGAGAAATTTTTCGTTTACTCATATCGGTAAAGTATTTGTTTTCTGTTTAATATCTCTTCTCAAGAGATGCTCCGACAAAGTAGTGAAGCAGTATCTTATCGTAAGCAAATCCCTTCTCACCCATCACAGCAGCACCAATCTGGCAGAGTCCGACTCCGTGACCCCATCCGGCACCCCTGAGGATGAATTTAACACATTTGCCGTTTGCATCAACCTCTTTATCAATGACAAATGCCGAACTGTAGAGGTGCGACTCAGATAGAGTGCGTCTTATCTCAAGCTCTTTCCCAATTGTTCTCTCCCGCTTTGACCCTACAATTCTGAGCTTGGTGAGGCGACCCGATGTACCCCTCTCAACAGGGATCAGATCCGAAACAACTCCGTAGTCGGTACCCGACCTTCTGGCAATCAGTTCGGAAATCTGCTCAACCGGATACTCGACCCGCCATCTGTAGAAGTGGATAGTCTCCTGGTCATAATTATTAAGCACCTGTGAAAGAACCTTTTTATCTGAAGTGTTGCAGAAAGATTCGGGTGAAGAGAGAATCCACTCCCTTGCATTTGACTCCACAGTGAGATCCGGAATAGCTACGGATGGTACAACATCCCTCTTTGCAACCAGATAGGGATGATCTATCTCCTCCCAGCAGTTTTCGAACTTCTCAAACACACCTCCGCAGCTTTTTGAGTAGCGTGCATCACAAATCTTTCCCCCATACATCAGAAGCTGACCCCTTGTCTCATTAATCGCCTGTTTCACAATTTCGGTAGATGCCCGGGTAACCCCCTGGTAACGCTGGCAGTGGTCATCGGCACAGATATCGAAATTGACGTGATCTTCCCTGTCATACCACTTTATAAGCTCATCTTCAGTCACCTTCATTGTGCTGTAGACCGATTTGGAATCTACAATCTCTTTGTTCTTTTCAATTTGGGCAAGCAGCCATGAACGTGAGATAACTGCATGCGCTTTAAGCAGCTCAAGCGAGGCAGTTGCACTCATCTCCGAAGAGATTACCGAGGTTAGATACTCCTCCACTCCAAGCAGATTGATGGCTGTAAGTTTACCGTTTTCAACAATGAACTTAAGCGAACCCTTGAAAACCTGATCCTCCTTTCTCTCCCAGTGAAAGTTAATTCCAATAGTAACCCCCTTTAGTTTAAAGGAGGCCTCCTGCTCATTCACGGGGGTGAATTCAAGGGATTCACAGAGTGTACCCCTCCACAAAATTTTACCCTTGCTGTATGCAACCTTTTGCTCCCCGGTGAGAGCAGATCCGTTTGAGATAAATTCCGAATTGAGGGTGAACTCGATTTCGGGTTCAAACATTATCCCCACGCTTACTTTTGGCTCTTTCATAGTACTGCTTTTTTAATTTTATCTGCAATTACCGGAAGCTCCTCCCGGCCTGTACAAATCTCTTCAAAAATCTCCCTTATCTCCCGCTCCCCTATCTTCACAAAATCCTTTTCTAGCGGAGTGATGAGCACACCACCCAGATCGACCGAGGCGGGGCTCAGGAGAATATTGTTGTCACCCTCTGCAAAATAGTGAGAGGGGCGATGTTTGTCTCTCAGGAATATGAGAGTTGTGAAAACCCCAGCTTTGTCTTTTGATTCACTTGGCTCAAACCAGCATAGAATGTTTACCATAGGCTCCTGCTCCCCCTCCTTTACAGGAAGGGTTGCAAAGATTCTCTCCAGCAGTCGTGCCCCCTCTTTTGCCGATGTTGCCTCCACAGCAACCACACCGCTTATAAAATATTGAGGCAGATAGACTTCCGACGTTTCACCACTGTAGATCACCTCTCTCTCCATCTGCCTAAGCTCCCTCTCAATTGTGAGAAAGCCTCTGTTACCCGCCTGAAAGTGGAAGTGGTCGGGTGCAGATGCCCCGCAACGTGGCCCGTTGTAGAAGAGGGTGTATTCCGGAAGCTCCTGTGCCAGATTGAGCATTGCATCAAAACGGCCGGCTATCAGCTGGTCTGTATGGGAGAGTAGCGGAATGGTAAGGTGGCGCGGAAATATCGGAAAAGGGTTTATGAGTACGGTGTAGGGATCGGATGTATCATGTTCATTGATAAAGCTCAGCCCCTTCTGTACCGCCGGCCGGTTCTCCCTGCAAAGGAAACACTTTCTCTCGCTGATAGATTTTACATCTACCTTGGCTGCCGATGAGGTTATTCTTGCAGGGTTGAACTGAATCTTGAAAGGGAATCCCTCTATTTTAATCTCCTTAACCAGAACCCTCTCCAGAGCCTTATAGTTTGAGCCTGCCTGCTCCCATGCAGAGAGCTGCTCTTCAAAGAGGTTATCAAGGTTCTTCTTATTTAGTATCTCTGACATGGGGCCGTGCTATTTTTTATTGAGGGCAATCCTTGCCTTAAGCTCCCAGGTGCGGATTCTGTCTTTGTAGGTGTTGTGTCCGTTCATCTTCACAATATCGAGAGATGCATCGGAGTTGTCTTCCCAGCGGCGGCAGTGGTATAGCACATCGTATACACGGCCAATCTGGAATTGACGTGAGATGTTAAGACCCAATGCATAATCTTCGCCATAACTTGTGTTTGGAACCTTAATATCTCTCAGAACCGGAGTGTAAAATGCTCTTGGCGCTCCAAGGCCGTTAATTCTGAGGGCGTTGTTACGACCGTTATCCGGTGTCCACTCTTTGTGGTCAATAATTCCCGGAGCAATCATCTCCATATTGAAGTTAGTCATCATATAGGTACCTACAACCATTGCGCAGTTTTGCTCATAGAAGGCATCCACAATCTTCTGCACGGTATTCTCGTCGCTGTAGACGTCATCGCTGTCGAGCTGGATTGCAAACTTACCGCATTTAGGGTGGTGAACCCCCATATTCCAGCATCCGCCTATACCCAGATCATTTCTTGCCGGCACAATGTGGATGAGCCTCTCATCGGAGCTGTATTTTTCAATTGCTTCGTAAGTCCCGTCGGTTGAGTGGTTATCTACAATTATAAGGTTGAATTTGAAGCTGGTTTTCTGTTTCAGTACCGATTTAACAGCATCCTCAATAGTCTTTATTCTGTTGAAAACCGGGATGATAACCGAGGCCTCAACCTCAAAATTGCCCTGATTGAATTCGATCTGTTTAAAATTCGGTTCCAGATATCCGCCTATCTTTTTAAGGTGGTCTGTACAGGCCGCCTCCATCTCTATCTGAACTGCACGGTTTTTAGGGTCAACATAATCAAATATCTTCTCTCCCGATTTGCGGTTGTCCTGCTCTACCTCTGTATAGAGATATTCGTTAATGTGCACTATATCATATTTTTGCGAGACTTTTAAACGAAGATCGTATAGTCCTGCAAAGAGATATTTAGTATCCATTTGTGAGGCTGCCTCTTTTAGTGCTTTCGAATTGTAAAAGAGAACCGAACCGAAGTTGAAATCATCCCTTAGACTTCCCATTTGATAGGTGATAACGGGACTTGGTTTTTTAACTCCTTCAATTATTTGGAAATGATCTGAATATACCATTCCGGCAGATGTGTCTTCAGAAATTTTCAACATTCTCTCCATAGCGAACAGTCAAAGCATTAATGTCGATTCCTTAGTATAGATTAGAGTGAATTGTGAGTCCGATTTTTCGGCTATCTTTTTTATGGCAGGAGTGCATTTCAATGATTCTATGTGAACAATTTCACATCCCTCAACAGGCTCAGCCGAATGGTCGGTTGAGAGCAGGTAAATCCTGTTCACCAACATTGACTCTTTGAGACCCCTAACTGTTTGTTCCACTTGTGCTTTATCCTGATATGGAATGAAGCAGTTTACACATTTTGTCATAATTTTTTTATTAAACTATTTAGGTTGCTAAGATATTCATTCGAAACCAAACGAGCAAAAAAAGAGAGATATTAACATAAAAAGCTTAAATTCGCCGCTTGCAAAGAAATTTGAAATGCAGCGTTACGATTATCTGATAGCAGGGAGTGGACTTGCGGGACTATATGCAGCCTTTGTTGCTTCCAAATATGGAAGTGTTGCAGTAGTAACAAAGTGTAAGGTATCTGACAGTAATACCTATTACGCCCAGGGGGGAATTGCATCTGTCACCGATAATGAGGACTCTCCTGAATTTCACTCCGATGACACTATTACAGCTGGAAGGGGTTTGTGTAATCCTCTTGCGGTTGATATTCTGGTCAATGAGTGTCCGGTGAGAATTAAGGAGCTGATTGAGGAGGGTATGCATTTCGATATGAGTGAAGGTGTTCTTGCCCTGGGTCTTGAGGGTGGTCACCGTAAAAGAAGGGTTCTGCATGCAGGGGGCGATATTACAGGTAGGAGAATCAGTGAATTTATGACCGGGCAGATACTTTCGAATCCGGGAATAACTCTGTTTGAAAACCACCAGGCTCTTGAGGTGATTCTTGATAATGAGGGGAGAGGAGAAGGGGGCAGATGTGCGGGTCTTAAGGTCTGGAACTTTGATACCGGATCGCAGGAGAATTTCTATGCCGGCAGCACAATTCTTGCTTTGGGGGGTGCATCGGCCATATATTCGAGGACAACCAATCCGGAGACTTCGGTTGGAGACGGGGTTGCGTTGTGTTATAAGGCCGGGTGCCGGATTGCCGATATGGAATTTATCCAGTTTCACCCTACCACACTATACTCTCCCGATGATAAATCCTATCTCATTAGCGAGGCTGTTCGTGGCGAGGGGGCCCATCTGCTTAACCACAAAGGCGAAAGGTTTATGGTGAATATCCATCCGCTTGCCGAGCTTGCTCCCCGTGATGTGGTTGCCCAGGCTATCGAGCGTGAGATAAAGAGGGACCCTCAGGGGAGGCCCTTTGTATACCTCTCTTTGAAACATCTGGATCCTGAAAGAATTAAAACCCGTTTTCCACATATATTCCTGACT
>JADHED010003102.1_pt1 | contig 10438 bp, 7 predicted proteins | sample 8952041 | NCBI WGS metagenome assembly JADHED01 (sample SAMN16124423, study PRJNA663239) | bioreactor sludge metagenome | isolation source: sludge (control) | place: India:Bengaluru | collected 2018-09-08
TGAAAGACATAGCGTAGAATTGCCCAGTGTACCAAATTACACCTTGCCCCATCACTGCTCCGAATAATGCCAATAAAACATATTTGAAATTATATTTATTCCCGAAAGATTCTTTAAGAGGATTGGTAGAAGTTTTTCCTTCTTTTTTAGCTTTTGCAAAAAGAGGAGATTCTTTCATGTTTTTTCTAATGATGTAAGATACACCTACCATCAAAATAGAAACCCAAAACGGAACTCTCCATCCCCAATTGTCAAATTCTTCTGCAGATAAAGAAGTTCGGGTTACCATAATCACAATTAATGAAACAAAAAGCCCAATGGTTTCGGTAGTTTGAATCAAAGAAGTCCAATATCCACGTATGTTGTGTTCAGCATATTCTGCTACATAAGTTGCAGCGCCGCCGTATTCTCCACCAAGTGCTAAACCTTGTAATAAACGAAGAATTAATACTAAAACAGGTGCCATAAAACCAATGGTTTCGTAACTTGGGATACAACCAATTAAAAATGTAGAAAATCCCATAATTAATAAAGTGACAAGGAAGGTGTATTTTCTACCAATAATATCTCCTAATCTTCCGAAGAATAAAGCTCCGAAAGGTCTTACTACAAAACCTGCGGCAAAAGTAGCTAAGGTTGATAAAAATGCAGCTGTAGGATTGTCTGCTGGGAAAAATTTAGTAGACAAAATAACGGCTAAACTCCCGAAAATATAAAAATCGTACCATTCTATTAAGGTTCCTAAAGACGAAGCCATAATAATGCTCCATAGAGTGCTTTTCTTTTTGCGATCATCAACGTAAGCGTCGTGTTCTGCTTGTGAGTTAAATTCGTGGCTCATAATATTTTGTTTTTTTAGTATTGTTGAATTTTTTTTAGAATGAATAAGTTGCACTAACCAATGCTCGGAAATTTCCAACATTTTCTTTTGCCGAAGTAACTTTTGCCGAAGTATCCATTGTGCCCCAAGTTGCTGCTGTGTATTCTACTTCTGGAGTGAGTTTAAATTTATTTTCTTTAAAATCTACTCTCGCCGAAACTCTCCAAACGTTATCTACAGCTCTTGTTGTTCCGTTGAGACCTCTCATGTAAAGAGCCTTGTATCCAGCATCAGAAAGTCCGTTGTTTTTGGTATATCCAGCGAAAATTCCAGGTGCTATTTTTTGTTTGTTGCTTGCAATATCTAGCCAAAAAGAACTGGTTCTGGTTGGTTTATAAGAATCTATTCCGTTAGAATTGGCATAAATTCCGTATCCGCCTAGCATGTCAAGATGCGTGAGGTTTCCGCCAGAAATTCCGTAGAATTTAGCAATAATATCATCATTCGAATATTTAAAATAACCAAAAACGGTAGAAGAATTTAATTTCTCGTCTGAAACCAAACCTCCAGATTCGGTAACTGGTTTTAAAGATTGAAATTCTGCACCTACACCTGCTACTATATTTTTATTTTTGAATTGAAGTTGACCGTGTAAAGTAGGAATGGTAGAATTGAAAGAAGGAGTATTTGGAGCGGTTCCAGTAACGGAAGAAGCCGTGAATTCTCTGTCTTTGTAGGCAACTAAATCTAAAGAAATTTTATCTGATATTTTTTGTTTAAATCTAATCTGAGAAGCCCATCCAAAAGGATTGAACATAATTCCTGTGTTGAAATTGGCAACACCAGGGAAAACTTCTGGCACAAAAGTAGGATACCAAGTTTGTCCAAAGGTAAGTGATGTTTTCGTCCAGTCTAGTTTTATCGTAGCGTGTCTTAATCTAAAAAGTCCTATGCTTCCTGTTCCTGAGGTTGCAGCATTTACTTCTGTATTTCCGAAGAAATCACCTTCAATGTTTCCCGAAATTTTAGCTTTAAAAACATCTGGACCTTTAAACTTAACACCAATTCTAGAGGTTACAGAAAGAAAATTGCTAGAGCCTGTTGCGTTTTTGTCTTCGTCATTAGTGTCTTTTGCAACATCTAACGGATAAAGATTCAAATTATATTCTCTTACGTAAGCAGATTTTCTAGAATCGAAAATGTAATCTGCTCTTGCAAAACCGTAGAGACTTACGTCCCATTCTTTTGGTTTTTCTTGTCCAAACAATATGTTGCTGAATAATAATGCTACAACACCTGTGAGGATTGGTTGAGTTTTCTTCATAATTTTGAATAGTTTTTTGTGATTTTAACACAGCTAAACTGATAATAAAAAAAACTCTGTAAAAATTTTGTATATATTTTTGTTAATTGGTATAGTTACTTTTTAAAACGCTCCCATTTAATGAGCATAAATTTATCCCCAAACTCTGTAATTATTAATCCGTTTCCTTTTAAATTTTCTTCTTTTTCGATGTATTCTGCAAGTTCTTTCTGCTTGAAAACCTTATAAGTAGCATGAAAATCTGTATGTGGTGGTTTTTTGATGTTGTACTCTTTAATCCAAGAGCTAATAGTAACGTGTGAAATGCCCAAAATACGCTCTATTTCTCTTAAACTTAGTCCTTCTAAATAGAGTTGTAGTGCTTTGGTAACATAGTAATCATCAATCTTTTTTCCTACTTTATTTACAGTGAAATAGTAGTTACAGTTTTTACAAAAAAACCTTTGTTTTCCTTTTACAACGCCACTTTTAACAATTTCGGCGTTCTCGCATTTAGGGCAGCAAGAAATTTTCATATATACTTTTTTAGCAAAGATATACCAATTTTGCAATTAAAATGTTAAAGAAAAATATTTTTTTTAAAAAATTTTGGAAGATTTTACTTTATATGTATATTTGCAGCAATGAAACTTAACGGTTACATATCAATAGTCAATATCGGTTTTCAAACCGCAAGAATAATATTTTTTTAATTAAACGAAGTCGTATCGGCTTCGTTTTTTTTTATAATTTTTTTAAAGTTATGATAAAATTATCAAGATTAACCAAAGAAAACATTGTTAAAATTTTAGAAGAAGGATTAGATTTTGCCAATGGAAAAGTAATGAAAGCGAAAAGTGATGTTTTTGTTGCTAATTTGTTTTTTGAAGACAGTACCAGAACGAAAGTAAGTTTTGAAGTTGCTGAGAAAAAGTTAGGTTTACATCTTGTAGAATTTGATGAGAGAAAGAGCTCTATTAATAAAGGAGAAACTCTTCTCGATACCGTAAAAACTTTGGAGGCTATTGGTATTAATGTTACTGTAATAAGACATCAGCAAACCAGATATTATGATGAGCTGAAAAGTGTAGAAAAAGTAGCATTGGTAAATGCGGGGGATGGAGTAGGGCATCATCCAAGTCAGGCAATTCTAGATTTAATGACTATTAAGCAAGAATTTGGAGATTTCAAAGGCTTGAAAGTAGGAATTGTAGGAGATGTAAAACATAGTAGAGTAGCCAATTCTAATGCAGATGCGCTTAGAAGGTTAGGTGCTAAGGTTTACTTTTCTGGTCCGGTAGATTGGTTTGATGAGGCAATGTTGGTAAATGGAACTTATTTGCCATTCGAAGATTTAGTAAAAGAAGTGGATGTATTGATGTTGCTAAGAATTCAACACGAGAGACATCAAGAAAAAATGAAGCTTACGGCTTCAGAATATTTAAGAAAATATGGTCTTACCAAGGAGCGAGAGAAAAAAATGAAGCCAAATGCTATTATTATGCATCCTGCACCGGTAAATAGAGGTGTAGAAATAGATGCAGATTTGGTAGAATGCGAAAGGAGTAGGATTTTTAAGCAGATGAGCAATGGTGTTTTTGCAAGGATGGCCATTTTAAAATATGTATTAGAAAAGCAAGGTTTTGAATTTGTAGAAAAATAATCCAATGGATGAGAGCTCTCGGCTCTCATTTTTTTTGACAATTTTCAAATATTTATGTTGTTTTGTTAAAAGTATAAAATAACTGCTAAAATTTAAAATAAAAGATTTTTTATCTTTAATTAATATTTTTTTTATAATTTTGTTCAAATTTTTTAAATAGATTAGATAAATCTTAAAAGTAAAAATGAAAAGTAAACTAGTTTTAGAATCAGGAGAAGTTTTTTTTGGCGAAAGTTTTGGAGCCAATCACGAAACAGAAGGCGAAGTGGTTTTTAATACCGGAATGACCGGCTATCAAGAACTCATGTCAGACCCTTCTTATTGTGGTCAAATTGTATGTATGACTTATCCTCTTATCGGAAATTATGGTGTAAACAGAGACGATTTTGAAAGTATTGAACCTGCTATAAAAGGTTTAATTGTAAAAGAACTTTGTGATTTTCCTTCAAACTTCCGTAGCCAAATGTCTCTAGACGAATTATTCAAAAAGAGAAATTTAGCAGGTATATCTGGTATTGATACCAGAAAACTTACCAGAATTATTAGAAACAAAGGCGTAGTAAAAGGAAAAATTGTAAATCTGGAAACAGAAACTGAAAGCGTAATTAATGATTTGAAATCTAAAAGTTTTCCTACCAATCAAGTAGAGCAAGTATCTACAAAGACAGCATATTCTGCTCCAGGTAATGGTTTTAAAGTAGTTTTGGTAGATTTTGGTTCTAAATTAGGAATTATAAGAGAGCTTTCTAAAAGGAATTGTGATTTGATAGTAGTTTCTCAAGATACTACTGCCGAAGAAATTCTTCTAATGGAACCAGATGGTATAATGCTTTCTAACGGGCCTGGTGATCCGCAAGACGTTCCTCATGCTTTAGAAATGATTAAAAATCTTTTAGGTAAAGTTCCAATTTTTGGTATTTGTTTGGGACATCAATTAATTGGTTTGGCTTGCGGAGCTAAAACGTATAAATTGAAATTCGGGCATAGAGGAGGTAATCATCCTGTTTTAGATTTAAAAACAAATAAAGTTGCCATTACCTCTCAAAACCACGGTTACGCAATAGATGAAGAATCACTTAAAGATACAGATTTAGAAGTTACTCATATCGCCCTTAATGATAGGACAAATGAGGGAATAAGGCACAAAATTCATCCTTGTTTCTCAGTTCAATACCATCCAGAAGCTAGTCCGGGTCCAGAAGATGCCAACTATCTTTTTGATGATTTTATTGAAATGATGGAGGATTTTAAAGCGAACAAAAACTAAAATTTTAATTCTTAGATAACTCTTAAATCTTCGAACTTCGGAATTTCCGATTTTTCGACACCTATAATAAAATGAAAAGAAACGATATAAAAACCATTCTTGTTATTGGCTCGGGGCCAATCATCATCGGACAAGCTGCAGAATTTGATTATGCAGGTACGCAAGCGTGTCTTGCCTTGAAAGAAGAAGGATACAAGGTAATTCTCATCAATTCTAATCCGGCTACTATTATGACGGACAAAGAAATTGCAGACAAAGTTTATATAGAGCCTATTTCTTTACCTTTTGTAAGTCATATCATCAGAAAAGAAAGACCAGATGCACTATTGCCAACTCTTGGAGGGCAAACTGGGCTCAACATGGCGGTAGAATTACAAAATTCCGGAATTCTAGATGAATGCGGAGTGGAGGTTCTTGGTACTAAACTTTCTGCCATTAATCAAGCGGAAGACAGAGAGCTTTTCCGTGCTTTAATGAAAGAATTGAACGAGCCTGTACCAGATTCGGATATTGTACATGATGTAGATGGTGCTTTAAATTTTGCAGAAGAAATTGGTTATCCTGTAATTGTTCGTCCTGCTTTTACCATGGGCGGAACAGGTGGTGGTATTGCCAATAATGAAACTGAATTAAAAGAAATTACAGCAAATGGTCTTAAGTATAGCCCTGTTAATCAGTGTCTTATTGAAAAATCAATTGCAGGTTTCAAAGAAATAGAATACGAAGTAATGCGTGATGCAAACGACAATGCTATTGTAGTTTGTAATATGGAAAACATAGACCCTGTAGGGGTTCACACGGGAGATTCAATTGTAGTAGCGCCTTCTCAAACGCTTTCGGATAGAGAGTATCAAATGTTGAGAAATGCTTCTCTCAAAATCATCAGAGCTTTAGGAATTGAAGGCGGTTGTAACGTTCAGTTGGCGTTAGACCCTCATTCTTTTGATTATTATATTATTGAGGTAAATCCTAGAGTTTCTCGTTCGTCTGCTTTAGCAAGTAAAGCTACGGGTTATCCAATTGCGAAATTAGCTGCTAAAATTGCTGTAGGTTTAACGTTAGACGAAATGCTAAACCCTGTAACAGGTAAAACTTACGCTTGTTTTGAACCTGCTTTAGATTATGTGGTTTCAAAAATTCCAAGATTCCCTTTTGATAAATTCGAACATGCTGATAGAAGACTTTCTACCCAAATGAAAGCTACTGGAGAAGTAATGGCAATCGGAAGAAATTTTGAAGAATCTTTGATGAAAGCTATTCGTTCTCTGGAAATGGGCATTCAGCATCTTGGTCTTAAATCGAAACAAGCAGCAGCTTTAACTGAGGAAGAAATTGAAAGAAGAATTAGAGTTTGTGATGACGAAAGATTATTCATTATTGGTGATGCGCTAAGAAGAGGTTATGATTGGGAACAAATTGTAGAATGGAGCAAAATTGATAAATTCTTCATCTGGAAATTGAAAAAATTAGTAGATTTTGAAAAAACAATTTCTGATAATAAATTTAATTCAGAAGTTCTAAAAGAAGCTAAAAAACTAGGTTTTTCAGATGTAAATATTTCTCATCTTTGGGAAACTACTCAGCGCGAAGTTTTCGATTTTAGAAAGAATAACGGAGTAATGCCAGTTTACAAAATGGTAGATACTTGTGCTGCGGAATTCGAAAGTGAAACGCCATATTTCTATGGTTCTTACGAAGAAGAAAACGAAAGTGTTGTTAGTGATAAAGAAAAAGTAGTTGTTTTGGGTTCTGGTCCTATCAGAATTGGACAAGGTGTAGAATTCGATTACGCTACTGTTCACTCGGTTTGGGCAATTAAAGAAATGGGTTACGAAGCGATTATCATCAACAATAATCCTGAAACCGTTTCTACAGACTTCTCTATTTCAGATAAATTATACTTCGAACCTCTTACGGAAGAAGATGTAATGAATATTATTGAGCTGGAAAAACCAAAAGGTGTTGTAGTTCAGTTTGGCGGACAAACCGCAATTAATTTAGCGGATAAATTGGCTTCTCACGGTGTTCAAATTTTGGGTACTTCTTTAGAAGATTTAGATAGAGCTGAAAACAGAGATAAATTTGAAAAAGCTTTAAAAGAATTAGGAATTCCTCAGCCAAAAGGAAGCACTTGTTTTAATAAAGAAGATGCTTTGGTAATTGCCAGAGAAATAGGATTTCCGGTTTTGGTAAGACCAAGTTACGTATTAGGAGGAAGAGCAATGGAAATTGTATATGCCGAAGAAGAACTTTCTAAATATATGGAAACTGCGGTAGATGTAAACCCAGAGCAACCGATTCTTATTGATAAATATATGATTGGTAAAGAGCTAGAAGTGGATGCTATCTGTGATGGTGAAACGGTAGTAATCCCAGGAATTATGGAACATATCGAAAGAGCAGGCGTACACTCTGGAGATAGTATTGCAATGTATCCTCCGCAAAATATTTCAGAAAAAGCCAATCAACAGCTTATAGAATACACAGAAAGATTAGCAAGAGGTTTAAATGTAATTGGATTGATGAATATTCAATATGTACTTTTCGAAGATGAAGTATATGTAATTGAAGTAAATCCTCGTTCATCCAGAACGGTTCCCTTCTTGTCTAAAATTACAGATGTTCCGATGGCTAATTTAGCTACGAAAGCAATTTTAGGAGCTAAATTAAAAGATTTAGGTTACGAAAATGGTTTAGTTCCAATTAAAGAAGGTGTTTATGTAAAAGTACCGGTTTTCTCTTTCTCAAAATTAACAAAAGTAGATATCACCTTAGGGCCAGAAATGAAATCTACCGGAGAAGTAATGGGTAAAGACCTTACCTTAGAAAAAGCTCTTTACAAAGGATTAATAGGTGCTGGTAGAAAAATGCCTTTGCATGGTGCTTTTCTTTTCACAGTTTCTGATAAAGAAAAAGAAGAAGCTTCACATTTAGCAAAAAGATTGTTCGATATGGGCTTTAGAATTTGGGCAACTGAAGGAACAGCCAAATATTTTGAATCTAAAGGAATTACCACTAAAATTGGATATAAAATTCACGAAGGAGATGTTAATCTGATAGATTTAATTCAAAAAGGAAAAGTTCAGTATGTTGTAAATACCACAAAATCTGGTAAACAATCTGAAAGAGACGGTTTCCAAATCAGAAGAAGTTCTGTAGAAAATGGTGTGCCATGTTTCACTTCTATGGATACTGTAGCAGCTTTGGTAAAAGTAATTGAAAGCATGAATTTTAAAATGGAAGCAATGTAAATCTACTTTGTCAAAGTTTTTGCGAAGCAAAGAAATCTTTGACAAAGTTTTAATATAATATAAAACCTTTAAGATGTAGAAATCTTAAAGGTTTTTTGTTTGAAAAATATTATCTTTAGCAAAAATTTAAAAATTAAAAACATGTTAAAAAGAATTTCACTTTTCGCATTTTTAAATATTGCATTGTTAGGGTTTTCTCAGCAATTTAGCATTCCTGCTGTTAGTCCGAGACAAACAATAGACCAGCAATTTTCTATTACCAAAATTTCTGTAGATTACGGAAGACCAGCTGTAAAAGGAAGAAAAATCTTTGGTGAATTGGTACCTTTCGGGCAAGTTTGGAGAGCTGGAGCTAACGAAGCTTCTAGAATTACTTTTGGGCAAGATGTAATTTTTGGCGGACAAAAAGTAAAAAAAGGAACCTACGCATTGTATGTAGTTCCTCAGGAAAAAGAATGGAAAGTAATTCTTAATAAAGGCGTAAATAATTGGGGAGCTTATACTTATGATGCCAAAGACGATGTGGCTTCTACTACAGTTCTTGTGAAATACGTAAACGATAAAATGGAACGTTTTACCATTAATTTCGAAGATATTACAGACGAAAAACTTAATTTGGTCTTCGAGTGGGACAAAACCAGAGCAGATGTTCCTGTAGAAATTCAAAACATTGAGGAGACTCTTCAAATTATCAATCATTTGAAAGATATTAAAAAAGTAGAAGGCGAAATAAAAAAGAAGTCTGAAGCTAAGAAATAAATAACAAGCTGTCTCTTTCTGAGGCAGCTTTTTTCTTAAAAAAATACTTGTTCATTTTTCGGTTGTGCTTCAAAATTATAAAATCTAGTTTTGTAGCATTCAATTATCAATTATCATTTATGAACTTATCAAACGATATGATGTATAATGCTTCTTTCTATAAAGATGCAAGTTTCGAGGGTGTTTTTTGGATGGGCGTTAAAACTACAGGGATTTTTTGCAGACCAACTTGTACTGCCAGAAAACCAAAACCAGAAAATGTAGAATTTTTCAGCAACACCAAAGATGCAATTTTGAAAGGTTATCGTCCGTGTAAAGTCTGTAAACCATTAGAAAAATTGAACGAAACACCAAAATATATTCAGGAAATTATTGATGAATTGGCAGAAAATCCTTCTTTAAAATTTAAAGATTACGATTTGGTAAAACGCGGAATAGAACCAGCTAAAATGAGACGTTGGTTTCTAAAAAATCATGGAATTACTTTCCAAGCGTACCAAAGAATGTTTAGAATAAATTCGGCTTTTAAGAAAATTCAAAAAGGGGAAAGTGTTACAGAAACGGCTTTTGAAAGTGGCTACGAAAGCATAAGTGGTTTTACAGAAAGTTTTAAAAATGTTTTTGGTGTTTCTCCAAAAAATTCTAAATATCAAAAAATTATAGATTTGAAACGCATCGAAACTCCACTCGGAACAATGTACGCTGCAGCTACAGAAAATGGAATTTGTATGCTAGAATTTACAGACCGTAAAATGCTAGAAACAGAACTAAAACATCTTTCTAAATCATTAAATGCCAATATTATACAAGGTGAAAATCCTTTTTTTGAAATTTTAGAAAAAGAACTTTCAGAATATTTTGAAGGAAACAGAACTGAGTTTACCGTTCCGTTAGATTTCGTAGGAAGTGATTTTCAAAAATCGGTTTGGGAAATTTTAATGAAAATTCCTTACGGACAAACTTGGAGTTATGCCAAACAAGCTGAAATTTTGGGAGATAAAAATAAAGTGAGAGCGGTTGCAAATGCCAACGGAATGAATAAAATTTCAATTTTAGTTCCTTGTCACAGAGTTATAGGTAGTGATGGAAATCTTACTGGTTACGGTGGCGGAATTTGGCGCAAACAAAAACTACTTGAACTAGAGAAAGCGATTCTTTTCTAAATAAAAAAGGAGAAGAATAAAAATTCCTCTCCAATTCTGTGTTAAGTAAAAATATAGTAATCATCAATTGTGTTTCGTTCTATAGATAGATAGTTCTGTCTAATTGTCTATCTTGTCTTGCGATATTTGCTCTTTCTCTTGAGGTAACTTTTCCGTCTGCTAAAGCGTATCTTTGTGCTTGTGTTACATCTCTCGCTTGCCTTTTTATTGCT
>JADHED010003104.1_pt1 | contig 10433 bp, 11 predicted proteins | sample 8952041 | NCBI WGS metagenome assembly JADHED01 (sample SAMN16124423, study PRJNA663239) | bioreactor sludge metagenome | isolation source: sludge (control) | place: India:Bengaluru | collected 2018-09-08
AAATCCATATCGCCGAGATGGTCTTAGTCGCCGAGGATATCGATCAGGATGATCTCCCGGTCGCCTTCTTTCACGAGGCCCATGGCGATACCGGCGACCGGCTCCTTGATCGGGACGCCGGCATCCATAAGGGAAAGGCATCCGCCGCACACCGTCGCCATCGAAGAGGAGCCGTTCGATTCGAGGATCTCGGAGACGATCCGTATCGTGTAGGGGAATGCTTCCCTCTCGGGAAGGATAGGCGTCAACGCCCGTTCCGCCAGGTTGCCATGGCCTATCTCGCGCCGCGTCGGCCCGCGAAGCATCGATGCCTCGCCCACCGAGAAGGGCGTAAAATTATAATGGAGGAGGAAGGTCTTGTATGTTTCCCCTTCGTGGAGCGACTCTATCTTCTGCTCGTCATCGGACGTCCCGAAGGTCGTTATGGCCAGCGATTGTGTTTCGCCCCGCGTAAAAACAGCGGAACCGTGGGTACGGGGCAGCACGCCGACGAGGCATGAAATGGGCCTTATCTGGTCACTCGCCCGGCCGTCGATCCGTTTGCCGGTAGACAGAAGCTGCTCACGCATCAGATTGCTCGTGACGTCTTCATATGCCTTGGCAATGGACTGCGCCTCTTCTTCAGGATATTTTTCCTTCAGTTCCTTCAATATCTGGTCCTGTCTCGCGTACCGTTCGAGTTTTGCCTTTATTGCAAAGCTGTCGATCAGGTCTTTTTCAACGTGGCCCCTGACCTCTTTCTTCTTTTCTTCGAGGTCTTCCTGCACCGGGAGCGACCGCTTGGCCTTTCCCATTTTTTCACACAGCTTCTCCTGCATCTCGATGAGGGGCATCATTGCCTGGTGCCCGAATTCGATCGCCTCTATAAGGTCCGTGCCCTTGACGAAATGCGCTTCGCCTTCAACCATTATGATCGCGTCACGTGTTCCGGTGACGACGATATCGATATCGCTGTCAGCCATTTGAGGAAAGGTCGGGTTTGCCACCAGCACCCCGTTTATTCTTCCCACTTTCACGCCGGCGAATGGCCCTTCAAAAGGGACATCGGACACGGACACTGCACACGATGCACCGACAAGGCTCAGGATGCCCGGATCATTATCCTCGTCCGCGGAAAGCACGGTTGCGATGACCTGGGTCTCAAATCGCCAGCCCTTCGGAAAGAGAGGACGCAATGGTCTATCGATCAAACGCGATGTCAAGATCTCCCGTGTTGTCGGCCGCCCTTCCCTTTTGAAGAAACCTCCCGGGAATTTACCTGCAGCATACGACATTTCCTGGTAATTGACCGTTAAAGGCAAAAAATCCTTGTCCTTCGGGTTCTTTTCGGAAACAACCGTGACGAGCACGACGGTATCGCCATAACGGGCAATGACGCTCCCGTCAGCCTGTTTGGCAAGACCCCCGGTAGTGATGCTTAACGGCCGGCCCGCGAATTCGATAGTTATCTTTTCTTCCATATTCTTCCTATTAATCCTTTATTTTCTGAGACCGAGCTTTTCTACAACTTTCTTGTACCGGTCAACATTCTTATCTTTCAGGTAATTGAGCAGTCTTCTCCTGCTTCCCACGAGGACAAGGAGCCCGCGCCGCGAGTTGTGGTCCTTCGAGAACTTCTTGAAATGTTCGGTCAGGGACTTGATCCTTTCCGTAAGAAGCGCGATCTGCACTTCCGGGGAACCGGTGTCGCTATCGTGGGTTTTGAAATCCTCGATTATTGACTTTTTCCGCTGGGCATTGAGTGGCATAGTTGCTATTCCTCCTTTAATGATTGATAAGCCTCTTTATCTTAATTGTCCGGGAAGCAAGGTCGGCAACGCCTATCCCGATAAGCATGCCCTGCTTGTCGAAAAGGCGCGCATTCTCCCCGTGCTTCCAGTCCTTTGAATTTCCTGTAATGGGTACGGGCATCCCGTGTTTCAGAAACTTCTCGAGCGGAGCATCCACCACCATCCCCCGTACGGAACCCAGGATGTTTTCCAAAGGTAGTAGATAGTTTATCAGGTCTTGCTCCATTTTGAAATAATCAATATCAGTTCCCATATTTTCCGTAAAATCGCCATGCTTGGTGCGTTTGAGGGTATGCAGGGTCGCCCCGCACCCCAATTGTTCGCCAAGGTCGCTCGCAAGCGCCCGTATGTACGTTCCCTTGGAACATGTGACCGTAACGTCGAGGTACGGATGCGTGTAATCGAGAAGGGTTATATCGAAGATCTCGACCTCTTTTGTCGGCTGCTCAACGGGCACACCGCTGCGGGCCCATTTGTAAAGAGGCTTCCTGTTGACCTTTTTCGACGAATACGCGGGTATTCTCTGCGTTATCCTGCCCAGGTATGACGCAAGGGCGTCCTCGATCACCCGCCTCTCAAAGGGGCCCGTCGGGGTCTCGGTCACCACCTTCCCCTCGATATCCTGCGTCTCGGTGGTCACACCGAGAAGGAATTTCGCCCGGTACTGCTTCTCGACGTTTTCCAGGTAAGGGATGAGTTTCACGCCTTCGTCAAGGGCAACCGGCAAGATCCCGGTGGCATTCCGGTCGAGGGTTCCGATGTACCCGATCTTCTTGAACTTATGGATCCTCTTGAGCCGCCGTATGACGTCATAGGATGACATCCCTGTCTTTTTATCGATTATCAAAAATCCGTTCATGTCGCTGATACTCATTTCCTCCGATTTACTCCCGCTATTGCACGGTACCGAGCGCCTTAAGCAGTCTCTCGCGGGCCTCTTCCAGGGCCCCCTCGATACGGCACCCTGCCGCGTTGCGGTGCCCCCCGCCGCCGAACATGCTGCAGACCGCGGCGACATCGACCTTTCCTTTTCCCCGCATGCTTATCTTGTAAAGATCTTTCCTGATCTCCCGCATGAGGACCGCAACCTCGATCCCGCCGATCTCCTTGATGAATTCAACGAAACCATCCACGAATTCACTGGTGGTCCCGGTCTTTTCGAACATATCGCCTGTCACATGCACCATCGCCACCGTGCCGTTGTAGGTCGCAAGCGTACGCAGGACCTCCCCGAGAAGGAGAAACCGCCCCTTCGGGTGGTTCTCGTAGACCATTGTCGCTATCTGCGACGGGTTGGCCCCGGCCTTGACCATCTCCTCGCATGTTTTGTAGGCGTTCAAAGAAGTATTCTCGTACCGCAGCGAGCCCGTATCGGTAAAGACAGCCGTATAGATATTGTCCGCTATATTCTTGTCGATCCGGACCTTGAGGTATTTCAAAAGACGGTAAAGGATTTCCCCGGTTGACGAGGCCGTGTTGTCCACGTAGTTGATCGTGCCGAAATAATCGTTCGTATCATGATGGTCTATGTTAACGAGCGGTTTACCGGATGCGACCTCTTCGTGGCCTTTCCCGATCCTGAAAAGGCTTCCGCAGTCGAGCACAAAGACCGCATCGAACCCGTCACGCGGCATCGTATGCGTCACCCGGGGGGCGGGCAGAAAATTATACCGGTACGGCACCTGGTCGCTGAGATAAACGGCCGCTTTCTTGCCGAGCGATTGCAGGGCGAAAGCAAAGGCAAAGGCCGAGCCGATCGCGTCCCCGTCCGGATCGATGTGGGTCGTCACGAGAAAATCCTGACCTTTCATCACAAGCCCTTTAATCTTTCTTTTCATCAGCCTCTTTCCTGAATATCTCTTCTATCCTTTGCGCACGTTCGAGCGTGTCATCGAGGTGGAACGTCAGATCGGGTATATATCTCAGCGTGACCCTCTTGCCGAGCAGGAACTTGATGTACCCCTTCGACCGTTTCAGGGCGTCGAGCGTATTTTTCCGCGCCTCGTCGTCCCCGTATATCGAGACATACACCTTGCCTGTCTTCAGGTCCTCGCTCATCTTCACTTCGACGACCGTTACAAAACCGAGACCGGGGTCCTGGAGCTCGCGCTGTATGATGAGCGAGATCTCCTCGCGGAGCAGGTCCTGGACCCGCAGGCGGCGGTATCTCATATCTCGCCCCCGATAACGATGATCTCGCTCGACGTATCGATGATCTCGCCGAGATAGAGCGATTCCATGTATTCATGCACGTTCTCGATGACCTTGCTCACGTGGTCCTGCCTCACGCCTGCTACCGCGAAGCCGATCCGGGCCCGCTGCCACAGGTTCGACTGATCGACCTCGATCATGGAGATATTAAACTTCGCCCGGGTCTTTTCAATGACTTTCCTCAGCATCTGCCGTTTATCTTTAAGAGAATGGTTCTCAGGAAAGAAAATATCGACGCGGGAAATTCCGACAACCATAAAAACCGACCATCATAAAACAGTAAGCAGTAAACAGTAAGCAGTAAGGTGATGGAACCTTATATTCATAAACTCCTTACTCCTCACTGTTTACTGTTTACTATTATTTTATTCAAGGGTCTGCTTCTCCTTCTCTTCTATGAAGAACTCGAAGACGTCCCCTTCCTGTATATCGTTATAATCTTCCAGGGAAATGCCGCATTCATACCCTGACAGGACTTCCTTGACATCGTCCTTGAAACGCTTGAGGGACGCGATCTTCCCGACGTGGGTCACCTGGCCTGCGCGAAGGACACGGATCAGGGAATTCCGTGTCGCTTTTCCCTCGGTCACATACGAACCGGCGATAATGCCTATACGCGATACGGAGTAGGTCTTCCGTATCTCCGCCTTGCCGATCGTCGTTTCGACGATCTTCGGCGCCAGAATTCCTTCCATGGCCTTCTTAACTTCATCTATCATCTCGTAGATGATCGAATAAAGCCTGATATCGATCTTTTCCTGCTCCGCAAGCGCCTGTGCCTTTGCTACCGGGCGCACGTTAAAACCGATGATGATCGACCCGGATGCCATGGCGAGGTTTACGTCCGTTTCTGTGATCGCACCGACCCCGCTGTGTGTGACCTGCACTTCGACGGCATCGGTCGAAAGCTTCTTCAGGGACTCCACGATGGCATCGATGGTGCCGCGGACGTCGCCCTTCACGATAACATTGAGATACACCTTCTCCGTTTCACCGATCTTCGAATAAAGGTCTTCAAGCGTCGTGCGTGCGCTCTTCAGGGCCTCCCTCTCGCGGAGCCTCTCCTGCCTGAACTTGGAGAGCTCTTTCGCGTAGCGCTCCTCCGTGGTGACTATGAAGCGGTCGCCGCCATGGGGAACGTCCTGGAAACCGACAACGAGGACCGGGGTCGCCGGCGGGGCCGTCTGGATCCTCTGCCCCTTGTCATCGATCATTGCCCGGACACGCCCGAATGTCATACCCGAAATGAACGGGTCCTGTATCTTCAGTGTGCCTTCCTGGATGATCACGGTCCCGATCGGCCCATGTCCTCTGTCAAGCTCGCTTTCAATAACAGTTCCGCGTGCGAGCCTGTCCGGGTTTGCCTTGAGTTCAAGCATTTCCGACTGGAGGATAATGAGTTCGAGGAGTTCCTTGATGCCTTCCTTTTTCTTCGCCGAGATCTTTGCGAAGAGGGTCGTCCCGCCCCAATCTTCGGGGATGAGGTTTTGTTCGGCAAGCTCTTTCGTGACCTTGTCGATGTTCGCGTTCTGCTTGTCGATCTTGTTGATCGCAACGATGATGGGGACCTCTGCGCTCCGGGCGTGGTTGATGGCCTCGATCGTCTGGGGCATGACCCCGTCGTCAGCCGCCACGACCAGGATGACGATATCGGTGACAAGTGCCCCGCGGGCGCGCATTGCCGTGAATGCCTCGTGGCCCGGCGTGTCGACGAACACGATCTGCTTGCCGTCGACATTGACCTTGTACGCGCCTATATGTTGCGTAATGCCGCCCGCCTCGCGTTCGGCGACATTGGTATCGCGTATCGTGTCGAGAAGGAGCGTCTTGCCGTGATCGACGTGCCCCATGATGGTGACGACCGGAGGCCGGGACTTTAAGTTCTCCTGGCTTTCTCTTCCCTCTTCTTCCCGTGCGAAGAACTCTTCCTCGATGGAGACGATCTTCTCCACCTCATAGCCGAACTCGGTGGCCGCGAGGTACGCGGTGTCGTAGTCTATCGATTTATTGACCGTTGCCATGACCCCAAGGGGCAAAAGTTTTATGATGATATCCTGGGCTTTGACGTTCATCCTGCGGGCAAGTTCGCCTACGGTTATCTCGTCACTGACCTTCACAAGGCGGCGCGCCGCCTTGAGCTCCGGCCTCTTTTCTTCTTCGGCCCTTCTATCGGCGCCGCCACCCCTGCGGTCCTTTCTGAAGGAACCGCTCTTGGGCCGCTGCCGTCTGAACGAATAGAGGTCTTCCTCTTTTATGACAACCTTTCGTTTCAGGGTGCCTTTCTTCTTTTCCTTCCCTTCCTCTATTTCCTGCTCCTCGATCTTCTTGAGGAGCTTTTCTGTCTTCTTCTTCTGGCGCTCGGGCCCCTCGCCTTCCTCGCCCTCTACGGCCTTGAAATCCTTCTCGAGGTCCTGTTTGTAAGCCTCTTCGAGGACCTTGGTGATCTCTTTCTCCTTTTCTTCGGCAATATGCTCGATATCGCCTTTCAGGGCGGTATCTTCAGGCGCGGCGGCGGTCTCTCCTTCCCCGTGCGGCTTAACCTCGCCCGCTTCCCGTGCGCGTTCTTCTATGTGAACATGGAGGTCCTCGGGCATCTTCCTCGGGACTTCGCGTGCGGCCTCTTCTTCCGGCGTGGTCTTTCCGGCTCTTTTGCGTGTGGGGGCCTTGATCGAAACAGGTTCGGCCTTCTTTTCTTCTCCGGGTTCTTTCTGCTCTTCTTTTGGTTCTTCCTTGGCCCGCGGCGGCGCCTGCACCCGGCGCCTGATGATCGTCGATGCTACCCGGGTCTCAACAAGGGTCTCGCCTGACTGCGAGGCCTCGGCCTTGACGGGCTCGTGGGGCAACTCGCCCTCTTTCGGCTTGTCCTTGATCTTTACGCCGATCTTCTTCAGTTTGGCGAGTATTTCCTCATCGCTTGCCTTGTCGGTAAGGGCCGTGATCTTAATTTTCGTCATTCCTGTTCCTTCCTTGCTCCACTTTAAGGCTTATTCCGCGGGGATGTTCGTCCCTTCCGCTGAAGCCTCGGATTCACGCCCCTCTTCCTCGAGCCGGCCCTCACTACCTCCTTCTTCCGTCGTTTCGGTCAGGGAAGCCGCCGCTTCCTTGTTCTCTTCGGCACTTTCTTTTTCTTCCCGGGCCTTCGCCATTTTCTGCACCATGATGGCCCGCGCCTCGTCAATAATGCGCCTGCAATCCTCGACGGAAATGCTCGTGATCTTGTTCATCTCCTCCGGGGTAAGCTTGGCAATGTCCTTCGGGTCGCGCAGGTACTCATCGTGCAGTATGCGGGCCAGTATCTCGCTCACCTTCAAGGTCTCGATGAGCTCGTCGATTATCTTCTTCGAGGTCTTCTCGACCTCGGATTCACTGCTGATATCTATCTTCCAGCTCGTCAGCTTCGATGCCAGGCGAACGTTCTGCCCCTTCTTGCCGATCGCGAGCGAAAGCTGATCATCGTTGACGATGACCTCCATCGAATGTTCCTCTTCGTTGATATACACCTTCGATACCCTGGCCGGCGCGAGCGTGTTGCAAACAAACTTGGCGATATCCCTGCTGTAGGGTATGATATCTATCTTCTCGCCCCGAAGCTCCTGGACGATGCTCTGGACGCGGGAACCCTTGACGCCGACGCACGCCCCGATCGGATCGATATCGGGGTCTTCGCTATATACCGATATCTTGGCGCGCTCTCCCGGCTCCCGGGCGGCACCAATGATCTTTATGATCCCTTCCTGGATCTCGGGGACCTCAAGCTCAAACAGCTTCATGAGAAAACCCGGATGCGTCCTTGACATGAGGATCATGCACCCCTTCTGCCCTTTTTCCACGTCGAGTATGAGGCCTTTCACGCGCTCTCTCTGGCGGAAGGTCTCGCCGGGTATGGCTTCCTTATAGGGCATAAGCGCCTCGGTCCTCCCGAGGTTGACGATATAATGGTTCTTCTCGACCCTCTGGATGACACCCGTTATGATCTCGCCTTTCTTGCCCTTGAACTCGTTGTAGATGACATCGCTTTCCGCGTTCCTCACCTTCTGTATGATGATCTGCTTGGCAGTCTGGGCTGCGATGCGGCCGAGGGACGACGTGTCGAGCTTGATCCCTATCGCGTCGCCGATCATACACTCCGGGTCTTGCTTCCTCGCCTCTTCCTCAATGACCTCCATGTCGGGTTCACGCACTTCTTCGACCACGGTCTTGAACTGGAACACCTCGATCTCTCCCAGTTCTTCGTTGTAATGGGCTTCGAGGTCAAGATGGCTGCCGTATTTCTTTTTCGATGCAGACAGAATGGCTTCCTCGAGGGCCTCGATTATCGTCTCCTTCGGGATGCCTTTTTCTTTTCCCACCTGCTCGATGACATAATTGAGATCAAAATACATCGTTACTCCTCAATATCAAACTCCAAATGTGCCTTTTTTATAGCACATATCGGGATCGTAAACATACCTATTTTTTCCTGTACCAGGACGTTCTCAGCGGCCGTATCGACTATCTTTCCGACGAACTCGTGCCTGCCCTCCACTTCATCCCGCGTGATGATCCGGCACTTCTTTCCCCTGTACCGGGCAAAATCTTCCAGCCTCTTCAACGCGCGCGTGAGCCCCGGCGAAGAGACCTCCAGCGTATAAGGATGCTCTATCGGGTCTTCAACGTCGAGCGCTCTGCTTAACTCGCGGCTCACATACTCGCAGTCGTCGATGGTCACTCCGCCTTCCCTGTCAATAAAGATACGCAGGAGCCACCGTTTCCCCGAAGCACGGAATTCCACCTCAACCAGCTCCAGAAGCCGATCCTCAAGGATAGGTACAACTATGGCCTCTATCTTTTCTATGGTTTCCGTGGCGGATATCATCCTGGCTAAAAATTAAAAAAGCGGGCGGAACCCACTTGACGCCATTCTTTTACCATAAATTAACGGGGAATGCAACGGTAAAAACCAGCATTTTTATTGACTTTGCCACGGCCGGAGGGTAAAAACTGAATAAAGCAGGGCCAAGTTCCATCATACGGGAAAATATGCATACCTACTCTTCTTACACCATTCCGAAGCGGGTGCTCGTGACCGGGGGGGCGGGCTTTATCGGGTCCCACCTGTGCGAACGCCTTCTCGGTGACGGGCACGAGGTGATATGCCTCGACAACTTCTTTACCGGGACCAAAAGGAACATAGACCACCTGATGGGGTCGGCCCGGTTTGAAATGATCCGTCACGACATCACGCAGCCCATTCTTCTGGAAGTATACTGGATATTCAACCTCGCGTGCCCGGCGAGCCCGATCCATTACCAGTACAACCCTGTAAAGACCATCAAGGTCAACGTCCTCGGGGCACTCAACATCCTCGGCCTTGCAAAGAGGGTCCGCGCGCGGGTGTTCCAGGCCTCCACGAGCGAGATCTACGGTGATCCCCGGCTGCATCCCCAGACGGAAGAGTACTGGGGGAACGTGAACCCCATCGGGAAGCGCAGCTGCTATGACGAAGGCAAGCGTGTGGCCGAGACCCTTTTCTTCGATTACATGCGGCAGAACAAGGTCGACATCAAGGTCGCCCGCATCTTCAACACGTACGGCCCGAGAATGCAGCCGGACGACGGGCGCGTGATAAGCAACTTCATCGTCCAGGCGCTGGCCGGAAAACCCGTGACGATCTACGGCGACGGTTCCCAGACGCGTTCATTCACGTATATCGACGATATGATCGAGGCCATAATCAGGTTCATGGACCATGAGACGAACACCGGGTTGAGGCCCGAGGATTACACGGCCCCGATCCTGTCCGGTTTTCCGGGCCCCGTCAATCTCGGCAATCCCGACGAGACGTCAATCGCCGGCATCGCCCGCAAGATCATACGTCTTGCCGGTTCGTCATCCGTCATCATCCACGAGAAACTTCCTGAGGACGACCCCCGGCAGCGCTGTCCCGACATCTCCCTCGCCAGGAACACGCTGCGCTGGCAACCCGTGACGGGGCTCGACGAGGGCCTCAAGAAAACGATACACTACTTCCGGAAGGAACTGGCATGACACGCGAGGAAGAACTTACCAGGAACGGCTGGGAAAAAAGGTTCATCGCCTGCGAGCCGAGAGTATCCGAGATGGCCGACATGTACCGCGAGATCGGTTTCGAGGTCCTCCTCGAGCCCCTCCCCACGAAAGACGAACTGGAGGCGCAAGGCTGCGGCACGTCATGCGGCGAAAAAGAATGCACCGTCTGCTACGACGCCGACACGGAGCGCTACCGGATCATATTCACCCGGCGGAAAGAAGAGTAAAGACCCGACTATTCTCACCGCGTCATTCCGGCGAAGAGTTTGTGTCGCAATTATAGTCTCGCCGTCATTCCGGTGCTTGACACCGGAATCCAAGGTTCTGTTTTTATTGATGTTCATTGTTTTCATCCTTCCGGAAAGACCAAAAAGAAAAACCTTG
>JADHED010003105.1_pt1 | contig 10425 bp, 9 predicted proteins | sample 8952041 | NCBI WGS metagenome assembly JADHED01 (sample SAMN16124423, study PRJNA663239) | bioreactor sludge metagenome | isolation source: sludge (control) | place: India:Bengaluru | collected 2018-09-08
CGATTACCCAGCCTGACAATGGTGGGCATGACCGCATTTTCGCCCGATATCGCCAATTCCACGGCCGCCTTGCCTAGCGCGTAGGCATGATCAACGTCCGCGGCGGAGGCAAGATGTCGTGCAGCACGTTGCAGATAATCAGCAACCGCCCAGTGATAGCGATATCCCAGGCCATCTTTAATCATCGCTGCCACGTACGGGGCCACGCCGCCCAGCTGGGCATGACCGAACGCGTCCCTGACTCCCTGATCGGAGAGGAACTTTCCGTCCGCATTCTTGACCCCTTCGGAGACGACGACCGAGCAGTATCCGAATTTTTTCACCATGCCCTCCACTTTCGCCAGAAAGCGGTCACGATCAAAGGTGATTTCCGGGAACAGGATCACAATCGGAAGATCGCACAACGCATCCGAGGCCAGTCCACCGGCTGCAGCAATCCAGCCGGCGTGACGCCCCATGACCTCAAGCACGAAAATCCTGGTGGACGTCTTGGCCATCGAGGCCACATCCAGTGTGGCTTCGCGTACCGAAGTGGCGATATATTTCGCTGCAGAAGCGAAACCGGGGCAACAATCGGTGATCGGGAGGTCGTTATCGACAGTCTTGGGTACGTGGATCGCCTGGATGGGATAGCCCATGGTGGCGGAAATTCTCGAGACCTTGAGACAAGTGTCGGCGGAATCCCCGCCGCCGTTATAGAAGAAGTAAGCGATGTTGTGCGCCTTGAATACTTCGATCAGCCGCTCGTACTCCGCACGGTTCTCGTCCAGACCCTTGAGTTTGTAGCGACAGGAGCCAAAGGCACCACCAGGGGTGTGACGCAGGGCTGCAATCGCTTCGGCAGATTCCTTGCTGGTATCGATCAGGTCTTCGGTCAGGGCGCCGATGATGCCGTTGCGCCCGGCATAGACCTTGCCAATGCTGCCAGGATGCTGACGCGCGGTTTCGATCACGCCGCACGCGGAAGCATTGATAACAGCAGTTACGCCGCCTGATTGGGCATAAAACGCATTTTTCGGTTTCGCCATAGCAACATCCTCACACCATATGTAGTGGGTTGCGGCAAACCCGACTAGCGCTACGCCGCGAAAATCGCCCGGACACGATCCAGATCTTCCGGCGTATCGACACCGGCGGCAGGCGCATGCTCGGTCACTGCCACGCTGATGCGATATCCGTGCCACAGCACGCGCAACTGTTCAAGCGCTTCGAACGTTTCAATCTCTGCCGGCGCAAGCCGCGAATACGTCTTGAGAAATCCGGCACGGTAAGCATAGATGCCAATATGACGTTGCACGGACAGACCGGCCGGCACCGCTTCGCCTGCGGCATAAGCATCACGCGCATAAGGAATGGGCGCTCGACTGAAATACAGGGCGTAGCCGTGCTTGTCAGCCACGACTTTGACGACATTGGGGTTAAACACTGAGGCTTTGTCGTGAATGGGGTGGCTGGCAGTCGCCATTGCAGCGTCCGGGTGGGCGACCAAACTGGAGGCCACTTCGCGGATCAGCGCCGGATCGATCAACGGCTCGTCGCCCTGCACATTCACGACGATGTCGTCATCCTGCCAGCCGCGCTGCTGCACCACCTCCGCGATGCGATCCGTGCCGGAGGGGTGATCCTCTCGGGTCATCACTGCCGCAAACCCCTCCTGCGCGAGCGCATCGAAGATGCCGGCATGATCGGTGGCAATACACACCTCCTCCGCCCCGCTCAGGGCTGCACGTTCAGCCACACGCACAACCATCGGCTTGCCGGCGATATCCAGCAATGGCTTGCCCGGCAGGCGCGAAGACGCATACCGGGCAGGGATCACGACCTTGAAGCCGGCCAATCAGACCTCTTCTTCTGCAGCAAGTTTGCGTGCTTCGTCTTCCAGCATCACGGGGATACCATCTTTGACCGGGTAGGCCAGACGGCAGGGACGGCAGATCAGTTCCTGTTCAGGCTTCTTGTAAAGCAGCGGCCCTTTGCAAACCGGGCACACCAGGATTTCAAGCAACTTCGCGTCCATCATTGACCTTCATTTGTATTGATCGAGAGTTCAGTGTTTCCAGAATTTTGCCGCCAAGGTCACCAAGGACTTCTGCCTCAACGGGGAGATACCAGCAATTATCCGGTGCGAACGTCAGGCATTTGACGGCATCTTTTTCGGTCATCAGTATGGCGTCCGCATCCGCGATTTGCAAATCCGTGGCGGCAAACTGATGATGATCTGGATAAGGGTGCTCCACCACGTGCAACCCCAAGGATGCAAGGTAGCTGAAGAACCTTGCCGGGTGCCCGATACCGGCAATGGCGTGCAGGCGTTTACCCTGAAAATCCTGTGCATGCACCACTTCTGCCGGCTGATTCAGGCGTCGAAAGTCCTGGCCATGCAGCCGCATTTCGTACTCATCTTCCCACAGGTCGGCCTCGCCACCGTTGATGACCACAGCATCGACAGTATTCAGACGCCAGATAGGTTCACGCAGAGGGCCGGCCGGCATCAGACAGCCATTGCCATATAGCCGTTTACCATCGACCACAACAAGTTCGATATCGCGCTGCAAAGCGTAGTGCTGGAGCCCATCGTCACTGACCAGCACATCGCATTCCGGGTAGGCCGACAACAGTGCGCGGGCAGCGGCAGGGCGATCCCGCCCCACGAACACGGGGCAATTCACCCGACGTGCCATCAAAAGCGGCTCATCCCCTACCACATCCGGGGCCTGCTGCAGCGTCACCTCCATCACGCGAGTGTTCTGACCGCCATAACCTCGGCTGATGATCCCCGGGTGCCGTCCATGCGCGCGCAGATAATCGACCAACCAAAGCACCAAAGGCGTTTTTCCTGTGCCGCCCACCGTAATATTGCCCACGATCACGACTGGGACCGGAGCGCGCCAGGAGCGCAACCAGCCTTTGAGATAAGCGGTGCGTCGCAGCCAGATGAGCACGTTCAGCAGAATATCCAACGGCATGAGCAACATGGCCCAGAGGCCGTCCTTGTACCACTGCCGCTCCAACCAGGACATCATGTCGACTAATGGAACTGCTTTTGATAGAGCTTGGCGTAGTGGGCCCCTTGTGCCAGCAACTCGGCATGGGTCCCCGCCTCGACGATCTCGCCTTTTTCCATGACCAGGATACGGTCGGCATTCTCGATGGTAGAAAGACGATGGGCGATGATCAGGGTCGTGCGGCCCTGCATCAGATGATCCAGCGCAGCCTGCACATGCTTTTCGGATTCGGTATCCAGTGCGGAGGTCGCCTCGTCGAGCAGCAGCACCGGCGCGTCCTTGAGGATGGCGCGCGCGATGGCCAGACGCTGGCGCTGGCCGCCGGAAAGTCGTACACCACGATCGCCAATCTCACTCTGGAGCCCCTCCGGTAACTGCTGGATGAATTCCCACGCGTACGCCGCCTTGGCCGCGGCAATGACCTGCGCTTCGGTCGCGCCACGCATGCTGCCGTAAGCGATGTTGTTGAACACGGTATCGTTGAACAGGATGACATCCTGGCTGACCAGCGCGAACTGCTGGCGCAGACTCTTGAGTTCCAGCGCCCGGATATCGATGCCATCCAGCAAGATCAGGCCCTGTTGCAGCTCATAGAATCTCGGCAGCAGGCTGACCAGCGAACTCTTGCCGCCGCCGGAACGGCCGACCAGGGCAACTTTTTCGCCCGGCTTTACCACGAAGTTCAACTCGTGCAAGGCGTTGCGCTTGGCGTTTTCGTAGCGCAGGTTGACGTGACGGAACTCGATTTCACCGCGGGCTTTTTCCAGCGTCTTGGTCCCCAGCATTTCCTCATTGGGAGAGTCCATGAGGGCAAAAACGCTCTGTGCAGCAGCCAACCCCACCTGCAGATCTTCGTTGATATTGGTCAGACTCTTGACCGGGGAAATCAGCATGAGTACGGCACCGACAAAGGCCGCGAACTCACCAGCACTGAACTTGCCAATGGTGTAATACACCACGCACGCAAGCGCTGCAGCGGCAATCAACTCGACCACCATGCTGTTGATGCCGGAAATTCTAGCGAGCCGGATCTGCATGCGCCGATTGATCCCTACCACCTCGGCAAACCGGTGATTCTCATAGTGTTCACCACCAAAGATCTTGACGACGCGCTGGCCGCCCACCGCTTCCTCAGAGACTTTCAACATCTTGCCGATACTTTCCTGCGTCTGCTTGCCCGCAGAACGCAGCAACGGCGTCATCATGCGCAGATACAAGGCAATCAACGGCCCCATCAATGCGAAGACCAAGGTTAGACGCCAATCCAGGTAAATCATGTAGGCAATCATGCCGACAATCGTGAGACTGTCGCGCACCAGCGTGACCGTCACCTTGGTCGCCGCTCCCGCCATCTGCTCAATGTCATAGATCAGCTTCCCCCCCACCACGCCCGAAGACTGGCTATCGAAGAAACTCATCGGGAAAGTCATGAGTCGCTGAAATGCTTCCACGCGCAAGGCCTCGACGACCTTACGGGAAACAACACGCAAACAGAAGTATGAGATGAACCCGGCCAGTGCTCGGATGGCCAGCAAACCGAACAATCCCAGAGGCAAGTACCACAGTGCCTGACTATCCTGGTTGACAAAGCCCTCGTCCGTGACTTTCTTGATCGCCGCCAGAAAACCGGTATTGGTCGCGGAATACGTCGCCAAACCCAGCACGCTCAGCAGAAATACCGGCCAGTAGCGCCAGGCGTAGCGCAACAGGCGCAGGTAGAGCGTCTTGGCGCTGTAGGAAGGAGGTGCGGGATCGGGCATCAGCGTGATGCTGAAAACGACTTACTGAATCTGGGTCGCAAAGGTGATGTGGGTATACCCGGCCTGCCGTGAAGCCTCCATCACGTTCACCACAGACTGGTGCGTCGCCTTGGCGTCGGCGTTGATGATGATGGTGGGTTCCTTGCCACTGCCCACCGCCTTCTTCAGGGCGGTCGCGATCGCTTCGACCGAAGGTTGGGTCAGTGTGGTCTTGTTTACGGTGTACTGACCGCTCGCATCCACGCCGACCTCAACGATCAGGGGCTTTTCCTGTGGGGCATTGGCTTCGGCGGTAGGCAGGTTGATCTGCAGCTCGTTGATACGCGAGAACGTAGCGCTCACCACCAGGAAGATGATGATGACCAACAGCACGTCAATCAGGGGAACCAGATTGATTTCGAGCTCTTCGTGCTTTCTGCCGCGACGGAAGTCCATGTGAGTACGCTACCTTACTTGCGTTCGCCGTGGAGGATTTCCACCAGCTTGATGGCCTGTTGTTCCATCTCGACGACCAGGCTGTCAACCTTGGCGCGGAAATGGCGGTAGAAAATCATGCTGGGGACGGCCACCACGATCCCCATGGCGGTGTTGTACAGCGCCACGGAAATGCCGCGTGCGAACTGGGCGACGTCGTGACCGGTCGCAGTGAAGGCACCGAACAGCTCGACCATCCCGATCACAGTACCGAGCAGGCCCAGCAGGGGGCTGACTGCCGCGATCGTGCCCAGCGTGGTCAGGTAGCGCTCAAGGCGATGCGTCACGGCACGACCGGACTCCTCGATGGCTTCTTTCAACGCCTCACGCGAGGTACTTTCGTTACACAGCGCGCTGGCGAAGATTTCACCCAGCGGGGAATGGTTCTCAAGACGCAGGCAGGCATCCTTGGTAACGGCGCCCTTGGCCAGCCATGCCTGTACTTCAGGCAACAGGTTTTGCGGGGCGACCACGCTGTCACGCAAGCTGTAGAAACGTTCGGCGATGATGGCCAGCGACACGACGGATGCAAAAATCAACGGCCAAATGGGCCAGCCGGCAGCTTCAATGATGCTCCACACGATAGTGTTCCTCAGATGCGTAAAATTCGCGCTACTTTAGCCTGCGCCGCTGTTTTCGGCAACCCTGTCATGCCAGTAGCGGGGCCGCGCCTGACGCCATGTCCTGGCCACGACATGCCCTGAAGCAAACTCGAACAGCACGGCACCGTGCCGGTCACTCCGCAACAACCGGCTGCCCTGCTGGGTGTAGCGCTCCAGGATCGCCTGCTTGGGGTGGCCGAAACGATTGCGATAACCTACCGTAAAAACGGTGAACTGCGGATGGACCTGCGCGACAAAAGCATCGGTCGACGAGGTTTTGCTGCCGTGGTGCGGCGCCACCAGCACGTCTGCGGCCAGAGCGCCGCCATACCGGTCAACCAACTCAGCCTCTGCACCACGTTCGATATCCGCGGGCAAGAGCAGACTGCCGTGCGAGGTGGCGACCTTGAGCACGCAACCACGGTCGTTATCCTTGAGATCGGCAACCGCATAGCTTTGATCGGTCGGATGCAAAACGTCGAAGCGCACACCATCCCATGTCCACGCCTGCCCATCCTCGCAGCGAATGGCTTCGGTCACGCCCTCCAGCAGAGGATGCCCTTCCGCCAGCGGCGAGGCCAGCCAGTCAAAGGGCACGCCCTGCATCACCGACTGCGCGCCGCCGGTATGATCGTTGTCGTCGTGGCTGAGCACCAGTCCGTCAAGGCGGCCAATCCCCGCTCCACGCAGGTAAGGCAGGATGACGCGGGTCCCGCTGTCCGACTCCTCGGAGTAGCGTGCCCCCGTGTCGTACAGCAAGGCGTGATGTGCCGTCTGCAACACCACCGCGAGCCCCTGCCCCACGTCGAGCACGGTCGCCCGAAGTTCACCCTGCGCAGGCACTGCTGGCAGCACAAGAAACATCGGCAACAGCGCAAAGGTGCCGACCCAACGCATCGGGAAGCCACGCGGAAGCAACAGCCACAGCACACCTGACATGGCCAGCAGCACGGTCCAGGCCCGGGGTGCGTGCTGCTGCCACACCGCTGACGGGGAGTTTGCGCACCATTCAAGCAGGACCATGCACCAGGCCATCACCGCGTGGGCAGCCAGCAGGATCGCATCCACAGGGACGATTGCGCCCAGCAGCGCCAGTGGCGTGACCACCAAGCTGACGATGGGGATGGCAAAGGCATTCGCCAGAGGAGCAATGACCGAGGTTTGCTGAAACAGCGCCAGCAGCAATGGCGCCAGTCCCAGCGTGACCACCCATTGAGTCTGCACCGCTTCGCGCCACCAGTGAGGCCGCCCGAGCCGGCCGCTTCCCGCATAGACCAACAGCCCGACCGCGCCGAAGGACAGCCAGAACCCCGGTGCCAGCACCGCCCATGGGTCGAGCAACACGACGATCAGCAACGCCCAGCACAGGACCCGCGACATGGAGATGATACGCCCCGACCAAAGCGCTACCGCAATCACCGCCAGCATGTAGACGGTACGCTGCGTCGGCACGGCGTAGCCCGCGATCAGCGCGTAGGCGAATGCGGCCATCACAGCGGCCAATGCCGCCGCCTTGCGCGCAGGCAACCGCAAAGCCCATCGCTCGACGCGCCGCCAACCGGCATATACGAGGCCAAACGCCAGGCTTGCGACCATCGTGACGTGTAGGCCTGAGATGCTCATGAGATGGTTGACCCCGGTGCGCAGGAATACCTGCCAATCATCGGCGGCAATCGCGTCGTCATCGCCGATCGTCAACGCCAGCAGGACGCCCCGATAGCGGGCGTCGCCCAACGTTTGCTGAAAACGTTCGCGCACGTGCTCACGCAGCCGCTCGACAAGATAACCGGGGCGCCACACCAGCGCATCCAGACGCGCATTTGACGGACTTTTGCGTAGGTATCCGGTGGCCCGAAGATTGCGCTCCAGCGCCCAGACCTCAAAGTCGAAACCATGTGGATTGTAGGTGCCGTGCGGGCGCTTGAGTTTGACCGTCAGGCGCCAGCGTTCGCCCGGATGAAACTCCCCCTGAACATGCGCCGGCGCAGGCTCACGGTAAGCGGCGAAGTAGCGGGCGATGGAAAGATGCTTCGGGACTTGCGCACCCGGGGTTTCCACTGTCTCCACGTCGAACAGAAAGCGCTCGCTGCGTTCCTGCAATTGCGGCATGGAGGCGACGACGCCCACAAGCTGGATATCCTGTCCCTCCCAGGCCGGCGGCAACGCGTCGCTCAGTCGATACTGGGCCCATCCTGCGGCGAAAAAGAACCCCGCCAGGACAGCGCTGCAGAGCACGGAGATGCGCTGAACGCCCTGCACGAAAAGGTTGACCGAAAAACGCAGCCCCCACACGAGCGCGAGCGGCAACAACATGCACAGCGCCCAGTAAAGCCCAGGCAACTGCGGCATCTGCTGCAGGCACCAGACGCCGAACACAAACGCCAGAATGGCGCTGCGCATGTCTAGAGCCCTTTTGTGTTCATACGCATCTTACGTTGACTACTGCAACAGACGCTCAGCCGACGACCACCCGACCGTCTTCCAGACGCAGCACGCGCCCCATGCGGGCCGCGAGTTCAAGATCGTGCGTCACTACGACAAAGCTGGTGCCCAGATCACGATTGAGTTCCAGCATCAGATCGAACACGGTGTGTGCCGTGGTGCGATCCAGATTACCGGTGGGTTCATCCGCCAGCACGCACTGCGGCTGCGTCACCAGCGCCCGGGCCACGGCAGCGCGCTGACGCTCGCCGCCGGACAACTCGCCAGGCATGTGGTGCATGCGCTTGGCCAAACCCACCCGTTCCAGAATGGCAGCGGCAGCCTCCATCGCGGCTGGGCGGGGCATGCGTCGAATCAGCAGCGGCATGGCCACGTTCTCCTGCGCGGTGAACTCCGGCAGCAGATGATGAAACTGGTAAATGAAGCCGAGCGACTGGTTGCGCAGCACGCCGCGCTCGGCCTCGTTCAGGCTGGCGAGCGGACGGCCCATCAGCGTCACGTCGCCTTGCGTCGGGGTATCGAGCCCACCCAGCAGATGCAGCAGCGTACTTTTGCCCGAACCGGAGGCCCCGACAATGGCCACCTGCTCACCGCGGCCGATCTCGAGGTCGATGCCGTTCAGCACGGCCACGTCGAGCCCGGCATAGGTCTTCTGCAGATTCTGGCAGGTAATGATGGAATGACTATTCATAGCGCAGCGCCTCCGCCGGATTGGTACGAGACGCCCTGCTGCTGGGATAAAGCGTCGCCAACAGGCTCAGCAGCAACGACACGACCGTGATAACGGCCACATCGCTCCACTGCAATTCGGAGGGCAAGTCACTGATGTAATAGACGTCCTTGGCCAGGAACTGAATGCCGAACAGGCGTTCGATGAAAGGCACGATGGTTTCCACGTTCAACGCCAGCAAGACGCCACCCACGACCCCGAGCAGGGTGCCGATCACACCGATCAGCGCACCCTGAACGATGAAAATCTGCATGATGCTGCGCGGGCTGGCGCCCAGCGTGCGCAGGATGGCGATGTCGGCCCGTTTATCTGTCACGGCCATGACCAGCGTGGAGACGATATTGAACGCTGCCACCGCCACGATCAGGGTCAGGATCACGAACATCACGCGCTTCTCCATCTGCACGGCCCGGAAGAAATTGGCGTGCTGCTCGGTCCAGTCGCTGACATAAAAGCTGCCGTAGGGGCTCAATTGCCGCGACAAATCACGCGCCACCAGCGGGGCATGATCCAGATCGGCCAACTTGAGGCGCAGGCCGGAAACCTTTTCGCCCATCCGATAGAGCTTGGCTGCGTCCTCGAGATGAATCAGTGCCAGCGCGGCATCGTATTCGTACATACCGATCTGGAAAATGCCCACCACGCGGAACTGCTTCAGACGCGGCACCACGCCGGTCGGCGTGAACTGGCCTTGCGGCGCCATCACCACCACTTTATCCCCGACGCCCACGCCCAGCGAGCGGGCCAGATCCGCACCGAGCACGATGCCGAACTCGCCCGGCCGCAGCGCATTGAAATCGCCCGCCTTGATGTGCGCGCCGATCTCCGCGACCTGATCTTCCTGTTCCGGCAGCACGCCACGGACGATGGTGCCCTGCACCGCCTGCCCGAACGACAGCATGCCCTGCGCCATGATGTAGGGTGCGGAGGCCAACACCTCGGGCTGCTTGCGGATGCGCTCGGCAACGACCGGCCAATCCTCCAGTTCGTTGTTGATACCGCTGATCTGCAGGTGGGACGCCACGCCGAGGATGCGGGTACGCAATTCATGCTGAAAGCCGTTCATCACCGACAGCACCACGATCAACGCGGCCACGCCCAGCGCGATGCCGACCATTGAGGTCATAGAAATGAACGAAATGAAGTGATTACGGCGCTTGGCGCGGGTGTAGCGCAGGCCGATAAATAACTCGTAAGGAAGCTTCATGACGCTATTCTAGCGGTAATTGCCCGACACAATTCATTCTCGCGCGAGATTCAGGGCGCTCGGAAGGAAGCTCTGAACAAGTCTTGATTCGGGCTTCCTTATGTCGGGCCGAAGCAATAACCCATCAAAGACCCCTACCCCTCCAGCTTAAAATCGACCGGCACGATGACGGTGAAGGACTTGTTGGCCAGATCGCCCTGTACGG
>JADHED010003072.1_pt1 | contig 10414 bp, 9 predicted proteins | sample 8952041 | NCBI WGS metagenome assembly JADHED01 (sample SAMN16124423, study PRJNA663239) | bioreactor sludge metagenome | isolation source: sludge (control) | place: India:Bengaluru | collected 2018-09-08
ACGGCATCCTGCTGGCCGAGACGCAGACCGACCCGCTGCTCAAGGCCTACGACACCATCATCATCGACGAGGCGCACGAACGCAGCCTCAACATCGACTTCTTGCTGGGCTACATCCGCCAGATTCTGCCCCGCAGGCCGGACCTGAAGGTCATCGTCACCTCGGCCACGATTGATGCGGACCGGTTTGCCAAACACTTTGAAAGCGCCAAGGGTCCGGCCCCGGTCATCATGGTGTCGGGCCGCACCTTTCCGGTGGAGCAGCGCTACCGCCCGTTTGAAGAAAGCCGCGACTACGGTCTGAACGAGGCCATTGCCGATGGCGTGGACGAGCTGTGGCAGGGCAACGCGGCGGGCGACATCCTGGTTTTCTTGCCGGGCGAGCGCGAGATCCGCGAGGCGGCAGACCATTTGCGCAAGCACCTGTCGCACCAGCCGGTGATGCGCAATGCCGAGGTGTTGCCGCTGTTCGCGCGCCTGTCGCAAGCCGAGCAGGATTGCATCTTTGACGGCCACACGGGCCGCCGCATCGTGCTGGCGACCAACGTGGCCGAGACCTCGCTCACGGTGCCGGGCATCCGATACGTCATTGACGCAGGTACAGCGCGCGTCAAGCGCTATTCTTTCCGTAGCAAGGTGGAGCAGTTGCTGGTTGAGCCCATCAGCCAGGCCGCCGCCAACCAGCGCGCCGGCCGCTGTGGCCGGGTGGCCAACGGCATCTGCATCCGCCTGTATGACGAGGCGGACTTCAACAGCCGCCCGCGCTTTACCGACCCCGAAATTTTGCGCAGCTCGCTGGCCGGCGTCATCCTGCGCATGAAGTCGCTGCACCTGGGCGACGTCACGCAGTTTCCGTTCATCGAGGCCCCCTCGGGCCGCGCGATTGCTGACGGCTACCAGCTGCTGGCCGAGCTGGGCGCGGTGGGCGACGCCAACGAACTCACGCCCATGGGTGTGGAGCTGTCGCGCCTGCCGCTGGACCCGCGCGTTGGCCGCATGATCATCGAAGCACGTGAGCGCAAGGCGCTGGACGAAGTGCTCATCATCGCCAGCGCCCTGAGCGTGCAGGATGTGCGCGACCGCCCGCTGGAGGCGCAGCAGCAGGCCGACCAGGCGCACGCCAAGTTCGACGACGACAAGAGCGAGTTCAGCGGGTACTTAAAGCTGTGGAAGTGGATCAACGAGGTCCGGGGCGGGGCGCCCAGCCTGCCGTCGGCCCGCGCGCAAAAGGCCATGGCCGCGCAGAAGGCGCCATCGCAGGCGTACCTGCCCGTGCAGCGGCGCGGCGGCGCGCCTGCAGCGGCTGCTGCAGGCGCAGCAATACCCGCTGCCCCAGCCGCCACCCACAAGCTCAGCAACCGCCAGTACGAGCAGTTGCTGCGCCAGAACTTCATCAGCATCCGCCGCCTGCGTGAGTGGCGCGACATCCACACCCAGCTGCTCACGGTGGTGACCGAGCACAAGTGGCAGATCAACACCCAGCCCGCCAGCTACGAGCAACTGCACCTGTCCATGCTGGCCGGCCTGCTGGGCAACGTCGGCTGCAAGAGCGACGAGGACGACTGGTACCTGGGCGCGCGCGGCATCAAGTTCTACAAGCACCCCGGCGCGCACCTCAACAAGAAGCCCGGCCGATGGATCATCGCGTCGGAACTGGTCGAGACCACGCGCCTGTTCGGCCGGGGCATCGCCGCCATCGAGCCGCAGTGGCTCGAGCAGATCGGCGGCCATTTGCTCAAGAAGCAGCTGCTGGACCCGCACTGGGAGAAGAAGTCTGCCGAGGTCGTCGCGCTGGAGCGAGCCACGCTCTACGGCATCGTGGTCTATAACAACCGCCGCGTGAACTTCGGCAAGGTAGACCCGCACGCCGCGCGCGAGGTGTTCATCCGCGAAGCCCTGGTGGGCGGTAACTGGGAGACGCGCCTGCCGTTTTTGGCCGCCAACCAGAAGATGATCGCCAAGGTCGAAGAGCTGGAGCACAAGTCCCGCCGCCAGGATGTGCTGGTGGACGACGAACTCATCTACGCCTTCTACGACCAGCAGCTGCCGCCTGAGGTGTGCAGCGGCCATAGCTTTGAGGCTTGGTACCGCGAGGAAAGCAAAAAGCAACCCGACCTGCTCAAGCTCACCCGCGAAGAGCTGATGCGCCACGAGGCTGCAGGCATCACCACCAACGCCTTTCCCAAGACGGTGCGCCTGGGCGGTGTGGACTGCGCTGCGAGCTATCTGCACGAGCCCGGCGATGCGCGTGACGGCATCACCGTGACCATCCCGCTCTTTGTACTCAACCAGGTGAGCGAAGAGCGCTGCGAATGGCTGGTGCCCGGCATGCTCAAGGACAAGATCCAGGCCCTGCTCAAAAGCCTGCCCCAGCGCCCGCGCAGCCGCTTTGTGCCGCTGCCCGAATCTGCCACGCGCCTGGCCGAGCTGCTGGGTGCGCCCGAGCGTTTTGGCACGGGCAGCCTGACCGATGTGCTGCTCAAACAGGTGCGCGACGAGACATCGCTCGACGTTAAGCGCGCCGACTTCAAGCTCGACATGCTCAGCCCTCATCTGTTCATGAACTTCCGCGTGGTGGACGAGCACGGCCGCCAGCTGGGGCATGGCCGCAACTTGGGTGCGCTCAAGGCGGAGTGGGGCGCCAAGGCGAGGGGGGCCTTCCAGGCGCTGGCGGGGCTCAAATTGGGCAGTACAGCCGCCGATACAGCGGATTTGAAGCAAAAAGCGCCGCAAGCGCTAGAGAATCATGCCCAAGACGCTATCAAATCAGGAGCAAATGGTGCGCCCCGTGCCGCCGTCAAGCCTGCCAACGCGCCCCCATCGGCACCCGCTGGCCAGCGCTACACCACCTGGACGTTTGGCGAGCTGCCCGAACTCATGGAGATCAAGAAGGCTGGCCAGACGCTGATCGGCTTTCCGGCCCTCATCGATGGCGGCGACGCCGTGACCATCGAGGTCTTTGACGAGCCCGAGGTGGCCGCTGCCAAGCACCGCGCCGGCCTGCGCCGCCTGTTTGCGCTGCAGATCAAGGACGCGCTCAAGTACCTGGAAAAGAATATCCCCGACCTGCAGAAAATGGCCGTGGCCTACATGCCCCTGGGCACGCAGGAAGAGCTGCGCACCCAGATCATCGATGTGGCGCTGGACCGCGCCTTCCTGCTCGACCCGCTGCCCACCGACGAGTTCGCCTTCAAGCGCCGTGTGGAGGAGGGCCGGGGCCGCCTCACACTGATCGCCAACGAGGTGGCCCGCCTGGCCGCCACCATCCTCACCGAATACGCCGCCGCTGCCCGCAAGATCAAGGACACCAAGAACGCCCCGGATGCGACGGCCGACGCGCAACAACAGCTGCAGCGCCTGGTGCCCAAGAACTTCATCGCCGTGGCCCCCTGGGCGCAACTGGCGCACTACGCCCGTTACCTCAAGGCGATCACCCTGCGGCTGGACAAATACCGCGCCGACCCCGCCCGCGACGCCGCCAAACTGGCCGAACTGCGCCCGCAAGAGCAGCGCTACTGGCGCCTGGTCGCCGAGCGCAAGGGGGCGGTGGATGCGCGCATGCAAGAGCTGCGCTGGCTGCTGGAGGAGCTGCGCGTGAGCTTCTTCGCGCAAGAGCTGCGCACGCCGCAGCCAGTGAGCCTGAAGCGGCTGGATAAGTTGTGGGCGCAGGTCAATAGCTGACGGATGAGCTTGCCGGTGGCCGATGGTGACGGAACAGGCGTCACATGGGCGACGATGCATCGGGGCATCCCCCTTGCTTGGCTCGGGTGGGGCCTCTAGGCTGGAGGGCACAAGGAGACTGTTTGCCCATGCGCCCTCACTATCAGTTCTGGCCCCGTCGTTTGCCCAAGTCCATCACGCTGCCTGCCACCTCGCTGTGGGACAACCTGGCGACCAATGCACGTCGCTACCCCGACAAGGCGGCGTTGGTGTTTTTCGGCACCACGGTCAGCTACCGGCAAATGATGGAAGGCGCGGAGCGCCTGGCTGCGTGGCTGGCACAACTGGGGGTGCAGCGTGGCGACCGGGTGGTGCTGTGCATGCAAAACTGCCCGCAGCTGGTGATGGCGCACTTTGCCATCCTTCGGGCCAACGCAGTGGTGGTATGTGACGCTGGCGGTGGTGCCCATGTTCCACATCACCGGCATGGTGAGCGTGATGCACACGTCCATTTACTGCGGCGCCACGCTGGTCATCATGCCCCGCTGGGACCGCGACCTGGCCGGGCGACTGATATCGCGTTACCAGGTCACCACCTGGACCAACATCCCCACCATGGTCATCGACCTGCTGGGCAGCCCGAACTTTGCCAGCTATGACCTGTCCAGCCTGGCCTATATCGGCGGGGGCGGCGCGGCCATGCCGCAGGCCGTGGCGCAGCGCCTGCTGGAGCAATATGGCCTGCGCTACGCGGAAGGCTATGGCCTGACCGAAACGGCTGCTCCGTCGCATGCCAACCCGCCCGACCATCCCAAGCAGCAGTGCCTGGGCATTCCGTTCATGAGTACCGATGCGCGGGTGATCGACCCCGACACGTTGCAGGAACTGCCCGTGGGCGAGCAGGGCGAGATCATCATCCATGGCCCCGAGGTGTTCGAGGGCTACTGGAAGCGGCCCGATGCCACGGCATCGGCCTTCATCGAGTTCGAGGGCAAGCGGTTCTTCCGGTCGGGCGACCTGGGGCGCATGGACGAGGACGGGTACTTCTTCCTGACCGACCGGCTCAAGCGCATGATCAATGCCAGCGGCTTCAAGGTGTGGCCTGCCGAGGTCGAAGCGCTGATGTTCCGCCACCCTGCCATTCAGGAGGCCTGCATCATCGCGGCCAAGGACAGCTACCGGGGCGAGACAGTCAAGGCGGTGGTGGTGCTGCGCGCTACCCACAAGGACACGACCGAGCAGCAGATCATCGACTGGTGCCGCGAGAACATGGCGGTGTACAAGGTGCCGCGCATTGTGCAGTTTGTGCCTGCGCTACCCAAGAGCGGCAGCGGCAAGGTGATGTGGCGGGCGCTGCAAGAGTCTGAAAACACATAGCCAGCTTGTATTTTTTGCTATGTAAAAAATAGCATGCGGCTGGCTGTTTGGTGCGAGTACGTAAAAAGTACGAAAAACAACACTTCGAGCGCCTTGCTGTTGATCCTGCGCATATCGGCCAGCTCGGCACTCAGCGCCTTGATAAGTCAGGCGAGTGTCCGGCCCCTTTCTGGGGGTGGCGACTCCAGGACAGGCACGCACCAGAACGAGCAGTCGGTAGGAACCGCAGATTGCGTTGCTATCACTTTGCGGACATTCGCTAACAGGTGCCATGTCCGCCGCTGGAAACCCTTGGTAAGGTCATCAAGGGCCAAGAGAACCACCCGCGCATGACGGCCGAGCAGTGGAAAGTGCCAGAGTGGCTGGATAACCCGGCTGCGGTATTTGATTCCGACACCGTGGCCGGTGCGCTGGTGCTGATCGCGCCTGAAACCATCAATGGCGCTACGGTGCGAATGACAGATGAGCCGCGCAAAGACGGCGGCGCGGATGTTCACATTCTGAGCAACGCCTACGACGCACCTGCCACTTCTTGAATTGCTGGCCGTCCTCGACCATCCGGAATGGCACCGGGAACAGACACCGCATCGCGCCACTCTGGGCGATGCCCGCCACGCAAGAGGTTTCGACGAATTGCGCGCTGGGCGAAGGGTAGGTCTTAGCCAGTATCAGGATTCGCTCGACTCGCCCCACGGCCATAGACGCCCCCTCGCTTTGTTCGATTGCTTTACAGCAGCACCCGGAAATGCCGCTTGTCGGCATCGGACGACTTGAGGATGCGGTACTCCATCCCGCTGGCCACCGCGATTTGCTGAGCGAAGTCCTTCTTGGCCTGCACCACGGCGTCCTCGATCTGGTTGTCGGCCTTCACCTCGACGATCACGTACTTCAGGCTGCCATCTGGCTCTTCGCGCTGGAAGATGAAGTCGGGGTAGTAGCTGCGCACGGTGCGGAACTCCGGGTCGATGTACTGGATGAAGAAGTCGGACTGGCCGTGGGTCAGCATCCCGGTGAAGTAGATCTTCTTCACCCGCTGCTCGCGCAGCAGATCCCAGAACAGCCAGTTCTCCGAGCCAGAGTCGAAGCAGTAGGTATCGAGGTGGAAGCTCTTGGCCCGCTCCTCGTCTTTGATCTGCGTGTCGTGCATCCTGACGATCTTGTCCTTCGCCGCCGACACCAAGTAGTAGCCGTTCGGGGGCAACTTGATCAGATCGACCTCGTGCTCCTCGGTTTGCTGCGACTCGTCCAGGTCGTAGAGCTGGCGGAACAGGCGCGGGATGATCTCGTCGTAGAGCAGTTCGTTGAACTCGTTGGTGATGGCCCCCGGTCAACCCCGCGCCATGTTGTTGATCCTGCGCATTTCTGCCAGCTCGGCATTCAGCGCCTTGGTCAGCTCCCGCAGTTGCGCCCGGTGCCCGCCTTGCCATGCGTTGCGTGACGCCGCCGCCTTACCCTCGGGTGTTCGTGGGCCGGTGCTTTGCTTCCAGGGTTGCCATTGCCGGATCAGCTCGGCCTGCCGCTGCCTGCGTTCCAATGTCCAGGGTGTTGCCATGCTGGTGCTCCAATAGTTCGTTTGGTGCGGTTTCCGATTTTCTCGCACCCGCGCGGGTGCGCGTACTGTTCTGAAAACTACCGTTATTCACCTGCTGGGGGCCGTGGGCGATGTTCGCTTGCTTGATGTAGGGCATAGGGTTCTTGATCAGCGCCAGAGTTTCTGCTGTGGCCCGTGCCTGGGCCTGGGCTTTGAGGGCCAGCCGCATCAATACCTCGATGCCCTTGAATGATTCCTGCCGCCCTGAGCGTTGCGCCAAGTTGTTGAACAGTGCATCCAAGGTCAGAAACTGGTGGGTCAGTACGCGCTCGAACCGGCCCATGTCCCCTGCTACGGTTTCATCACCGAAGCAATGCTTCGTGACTCTGCCCACACCTCACAGCGGTAGTCCGAATCGCGCCACAGGTCGGCGCGGTACAGGTGGCCCATGCGCCGGAGAAAATCACCGGCGTCGTCGTAGGTGTTGACAAAGTAGCCCCTGCGGCTCATGTCCGCGATCCAGTGATATGGGATCAGGCCGGAGCGGCGCAGTGCAACACACCGGGCCTGCACATGGCGATAACCACGATCAGACTTCTCCACCGGCTCACCCAGGCGCGGGTCTGTCATGCGGTAGAACACATGGCGGACAGACTGGGGATGATCTTCGCGCAGGACGGCAACGATTTGCTCGTCGAGCTGTGCCATGCGGGTTTTGGTGCGGCGATCTCGTTTTATGGTGCTAGCACGTTTAATTTTCATGATGCACCTCCGGCAATGCCAAGATGCCCGTGAGTGGCTCCAATGCCGCCTTGATCCGCTTATGTAGCCCGTGTCCGTCCGTGGCGTTCTGCAAGGCTTGAGCGGCCAGCGCAGAGCCCACGGCAAGAATGCTTTGCTGTAGCGATCCGGCGCCCGCACGCTGGCCAGATTCAACCCCTGCAAGCTGGTTCAACGCCTTGTTGGCATTCATGTGAATGAATCGCTCATTGGGTGAACCGTTGGCTGCCACCTTGATGGCGTCGTGCAGTTGGTGGTAGGCTGGCAGGTATTCGCCCTGGCGGACGTCAGCGGCGCGGCGCGCCTCGGCAAAGGCTTTAACCATCTTCACCTTGAGGGCGCGGACCTTCGTCGTGTTGCGGCTGTAGGTCAGCAGAAGAAAGGCTTGATCCTCGTTCAGCAGTGCGACCTTTTCCGACTGTCCCCTAGATGAACGTGCGTTTTCAAATCGCACCTTTCCGAAGGCTTCAAAGTCAGGACGGTGGTCTGATACCAGTCTGAACACGCTGCGATGCAGGATGCCCAGGTGCTGCGTAAGAAGGCGGGTATCGGCGCGGCGCTCATTCTTAACAAGCGTCAATTCAAAGGTATCGGGCACGCTTGCGCCCACCTTGGTGGTGTTGGTGCTGTGCATGTGGCCCCCTTACTTGCCAAGGCTGGCAATGAGGGCGTCAATGTCGCTGGCGCGCCACATGGCTGTACGCGGGCCGGTCTTGATGGGGGAAGGGTATTTGCCGCACTTCACGCCCGCATACCAGCCGGAGCGGGACACAGGAAAGCGGGTCAGCACTTGCGGCAGGCGCAGCAAGGTTTCAGGGTGATAGACGTTGTGGGCCATGGCAGGCCTTTCTATAAACAAGGGTCGATAAACCCCCGCACCCGGTGAACAAGTCGCACACATGGAAATAACCACAGGTATCACATGCGTGACCAGTTCTATAGAATCAGAGTTTGTCTGCCCCCAGACAGTCCTCGATCCTCCGGGATTGGGTACTTAGAAACCCTCGTCGCCGTAGGAAGCTTCGAGGGTTTCGCCTTTTTGGACGCCGTAGTGTCCATTAAGGTTGCGCACATCATAATTTGCGTTTGGGATGCCACATAGAGGCTTGATTGTGGATAAGGTGTGGGCGCCCGGTGGAAATGCGTTGTGGAAGCGTTTTTTCCACCGCAGTGGGTAACTTTTGATGCCTGAGTCATTGCCGGACGGCGCTTTCCCCGGCGTTTTGCTCTGAAACCCGCATGGATTCGTCGTTGCGCAAGGTCATTAGGGATGCGCTGGTCGAAGTAGATGTTGTGGTCCTTGTCGAGTTTCTGGATGTGCTCGTCGTGCAGCTCGTCATAGAAAAAGGCCCCGAAGATCGTTGGGTGGTTAGACAGCCTCGGCGCTTCCATCGCCTTGGCTGTCGCCTTTGCCGCACATAGACCGGCGTGCGGCTTGCCGGGTATTTCAAAGGGCCAGAGCGGCCAGCGCGGCGCGCGCATGGTCGCGGGTCAAGTGCCCGTAGTGCTTTTCGATCATCGCCACGCTGGTGCCTGCCAGTTGCGCCACCGTCATGCTGTCCGCGCCTGCATGGATCAAGTCGGTAATGGTGCTGTGCCGGATGCTGTACGCGGTGGCCTTTGGCGGCAGTTCTGCCAGCTTCGCAGCCTTTTCAAATTGATAGCCCCAGGTGTCCCGGCCCCATGGCCTGCCCGCTGAGTTGGTCAGGATGAAAGCTCCCGGCAGCTTGCCTTTGCAGTGGCCAGCGAAAAATGCCGCAGTGCTGTCGGGCAGGGAGATTTTGCGATCCCCTCCAGCCTTGTCCTTGCCGATGGTCAGCACGCCCAGGCGCTTGTCAAAGTTGCCCACCGTCAGCGCAGCCAGCGCACCAGGGCGCAGGGGCAACATGGACAGGGCGCGCAGGAAGTCCGCCATGTCGGGCGCCGCGCACTCGATCAGCTTCTTTCGCTGTGTCCTGTCGAGATACACGTCCCGGCGCTTGTCGGCGTTCTTGATGGGTGCCAGCTTGCCGCGCCATGCAAAGTCCGAAGTGGTCAACCCGTCCTTGTACGTATAGTTCAGCGCAGCCCGAAACGTGTTCATGTCTCGATTGATTGCGCTGTCGGAGCGTTGCTTACCCTTGTTGGGGCCGGTTGGTGCTGGCTTCGCCCGCAGTGCCTTGCGCCATGCGTCGATGTGGGCGGGCGTCAGTTTCGTCAGTTCCACACCAGACAGTTTCTGGTCATTCAGGACGTGGCGATCAAACCGGGCTTGCGCATCGTCTGCGGCCTTGTCGCCCTTGGTTTCGCGCAGGTTCTGCACATAGCGTTTGCACGCACCTGCCACCGTCATGGCCTCATTGCTACCGCCTTTGCCCAGGTGTTCAAACCATGCCTGCGCAGCCTTGGATGCCGCGTCATACCGCTGGTGGTCCGGCAGTTCGGTGAAGTCGCTCAGCGTCTTGTATTGCTGTTTGTTGGTGGCCTCGTCCAGATTGCGCGCCATCCATGTGCCCGATGCGCCTGCGGTCATCTTGCGAAACCCCACAAAACATCCCTTGGAGAGCTTGGCCCAATACGGTTCCCGGCGCGGCTTCAGCTTTGCGCGGTCTGAGACTTTGGAGATGTTCGGCATATCGGCTTAAGTACGAAAAACCATTATGTCTAAACTTGGACAAACTTGGACGAAAAATCACGCTCTCATAGGAGAAACGTCATCCAAGGGTGTCCCAATTTGTCAATTTTCCTGCCCAAGAGCGGCAGCGGCAAGGTAATGTGGCGGGCGCTGCAGGAGCAGGAAGCGCAGTGATCGTGCGGCACCGGCTGGTCTGACCAGCGCGCAAAGAGAAAAAGAGGCGCCGCTGCAGCAGCGGCGCTCGCGCCTGCGGCAGCCGTCAGTGCGCCGCGCCCGCCATCGTCAGCTCGCCCAGGTCCCGCTCCAGCAGGGCGGGGTCGCCCAGTTGCAGCTCAATCAGGCGGCGCAGGTGGGTGACGCTGTCCAGATCGATGCCCTTGCACAGCAGCCCGGTGTGCAGGCCCTGCACGTGGGCCACCTCGGTGGACATGGCGATGTGGTTGCCCGTGTCGG
>JADHED010003107.1_pt1 | contig 10408 bp, 13 predicted proteins | sample 8952041 | NCBI WGS metagenome assembly JADHED01 (sample SAMN16124423, study PRJNA663239) | bioreactor sludge metagenome | isolation source: sludge (control) | place: India:Bengaluru | collected 2018-09-08
GCCTTGATGGTGATGCCGCGCTCGCGCTCGATGTCCATCGAGTCGAGCACCTGCGCGGACATCTCCCGCTCGCTGAGACCACCGCAGATCTGGATGAAGCGATCCGCCAGCGTCGATTTTCCATGGTCGATGTGGGCGATGATCGAAAAATTGCGTATCTGCTGCATGCTCACGTCGATCGGTTCACCGGCGGTGGGGTTAAAGGAGGGATGGACCGGCAAACGGCCCATAAAAGCTGCGGGATGCTAGCAAAGGCAGGGGAATTTTGCCATGCAAACCGCCTCACTCGATGCCATCCCGGTGTGGCTGGCATGGCTGAATAACGGCTCCGGCAGGTCGGACTGCCGATTCAGTGGAGCATGAAGCGGCATCCTCTGGGACGTCACCCCGCTCCCAGCAGTTCGATCGAATAGCCGTCGGGGTCCTTGACGAAGGCGAGCAGGGTTGAGCCATGCTGCATCGGTCCCGGTTCACGGCTGATCACGCCGCCGGCAGCCCGGATGCGCTCGCAGGCGGCGTGGACATCCTCGACCTCGATCGCGATATGGCCATAGCCGTTGCCCAGCTCGTAGTGGTCGGTGCCCCAGTTGTGGGTCAGTTCGATCTGGGCGCCGGGGTCATCGTCGAAGGCGAGAAAGGCCAGCGTGAAGCGCCCCTGCGGATACTCCTTGCGGCGCAGCAGCCGCATGCCGAGCACCCGCTGATAGAAATCGACCGAGCGATCGAGGTCGGTGACACGCAGCATGGTGTGCAGAATGCGCATGGTTTGGCGCTCCTTGGTCAAAGTTTGCGGCCACGGCGCGCGGCGATCCGCAGCCGCAGCGCATTGAGCTTGATGAAACCGCCGGCATCGGCCTGGTCGTAGGCGCCCTGGTCATCCTCGAAGGTGGCGATGCTGGCGTCGAACAGCGACTCATCCGAAGCACGGCCAACGACACTGACATTGCCCTTGTAGAGCTTCAGCCGCACCTTGCCGTTGACATGCTGTTGCGACTGGTCGATCAGCGCCTGCAGGCAGAGCCGTTCGGGCGACCACCAGTAGCCGTTGTAGATCAGCGAGGCATAGCGCGGCATCAGCTCATCCTTGAGGTGGGCCACCTCGCGGTCGAGGGTGATCGACTCGATGGCGCGGTGCGCCTTGAGCAGGATGGTACCAGCCGGGGTTTCGTAACAGCCGCGCGACTTCATGCCGACATAGCGGTTCTCGACGATGTCGGTGCGCCCTACCCCATGGGCACCCCCCAGCCGGTTCAGCTCCAGCATCACCTCGGCGGCCGATTTGGCGACGCCATCGATCGCCACCACGTCGCCATTGACGAAAGTGAGCTCGACTTCGACCGCATGGTCGGGCGCCAGCTCCGGCGAGACGCTCCAGCGCCACATGCCCTCTTCCGGCTCGGCCCAGGGATCTTCGAGCACGGCGCCTTCGTAGGAGATGTGCAGCAGGTTGGCATCCATCGAGTAGGGCGAGGCGTTGCCCCGCTTCTGCTCGACGGCGATGCCATGTTGTTCGCAGTAGGCGAGCAGCTTTTCGCGCGAGTTGAGCGTCCACTCCCGCCATGGTGCGATCACGCGGATGCCCGGTTTGAGTGCATAGGCACCCAGTTCGAAACGGACCTGGTCATTGCCCTTGCCGGTGGCGCCATGGGAGATGGCATCGGCGCCGGTCTCCTCGGCGATCTCGACCAGCCGGCGGGCGATCAGCGGCCGGGCGATCGAGGTGCCGAGCAGGTACTCGCCCTCGTAGAGGGTGTTGGCGCGGAACATCGGAAAAACGTAGTCGCGAGCAAAAGTTTCGCGCAGATCCTCGATGTAGATCTCCTTGATGCCCATCGCCTGGGCATTGGCGCGGGCCGGTTCGAGCTCTTCGCCCTGCCCCAGGTCGGCGGTGAAGGTGACCACCTCGCAGTGGTAGGTCTCACGCAGCCAGTGGGCAATCACCGAGGTGTCGAGACCGCCGGAATAGGCCAGTACCACTTTTTTGATCGCAGACATGGGGCTCCTCAATCAGGGATGTTCAATGGGTGAATTCAAAGGGGTCGGCATCGAGATGGGCCGGAAAACCGGCCCGGAACCGCTGCAGTGCCGCCAGATCGAGCGTCGCGGTCAGCAGCGCCTCTTCGCCGGGTGCAGCCGCCAGCAGCGGTTCACCCAGCCAGTCGTAGAGTGCGCTGTCGCCGCTGTAGGCGTGGCCCTTGCCATCCAGACCGACACGATTGACCGCCGCGACATAGCTGAGATTCTCGATCGCGCGCGCCGGCAGCAGCCGTTGCCAGGCACTGCTGCGCGCTGCCGGCCAGTTGGCGACGCACAGCAGCAGGTCGTAGTCGTCGCGGTTGCGACACCAGACCGGAAAGCGCAGGTCATAACAGATGATCGGTCGAATCCTGAAACCGTTCAGCGACATCACCACCGCCGATTCGCCGCTGCGGTAGTGGTGATGTTCGCCAGCCATGCGAAAACAGTGGCGTTTGTCGTAGTGGTGCAAGGCTCCATCAGGAGTGGCCCAGACGAAGCGGTTGTAACAGAGACCCTGCTCCTCGATCGCCAGCGAACCGCAGACGACGGCGTTGCGTGCCTGGGCGGTGGTGCGCAGCCAGGCGATGCCGCGACCAGCCATGGGTTCGGCCTGCTGCTGACTCGCCATCGTGAAACCTGTGGTGAACATCTCCGGCAGCACGATCAGGTCGACCGCCGCGAGCGGCGCCAGCAGCTGATCGAAGTGGGCCAGGTTGGCCTCGATGTCATGCCAGGCGAGATCGGCCTGCACCAGCGCCAATGTCAGAGTCGACATAGCCGCTCCGCCGCCTGCAGCAATACCGCATCACTCTTGGCGAAACAGAAGCGGACGATGCGGGTCGCCGGTGGTGTCTGATAGAAGACCGACACCGGAATCACCGCCACCTTGGCCTCCCGGGTCAGCCACTGGGCGAACTCGACATCGTTCAGGTCGGCGATGGCATCGTAGGCGGCCAGTTGAAAGTAGGTGCCCCGGCACGGCAGCAGCTCGAAGCGGCTCGGCTCCAGCGCGGCGGCAAAGAGGTCGCGCTTTTGCTGGTAGAAGGCCGGCAATCCGGCCAGATGCTCGGGCTGGGTGCGCAGGGTGTCGGCGATGGCCCACTGCGCCGGCGTGAAGCTGGCGAAGGTCAGAAACTGATGCACCTTGCGGAACTCCGCCGACAGCGGCGGCGGCGCGATGCAGTAACCCAGCTTCCAGCCGGTGATGTGAAAACTCTTGCCGAAGGAGGAGATGATGAAGCTGCGCGCCGCCAGCTCGGCATGGCGGTGAAAACTGGCATGGTCGAGGCCATCGAAGTGGATGTACTCATACACCTCATCGGCGATCAGCCAGATGTCGCGCTCGCGCACCAGCGCTGCCAACTGCTGCAGATCCTCGCCCGCCAGCACCGATCCGGTGGGGTTGTGTGGCGAATTGATGATGATCAGCCGGGTTCTGTCACTGATGCAGTCGGCCACTCGATTCCAGTCGATGCGAAACTCCGGCGCTTCGAGGGCAATGTGGCGGGCAGTGCCACCGCTCAATTCGATTGCCGGTTCGTAGGAGTCATAGGCCGGATCGAACAGGATCACCTCATCGCCGGGACGCACCACGGCGGTGATGGCGGCATAGAGCGCCTCGGTGGCGCCGGAGGTGACGGTGACCTCCTGCTCGGCATCGACCCGGCGCCGATAGCGGCGCGCCACCTGCTCGGCGATCGCCTCACGCAGCGTCGCCACGCCGGTCATCGGTGCATACTGATTGTAGCCCTGCTCGACATAGTGATGCAGCCGCTCGCGCAGCAGTGCCGGCCCATCGAAATCGGGAAAGCCCTGCGACAGATTGATGGCCCCGCACTCGGCAGCCAGCGCCGACATGCGGGTGAAGATGGTGGTGCCCACCTGGGGCAGCTTGCTTGGCAGTGGCCGGATCATGGGCAAGGTCATCGCTGTCTCGATCAAAGCCCGTCGGCGGTGCGCACGGGCGGTGCAGAACATCGGGTCGCCGTCGGAATGCAGGCCATGCGGCGCTGCGGCTTTCGGGCTATCATCGCCGCCACCCGAGGCAGCCAACACGAGGCCGGCAAGCATGGCACAACCTGACGACGTGGATCAACTGGCCGAACGGCTGGTCGAGACGGTGCGCTTTTTTGCCGAAAATGGCCACTGTCCCGCCACCGGCGGCAACTTTTCGCTGCGCAGCGGCGATCGGGTGCTGATCACCGCCTCCGGTGTCGACAAGCGGAGCCTGACCCGCGCGCAACTGCTCGGCCTCACGCTCGATGGCCAGTTGTGCGCACCGGGCAAGCCCTCGGCCGAAACCGAGCTGCATCTGGCGCTCTACCGTGCCGACGCCGACATCGGCGCGGTGCTGCACATCCACTCCGTCGCCGCCACCGTGCTGTCGCGGCTGATCGACGGCGACACGCTGCCGCTGCACGGCTATGAGATGCAAAAGGCGATCAGTGGCATCGACAGCCATCAGCAGACGTTGCTGCTGCCGCTGGTCGACAACAGCCAGCAGATGGCCTGCATCGCCGAGCAGATCGAACGGCAATGGTCCACCGCCCAGCGTGCCCATGCGGTGCTGGTGCGTGGTCATGGCCTCTACGCCTGGGGTCATGATCTAGCAGCGGCCCGCCGCCACCTCGAAGGGTGGGAGTTCCTGCTCCAGTGTGAACTGAACCGGCGGCTGCTGGAGCGAAATCCATGACGCTGCGCGCCATCGTCACCGACATCGAAGGCACCACCACCGACATCCACTTCGTCCACCGGGTGCTGTTCCCCTACGCTGCCGAACGGCTCGAAGGGTTCATCCGCCAGCATGGCGATGAGGCCGAGGTGGCCGCCCTCCTCGACCAGGTGCGTGAGGAGATCCGCCAGCCGCAGGCCACGGCTGCCGCATTGGTCGACACCCTGCAACAGTGGATCAAACTCGATCTGAAGCTGACCCCGCTGAAAAGCCTGCAAGGGCTGATCTGGCGCGAAGGTTACCAGCAGGGCCACTTCACCGCCCACGTCTACCCCGAGGTGGCCGCTGCCCTGCGCGACTGGCAGCGGCGTGGCCTGGCCCTCTATGTCTACTCCTCCGGCTCGGTCGAGGCACAGCGACTGCTGTTCGCCCACACCCAGGATGGCGACCTCACCCCGCTCTTCAGCGGCTACTTCGACACCCGCATCGGCGCCAAACGCGAACGCTCGAGCTATGACAGAATTGCCGAACGGATCGGCCTTGCCGGTGACGAAATCCTGTTTCTGAGCGATGTCGAGGCCGAACTGGATGCCGCTGCCGCCGCCGGTTTTCACACCTGCCTGCTGCTGCGCGATGGCGCCAGCGGCAGCGGTCGCCATCCATCCGCCCACGATTTCGAGCAGATTCCACTCCTGCAGGAGCAACCATGAGCCACCTGACCCGCTACCACCAGGACCGACCCGAACAGCCGCTCGGCAGCACGAGCGACGCCGAGGAGATTCGCGCGCTGCTGGCCGAGGCCGGCGTGCGCTTCGAGCGCTGGCGCGCCGACCGGCCGCTGCCGGCCGATGCCGATCAGGTACAGATCGGTGCCGCCTACCGCAGCGAGATCGACCGGCTGATGCGCGAAGGCGGCTACCAATCCTGGGATGTGATCTCGATGCGGCCCGACCACCCCGACCGGCTGGCGATGCGGCAGAAATTCCTCGACGAACACACCCATGCCGAAGACGAAGTGCGCTTCTTCGTCGCTGGCGAAGGGCTGTTCAACCTGCACCTCGGTGAAACCGTTTTTGCGCTGCTCTGCCAGCGCGAAGACCTGATCAGCGTTCCGGCCGGCACCCGCCACTGGTTCGACATGGGCGATCAGCCCGACTTCATCGCCATTCGCCTCTTCACCAATCCCGAAGGCTGGGTGGCGCGGATGACCGGCGACGGGATCGGCCGCCGCTTTCCGTCCATCGACCACTACCGCTGAGCTGTGGTGCGTCATCGGCTTGTAATGCCGCGATGCTTGGAGTCTAATCTCGCCCTTTTTCCTTCGAGAGCGGCGTAACCATGGCACTTTATGTGCAAAAATTTGGCGGCACCTCGGTTGGCACCCTGCCCCGCATCGAGGCGGTTGCCGAAAAAGTGGCCAGCTACCGCAACCAGGGACACGATCTGGTGGTGGTGGTCTCGGCCATGAGTGGCGAGACCAACCGCCTGCTGGGTCTCGCCCGGGATCTGGCCGATCCGGCCGACCCCCGCGAACTCGATGCATTGGTCTGCACGGGTGAGCAGGTCACCGCCGCACTGCTGGCCATGGCGCTGATCAAACGCGGCTGCCCCGCCCGCTCAATGAACGGCGCCCAGGTGCCGATTCTGACCGACAACGCCTTCACCAAGGCCCGCATCGACCGCATCGACGACCAAGCGCTGCGCGCCGCGCTGGCGGCTGGCGAAGTGGTGGTGGTCACCGGATTTCAGGGGGTCGATGCCGAGGGCAACGTCACCACGCTCGGCCGGGGCGGCTCCGACACCACCGCCGTGGCGCTGGCCGCCGCCCTCAAGGCCGATGAGTGCCAGATCTACACCGATGTCGATGGCGTCTACACCACCGATCCACGGGTGGTCGAACGCGCGCGACGGCTGGAGCGGATCACCTTCGAGGAGATGCTGGAGATGGCCAGCCTCGGCTCCAAGGTGCTGCAGATTCGTTCGGTCGAATTCGCCGGCAAGTATGCCGTCCCGTTGCGGGTGCTCTCCAGCTTCGTGGAGGGCTCCGGCACCCTGATCACCCTGGAGAACCCGAACATGATGGAAAATCCGATCATCTCCGGCATCGCCTTCAACCGCGACGAAGCCAAGGTCACCGTGCTCGGCGTGCCCGATGTGCCCGGCGTGGCCGCACGCATCCTCTGCCCGATCAGCGACGCCAACATCGAGGTCGATGTCATCGTGCAGAATGTCGCCGCCGACAGGAGCACCGACTTCACCTTCACCGTGCACCGCAACGACCTGCAGAAGGCGCTGGCAATCCTCAACGCCCAGGCCGGAGCACTCAATGCCCGTGAAATCAAGGGCGACAGAAGCGTGGTCAAGGTCTCGCTGGTCGGGGTGGGCATGCGCTCGCACGCCGGTATCGCCAGCAAGATGTTTGCTACACTTGCCGAGGTTGGGATCAACATCCAGATCATCACCACCTCGGAAATCAAGATTTCAGTGGTGATCGACGAGAAGTACCTGGAACTGGCAGTTCGCTCCCTGCACACCGCATTCGGGCTGGACACGCCCGAAGAGATTGCCGTCGTCGAAGAGGGCTGAAAGCCCCGCCCAGGCACTGGGTGCATGGCACCGCCCTTGAGCGGAACAAGATTCAAGAACGGAACAACGAGGAGAAACGCAATGTTGATACTGACCCGCCGGGTTGGCGAAACCCTGATCATCGGCGATGACATCACCGTCACCGTGCTGGGCGTCAAGGGCAACCAGGTGCGCCTGGGCGTCGACGCCCCCAAGGAAGTCTCGGTGCACCGCGAAGAGATCTACCAGCGCATTCAGGCCGAAAAACGGCAAGGCCACGACGACGAATGAGGTCGATTCACGCTGCCGTGCGTGTTATCATGTCGCCCGCTTCGCGGCGGGTCTGACACCATCAGGCCGCGAATCTTCAAACCTGCCAGATCAGAACCGCAAGCCGTTCGTCCGCTGCGCTGTTCGACGTTTTCCGGAGAGGTGGCCGAGAGGCCGAAGGCGCTCCCCTGCTAAGGGAGTATGGGTCAAAAGCTCATCGAGGGTTCGAATCCCTCCCTCTCCGCCACATCGCCATGCCAATGCAATCTCTTTCGCTGATCGGCTGGATCTTGCCAGTCCATCACCTGATGATTCCGGCAACACCATACAAATCATGCTCTTGACTCGAAATCGGGCAAGCTGTTCTGACCAAGAACGGGAAACCGTGGTCTGTCCCAGATCCTTCGAAAACCGTCTCTTCACGTCCAACCTCCGTCGTCTGGGGGATTGGACTCCAAACTACCGCACTACTCAAAATCGGGGGGACATCGGCACTTCGGGTGCAACGAAGGGTTAGCCCGCAGTAGCTTGACCGAGCCCGATACTTTAACCATAATGGAACCATTTTGGTTGGAGTGCCACACAATGCCTACGACGCTGACCTTGAAGAACATTCCGGATGAGGTGTACGAGCGGCTCAAGCTCTCGGCTGCAGCCCACCGACGCAGCATGAACAGCGAGGCGATTGTGTGCCTGGAGACAGCGCTGCTGGCGAACAGGCTTGCTCCTGCCGAACGGCTTGCGCGAGCACGGACACTACGCGCGGCGTTGCCGAAGGGGAAGTTCCGAGCGACGGACATTGACGCCATGAAGCAAGAGGGCCGCTCGTGATTGTGGTGGACTCGAATGTGGTTGCGTACTTGTACTTGCCCGGCGAGCACACCGCCAAGGCGGAAGCCCTGCTCGAGCAAGACCCGGACTGGGCGGCGCCGGTACTGTGGCGCAGCGAGTTCCGCAACATACTTGCCGGATACCTGCGGCGCAAGATCCTGACCTTCGATCAGGCCTGCAGACTTCAAAGTGAGGCTGAAGATCTATTCGCTGGATCGGAGTTCGAGGTTGACTCGAAGGCAGTGCTTGAACTGGTACGCGACAGTGACTGCTCAGCGTATGACTGTGAGTTCATTGCGCTGGCGAACAAGCTGCAGGTCAAGCTGGTGACGATGAACGCCAAGCTTCTGAGGGCCTTCCCAAAGCGAACGATCTCGCTCGCTGCGGGATAACGAGGCTGTAGAAAAACCCGTTTCTGAAGCGCCTGCCGAGCCTCGGACCTATTTTTTTCACGCCGCCGGCAGGCTGGCGAGGGTGTGATCACAACCGGACCGATGTGGAGAAATGGGCACAGATCACGGTTTACTGCTCAAGATTCACTTGCCCGATCAATAGCCAAAAACAGAAAACCGTGGTCTGTCCCCATTTCTCGAAAAACAGAAAACCGTGGTCTGTCCCCATTTCGCCATGTTCAGCGGCGCGCTATTGCACGTCCGTTGCAACGTCCAGTTGGGCATCGTCCGTCATTCGATTTCCGACTGGATATCCGTGCTGCGCCAGTCGGGCGGCAAGTCCGACTGCGCACAATAGCGAGCGTCATGAACGATACCGTCCTGATCTTTGGATACAAAACGGTTATTGCCCTCAAGCGCATATTGCAGCTGCCGGGTTACCGAATCGCTACCTTGAAAATCAGCACAGACCTCTTCCACCAGATAAGTTGCCGGATTGATCTGCTGGATGCTCTTGAACTCGCAGAAGTCGCGTGCTCCGCCCATGCCATGGCGCCTGAGCAGCAGCAAGGTGGCGTTCGACGCCTGAGCGCAAGGTGTATCGCTGGCTACGTAATAGCCGCGCGGCAGTGGCAAGGCTGCCACCGGATGCGGCTTCTGCGGTGCAAGGTCTACGGAATCCTGTAAAGCTTGATACGATGGCGAAGGCTTGCAGGCTGCGGCTAGGAGGGATATCAGTATGATCACGCCCGACGTCCACGCGGCCGCCACGGCAGACGTTGGGCGAATGCCGGGCGCAGCGCTCATGATGCCGACGTGCCCAGGTTCAAGGCCTTGCCGATTTCGGTTGCGACGCCCCGGGCCGTGACCTCATCCAGACCGGCAGCCAAAACATGGGCCTTGCCGCCGGCTTCGACTTGGACCTGGTAAGCCACCTCTGCCAGCTTTCGACGGTGCGCCAATCCAGCCACGACGCCTGTCGGTATGCCCCGGCTGGCGTCGTACACGATCTCGACCTCCCCGCCGAACTTATTCTTAATGTGCACATGGTGAATGTCGGCCTTGCGCAGAAGCTGTCCGCCGATCTCGATACCATCCGCCCCCACACGAAATTTTCCGTGCCGGCTGGCATGAGTGCCTCTGGGGTCCAGCAACAGCGCCAGGCCTGCCCCCACAGCAAACAGCAAACCCAGCACCCAGATATATGAAAGGCCACTCCCCACAATGCTTGCACCCATACCAACAGCAAGAACTGTCACGAACCAGTTGACAGGGGCTGCAACGGGCGAGACATCCAACCGCAACCAAGCCCCTTCCTCCTGCTTGACATACTCCGCCGTCTTCTTCGGGGAGGCGCGGAATCGCTTATATGCAAAGAGCAACAGGATCACGGCGAATGCGAACGCGACCAAGGCATTCGGAAAAGAACCTGGGCCCCTCAACAGGAAGCGGAGGCCCACGTCCGGCACCAGCCAGCGGAGCGACCAGACCAACTCGCGTGGACTGGCCAACAGCAGGAACCAGAAGCCCACAACACCGGCGATCACGGCAACGACACGGTTCATCATTTAATTCCTTAGACAGGTGTGAGTAGAGATTGGTAATGCCCAACGTAGAGCTAACCGGCGCTGCGCGGCTTTATCGCGCAGCGTCCAGCGAC
>JADHED010003111.1_pt1 | contig 10397 bp, 12 predicted proteins | sample 8952041 | NCBI WGS metagenome assembly JADHED01 (sample SAMN16124423, study PRJNA663239) | bioreactor sludge metagenome | isolation source: sludge (control) | place: India:Bengaluru | collected 2018-09-08
GCCCGCAAAATGGGCGCGGAATTTTCACTTGAAAGCAGCCCCGGTTCCGGCACCGTAATTTGTGTCAGCCTGAAGGCGGACAGCTTCCCTTCTCCTCTGGAGCATGAAGTCCAAAACTCGGATATTGATCGTGGATGATCACGCGATTGTTCGCGCGGGTCTGGCGCAGGCCATTCACCTGCAACGCGACCTGTGTGTGGTGGGGGAAGCTTCCGATGGAGCCGAAGCACTCGCCTGTTACCGGAGGCTGCTGCCCGATGTGGTCACGATGGATTACAGGTTGTCAAACTCCGACGGGGTGGCCGCAACGGCTGCCCTGCGCGAAGAGTTTCCCGAGGCGCGTGTGCTTTTGCTTTCGATATATGAAAGCCAGGAGTGCATCTGGAGGGCCGTTCAGGCGGGGGTGAGCGGGTATTGCTCGAAGGCTGTGGAGGTTGGGGAGATCATTGAAGCCATCCGGAAGGTGGCATCCGGGCAGCCGGGTTTTTCGCCCGGCCTCGAGGAGAAACTCAGAGCCCGCCGACCGGAGGACAGTCTTTCTCCGCGCGAGCTTGAAGTGCTCCGGGAGATCGTTGCCGGCAAGTGTAACAAGGAAATCATGGACTCGCTCAACCTGTCCCAATCCACCGTGAAGCACCATGTGGAACGGATCTTTGCGAAGCTTCGTGTCTATGACCGTTCGCAGGCCATCACTGCGGCCATCCAGCGGGGGGTTGTGCAATTGGATTGATGCGGATTGTTTCGGAGCGGGCTGTCCGTGCATCGGTGCAACAACCAAAGGGCTCCTGCGGTCTGGTCAAAAAAGATCCTGCTGTTGCGGGGTTCCGAATCGCGCGGCTTCGGCTTCCACTTCGGCGAGAAGGCCCTTGAATTCGCAGGCGCGGAGGGCGGCGAGGAGTTCCGGGTAGTGGGGGTGAATTTCAAACGAGGACCAGGGGGACGGGAGGGAGAGGTCTTCATCGAGGCGGACCATCTCGCGGTTGGCGGTGATGAGATCCCGGTGGGCGAGGATTTTGTCCCGGAGTTTCGGATTGGCGATGGCGGACGGGTTGGCCAGGAGGTTTTCGATGGAGCCGTGGGTGGAGATCAGGGTGACGGCGGTTTTGTCGCCGACTCCGGGGACTCCGGGGATGTTGTCCGAGTTGTCACCGGTGAGGGCCAGCACATCGGCGATTTGCGAGGGGGCGACGCCCCATTTTTCCCGGACCTCCGGCATTCCGAGGAGGCGGAAGCCTTCCGGACCGGCGTCAGGCTTGGCTGTTGAGTAGATCCGGATGCTGTCGGAAGTGAGTTGGAGGATGTCCTTGTCGTTGGTGGCGATGACGACATCTGCGCCTTCGGTGGCGGCGGCACGGGCGTAGGAGGCAATGAGGTCGTCGGCTTCGGTGTTTGGCACGCTGAGGCTGGCGGGGCCGAAGAGCGGGATGTTTTCCTGGAGCCAGTCTTCCTGGGGGCGGAGATCGTCCGGCATCTCCGTGCGATTCTGCTTGTATTGGGGTTGAAGGGTGGTCCTGCGTTCGGGAAGGCCGCAGTCCCAGATCACGGCGGCGCGGTCGGGTTTCAGGTCCGCAAGCATTTTCCGGAGGGCCTTCGCGTAGCCGTAAATGGCGTTGGTGGGTTCTCCTCGGGAGTTCCGGAGACCCCGGATGGCGTAGAAGGAGCGGTAAAGGTAGTAATGGCCGTCAACCAGGAGAAGTCGCATGATGCGGAAAGATGGCTTTTGCGGGGCGTGGAACCAAGCGGAATCCTTCCCGTGGCGCTTGACGCCAGGGGATGAACCCCCTTTATTATCACCCCTCTTGATGAGATCCCGATTTTCCATGTTCTGTGCCACCGCGTTCCTGGCGGCGATGATCCCGGCTTCCGGGCAGAATCCGAGCCAGCAGGGCAAGCCGGTTCCCGCGTCGAACAGGACGATTTCTCCCGACGAGCAGGCGGATTTTGATCTGGCAAAAAATTACGATGAATCCGGGGCGACCCAGCAGGCGATTGCGGCCTACCGTCAATTCATCAAGGGTTCTCCCGCTTCTCCCCTGGCTTCCCAGGCACAATACCGGATTGCGGAGCTTCTGGAGTCCGGCGGAGATCTGAGCAAGGCCTTCGACGCCTACCAGACATTGATTTCGCGGTATCCGGACACGCCGGAGTTTGAGAAGTCGGTGACCAAGCAGGTGTTGATCGCCAACGAGTTTCTTGCCGGCCGCAAATTGCGTTTTCTTGGGATGGAGATTGTGCCTTCGACCGATCGGGCAGAGCAGATGTTTTCCTCGATTCTGAAGAATGCCCCGTTCAGCAAGAATGCGCCGATCGCGCAGTTCAATCTTGGCCTGACCTATGAAAAGCAGGGGAAACTCCGCGAGGCCTCCGCCGCCTACCAGACGGTTCTCGACAAGTACCCGGCGAGTTCGATTGCCGATGATGCTCTTTACCAGATCGGTTACATAAACATGCAGGTGGGTCAGAGCGGACGCTCGCAGGATTTGTCCGCGCTGGTGCTGGCAAAAAACACCTTCGAGGATTTTCTGCTCCAGTATCCCAACAGTGAGAAGGCCGCCCAGGCACGGGACAACCTGCTGGCGATCGGGGGCAAGGAATCCGGCGACCTGCTTTCCATCGCCAAATTTTACGACCGTTACAAAAACTACCGTGCGGCGGCGATTTACTACAACGATGTGATCCGCCGCCAACCCGGCACGGAGCAGGCAAAATACGCCCAGGATCGCATCCAGGTTCTGCGCAGCGACGTGGGCGACGATGCGCTACGAACAGGACCCGAGCGCGCGGAGACCGGTGAGAAAGCCGCTTTGCGCCGACGGCTCCAGGCCCAGGTCGAGACTTCCGCCCTGTCGGACTTCAACGGTCCGCCCCGCCGGGACATCGTTCCGGACGAACTGCCAGTCGTCAGCAAACCCAAACTCCGCACCGATGTGCGGGATGTGCGTCCGCTGCCTTCGGTCGAACCCGCCCTGCCCACCCAATGAAATTTTCCGTTGTTCTCGCTCTGGCTGCCGCCCTTCTTATTTCCGGGTGTGGATACAAGCTTGGGGAAATTCGCCCGACGCCGATGCGGTCGGTTCGGACCCTGGCGGTTCCGACTTTCAAGAACAAGACGTATGAGCCGCGGATCGAGGTGTTGTTTGCCGACACGCTGGTGAAGCGTTTGCAGCAGGATGGCACCTACGAGATTGTCGGGGATGACAAGGCGGATGCCATTTTGTATTGCACGATCACCAAGGTTGAACGGCGTTCGCTCCGCTCGGTGCAGAACAACGTCCTGGCAACCAGTGAATTTGGGTTGCGGGTGACTGTTCAATACGAGGTTCAGGACCGGGTGACGGGGGCGATTCTCATGGAGGGAACCGGCAGGGGGGACACGACGTTCTTCAGCGGAAACGATCTTCAGACCATCGAGCGCCAGGCGCTGTCCAACGCGGCCGCAGATCTGGCTGACGACCTCGCCGCCGAGGTGTCCGAAGGCTGGTAAGGTGCCGGAGGGCCCGTGTTAAGCGTTGTTCCCACGCCCATTGGAAACCGGCAGGACATCACGCTGCGGGCCATTGAGGTGCTCCGTGCCGCGGATCTTGTTGCGGCGGAAGATACCCGGCACAGCGGGATGCTTCTCCAGCATCTCGGGATCAAGAAACCTTTTGTCAGTCTGCACGAACACAACGAAGCCTCGCGCGCGGAAGACCTCGTGGAGCGCATGGCGGGGGGAGCGCATGTTGCCCTGATCACCGATGCGGGGATGCCGGGCATCTCGGATCCCGGTCATCGTTTGATCCGCACCTGCATCGCGCGCGGCATTCCTCTCACGGTTCTTCCCGGGCCTTCCGCCGTTCTGACCGCGCTTGTGGGTTCCGGCTTTCCGGCCGACCGGTTTTTCTTCGGGGGATTTCTTCCCGTGAAGAGTGGCCGCCGTGCGGCGGAAGTTGCCCGGGCTGCGGCCCGACCGGAGACAAGCATTTACTTCGAGTCCCCGCACCGGATTGTTCGGACACTCGAGGCACTTCGGGAATGCTGTCCGTCGCGCATGGTCTGTGTGGCCAGGGAATTGACAAAGGCGTTCGAGGATTTTCGGCGTGGCACTCCCGGAGAGTTGCTGGCGTATTTTGAAAAGCATCCGGCCAAAGGAGAAATCACTCTCCTTGTGGCGGCGGCGGAAAAGGGAACGCTTCCGCCCGACGATGATGACGGGGAATAACCGAATCGGACGCGAGGGGCGCTGGGTGCGTGGCGGTTTGGCGGTGGGAGTGGTGTTTGTGTTGTTGGTTCCCGGTCTGCTTGGTTTCCGGCTTCCATTCCTGCCCTGTGGCTTCCATGCGATGACCGGGTTGCCGTGTCTCTTTTGTGGGGGAACCCGTGCGGCGGCGGCGATTCTGCACGGGCAATGGAATGTGGCGCTCTATCTCAATGTTCTGGCCTTTCCCGCAGTGCTGGCGGTGGGGGTCATGGTCGTGGTTCTGCTGGTCGAGGCGTTGAGAGGACGTTGTCTGGCACCCTGGGGCGATCTTGGGCGACGGTTGGGACGCTTTGCACCGCTGCTGATTCTTCTGGGAGTGCTCTGGTGGATTCCCCATCTCTACCTGGCGCTCCGAACTCCCAAGCCGGAGCTGGTGGATTTGAAGAACCCGATCGCCGCCCGGGCCCGGGCTTTGCTGGGGCGCTGAAAAATCAGTCGGACTTGCTGAGGCGTTCCACCGGCTTGTCAAAGAGAAGAGCGTGCGCTTCCCGGAGGATTTCCGGGATGCGGTGCCGGAACGGACTGAATTCCAGCGCCGCCGTGAGGTCCGGAAGATTCGCGGCATTTTTCCCCGGGAACCAATGCTCCGCCTGGCCGAGCAGGTTGTATCGCATTTTTCCGAATTCCACCATGTCGAGGGACTTTGCAAAGTTCCACAGTCGGAGGATTTCCCAGATGTTCACTTCTCCCGGGCAGTCCTCCCATTTCGGCAGACCCTCTTCCCATCTTTGGCACCAGTCCGCTCCAAGAGTCTGCTCCATTTCCCAACACAGGGATTTTTCGATCGCGGGCACAAAGTTGTCCGCTTCCGGGAGGAAGGAGAGCGAATGGATGTGCTCATCAAAGTCCGACGGTCTGGCCGCTCCGATGGAAAGGGTGTGGATCTCCGGACGCCGGAGGCAGAAAAGGTTGTTGAACGCCATCGGGCTCAGCGGGGCACAGAGGCGGAGGAGTTTTTCGGACGGTTCGTAAAGCTTTCCGCCCTTGTCATTCGGGCTGATGATGAAAACTCCCATGTCGTGACGCGTGGCGGCTTCGATGGCGAGAGAGTTCGACCTGTTGACCCAATACCAGTGGAGATTCACATAGTCGAACTCTCCGGTTTCGATGGTCCGGCAAATGGTGTCGCAATCGGCATGGGTGGAGAATCCGATGAAGCGTGCGCGGCCTTCTTTTTGGATTTCCCGGGCGGCTTCCAGCGGACCACCGGGGGACAGGGCATTTTTGAGAAGCTCCGCATTGTTGATGCCGTGCAGGGAGAGGAGGTCGACATGGTCGAGGCCGAGCAATGCCATCGAGCGTTCGAAGGTTGCGCGGAATTTTTCCCCGTCGCCATCCGGGGCGACCTTGGTCTGCACAATGAGCTGTTCCCGGGGGAGGCGGGGGAGAATCCGGCCGAGCTGATACTCCGAACTGCCGTACCCCCTCGCGGTTTCAATGTGATTGATGCCGCATTCCAGCGCCCGCAGGACTGTTGCTTCGAGATTCTTCTGGTTGTCCTCGGGGGCGACTTCCTCATCCTTCCAGGTGTGCTGGTAACGCATCCCCCCGCAGGTGAACACCGGCATCTCCAGACCGGTCCGTCCAAAACGTCTCTTGATCATCATAGAAGTTTCAATTTGGCAGCCACTTCGATTTCAGCTGTTTGGGGGAACATGTCAACCGGTTGGACTGCATCGAGGGCATAAACGACCGAAAGTTTTTTCAGATCGCGCGAGAGGGTGGCGGGATCGCAGGAGACATAGACGACGGTTGACGGGCGGCATTTCTGGAGGATGTCGACAACTTCCGGGGAAAGGCCTTCTGCAGGAGGATCGAGGAGGAGGGCTGTGTCGTTCGACGGGGCTGATTGCAGGGCCTGTTCCAGATGAACTTCAACGGCTCCCGCGAGGTAGGTTTCCTTTTCCGAAGCCGTCCGCTGGGCGGCCCTTGTCGCACCGGGACTCCATTCGATGCCGGTGATCCTGCTGAAAATCGGGAGAAGTTTTTTCGAGAAAAATCCGGCCCCGCAATACGCATCGACAAGGTGAAGACTTCCCGGGGCGAGAAACTCCGAGACCGCGTCCGCCAGCAATTCCGCGGCTTCGGGATTCACCTGGCAGAACCCCCGGTAATCCGATTTTTCGCGCAGAGTGATCCGCTGATTTCCGCGAGGCGGCTTTTCGGCCAGCTCGGCCAGTTGCTCATTGACCGACGCGGTGGCAATCGGACAGGACAAAGCCGGGACGATGCTGTGGGTTTTCTTTCCGTGGAATCCCACCTTTCCATTTTGCACATGAACGGAAATGCGGTTCCGGTATTCCCATTCCGATGGAGAGGGGAGAATGGGGCGCACTTCCGGATTTTCGATGCCGGCGATCCGTCGCAAAAGGTCGGAGACCTGACCCTGCTTGATCTCAAGCTGACGGGGATACGCGATGTGCTGATAGGCGCAGCCTCCGCACTTTCCAAAGATCTCACAGCGCGGAGTTCTCCGATCCAGAGAAACCTCGCTCAGGCGGATCACTTCCGCTTCCACGAAGGATTTCTTTTCCCGGAGGATCCGGATCAATGCCCGTTCCCCGGGAAGAGTGCCGGGCACAAAACAAACGCGACCGTCGGGCAGCCGACCAATGCCCGCGCCTCCAAAGGCGAGGTTTTCAATGAGTATCGAGGTTTCCAAGGGAGACAAGCTAACGGAGCCCGGCCAAGCGGACAAGGTTTACGGTGCAATACAAAAAAAAGACGCCGCCCGGAAGCCGGACGGCGTCTTGAAGGTCAAAATGCTATAAAGCCTTCTTACTTGGTCGGAACAGTCGCAATCGTTTGGAGAATGCGGCTGGCAATCTTGTAGGGATCGCCCTGGGAATTCGGGCGACGGTCTTCAAGGTAGCCCTTGTAGTCATTGTTCACGAAGCTGTGCGGAACACGGATCGAAGCTCCCCGGTTGGCAACACCGTAGTTGAATTTGTCGATCGACTGGGTCTCGTGGAGACCGGTGAGGCGCAGATGGTTGTCCGGGCCGTAGACGGCGATATGTTCGTTCTTGTATTTGTCGAACGCCGCCATGAGGGCTTCGAAGTATTCCTTGCCGCCGACTTCACGCAGGTATTTGGTCGAGAAGTTCGAGTGCATGCCGGAACCGTTCCAGTCGACATCCTTGCCGAGCGGCTTGCAGTGCCAGTTGACGTCCACGCCGTATTTTTCGCAAAGACGGAGGAGGAGGTAGCGGGCCATCCAGACTTGGTCGGCTGCGGTCTTGGAACCTTTGCCGAAGATCTGGAATTCCCACTGGCCTTTGGCCACTTCGGCGTTGATGCCTTCGTGGTTGATTCCGGCTTCGAGGCAGAGGTCGAGGTGGGTGTCCACGATTTCGCGGGCGATGTCACCGACGTTCTTGTAGCCGACACCGGTGTAGTATTCTCCCTGCGGAGGAGGGAATCCACCGCCGGCCGGGAAGCCGAGCGGAACACCATCCTGATAAAGGAAATATTCCTGTTCAAAACCAAACCAAGCATCCGGGTCATCAAGGATGGTGGCACGGGCATTGGTGGGGTGCGGAGTGCCATCGGGCATCATGACTTCGCACATCACGAGGACGCCGTTTGTCTTCGTGGGATCGGGGTAGCAGGCCACCGGTTTGAGCAGACAATCCGAGCTTTTGCCTTCGGCCTGCCGGGTCGAGCTGCCGTCGAAGCCCCACATGGGGAGTTCGGCCAGAGAGGGAAAGGTGTCAAAGTCTTTGACTTGGGTTTTGCCGCGCAGGTTGGCCACAGGCTCATAGCCGTCCAACCAGATGTATTCGAGTTTATACTTCGCCATATTGATATGTAGCAGTGTCTGATTTTGAGCAGTTCACGCCGGGGAGAACTGACTGATGTTGATTTTTTCCCTGATTTTCCAGCCGGCGAGTTGAATGAAGCAAGTTGGATGCCAAATGTAAACAAGTTCCCGGGAAACTTCACGGGTAGAGAAAGAAAAAAGAAAAATCAGCCCAACTCAAAGGAGGTGATGCCGAAAATCCCATCCAGATCGACCGGTTTTGGGGAATCCCGGAACATGCGTGCGGTGGCGAACGAGGGAGTCATGCCGAAGCGGTTCACAAGAGTCAGGGCGGAGGAGTTTGGTTCGGGGACATCCAAAAAGACCGGGCCTGTTCCGGCGGTGGAGCACAAGCCGAGGAAGAGGCTTTCCGCGATATCGGGAGCGGTGGCAAACAGGGGGCCGATTTTCCATCCTTTGACACAGGGACGAATCACTCCATAGCCCTCCAGTTCTCCGTTGGGGGAGGTCGCTGCGAGAGCATGGGAACCCGGCTGGGAGATCCACCGCCGCACGAAGCTTTCCCTCTTTGCGGGGAAAAACCGCCTGTCGAAGGAGAGGAGGGTTTCCATATCAAAAGAAGCCAGGGGGCGCAGGGTGCTGTCGATTTTTGTACAGAGCGGGTTGGCGAGCTCGAAGCGGATGTTTTTCCATGCCTGCCGAAAGCCGTAGATGCGTTCGTATTTTCCGACGTTTTCAAGAACTCCGTCAATGCCCGTGGGGACACCGGAAATGCGGGCCATGGCAGCTTCGGCCAGTTTCGGTCCGATCAGGTGCCCGCGCAGGCCGGGACGCACGATGAAAAAACCGACGAAGGCGTACTCCTGACCATACCGAACAGCACTGATTGTTCCTGCGAGATGGCCGTCGGAGTTCCATCCGAAGAACCCTTCCGGGTCCGCTTGGTAGAAGACCTCCGCGTCGTGGAGGCCGGGATTCCAGCCTTCATCTGCCGCCCATTGGCACATGAGGGCCGCTTCTCCGGAGTCGAGAGGATGAACACCCGGAACAGAGAGATTTGTGCTCATGGGGTTCAAGATAGCCGGATTTCACTGACAAATCGACAACCAACGGGAGGGGTGTTTTCATCAAAGGCCTGTGACGGGACTGAACAGTGTTCTCTTTTGCCGCAAAACACGGGCAACGAAAATCATGGATGTGCTGGCGGTCTATCCCTTTTTGGCCGGGATTCCGACAGGGGATCTTTGTCGCCTCGATGTGGAGGAAATCTGGCTGCCGGACGAAAACGGGATTTTTCAGATGCAGGAGCTTGAGCGGGAGTTGGACGCTCATGTGATGGTTTACAAGCTGGAGCGCCCGCCCCGGGAGACCGGCAGCGTGCAGGTGTGCGAGATGATTCGTGCTGCCAAGCTGGGTGTTCGGGAGCGAAATTTGTTGCAGCAATTCGAGAGTGGGCTGGGAAGTGGCGTGGTTGTTGCCTATGCCCGGCCGATCGTCCGGCGTTGAAATTTTGCCGGGTTGGGAAAAGAGAGAAGGGTCCGGACTTGCGCGGAGGGGAAGGTTGGTGAAGAGTTCCGGCCTATGGCAAAAGATCTTGTTCCGGGAGACAAGGCTCCCGGTTTTTCCTCCATTGCGGTGGGGGGCGACTATGGGGAGGGAACCCCTGTCAACCTTTCCGATTTCCAGGGTCGCACAGTGGTCCTGTATTTTTATCCGAAGGATGACACACCGGGATGCACCACGCAGGCCTGTGCGTTGCGCGACCGGTATTCCCATCTCACGGCGGGCGGTGCCGTGGTTTTTGGGGTGAGTGTGGACTCGGTCGAAAGCCATCGCAAATTCATCGACAAATACAGCCTGCCCTTTCCTCTCCTGAGCGATGAGTCCCATGCCATCGTTGATGCTTTCGGGGTGTGGGTGGAGAAGAGCATGTATGGGAAAAAATACATGGGCACGGAGAGATCGACCTTTGTCATCCGTCCGGATGGCACGATCAAATCCGTCTTCCGCAAAGTGAAACCTTCCGAGCATGTCGAAACCGTGCTCAATGACCTTGCGCATTTTGAACCGTGACTCTCTGTTGACGGTTTATGACCGGCTGACCGGGCTTGTTGAGAAGCTTCCCGGCGGGCTTCAGAAGCCGATTCTCCGGGAGCTGACCCCCATCCGGCAGTTGTTTCTGGAGCAGCGGCCTTCCCGGCTTCTGTTGGCGGGAGACCGGGGGGGGGCGGTGCGGGATATTCTCACGGCCCTCGGTGCGACAGGGTTGGAAATGGGGGACAGTGACAACGGATGGCGGGCCTATGCCGTTCCCGGGCGGGGAGAAATTCGCATTTTGGACGCCCGGTTGGATGTTCCCGAGGAGGCTGTCCAAGTCGGTCTGGAGCGCCATTCC
>JADHED010003113.1_pt1 | contig 10394 bp, 8 predicted proteins | sample 8952041 | NCBI WGS metagenome assembly JADHED01 (sample SAMN16124423, study PRJNA663239) | bioreactor sludge metagenome | isolation source: sludge (control) | place: India:Bengaluru | collected 2018-09-08
TTGCGGACCGTAGAAGCCCGGTGTAGTAACAGTGATGCCATGCAAAAACTGACTGCCGAAATGTTTACGTAGTTGAATAGATGCCTCTGCTATGTATGGATTGATGTTGCTGTTTTGGAGTCTGGTGTGCAAAACAAATTCATGCAGTATGTATTGCTCGTCCGTATTGTTTCCCAGCCGGTAGTAATGCATCAGATTATCTATGCCTATTCCATAAGAAGATACGATCATACTGTCTACAGGAGTATCGGCCTGCAGCGCGCCGCAAGTGCCCAGCCTTATGATGTTCAGGCTTTTTGTATGTGATTTGATGCTCCGTGTTTTGAAATCAATATTTACCAAAGCATCCAATTCGTTCATGACAATATCTATGTTATCTGTACCAATACCTGTACTGATAACCGAGATGCTTTTATTGCCTATATAGCCTGTATGTGTAATGAATTCTCTATGCTGAGTTTTGTGTTCAATAATATCAAATCTTTTTGATACTTCGCTAACACGCGCAGGGTCTCCAACAAGCAAGACGGTGTCTGCAAGTTGTTCAGGTTTTAAGTTGAGATGGTAGATAGCGCCGCGGTCTGTAAGTATTAGTTCAGATGCTCCAAAAGATTTTTGCGGCAAACTCATTTTTTTATTTTTAGTTCTTGTAAAGAAACGATTTTTTACTACATTTGCAATCCGCTGATGGTCCTGTGGCCGAGCGGCTAGGCAGAGCTCTGCAAAAGCTCGTACAGCGGTTCGAATCCGCTCGGGACCTCAAAAAAAGCCTCACAATAGTGAGGCTTTTTTCATTTAGTTTACTCTATGTTGTCTGTAATATCTGTCCATTTCGTAGCTAAGATTGTTTGCTGCGGGAGCGTAGTACAAGTCAAATTTTTTTGATTTGTACACTGTTGTAGATTTCAGCCGTTTCTTTTTCCTTTTGTTCGGATAGAATGTAGGGGATGGACTGTAATATGTGCCATTAGGTACAGGGTCTGGCAGCCTGCCAAATTTGTAATTCAAAACAACAAGACGTAGACGACCTGTACCTGTGTAATAAGTATCTTCCTTGCTTTTTAGTTTGTTAGGATTGCTGGTTATTTCAGTTTGCTCAGATACATAATAGCCATAATGAACCAATTGGTAAGTGGTATCATCTTCTGTTACGGGAGATGATGCAACTGGCTTCATGTCTTTATCAAATAAGTTGCCAATAAACTTCCTGTCTATTATAGCTTCACTTACTGTATCATAGTAAAAATAATAGTCACAAAAGGTAAAATGGTTTTTGAAGTCGGCAATCAGTAATGTCTGAATGTTTTTTGCATCTTTCTTCAGTTGTTCTGCACTCTTTATATTATTTGCATTTTCATATACCTTAATCCTTTTGGAATAGGTAGGCAGTTTTATCATAATGACAGTAGGAGAAGGATACGGCTTATATGTTTTAAAAAATTGTGAATATCCGCTACCGGTCAGTAATAATAGGATTACAAGTGTTGATAATCTTAGCATAGACTAATGTTGATTTGATATTCAAAAATATAAAATCCCCCTGTGAACTACAGGGGGATTTGTAAATCAATTGTAATTAGTTCAGCTTATTGCTGCGGAGGTGCAGTCTGCAGATCCAGTTTTTGAGCTGCTCTGCTACTTATCATGTTGAGCTTTTTAGTAAGAGCATCACTCATTTCCATATCTCCATTGTTTTTTGCAACATTTGAAAGTATGTTGATGATAGTCGCATCTCTTTGAACGTCATCACGCAGATTATTTGCTCTTGTATCATTTAATGAAAGGATGAAGTCAATATCATCTTCACAATTGTCTACAATTCGCATGGTCATTTCTCTTGCAGATTTCTTGTCACCACAATTATAATAAGCCATAGCTACATAGTATGCTGTTGCATCGTAGAAGTAAGAACGCTCTGAAATGTTTTTTCTGACAACATTCAGTATTTCTATAGCTTCATTTTTACGACCTGCAGCATAAAGCTCTGATGCAACGCGGCCTACAGTCATACGATAAGCAGCAAACATCAGCCTGTTTTTCTCATCGTAGTATACATCGTTGCGTTCAGCATTACCCCAAATGTATTTATTCTTAAACAGCTTGTAGCTCTTATCAATATCCACTGAGCCCATGTCTTGTTGGGTAGCTTTCAGCGAATCGTTCAATCGATAAGGCATTAGTCTGTATACAACACCTTCTGTACGCAAATAGTCATCAAGTCCCTGATAGTTTTCTGAAGGAAGGAATCCGCCAAAGTATATTGGCCTTTTCCATCCCTCTTGCGCAATGGCTGCTATAATGTTAAGTGAAGCCAGATCATCTTTATAGGCAACATTCTTAGGGAATTTGAATGCCATTTCATTAATAATCTTATTTGTATCCGCAGCATTTATAAGGCCGTTCTTAACCAATTCTGCTTTGCTAAGTGTAGGAACAAAGAAGTTTTGGGTTGGTAGATAGTTTGCCATTGTTCCATCCATAGACTGTATTTTTGCTTCAGATGCATCACTTGTCATGAATTTACAAACCTCAGCTAGGTTAATAAACTTGTCTTTAGGAATTTGCGGGCTTGCATAGTATTGTATGTAGTTGCCTTTATCACCTGTGTAGTCTTTCTTCTTCCATAGCATAGGTACGGCATCAGCATCGTTAATCTTATAATTCAGCTGGTCTATATACCAATCTATACCCAAGAGGCTCAGGTTAATAACACGTACGTCTTTACGAATACCTTCTATTTCTTGCAAGTACCACAGCGGGTAGGTGTCATTATCGCCAAATGTAAAGAGCAAAGCATTAGGAGCACATGACTCTAATACGTTATATGCTGTTGCTCTTGCTAATGTCTTTTTAGAGCGGTCATGGTCATCCCATTCTTCTTTAGCCATTAGAGCAGGTACTGCCAAGAGGCAAATAGCTATCGTTGCATATGCACCGCCTGCACCTTTAATTGCTTTTTGAAACCAGTCGTTAACCATTAGTACACCTAATCCTATCCATATAGCAAACGCGTATGTAGAACCTGCAAATGCATAGTCACGTTCACGTGGTTGTAGCGGTGGCATATTCAGATAGATGGCAATTGCTATACCAGTGAAGAAGAATAAAGTGGCTGTTGTAATACCATCTCTTTTGTTCCTGTTGAATTGATAAATCATGCCAAGTACACCAAGAATAAAAGGCAACATATAAAGCCTGTTGTTTGCAGGGCTATATTTATTGTTCTTAGGATCGTTTACATAACCGTCAGCCATTTTGCTTTGGTCTCCGAGTCCCAGAATTTTATTGTCAATTATAGGAATACCTGTTATCCAGTTACCATTTTTTGCATTGCCATTGCTCATACCTTGCAGGTCATTCTGACGACCGCTGTAGTTCCACATAAAGTAGCGCCACCACATCCAGTTCAGATGATAGCCAAAGAAGAATTTGAAATTGTCGCCAGCTGTAGGAGCTTCCCCTTCTTCCAGGCCTAGATAATCTCTGTAATACCTGATGTGGTTCGGATCATTATAGTCCCATATACGTGGGAAGAAACGCTTGTCAGCTGCATCAAATTCAGGCTCCAGTTTTTTACCTACTTCTTCGTAGTAGTCTTTGCCGTCTTTTTGAGAGCGTGAATATTGTATGCCTTTATCTTTGTATTCTATCGGGCGTTTGTCGTAATCCGGACCAAACAGAAGTGGTTGTTGTCCGAATTGCTCCCGCTGGATATACGATGTTAAGCTGATGGCATTATCGGGGTTCGTCATGTCGATAGGTACATCGGCACGAGAACGAATAATTGGAGCCAGATAGCTGGAGAAACCGATTACGATGAAGATGATACAAAGCACACCTGTATGTACCAGATACCAGTTTCTCTTTTTGGCATACATTAAGCCTGCAACCATTGCGGCTATTATCAGTACTATAGAGAATAAAGCACCTGAGTCGAAAGGAAGGCCGAAGCTGTTAACAAACAACAAATCCAGTTTCGATGCCAGGATAGGTACACCTTGCAGCACACCAAACTGTACGAAAGCCAGCAATACGCAACCTATAATAAAAGCAATAATGCTGCCTGATGTTGTAGGGCTATAGCGCTTGTAATAGTACACCATTGCTACTGCAGGTATAGCCAGCAAGTTCAGCAAGTGGATGCCAACTGAAAGCCCCATCATGTAAGCGATGAATACTAACCATCTGTCGGCATATTTTTGGTCTGCTATATGTTCCCATTTCAGGATAGCCCAGAACACCAATGCGGTAAAGAATGAAGAGGTGGCATACACCTCAGCCTCAACAGCAGAGAACCAGAAGGTATCTGAGAATGTATATGCCAAAGCACCTACAAGGCCCGAACCCATTATCAGGATAGTTTGCAGTCCTGTTGGTTCTACGTCCGAATTGCTTGGGACCATCAGTTTTTTAGCAAAGTGGGTAATGGTCCAGAAAAGGAACAGAATAGTTAAACCACTGGCTATTGCAGACCATGCATTTATCATCATGGCAGCTTTACTTACATCGCCACCGGCAAACAAGCCAAAGAAGCGTTGAATAAGCATAAAGAGCGGTGCACCCGGAGAGTGACCTACCTCTACTTTATAAGCACAAGATAAAAACTCACCACAGTCCCAGAAGCTTACGGTGGGTTCCATAGTCATCAGGTACACTATTGTGGCAATAGCACCCGTAATCCAACCGGTAAGGTTGTTGATTTTCCGAAAATTCATGCAGATATATTTGACAGGCAACAAAAATAGAAAAATACGGCTATGCACCTAATCCCAAGTTCGGAATTAACATATTTATATGTGTTCTTGTGCGTATGTGTAGCTATTGGTTAATAGCCTCATTTTTTATACCAACAGATGGTAAGAGTTCTTTAATCTGTCCGGGTCTATGATTTGTGCAAGTTGCACATCGGGCAGGTTGCGCAGCAATTGTATCATTTCCTGTGCCTTTTCTTCGTAGTCGGCACATTCTATCATCCAGAGGTAGTCCAGTTGTTTTACTTCCGGTAGCAGCACCTCATTCTCACTTTTTAGCTTGTATATGCCATATCTACCTCCGTTTAATGGCAGGAAATATTCGTAGAAATGAAAATAATGTTCCTCTTTCTGGGTGATGATTTTAGGGTCGCTTTCCTGTCTGCGCACAAAATCCATATTCAGATGCCTGTTGATGGTACCGCAAAACCGATGAGAGGGCAACGGGCATACAATGCCGATAAGGGCAGCGTCGGAAAAAAAGTTTTCCGTCATCTCTTCCATGTCCAGTACCAGCTTCGCCATGTATAGATTTTATTCTGCGTTCAAATTTCGCTCATATTCGTATATTTCACAACAAATCTCAATATCTATGGTTGCCCTTATTGCTTTAGGCGTTCTCCTGCTTGTTTTATTTATGTGTCTGGTAACTGTACAACAGGGTACAGTGGCGGTAATCACTGTTTTTGGTAAATACAGGCGTGTACTGCGTCCGGGTCTAAATTTCAGAATACCTATTATAGAGCAGATATTCAAGCGGATATCTTATCAAAATCGTTCTATAGAGCTTAAGTTTCAGGCTATTACACAAGATCAGGCAAATGTCAACTTTTCGGCCATGTTGCTGTATTCCGTGCTGAACGAAGAGAATCAAACCATTCAGAGCGTTGCCTTCAAGTTTGTGGATGAACGCAGCTTCATGCAAGCACTTATCCGCTCTGTGGAAGGTGCAGTTAGGGCTTATGTTGCTACCAAGAAACAATCTGAAATACTGCAACTGCGTACAGAAATCATATTTAATGTCAAGGAACAACTTGATAAGCAACTGGAAGGCTGGGGTTACCACTTGTTAGACCTTCAACTGAACGACATCGCTTTCGATGAGGCTATCATGCGCTCTATGGCACAGGTGGTAGCGTCTAACAATCTGAAAGCCGCAGCTGAAAACGAAGGACAGGCTTTGCTGATAACCAAAACCAAAGCTGCGGAGGCTGAGGGTAATGCCATCAAAATATCTGCGGAGGCCGAAAGGCAGGCAGCGCAGTTGCGTGGCCAGTGTGTGGCATTGTTTCGTGAAGAAGTGGCACGCGGTATGGCTGTGGCTGCAAAAGAAATGCAGCATGCCAATCTGGATGCTTCTTTCATCCTTTTCTCTATGTGGACGGATGCTATCAAGCATTTTGCTGAAAACGGCAATGGCAACACCATTTTCCTCGATGGTTCTAACGACAACCTACAGCGTACTATGCAGCAAATGATGTCTTTAAGCCAACAATCGTCTATTGTAAAAAATAACGGAGATAAATAAAAAAACTATACAGTATTTTTGCATGAGGTAGCTGTTGCAGCTGCCTTTTTTTCATTTTTTAAAATCACGGGTTTGTTTATTCAACTTATCCGGTAATTTTGAGCGCGAAATTTTTTTTATGGTTGACGTTTTGCTTGGTTTGCAGTGGGGTGATGAGGGTAAGGGTAAAATTGTAGATTACCTTGCCGCAAATTATGATATCATTGCCCGTTTTCAGGGCGGCCCTAATGCCGGGCATACATTATATGTAAATGGCAATAAGGTGGTATTGCATACCATACCATCAGGTGTGTTTCAGTCGCACTGCCTCAATTTGATAGGTAATGGCGTGGTTATAGACCCGGTTACCTTGCAGAAAGAAATCAATACGATTGTAGCACTGCAGCCAGATGTATTGTCTCGTTTGTTCGTGTCGCATCGCGCACACCTGATAGTGCCAACGCACCGCGCGTTGGATGCTGCATCAGAAGCATCAAAAGGTAGTGAAAAGATAGGTTCTACACTGAAAGGTATAGGCCCTGCTTATATGGATAAAACAGGTCGTAACGGTTTGCGTGTGGGCGATGTTCTTAGCAAAGACTTCAACGAAAAGTACAACCGCATTAAAGAAAAGCACCTGCAGATACTTTCTCATTACGAGCATCAGGTAGACTGGCAGGAGTGGGAAACACAATTCTTTGCAGCTGTTGAATTCCTGCGCACATTGCAGATAGTAAATGGCGAATACTGGTTGGATAACCATATAAAAGCAGGCAAGAAAGTATTGGCAGAAGGTGCACAAGGTAGCATGCTGGATATAGACTTCGGTACCTATCCGTTTGTTACATCATCAAACACCATCACCGCAGGTGTATGCAGTGGTCTTGGGGTTGCACCATCAAAAGTGGGCGATGTATATGGTATTACCAAAGCTTATTGCACACGCGTAGGTGGTGGTCCGTTCCCTACAGAGCTGGAAGATGAAACAGGTGAAGCACTGCGTAAAGCAGGTAATGAATTTGGCGCTACTACAGGCCGCCCACGCCGTTGTGGCTGGATAGACCTGGTAGCATTGCGTTATGCAGTGATGCTGAGTGGTGTTACAAAGCTTATCGTAACCAAAGCAGACGTGATGGATAGCTTCGACCCTGTGAAGCTGGCAGTAGCGTACAAAGTAGATGGTGTTGAAACACAAGAGCTTCCGTACGATCTGTGCAGTGTTCAGGTAGAGCCTGTATTCAAAACCTTCCCGGGTTGGGAAAAACCGATAGGCGAGTGTAAAAACTACGAAGAAACACCTGCTGTATTTAAAGAATATTGCAGCTTTGTAGAGCAATATCTTGGTACAAAAGTTGCGTATGTTTCTAATGGTACAGGACGCGAACAGTTATTGCATATTCCTTAGTAAAAAAATTATGTATTTAATACCCAAAAAAAATTTGGGAATTTCGAGAAACTATTAAAATTTTACGTCATCAACGGATAAGTGCTATGAAATCAGGTTCAAGCAAGAAAGAAACAGCAAGCAAAAAAAGCGCACCCGCTAAGTCTGCTACAAAGAAAGCATCTTCTAAACCCGCTAAACAGGAAGAGGAAGATGATGAAGATGATTTAGACGAAGAAGAAACGCCAAAGAAGAAGACTGCAGCGAAGAAGACTACTGCCAGCAAGTCGAAGAGCAAGGATGATGACGATGATGACGACGACGATGATGATGATGATATGGATGACGACGATATGGATGATGATGGTTTTGGTGACGAAGATGCCGACTTCGATAAAGATTTCGAAGAGTTTGAATTACCGAAATCTAAGTCAGCTAAGGGGGGCAAGAAATCTACCAAAGATGATGACTTTGATGTAGATGACGACTTCAAAGACCTGGGCTTCTTCAGCGAAGACAGCGGCGGCTTTGATGATGACGATGATGATTTCTAATCATTAAACTGCAATCATTTGCTAAGACAAACTGCAACATTCGATATTGCTGAAGGGCGATATGAAATATTGAAAAAAGAAATGCTGAACTGGGCACAACAGTTCAGCATTTTTCTTTTCCTTGATAGCAATAGCTATACCGATAAGTATAGCCGCTACGAATGTATGCTGGCAATAGGTGCACACGAGCACATAGCTTTCAAAACGCTGGATGAAGTGCAGATGTGGCACGGCGAGTACAAAGACTGGCTCTTTGGTCATATAGCATACGACTATAAAAATCAGTTGGAAGAAAAGCTGTCTTCTCGTCACGAAGAGCAAATGGGCTTTGATCCACTCTATTTCTTTCATCCTGAAATAGTTTGTACTGTCAATACAGACAAAACAAAACTCACCATAGCATCGCTCGGCATTACGCCACTGGAGGTTTACAAATCTTTCCTCTTTGCCATGCCCGATGATGGTGCAGATTTACCCAAGCTGCAATTCACACAGCGTATTACAAAAGAACCATACCTGCAAACAATAGATGCACTACGCAGACACATTGAAGAGGGGGATTGTTACGAAATAAACTTCTGCAACGAGGGCTATTGTAAAGATGCAGATGTAGTGCCGTTGCATGTATTCAACGCGCTCAATAAAATATCTCCCGCTCCGTTTGCAGCATTTTATCGCAACAATGAGTCTTATATGATGTGTGCCAGCCCCGAGCGCTATTTGCGAAAGGAGGGTAGTAAAGTAATGTCTCAGCCCATTAAAGGCACTGCAAAGCGTGGTGAAGATGAAGTGCAGGATGCACAACAGAAACAAAATCTGCAAAACAGTATTAAAGACCGTGCGGAGAATGTGATGATTGTAGATCTTGTGCGCAATGATTTGGCGCACAGTAGTGAAACAGGTAGCGTGCATGTAGATGAGATGTTTGGAATCTATACTTTTCCACAGGTTCATCAAATGATATCGACTGTAAGCAGCACACTGCGTACAGATGTACCGTTTACAGATGCAATACGTTACAGCTTCCCTATGGGTAGCATGACGGGCGCTCCGAAGATAAAAGTGATGGAACTAATAGACCAATACGAGCATGCAGCCCGTGGTCTTTTCTCCGGTACAGTAGGCTACATAACGCCCGATGCTGATTTCGATTTCAACGTCATCATTCGCAGTTTGTTCTACAATGCAGACGATAGTTATCTTTCTTACCAGACAGGTGGAGCTATCACATTCGACAGTACACCCGAACAAGAGTGGGAAGAAATGCGTCTTAAAGCATGGGCGCTGGAAAGGATATTCAGCTAAACATGAAGAACAAAATACCTTTTGCCCTGATATGGTTTCGCCTGGCAGCAGGACTGTTGATTATTCTATTGGCATTTACTTCAATAACTACAGGTCGGCAATGGATAGTTTTTCTGATGACCACAGGCCTGTTGTCTGATATTTTTGACGGTATGATAGCCCGAAGGCTGAATGTATCTACACAGGGTATGCGACGGCTGGATTCTTCTGTCGATCAGGTTTTCTGGTTGTGTATAATGGTAGCTACTTACAAAATGGCGCCTGATTTTTATGCAGATAATTGGATTCAGATAGTTATGCTGCTTGTTGCTGAGGCATTGTGTTATGCTATCAGTTATTTGCGCTTCAGGAAGGAAGTGGCTACACATGCAATAGCTTCCAAAATATGGACACTTATATTGTTTGCAACATTGATAGATGTTGTATTAAACAGCGCATCGGGCTGGTTGTTTCAGGTGTGTTTTTATTTCGGGATGATAACAAGGTTGGAGGTTATGTCTATCTTATTACTGATAAAAGAATGGACGAATGATGTACCATCTGTTTATCACGCTATTCTGTTGCGCAATGGAAAACCCATTAAGCGCAACAAGATGTTTAATGGTTAGTAACATAGTTAGAACCTGTAGCCAAACGCCAGCGAAAACTTGCCGAGCGCAGCGTATTTACTTTTGTCTGCATCTGCAAGGTCTGCATAGTTAACGCCACCGCCACCTGCCAGCGATACAAATAGTTTTTGTGTAAGCTGGAAGTTTACACCAACCTCCGCCAGAAAGCCTAGGAATATTGTTTCCTCTCTTGAGTTGTACGATTTTTTATAGCCATAGTTGTCTATACTGTCTTTATATACAAAGCGCTCACCGTAGCCGGCAATTAAGGTAGGTGCTACAAAG
>JADHED010003114.1_pt1 | contig 10393 bp, 6 predicted proteins | sample 8952041 | NCBI WGS metagenome assembly JADHED01 (sample SAMN16124423, study PRJNA663239) | bioreactor sludge metagenome | isolation source: sludge (control) | place: India:Bengaluru | collected 2018-09-08
TTCCTCTACCCCAACGACATGTACCGCTACGCCAAGCAGTGGAACCGGCTGCGCCGTGACGAGCGGCACGTGGTGGACAGCCTCTCCGGCGTCGGGTTCGCCGCATCCAGCGCCTATCTGGTGCGCGGCGAGGCCAGGCGGCGGCTGCGCGAGGCGGTGGCGCCGTTCCAGGGCGACCTGGCCTATGACGTTGCGCTGCGCACCGTCTGCCATCGGGGCGCGCTGCAGATGCGGGTCTGTTTCCCGTTCCTCACCACCCTGGCGGCGGAGGGGGATGTCTCGCAGATCCAGGGCGACGGCTGGGGCAACCGGGACCTGGCGGTGAACGCCTTCCGCCGGTTGATGTTCGTCGAGCGCGACCTGGACGCCATGGCCGGCGAGCTGGCGGCGCTGGAGCGCAGCTTCCAGGACCCCGGCGCCGCCGCGGTGGGGCTGGTGTTCGCCGGCATGGTCTCGGACGCCTTCCCCGACAGCTGGTGAGCGCCGGGGAGGGCGCCGGGCGCCTCAGTGCGCGTCGTCCCAGTTGGCGGCGGCGCGGGCCTCCACCACCAGCGGCACCGAGATCTGCAGCGCCGGCTCGGCCGCGCGCTCCATGATGCGGCGGGCCACGGCGATGACGGCCTCGGCCTCGGCCTCGGGGGCTTCGAAGACCAGTTCGTCGTGCACCTGGAGCAGCATCTTCGCCTTCAGGCCGGCGTCCTTGAGCGCGGCGGGCATCCGGATCATCGCCCGGCGCATGACGTCGGCGGCGGCGCCCTGGATCGGGGCGTTGATGGCGGCGCGGTCGGCGAAGGCCCGCTCGGCCTGCGACTTGCCGCGCGCCGCCGGGATGTGGACCTTGCGCCCGAAGATGGTGGTGACGAAGGCCTGGCTGCGCACCTGCTGCTGCATCCGGTCCATGTAGGTGCGGATGCCGGGGAAGCGCTCGAAGTAGGTCTTGATGTAGGCCCCCGCCTCGTCGCGGCCGATGCCGAGCTGGTTGGCGAGGCCGAAGGCCGAGATGCCGTAGACGATGCCGAAGTTGATCGCCTTGGCCCTCCGGCGGGTCTCGGCCGGCATGCCCTCGACCGGGACGCCGAACATCTCGGAGGCGGTCATGGCGTGGATGTCGAGGCCGTCGGCGAACGCCTTCTTGAGCTGCGGGATGTCGCCGATGTGGGCCAACAGGCGCAGCTCGATCTGGGAATAGTCGGCGCTGATCAGGACGTGGCCCGGCTCGGCGATGAAGCACTTTCGGATCTTGCGCCCCTCTTCCGTGCGGATCGGGATGTTCTGCAGGTTGGGGTCGGACGAGGCGAGGCGCCCGGTCGTGGCGGCGGCCAGGCCATAGGAGGTGTGGACCCGGTTGGTCTTCGGGTCGATCGCGGCCACCAGGTTGTCGGTGTAGGTGCCCTTCAGCTTCGAGAGCTGGCGCCAGTCGAGCAGGACGCGGGGCAGTTCGTGGCCCTGGTTCGCCAGGTCCTCCAGCAGGGAGGCGTCGGTGGACATGGCGCCGGTGGCGGTGGTCTTGCCCGAGGCCAGGCCCATCTCGCCGAACAGGATGTCGCCGATCTGCTTCGGGCTACCCAGGTTGAACGGGCGGCCGGCCAGGCGGTGGGCCTCGGCCTCGAACTCGCCCATGCGGACGCTGAAGTCGTTGGAGAGCTGGCGCAGGCGGTCCGGGTCGACCTTCACGCCCGCCAGCTCCATGTCGACCAGCACCTTCGGCATCGGTCGTTCGTGCAGCTCATAGACCGTGGCCAGGTGCTCGTGCGCCAGGCGGGGCTTCAGGTGTTCCCAGAGGCGCAGGGTGACGTCGGCGTCCTCGGCGGCGTAGCAGGTCGCCTCGGACAGGCCCACGTGCTTGAAGCTCTTCTGCGCCTTACCTGTGCCGGCGACGGTCTTGAAGGCGATGGGCTCGTGCTCCAGCCAGGTCTTGGACAGCTCGTCCATCCCGTGGCTCTTGCGCAGGCCGCCTTCGAGCGTGAACGAGATCAGCATGGTGTCGTCGATAGGGCCGACGTCGATGCCGTAGCGCGACAGGACGGCCAGGTCGTACTTGGCGTTCTGGGCCACCTTGAGGACCGACGGATCCTCCAGCATCGGCTTCAGGCGGGCGACGACCTCTTCCAGCGGGATCTGCGCCAGGTCGGCGGGGGCGTCGAGCTGCAGGCCCTCGGCCTCGCAGTGGCCGACCGGGATGTAGCAGGCCTCGCCCGGCGCCACGGCCAGCGACACGCCGCAGAGGCCGGCGCTGGTGGCCGACAGGGCGTCGGTCTCGGTGTCGAAGGCCACGACGCCGGCCTCGTAGGCGCGGGCGACCCAGGCCTCCAGGGTGGGGATGTCTCGCACGCAGACGTAGCCGTTGACGTCGATGGCCTTGTGCTGCGGCTTCGTCGGGGCCTTGGCCTCGCCGGCGGGGGTGTCGGCCACGGCGGCCGCGGCGCCGTTCGACCCCGCCTTCCCGTCGCCCACGCGGCGGGCGAGCGTGCGGAACTCCATCTTCTCGAGGAAGGCCTGCAGCTCCTCGGGGTTCGGATCGTCGGCGACGAGGTCGTCGAGGGGCGCGGGCAGGGGCGTGTCGCAGTCGAGCTGGACGAGCTGGCGCGACAGGCGGATCTGGTCGGCGAACGCGATCAGGGTCTCGCGGCGCTTCTGCTGCTTGATCTCGCCGGCGCGGGCCAGGAGCGTGTCGAGGTCGCCGTACTCGTTGATCAGGGCCGAAGCGGTCTTGATCCCGATGCCCGGCGCGCCCGGCACGTTGTCGACCGAATCGCCGCAGAGCGCCTGCACATCGACGACCTTGTCCGGCGTTACGCCGAACTTCTCGGCGACCTGATCAATCCCGATCTTCACGTTCTTCATGGTGTCGAGCATGAAGACGCGATCGCCGACGAGCTGCATCAGGTCCTTGTCGGACGAGACGATCACCACCTCGCCGCCCATGTCGCGGACCTTGCAGGCGTAGGCGGCGATGATGTCGTCGGCCTCGTAGCCGGGCAGCTCGAGCGACGGCACGCCGAAGGCCCGCGTCGCCTCGCGCACCAGCGGGAACTGCGGGACGAGGTCCTCGGGGGGCGGCGGGCGGTGGGCCTTGTACTGGTCGTACAGCTTGTTGCGGAACGTCTTCTCTGAGTGGTCGAACACGACGGCCAGGTGGGTCGGCGCGTCGGGCTGGGACTTCATGTCGACCAGCAGCTTCCAGATCATGTTGCAGAAGCCGCTCACCGCGCCCACCGGCAGGCCGTCGGTCTTGCGGGTCAGCGGCGGCAGGGCATGGAAGGCCCGGAAGATGAAGCCCGAGCCGTCCACGAGGTACAGCCGGATGGGCGGCCCGTCCTGGGTGTTGGGGCGGTCCACATCGGGCAGCGGCGGCGCTGCGGCGTCGAGCGTGTCGGTCATCCGCGCAAGATAGGGCGGCGGGCGCGGAAGGTCACCCGCCGCCGCGCGTTCAGCCCCCTTCGGAGAAGCGCTTCTGAAGCGCCGGGGCGCCGTCGCCCGCCTTGGCCAGGGTGTCCGGGTCGCCGTCGCGCAGGAAGGCCTCCACGGCGCGGGCCATCGCGGCGTAGGCGACGCGGAACGGGCTGGTGGCGGACGACAGCCGCCGCACGCCCAGTCCGGCGAGTTCCGCCGCCGCGGGCACGCCCGCCCGGCCCATGACATTCAGGGGCAGCTGGATCTCGGCGGCAAGGCGGCGGATCAGCTCGCGGTCCGCCGGGCCCGGCACGAAGACCCCGTCGGCGCCGGCCTGACGGTACAGCTCGGCCCGCCGCACCGACTCGGCGAACGCCGCCTCACCCTCCGCCAGGCCGCGCAGGTAGACGTCGGTGCGGGCATTGATGAACAGGGGCAGCCCGCGCTTTTCGGCGGCGGCGCGCACCGCCGCGATCTTGCGGACGTGCAGCTCGGGATCGCGGCCGCCGTCCTCCAGGTTGATCCCCACGGCGCCGGCGTCGATCACCCGGCCGATGAGTTCGGAGAGCTGGTCGAGGTCGTCGGTGAAGCCGCCCTCGACGTCGGCGGTGACCGGCGTCGCGCCCGCCGCCTTCGCCACGGCGGCGATGGTGGCGATCACCAGATCGACCGGCAGCACGTCGCCGTCCGGATGGCCATGGGCCCAGGCCACCGCCGCCGACGACGTGGCGACGGCCTTTGCGCCCGCGTCGGCCATGACGGCGGCGCTGGCGGCGTCCCAGGCATTGGGCAGGACCAGGACCTCAGGGCCCTCGTGCAGCTTGCGGAAAGTCTCGGCTTTTGCGGCCTGGTTCATGGTGTCCCCCAAGGTTCGGTTCGTGCGGAGGACGCGGATATGGGGTCCGCCGTGACATGCCGCTGGCGGAATCCGGACATGGTCGGCGCCGGTTCGCGTCGGCGAGCGATGCAGGCTAAGACCCGGTCGTGACCGCCACGGCCCTCATCCGCCTGTCCCTGACCGACTTCCGCTCGTACGAGGCCTGTGCGCTCGAGCTGGACGGCCGGCCGGTGTGGCTGGCCGGGCCGAACGGAGCGGGCAAGACGAACCTGCTGGAGGCGGTGAGCTTCCTGATCCCCGGCCGCGGGCTGCGCGGGTCCGGCCTCGCCGAGGTGGGCCGGCGGATGCCGGGGGAGAAGGTGGGCCGGGCCTGGGCGGTTTCGGCGCTGGTGCGGGCCGGGGACGACGAGGTCAGGCTGGGCACGGGCGTCGAGCAGGCGGGCGCCGCGCGGCGCATCGTGCGGGTGGACGGCGAACCCGCGCCGCCCGGACGCCTCGCGGAGCATGTGCGACAGGTCTGGCTGACGCCGGCGCAGGACCGCCTGTTCCTGGAGGGCGCGGCGGACCGGCGACGCTTCTTCGACCGCCTGGTGTTCGCCGCCGAGCCGCAGCACGCCGCCCACGTGGCGGCCTACGAGAAGTCGATGCGCGAGCGGATGCGCCTGCTCACGGACGGCCCCGCCGACCCGGCCTGGCTCGACGCGCTGGAGGCCCGGCTGGCGGAGGCCGGGACGCTGATGGCCGAGGCCCGGGCCAGGACCCTCGCGGCGCTGGCGGCCGAGATCGGGACGCGCGGCGAGCGGCCGTTCCCTCAGGCGCGGCTGTCGCTGACCGGGGACTGGGAACGGATGGCCGGCGAGGGCGTGGACTTCGCCGAGATCGAGTCGCGGCTGGCGAAGGCGCTGGCGGCGGCGCGGGAGCGGGACGGCGCGGCGGGGCGCGCGCTGACGGGGCCGCACCGGGGAGACCTGTCGGTGATCCACGCCGAGAAGGACCGGGCGGCGGCCGAGTGCTCCACCGGCGAGCAGAAGGCGTTGATCCTGAACCTCGTCCTGGCCCAGGCCGCCAGGCTGGCGCGCGCCGAGGGGCAGCCCGCGCCCATCCTGCTGCTGGACGAGGTGGCCGCGCACCTCGACGCCCGCCGCCGTGCGGCCCTGTTCGACGAGATCGAGGCCCTGGGCCTCCAGGCCTTCCTCACCGGCACGGACGAGATGCTGTTCGAGGGGCTCGCGGGCCGGGCGCAGGGATTCCGGGCCGGAACCTCCGGACTGGCCCCTATCGCCTGAGCGAGAAACGGCCGATGAGGCGCGCCCCGCGCGTCCGCCGCGGCCTGCCGCGCTTCCGTCGCATCGCGCTTGCGCGCGCGACGGACCGCCCCTCATCAGGCGCGCTCCAGAAGAAGAAGGTCAGTCCCATGCGTATGCTTCCCCTCGCCCTGCTCGCCACGGCAAGCCTCGCCGCCTGTGGCGCCAAGCCCGCCGCCGACACCGGGCAGGCCGCCAACACGGCCGCCGCCGCGCCGGCCGCCGCCGGCTCGGCCCTGAAGCTCGGCGCCGACAACCTGCCGCGGTTCCGCGAGGGTCTCTGGGAAGTCGTCCAGACCGAGGACGGGCAGAGCGAGACGTCGAAGCGCTGCGTCGGCGCCGAGATCGACGGCGAGATGCGCGAGCTGCTCACCCGACAGACGCCGGACTGCCAGATCCAGCGGTCGGCCAGCCCCAAGGGCCTCAGCGTCAAGGCGGTCTGCGCCCAGGCCGGCGGGCTGAAGACCGACACCAGCCTCGTGATGACCGGCTCCGAGACCGCCTACGACGTCAAGCTGGGCATCTATGTGGTGCAGGCCGACGGCGCCCGCGACGGCTCGGACATGACGCTGAAGGCGAAGTGGGTCGGCGCCTGCCCGGCCGGCATGAAGCCGGGCGACGAAGTCGAGGGCTGACGGCTCCGCCGCGCGGCGGATGGACTTAAGGTGAAGCTTGCGGCTACCCAGGCGTTGGCGCGCTTCCGCGCCTTTCGCAGGTGACCGATGGCTGACCTCATCATCCGCAACGCGCGGCTCCTCGACCTCGTCGCCGGCGAGCTGCGCGACGGCGCCTCGCTGCGGGTCGAGGCCGACCGCATCGTCGAGGTGGCCGAGGGCGGGCGCGAGCTGGCGGCGCCGGACGGCGTGCAGGTGATCGACGCGGCCGGCCGCACGCTGATGCCGGGTCTGATCGACGCCCACGTCCACGCCGCGATCACCACGATGGACCTCGGCGCCATGGGCCGCCGCCAGGCCTCGTGGGTGGCGATCGAGACCAAGTTCATCCTGGAAGGGATGCTGCAGCGCGGCTTCACGACCGTGCGGGACGCGGGGGGCCTCGACCTCGGCATCATGAACGCCCTCGACCGGGGGCTGGTGAAGGGGCCGCGCATCTTCCGCTCGGGCCGGGTGCTGAGCCAGACCGGCGGCCACGGCGACAGCTATCCGATCGCCGAGCACCCCCAGCTCTGCGCCTGCAACATCCGCACGAACTGGTTCAGCCATGTGGCCGACGGGGTGGACGCGGTGCGGCGCGCGGCGCGCGAGGAGCTGAAGGCCGGCGCGCACCAGGTGAAGGTCATGGCCGGCGGCGGCGTCGCCACGCCCTCCGACCCGATCGACATGGTGCAGTACACCGAGGCCGAGATCCGGGCGGCGGTGGAGGAGGCCGCGGCCCGCCGCACCTACGCCTTCGCCCACGCCTACATCCCCGAGGCCATCGAGCGGGCCGTGCGCGCGGGCGTGCGCTCCATCGAGCACGGCAACCTGATCGACGCGGGCTCTGCCAGGGCCATGGCCGAGGCGGGCTGCTTCCTGGTGCCCACCCTCGTCACCTACGACCAGATCGCCGAAGTCGGAAAGGCGCTGAAGTTCCCGGCCGAGAGCCAGAGGAAGCTGGGCGACGTGCTGCACGCCGGCGTCGGCGCGCTGGACATCGCCCGCAGCGCCGGGGTGAAGATCGGCTTCGGCACCGACCTCCTGGGCGAGACGCATCCCCAGCAGTCGAAGGAACTCGTGCTGCGGCGGGAGGTCATGTCCAACCTCGAGATCCTGCGCTCGGCCACGACCGTGAACGCCGAGCTGCTGCGCAAGCCGGACGAGCTGGGCGTCCTGAAGCCGGGCGCCTACGCCGACCTGCTGCTGGTGGACGGCGACCCGCTGGCCGACGTCGGCGTGCTGGCCGGGCAGGGCGAGCGCCTGGCCCTGATCGTCCGTGGCGGGGCGATCGCCAAGTCCGCCCTCCAGTGAGCGCGGCGTTCCACAGCGTCATCCGCTTCCAGGTGAAGCCGGGGCGCGAGGCCGACTTCGAGGCGGCCTTCCGCGACGCCGGCATGCTGACCCGGCCCCGCGCCGTGCCGGGCTACCTGGGCGCGGACCTCGTGCGGTCGGCGGACGCGACCGGCGAATACCTCGTGCTGGGCCGCTGGACGTCGGCCGAGGCCTACGCCGCCTGGCAGGCGATCGCCGCGCAAGACGCCCCGCGCGAGGCCCTCCGGCGGCTGGTGGACACGCTGGTGGATCCGGTCCCGGGGCGGGGATTCGTCACCGTCCAGGCGGGGAATTAGGCGCACCCTGCTGCGGCGCCGAAACGCGTGCAGAATCAGCCGGGGACTCTATATAGAGAACGGATATCCGTAGGCTCCGCGCCCGGCGCGGCGGCCTGCCTCAGGCGCTAGAGACCCCGCGGGCCCGCAGGCCCGGAAGAGCGCCCCAGCTGGACGCGAGATGAGCGAAGACAACACCGAAACCAACGGCAACGGCGCGGCCGAGTACGGCGCGGAGTCGATCAAGGTCCTGAAGGGCCTGGACGCGGTGCGCAAGCGGCCGGGCATGTACATCGGCGACACCGACGACGGCTCGGGCCTGCACCACATGGTCTACGAGGTGGTGGACAACGCCATCGACGAGACGCTGGCCGGCTGGGCCACGCGCGTCGAGGTGATCCTGAACGCCGACGGCTCGTGCACGGTCACCGACGACGGCCGCGGCATCCCCACCGACATCCACGAGGGCGAGGGCGTCTCGGCGGCCGAGGTCATCATGACCCAGCTGCACGCCGGCGGTAAGTTCGACCAGAACAGCTACAAGGTTTCGGGCGGCCTGCACGGCGTGGGCGTCTCGGTGGTCAACGCGCTCTCCGACTTCCTGAAGCTGAAGATCCACCGGAACGGCCAGGTCCATGAGATGGAGTTCCGCCGCGGCGACGCGGTGAGCCCGCTGGTGGTCACCGGCGTCTCGCCGAAGCGCGAGAACGGCGAGTTCCTGACCGGCACCGAAGTCACCTTCATGCCGTCCACCGAGACGTTCTCGTTCATCGAGTTCGACCGCAAGACGCTGGAGCACCGGCTGCGGGAGCTGGCGTTCCTGAACTCGGGCGTGACCATCTGGCTGAAGGACTTCCGCGAGGCCGAGCCGTTCGAAGAGGTGATGAGCTACGAGGGCGGCATCGAGGCCTTCGTGCGCCACCTCGACAAGGCCAAGACGCCGCTGATGAAGACGCCCATCGTGGTGCGCGGCAAGAGGGACAACGTCGAGCTGGATCTGTCGCTCTGGTGGAACGACGGCTACCACGAGAACGTCCTCTGCTTCACGAACAACATCCCGCAGCGCGACGGCGGCACGCACCTGGCGGCCTTCCGCTCGGCGCTGACCCGGATCATCACCAACTACGCCGAGAGCTCGGGCACCACGAAGCGCGAGAAGGTCTCGGTGTCGGGCGAGGACGCGCGCGAAGGCCTGACCTGCGTGCTGTCGGTGAAGGTGCCCGACCCCAAGTTCTCGTCCCAGACGAAGGACAAGCTGGTCAGTTCGGAAGTGCGCCCGGCGGTGGAGAACCTCGTGAGCGAGGGGCTCTCGACCTGGTTCGAGGAACACCCGAACGAAGGCCGGATGATCGTCCAGAAGATCGCCGAGGCGGCGGCGGCCCGCGAGGCCGCGCGCAAGGCCCGCGAACTGACGCGCCGCAAGTCGGCGCTCGACATCACCTCGCTGCCCGGCAAGCTCGCCGACTGTTCCGAGAAGGACCCGGCCAAGTCCGAGATCTTCCTGGTGGAGGGCGACTCGGCCGGCGGCTCGGCCAAGCAGGCGCGCAACCGCGAGAACCAGGCGATCCTGCCCCTGCGCGGCAAGATCCTGAACGTCGAGCGGGCCCGCTTCGACAAGATGCTGTCGTCGGAGCAGGTCGGCACCCTGATCACGGCGCTGGGCGCCGGCATCGGCCGCGACGACTTCAACATCGAGAAGCTGCGCTACCACAAGATCGTCATCATGACGGACGCCGACGTGGACGGCGCGCACATCCGGACCCTGCTGCTCACCTTCTTCTACCGGCAGATGCCGGAGGTGATCGAGCGCGGCTACCTCTATATCGCCCAGCCGCCGCTCTATAAGGCGGCCAAGGGCAAGTCGGTCCGCTACCTGAAGGACGACGCCGAGCTGGAGGTCTACCTCATCGACGAGGGGACCGACGGGGCGACCCTGGACCTCGCCTCGGGCGAACGGCTCGCGGGCGCCGACCTGCTGGCGCTGGTGCAGACGGCGCGGGGCGCCAAGGCCAACATCGAGCGGCTTGCGGCCCGCGCGCCCGCCTTCGCCATCGAGCAGGCGGCTCTGGCCGGCCTGCTGGCCGAGGGCGGCGACATGGCGGCGGCGGCGAAGCGCCTGGACCTCTACGCCGAGGAGGGCGACGGCCCCTGGAGCGGCGAGGCGGCGGCCGGCGGCGGCTTCGCCTTCAGCCGCGTGAAGCGCGGCGTTTCCGAACGGGTGGTGCTGGACGACCTGCTGCTGCACGCGGCCGACGCCCGGCGCCTGGCCGAACGCTCGAAGGAGCTGGCGACGACGTTCTCGGGCGTGGCGACCTTCACCCGTCGCGACCGCGCCGCCAAGGTGCGCGGCCCGCTCGACCTGCTGAACGCGGTGATGGACAACGGCCGCCGGGGCCTCTCCATCCAGCGCTACAAGGGTCTCGGCGAGATGAACGCCGAGCAGCTCTGGGAGACGACGCTGGACGTCGAGGCCCGGACCCTGCTGCAGGTGAAGATCAACCACTCCGAGGACGCCGACGACCTGTTCGCCCGCCTGATGGGCGACGTGGTCGAGCCGCGCCGCGAGTTCATCCAGGAGAACGCCCTGGACGCCGA
>JADHED010003110.1_pt1 | contig 10390 bp, 10 predicted proteins | sample 8952041 | NCBI WGS metagenome assembly JADHED01 (sample SAMN16124423, study PRJNA663239) | bioreactor sludge metagenome | isolation source: sludge (control) | place: India:Bengaluru | collected 2018-09-08
TTGTGTGGGCCGGCGAGGGTGGTGTGGGGGTTGTTGTGCGGGCCGGAGCGGTTCTGCCCAAACTGCGAGTCCGTACCCCCCCCGGGGCCGGGGGCGGCGTTGTCCCCCCCGGCAAGGCGCGGCGCCCACCACGCGGCAATAGGGCCGACCATTGCAACGGAGTACGACATGACCACCCAGCTCAGCACCCGCTCCGGCCTCGTCCTAGACGTGCGGGCCGCCAGTGAAGCCGACGAGGCCGCGCTGGCGGCTTTCTTCGATTCGGTCAGCGACGAGGACCGGCGCTTTCGCTTCCTGGCGGCGGCCGAGCATGTCAGCCACGAACAGCTCGCCCCGCTGATCCACGCCGACCATTTCCAGTCGGAAAGCTTCCTGGCCTTCGACCAGGCCAATGGCATGCTGGTCGGCTCGGCGCTGCTCGCCTGCGACAAGGCAATGGACACCGGCGAGATCGCCGTGTCGATCCGCAGCGACTACAAGGGCAAGGGCGTGGGCTGGGCGCTGCTCGATTTCCTGGGTAGCGAAGCGCAGGCGCGCGGGGTGCGCCGGGTGATCGCGATCGAGAGCCGCGACAATCACGCCGCGATCGAACTGGAACGCGAAAAGGGCTTCACGCCCGAACCGTTCGAAGGCGAACCCACCCTGGTGATCCTCTCCAAGACCTTCAAGTAAACGGGAACCGGCAATGAGCGAAGCCTACGAACAAGCCTGGCGCGAAAGCATCGAGGACCGTGAGGGGTTCTGGTCGCGCGCGGCAGAAGCGATCGACTGGATCGCCCCGCCCGAGCGCGCCTGGGACGATGCGCGCGGCTGGTTTGCCGGGGGTACGCTCAACACTGCCTGGAACTGCATCGACCGCCATGTCGCGGCCGGGCGCGGGGATGCGCTGGCGCTGGTCTATGACAGCCCGGTCACCGACACGATCCGCCGCTACACCTATGCCGAGCTTCAGCAGGAAGTCGGCCGGGTCGCCGCGATGCTGGCGCGGCTTGGCGTGGGCAAGGGCGACCGGGTGATCGTCTACATGCCTATGATCCCGCAGACGGTGTTCGCCATGCTCGCCTGCGCGCGGCTGGGGGCGATCCATTCGGTGGTGTTCGGCGGTTTTGCCCCGCTCGAACTCGCCAAGCGGATCGACGATGCCACCCCGCGCGTCGTGCTGACCGCGAGCTGCGGGATCGAGGGCGCGCGGACGATTGCCTACAAGCCGATGGTCGACGAGGCGCTGACCCTTGCCGCTCATCAGCCCGAGGGCGTGGTGGTGTTCCAGCGAGAACAACTGGCCGCAGAGCTTGGTACCGCGCATGATTGGCAGGCCCTGTGCGATGCCGCTGTCGCCGATCCGACGCCGCCGTGCGCGGAACTCGCTGCCGACGATCCGCTCTACATCCTCTACACCTCTGGCACGACCGGCACGCCCAAGGGCGTGGTGCGCGAAAACGGCGGCCATGCCGTCGCGCTCGCCTGGTCGATGGCCAACATCTACGGCATCGGTGCGGGCGATCCGTTTTGGGCGGCAAGCGACGTGGGCTGGGTCGTGGGCCATTCCTACATTGTCTATGCCCCGCTGCTGGTCGGCGCGACGACCGTGCTGTTCGAAGGCAAGCCGGTCGGCACGCCCGATGCCGGCACTTTCTGGCGCACCATCGCCCGCCACGGGGTGAAGCGGTTCTTCACTGCCCCCACCGCCATCCGCGCCGTGCGCAAGGAAGACCCTGACGCGCAGCTGCTGGCCGAGATCGGCACTGGCGAGTGCGGCGCGATCTTCCTTGCCGGCGAGCGTGCCGATCCCGACACCATCGCCTGGCTTGAGGAAAAGAGCGGCCTGCCGGTGATCGACCACTGGTGGCAGACCGAGCTGGGCTGGCCAGCCATCGCCACTTGCCTTGCGCTGGGCGACCTGCGCCGCAAGCGCGGCAGTGCGGGCTTCCCCGTCCCCGGTTTCGAATTCGCGATCCTGGGCGATGATGGCCAGCCGCTGCCGCAGGGTGAAAGCGGCGCGGTAGCGATCCGCGCGCCGCTCGCCCCCGGGGCCTTCCGCACACTGTGGAACAACCCCGCCGGGTTCGAGAAGAACTTCGCGGGTTTCCCCGGCTGGTACGAAACCGGCGACGCAGGCCATTTCGATGCAGACGGGTTCCTGTCGATCATGGGCCGCACCGATGACATCATCAATGTCGCGGGGCACCGCCTGTCGACCGGCCAGATGGAGCAGATCGTCGCCCAGCAGGACGGCGTGGTCGAATGCGCGGTGATCGGCGCGGACGATGCGATCAAGGGCATGGTCCCGATCGCCTTCGTCGTCGTGCGCAGCGGAGCCGAGCAGGACGAAACCCTGCAAGCGCGGGTGATTGCCGCCGTGCGCGGCGAACTGGGCGCGGTCGCCGCGCTCAAGACCGCGCACATTGTCGCCCAGTTGCCCAAGACGCGCTCGGGCAAGATCTTGCGCAACCTGCTGCGCAAGATCGCCAGCGGCCAGCCGTTCGACGTTCCCGCGACGATCGACGATCCGGTAATTCCCGGGGCGATCGCGGCGCAGGTGCAGCGCGCGGCCAGCTAGGTGAAAGGGATGGAGCGGAGCGGGTTGCGGCTGATCAGCTGCCCCGCCGCTCCTCCAGCGCATCGGCGATCAGCGGCAGCAGTTCGCGCGCATCGCCCACCGCCCCCGCCTCGGCAAAGCCGAACACCGGGGCTTCGCGGTCCTGGTTGACGGCGATGATCCGCGCGCGCGCGCCGACCCCGGCGAAATGCTGCGGAGTGCCCGACATCCCGGCGGCGAAATAGATCGCCGGATTGACGAACTTGCCCGATTGCCCGACCTGCCGCGCCACGGGCGCAAGGCCAAGGTCGACAGCGGGAAGACTGGCGGAAACCGCCCCGCCCAGCGCTTTCGCGATCCGCTCAAGCTGGACGAAGCCCTCGGGATCGAGCCCCCGTCCGCCGCCGATCACCACCCGCGCGCCTTCCAGGCTGACGCTCTGGTCGGCGAGCGGCGAGCGTTCGATGGCAAGGCTCGCAGGCTGGCCCAGCACCACCTCGCCATCGGTGCCGCCAAGGTCGTTGGCAGTGGCAACGGCAAGGCAGGGCGCGACGCGCAGATCGAGCGAGAGCCGCCCGCCATGGGTCGCGCGGGTCACGATCAGGTCATCGCCCTCGCGCCGCAAGGCGGCGATCCGGCCCAGCACGGCAGCGCCGCTCAGCGCCGCAACGGCGCCCGCCAGTGCCTCGCCCGTCTCGTCCGCCGGAAAAACCAGCAGCAGCGGGTGCGAAGAGTCGGGTATGGCCGTCGGCGCGGGGCCGCCGCAGGTGACGGAAAGGATGGTCCAGCCGCTCATGCGCGCTCCTCCCACAGCAGCGCCGCGAGCGCCTGTGCCCGAGATTCAGCCGGTCCATCCAGCAGGGTGCAATCCGTCCGCGCGCGGCCCGAGGCGCGCTCGGTCAGCTGATGCAGCGCCAGCGCCGCCACAGGCTCGCCCATGGCCGAAGCCTCGCCGATCACGGCCTGCCGCGCCTGCATGACATTCTTCATCAGCGGCTTGCGCAGCCGGGTGCGGCGGTCGTTGGTGACGCTGGCGACGAGCCGCCCGGTCAGGGCCAGACGTTCGCTGCTCCCGCCGCTTTCGCGCAGCAGCCGCGCGCCGCCCTGCGTCTCAACCGCCTGCGCCCGCCCGAAGAACGGCAGGCCCAGCACTCCCGCGAGCAGCGCCGGCACCAGCCCGTCGTCGAAATCGCCGAACTCGCGCCCGATCAGCACCAGGTCCGCATCCCCGCACAGGCCGGCCAGCGCCTGCGCGGTCGCGGCCTGGTCCCACGGGCGGTCGAGCGCGACCGTCGCGACATCGGAGACGTTAAGCGAGGCGACGGTCCGCGCGATCTTCACGCCCGCCGCGCCGCCGCCGACATGGGCCATGATCTGCACGGCAGGGTCCGCGTCACGCAGGCGCAGCGCGATTTCCAGCGCCGCCTCGTCAAACGGGCTCATGATCCTGTGCTGGTCGCCCTGTTCCTCCCCCAGCGCGCCGGACGGAGTGACGGGCCATTTCGGATCCTGCACCCCGGCAATCAACACCGCGACCTTCATGCGCGGCCCGCTTCACTTCCGGCGATCCGCCCGAACACCACCGCCTTGCCCAGGGCGGAGCCGGTCATGTAGGCTGCGCCGTGGAAGCCGCCGGTCACCTCGCCCGCGGCGTAGAGGCCGGGGATGACCTTGCCCCAGACGGCGGGTATGGGCCGAGCCGGGGGCGGGCCCCCCGCGCCCCGCAGTTTCTACCGTGCGGCCGCAATCGGGCCAAAACACGACTGCGGTCGACGGATAGGCATAGAACGGCGCGATTTCGATCCGGCGCAGCTCGCCATGCTTGTGGACCAGATGGCTCCGGCCGAATTCCGGATCGTGCCCGGCATCGACATAGCCGTTGTAGCGCTCCACCGTCGCAACCAGCACCTCGGGCTCGATCTCGATCTGCGCCGCCAGTTCCTCGAGGCTGTCCGCGACATAGAACAGGCCTTCTTCCAGCCGCCGTCCGAAATCGAGAATCCGCACCCGGTCGTCGCCGGTGTCGAAGATTCCCTGATCCATGATCTGGTAGCCGGTGTGCCACGGCTGGGCCATCACCGCATCGCCCAGCAGCTTGTAGGAAATGCTCTCGTTGACGAAGCGCTGGCCGTCCTGGTTGACCGCGATGGCGCCCTTGTAGACCGCCTGGAGGCTGTGGTCGTTGGTCTCGTCGGTCGGATGCTTGCCGAAGGTGCCCTTGACGTAATCCATGTCCCGCACATCGGCGCCCAGTTCCAGCCCCATGCGGAGGCCATCGCCCTGCGACCCGGCCCCGGCGACAAACACCGCTTCGGCATAGTGCGGCGCATAGTGCATCAGGAGGTCGTGGTTCTTGGCGAAACCGCCGCTGGCCAGGACCACGCCCTTGTTCGCCGCCAGCAATGTGCCGTCGGCCAGCTTCACGCCGCAGACCCTGCCGCCCGCGTCGCATTCCAGTGCGGCAGCGGCGGCATTCGCGCGGTATTCGACCCGTCCCGTCCGCTCCGCTGCCGCCTTGAGCGTGCGGACCATGTCGGCGGGATCGACCGTGTGGACACGCGGGACCGACTGGCCGGAGGCCGTCTCGATCACCGGACTGAAGCGCACGCCCGCGCCGCGCAGCCAGTCGCAGGTGGCAAGCTGGGCATCGCAATAGGTGCGCACCAGCTGCGAATCATTGATCCCTTGGCCCACTTCCACCAGATCGCGGTAGAGCAGCTCAGGGCTGTCCTCCACCCCGGCGGCGGCTTGCAGGTCGGTGCCGGCAAAGGCCAGGCAGCCGCCGCTGAGCGCGGAAGAACCGCCGGATTCCGCCAGCTTTTCAAGCAGCACCACGCTGGCCCCGGCTTCGGCAGCGGAAAGCGCAGCCGACCAGCCGGCCGCGCCGCCGCCGATCACGATGACATCGGTCATTCTGGATCAAGTCCGTAAAAGGTCAGGATTTCATCGCGGCGCACCGGATCGACCGTCGCGCCAAAGTAGCCCGCGGCATCCGGCAGGCCGCCCGCGCGGCGTTGCAGCACCGCCTCTTCGGCCGCGCGCACCCAGGCGCCGAGCGAGTCGATCACCTCGACCCCGTCGACCTCGCGCACGCCGTTCATCGCCAGCAGCACGTTGAGCGGGGCCTCGCCCGGCACGATGGCCTGCGCGCCCTTGGCGATCAGTTGGCGCGCGGAGGCGCGGAACCGGTCGATCAGGGCGTCGGGCTGGTCGAAAGCGGCCAGCACGTCGGTAAAGCGGAAGCCCACGTCGCAGGCCCCGACCAGCCGGCAGCCGAGCCCGTGGCGGCGCACGTTCTCGCGGTAGAGCTCGGCCAGTTCCGGGATGAACACCAGGGCACCGAACTTGCGCCCATCACCCACCGCCGCCCGCGCCGCGCTTTCGCCGTAACCGATCACCGGGATCGAGACGAGCGTGCGGATATCATGCAGGCCGGGCTCCGGCAGGGTGCTCAGCGCGTAAGCATCATAGCCCTGCCGCTCCGCCAGCACCGCGCCCTGCATGAACTGCAGCGAATGCAGGAACTGGAAGCCGGCGTGCTTGATATCGTCGCCCGGGTAATTGGTGCGATAGGTGCCGTCGCGCATTCCGTGCATGTCGATCACCGTATCGGCGCGCGCCACGCGGCGGAAATGGGCCCTCAGCGCCTCGTCATAGGCGGCGAGATCGCTGAGGACCGTAAAGCTCTGGTGCCAGATGCGGATGCCCACGGGATCAGGCCTGGTCCGGCTTGCCGTAGAGCAGCGGCGGCAGTTCACCGCTCAGCAGGTAGCCGCCCAGCGCGCCGGCGTTGTTGTCGGCATCCTGGGTGATGTGATTGGCACCGGCCAGAACGTCGCGCAGATAGCGCTGGATCGGGTTGCTGGAGAACAGACCCCGCGCGCCGGTGCACTTGTAGATGGTAAGCACCGCTTCTTCGGATTCGCGCCCGATCCGCGCCATGTCGAGCATGTAGTGGATCCGGTCGTCGACCGAGACGAGTTCACGGCGTTCGACGATTTCGGTGCAGTGCGCCATCATCTGTTCCATCCGCGCGCGGCACGAACGGACCTTGGACACGGCATTGGCGAGCCGGTCCTTGACATAGGGGCTGAGGCGGGTGGCCGCGCCGCTGCCGTTGTCGGTCCGGACCTTCATCTGTTCGATGAACACGTCGATCGCGCCCTGGGCAAAGCCGAGGATAACCGCCGAAACCGACGAATAGAAGATCATCGCGAAGGGGAACAGGTAGTTGGTCGGGCGGTCGTCCAGCTTGTAATCGACCATCGAATTGGCGAGGTGATCGGGGACGAAGGCGTCCTTGATCATCAGGCTCTTCGAACCGGTACCGGCCAGGCCGAAAGTGAACCAGTCGTCGATAACCTCATAGTCCTCGCGCTTGACCAGCAGCGCGTGGCGATCGATCGGAATGCCCTGTTCGTTGCGTTCCAGCGCGCCGATGAAGGCCCACTTGCCGTGATCGGTGCCACTGGAAGTGGGCCACTTGCCCTTCAGGCGCCAGCCGCCCTCGACCTTGGTCAGTTCACCCGTGGGGGCATAGGACGAGGCGATGATCGTCTGGTTGTCCTCGCCCCAGACCTCGTCGGCGGCGCGGGGATTCATGATCCCGAATTCCCAGTTGTGGACGCCCAGGATCATCAGGTTCCAGGCGCTGGCGCAGCAGCCCCGGCCCAGCTCGTTCAGCACCCGCATGAACACGATCGGGTTCATTTCCCAGCCGCCATGGCGCTTGGGCTGGAGGATCCGGAAGAAGCCGGCCTCCTTGAACATCTCGATCACATCGCTCGGCACCTTGCGGGCCTTTTCGATCTCGTCCGCGCGGGCGCGCAGTTGGGGCACCATCGCCGCAGCGCGGGCGACCAGTTCCTCGCTGGTCGGGATGGCAATCAGATCACGTTCCAGAACCACAGCGTTCATGGCTTTTGCCTTTCGTTTTTTCAGTTGGAGCGGTTGTCGCCGCGCTCTCCCAGGAACGCGCCGTCGAAGTAGATGAGCGGCGCTTCGGCGGACTGACGGATCAGCACGTCGAGGACGTCGCAAATGAAGATGTCATGGGTGCTGGCGGCGACGCATTCCGCCACCGCGCAGTCGAAGGCGACCAGCGCCGAGCCCAGCAGCGGAGCGCCAGTGCGCGCCCCCTGCCATTCGCTCGATTCGAACCGTTCCTCGGGCGGGACACCGCCGGAAAAGCGCTTCATCATCGCCAGGCCATCATCGCCCAGGACATTGACGCCCAGTACGCCAGAGCGGCCGATCACGCCGTGCGCCCAGGTCGAACGGTTGATGCAGACCAGCAGCCGGGGCGGCTCGGCCGTGACCGAGGCCACGGCGGTCGCGGCCATGCCGGCCCAGCCGTCGCGGCCCTTCGCGGGATCATGCGAGGTGATGATCGTGCAGGCCCCGGCCAGCCGGCGCATGCCCTGGCGGAACAGGTCGGCGGTTCCGTCCGCCGCCTGGATCACCGCCGGCTTGATGAGGGCCTCGACGCTCATGTCAGTCGACCATGTTCATGTTGCGGGCATGGCCCCAGTCGGACATCACCGGATAGACCTGCGGCTCCCACTTGCCCTCCTCGATCACGACGCCGCCGTAACCCAGCTCCAGCCCGAAGCCCGAAGGCGTGCGCATGTAGAAGCTGAACATCTGGTCGTTCGGGTGGTGGCCCAGCTCCAGCACGATCGGGATGCCAGCCTTCTTCGCGCGGTCGCAGGCAAAGCCCACGTCGTTCATGTCGCTGAATTCCAGCATCAGGTGGTTGAGCCGCTTGGGCGAGGGGAAGGCCCCGGTCGCCAGCGAGTGGTGCCGCCCGGTGGCGGTGTGGAAGAAGGTCGCATCGGCATAGACGCCGGGCGCCATTTCCTGGCGGATCCGGTCGCTGTAGCGCAGGCCGAGGACGCTGCGATACCAGCTGACGCCCTCGTCATAGTCCTTCGACACCGGCAGGATGTGGCCGATGCCCAGATCGCCCGTAACGAACCTGCCGCGCAGGATCGGGGAAAGCGCGCCGCCATCGGCGACGAGCCCGGTGCGGCCGGTGAAGAATTCGTGGCGGAAGCCGTTGGGGTCGGCCAGGCTGTAGAGCCGGGTGACGCAGCGCGCGGCGGCAAGCCCGGCCGCCTCCTCGACCACGTCCGCACCATTGGCACGCAGCGTGGCGACATATTCGTCAAGCTCTTCGTCCGAACCCAGATCCCAGCCCGCATGGGTCATGTCGTCATCGGCGCCCGGCGCGATCAGCACCCGCCAGGGGTGATCGTCAAGCCGCAGGCCAAGTGCGCCGTCCGCCGCTTCGCAGGTGCCCGCGCCAACGATCGTTTCGACATAGGTTCGCCAGGCGCCCAGATCGCTTGCCGCGATCACCACATAGGCGAGGTTCTGCAATTCAGCCATTGTCCACTCCCAAGCATCACCGATTCGTGACCTTGATTGTGGCTACTCCACGCTTTGCTATTGCCGTATACGATATGTTTGGATAGCAACTATCGTCATGAACAATAAGACTGGCGCCGCGATGCAATTGCGCGACTTCGATGTGAACCTGCTGGTGACGATGGAGGCCATCTGGACCACCCGCAACGTCTCCAATGCGGCCAAGACGCTGAACCTGGCGCAGTCCACGGTCAGCGCTGCGCTCAACCGGCTGCGGCTGGCGCTGGGGGACGAGCTGTTCAACTGGTCGGGTAGCGAAATGGTGCCCACGCCGCTGGCCGAACAGATCATGCCGGACGTGACCAAGCTGCTCAACGGGGTGCGTTCGGTCCTGACCAAGTCGCTCGGCAATCTCGATACGGTCGAGCGGCGGATGGTGATCGCCACGGCGGACTACGTGGCTGCGCTGTTCGGCGCGAAACTGCTGGAACGTTCGGCGCGGGAAGCGCCGAACCTCTCGTTCGATTTCGTCGACATGCGCCCCCAGTTCATCAACCGCGCCGCCCGGCCGGACATCGACATGTTCCTGATCCCGGCCAGCGCGCTGCGCACATCGGGCATGGAAAAGGCCGTGCTCTACAAGGATAGCTATGTCTGCATCGGCGCGGCGGACAACGATGCGCTGCAGGAGGACATGGACCCCGACGCATTCCTGCGGCTACGCCACATCGGCTATTCCGCGATCCCCCGCATCGCCTTCAACCACGAGATGATGCTGTGGGACGATATCGGCAAGGAAGCCAACCTGCGCCTGACCATGGGCAATTACCTGATCTTTGCCCGGATCGTCGCCGCCAGCGATGCGGTGGCGATCCTGCCCAAGCGGCTCGCCACCACCCTGACGGGCGAATGGAACCTCAAATGGGTCACCCCGCCCCTGCCCACGCCCGAGCTTGAGATCGCGGCGCTGTGGCGGCCGGACCAGGCCAAGGACATTGCCCTGACCTGGCTGCGCGACACCCTGGCCGACATCGCCGCCCAATAGGCGCTGGTCAGGCGGCGGCCTGCTGCCCCGCGATCCGCCCGAACACCGATCCGCTGGTCAGCCCCGCGCCGCCCGGATAGCGATCGTAGTAGAGCCCGCCGACCAGTTCGCCCGCGGCATAAAGCCCGGCAATCGGCGCGCCTTCCTCGCTGAGCACCCGCGCCTGTTCGTCGATCGCAAGCCCGCCATAGGTCAGTGTGATCCCACAGGTCACCTGATAGGCGACGAACGGCGGCTCGGCGATGGCGCGGGCCCAGTTGGACTTGTCGATGGCCAGGCCGGTGGTGCGCCGCCCGTCCTTGACTGCCGGGTTGAACGGCACGGCATCGTCGATGGCGGCGTTGTACTGCTCGATCGTGCGCAGGAAAGCCTCGCGGTCGATCCCTTCCAGCGTGTCGGCCAGTGCTTCCAGCGTCGGCGCCACGAAGCGGGCGGCG
>JADHED010003022.1_pt1 | contig 10389 bp, 14 predicted proteins | sample 8952041 | NCBI WGS metagenome assembly JADHED01 (sample SAMN16124423, study PRJNA663239) | bioreactor sludge metagenome | isolation source: sludge (control) | place: India:Bengaluru | collected 2018-09-08
GCGCCGCGCTTGATGAATTCCTGGATCTCGTTGGTGACGTGGGGGATGACCTGCACGGTCTTGCCCAGGTAGTCGCCGCGACGCTCCTTCTCCAGCACGGACTGGTAGATCTTGCCCGTGGTGAAGTTGTTGGTTTTCTTCATGCGCGTTTCGATGAAACGCTCATAGTGGCCCAGATCCAGGTCGGTCTCTGCGCCGTCATCGGTCACGAACACCTCGCCGTGCTGGAACGGCGACATGGTGCCCGGGTCTACATTGATGTAGGGGTCAAGCTTGATGAGGGTGACTTTGAGTCCCCGCGATTCGAGGATCGCGGCAAGGGAGGCTGAGGCGATTCCCTTACCGAGGGAAGACACCACACCGCCGGTGACGAAGACAAATTTGGTCATGTCTTTTTTGGTGGTGGGAAATTGGGATTATAGATGGCACCCCGGCGACACCCACGGGGGCAGGGTCACCCCCGTCTGCTAAATTCGCCCCATGAATGAGCTTGCTGGCAAACACATTGTTCTGGGTCTGAGTGGGGGCGTGGCTTGCTACAAGGCGGCCGATCTGTGCCGCCAGCTCATCAAGGAGGGCGCCACCGTGCAGGTGGTGATGACCGAAGCGGCCGAGCAGTTCATCACCCCGGTCACAATGCAGGCCCTGTCAGGCCGCACGGTGTATGGCTCGCAATGGGATGCCCGCGAGCCCAACAACATGCCCCACATCAATCTGAGCCGCGAGGCCGATGCGATCCTGATTGCGCCTTGCAGTGCGGACTTCATTGCGCGCTTGGTGCAAGGCCGGGCGGACGAGCTGCTCAGCCTGCTGTGTCTGGCGCGCCCCGCGCAGCGCGTGCCTTTGCTGCTGGCCCCTGCCATGAACCGCGAAATGTGGGCCCACCCCGCTACGCAACGCAATCTGGCCCAGGTGGCGCAAGACGGCGCCGTGGTGCTGGGCGTGGGCAATGGCGACCAGGCCTGTGGCGAGACGGGTGACGGTCGCATGTTGGAGCCGCTGGAGCTGCTGGACGAGCTGATCGCTTTTTTCACGCCCAAGACCCTTGCGGGCCGGTCGGTGCTCGTCACGGCGGGGCCCACGTTTGAAGCCATCGATCCGGTGCGTGGCATCACCAACCTGTCGAGCGGGGCCCACGTTTGAAGCCATCGATCCGGTGCGTGGCATCACCAACCTGTCGAGTGGGAAGATGGGCTTTGCCGTGGCCCGTGCGGCGCGCGAGGCGGGTGCCGATGTCACCCTGGTCGCCGGGCCGGTGCATGTGCCCACGCCACGCGGTGTGCGGCGCGTCAATGTGCAGTCTGCCCAGGAAATGCTGGCGGCCGTGCAGCGGCATGTGCAGGCGGCCTCGGTGTTTGTTGCCACGGCTGCGGTGGCCGACTGGCGCCCGGCCCATGCGTCTGACCAGAAGATCAAAAAAGACGGCTCGGGCCAGTCCCCAGCGCTGGAGTTTGTCGAGAACCCCGACATTCTGGCCACCATCGCCAGGTCGCCCCATGCGCTGGAAGGCGACCTTTTCTGCGTGGGTTTTGCCGCCGAAAGCCATGACCTGCTGGCCCATGCCACGGCCAAAAGGGCGCGCAAGGGCGTCCCTCTGTTGGTTGGCAATATCGGCCCCGCCACCTTTGGGCAGGACGATAACGCGCTGTTGCTGGTGGACGCGCAGGGCCACCGCGAGTTGCCCCGCGCGTCCAAACGGGTGCTGGCGCAGCAGCTCATTGCGGAGATCGCCGCGCGTTTGCCACCGCTGCCTTCTTGACGACCACCACCCTGCGGAGGTGTGATGACAACTGGTGCCACTAAGCCTGATTGGGACACGCCGCCCGATGGCGATTTTGCGGCCTACGTGGAGCGCCTGACTGCCCAGAAACCTCTGCAGAAAGCCCCGGTGACGCATGCTCCTGCTGCCGCTGCCGCTGTTGCTGCTGTCGGCAGAGCGGCCCAGGCGCCCAGCGCCGGTGCACAAGCCCAGGCTCTGCCGCCCGATCTGCTGCAGGTGATGCGTACGCTGGCCGGTGTATTGCGCACGGTGCGTGCTGTATTACTGGTGATGGTGGTGTTGCACGGCATCGCACTTTTCCTGCTCGGTCATGGCTCGTTGCCCGGTCTGGTGGTCATGGGCGTGGTGTGGTGGGTGCTGGGCTGGCTGATGCAATCGGCAGCGCAGCTTGATAGCGCCCAGGCCTCGGGAGTGAATACAGCGACGCAGGCCTTGCAGGATCGCTTGCGACAAGTGGCGCAGCAGCGCAGTGGTACAGGATTAGGAACAGGAAAGAAAAAACCGTGAAGATTGACGTGAAGATTCTTGACCCGCGCATGGCGGACCAATTGCCGACCTATGCCACGCCCGGTAGCGCGGGGCTGGACCTGCGTGCCTGCCTGGATGCGCCGCTGACCCTGCAGCCCAACGCCTGGCAACTGGTGCCCACGGGCATTGCGATCTACCTGCAAGACCCAGGCTATGCCGCGCTGATCTTGCCGCGCTCGGGACTGGGCCATAAACATGGCATCGTGCTCGGCAATTTGGTGGGGTTGATCGACAGCGACTACCAGGGGCAGCTCATGGTAAGCGCCTGGAACCGGACTAACGTGGCTTTCACTCTGGAGCCCATGGAGCGGTTGGCCCAGCTGGTGATCGTTCCGGTGGTACAGGCCCAGTTCAACGTCGTCACCGAGTTCGAAGCCACACAGCGGGGTGAGGGCGGGTACGGCTCCACGGGCAAGTCCTGACGCAGACCGGCTGATGACGTGGTGCCCGGGGGTGTGTGGCTGGTTTTGTGAGAATCCGCTTACGTTTCGATGGGTCTGTTACCGACCTCCCGATGGCCACTGTGTCTACGCTACGGCATCCTCGGGCGTTGTTCAAATCTGCACATGGGCATTGAGCTGGGATCCTTCCGGATTCTTTTGCCAATGCGTAGCCCGACAACTTCAGGAGATTGAACATGCAATTCGGATTCTTTTGCCAATGCGTAGCCCGACAACTTCAGGAGATTGAACATGCAATTCCACCGTCCTCTCGCCCTTGTGGGCACCGTGGTTCTGGCCGCTTCGCTGGCCGCTTGCGGCCACAGCAGCCCCGCCCCCGCGCCGCAGTATTCCGGTGGCTATTCCAGTGGGTACCAGACGGCTCCTGCCTATCCGCAGCAACAAGCGGGCACGGAATATGGCCGCGTTTCCAACATTGAGGTCCTGCAAGGACGCAGCCAAGGCCAGACCACTGGCACGGGTGCCGTTCTGGGCGCCGTGGTGGGTGGCGTGCTGGGCAACCAGGTGGGTAAGGGCACGGGCCGCGCCGCAGCCACTGCGGTGGGCGTTCTGGGCGGGGCGGTGGCTGGCAACGCCATCGAAGGCCGCAACAACCAGGAATACGTGCAGGGATACCGTCTGTCTGTGCAGCTGGACCAGGGTGGCTACCGCGTGTATGACGTGAGCAGCCCGGGTGACCTCCGCATCGGCGACCGCGTGCGTCTGTACAACGGCCAGATCTCTCGCATGTGATCTGATCGCCACCACAAAAAACGGGCGCCCCGATTTGATTCGGGGCGCCCGTTGTGCTTTTTGAACCGGTTGTTGCGGAGCTCAGTGCAGCAGCCAGCTGCCTGGAGCCTGGGGCTGAATGCGGAAGAAGCCGGTTCCTGCCGTGCCGCGTCCAATCTCCTCTTCGGTGGCCTCGCGTACCGCCTCTACGGTCAGTTGCAGGCGCAGCGCGATGCCCGCCAGCGGGTGGTTGCCGTCGAGCACGATGTGGTCGGGGTAGATCTCGGCCACGGTGTACAGGGCGGTGAGGGGGGCATCGGGGTTGCAGCCTTCAGGCAGCGCCATGCCGTCAAAGGTCATGCCTTCTTCGATCTCGGCGGGGAAAAGGGCGCGTGGCTCCAAGAATAGCAATTGGTCGTTGAAGTCACCAAAAGCGTCCTCGGGTTCGAGGTGCAGGGCCAGCTTGGCGCCGGGGCCGTGGCCTTGCAGGGCCTCTTCGATGCGGGGCAGGAGATCATCACCGCCCACCAAAAACTCCACGGGCTCGTCGAGCACATCCAGCTCTTCGCCCAGGGTGTCTTTCAGGGTCCAGGTCAGTGCGACCACACATTGTTGGGTAATTTCCATAGGAGAATTGTCGCAGTTTGACCAACGGCCCCGCAAAGGGGCAAGACTTTCCTCATGGACATTCAGCAACCCCTGGCGCTGCTCGGCGGCCTCACTCCCGCGCAATTCATGCGCCGCCACTGGCAGAAGAAGCCCTTGCTGGTGCGCCAGGCGATCCCCCAGTTTGCGCCGCCGGTGCTGCGCACCGAACTGTTCGCGCTGGCCGCCCAGGAGGGTGTGGAGTCGCGTCTGGTGCAACTGGTCAAAGGCGCCTGGAAGCTGCGCCACGGCCCCTTCAGCCGCCGAGCACTGCCTGCGTTGCAGCAGCCCGACTGGACGCTGCTGGTGCAGGGCGTCGATCTGCACAATGACGCGGTGCATGCGCTGATGCAGCAGTTCCGTTTTGTGCCCGAGGCGCGGCTGGACGACCTCATGATCAGCTACGCCAGCAACGGCGGTGGCGTAGGGCCCCATTTCGACAGTTACGACGTCTTTTTGCTGCAGGCGCATGGCAAGCGCCGCTGGCGCATCGGACGCCAGAAGGATTTGTCGCTGCGCGATGGCATTCCCTTGAAGATATTGGCCGAGTTTGAGCCCGAAGAAGAGTTTGTGCTGGAGCCGGGCGACATGCTGTATCTGCCTCCGCGCTATGCCCACGACGGGATTGCCGAAGGCGAGTGCATGACGTATTCCATCGGTTTTCGCGCGCCAGCCCGCGCCGAGCTGGCGCAGGAGCTGCTGGTGCGTCTGGCGGAAGATGCCGGGGAGGACGACCACCCGTTGCTCTACCGCGATGCGGGGCAGGACGCAGTGGCGCAGCCAGCGCACATTCCCGCCGGGCTGCAGGACTTTGCACGCGAGGCCCTGTCGCGTGCGCTGGCCCAGCCCCTGGTGCTGGAGCGCGCGCTGGGCGAGTACCTCACTGAGCCTAAGCCCAGCGTGTGGTTTGAGCCGGGCGACGCCCGGGTGATGCTGGAAGGGGTGCGGTTGGACCGCAAGAGCCGCATGATGTACGACGCACACCACATCTTCATCAACGGTGAAAGCTACCGTGCGGCAGGGCGTGACGCCACGCTGATGCGGCGCCTCGCGGATGAGCGCCGGCTGTCGGCGCGGGATCTGGCCCGGGCCAGCGACGACGCGCTGGAACTGCTTTCCTCGTGGTGCGATGCGGGCTGGGCCCATGTCTGGGCCGGCTGAGACTGACCAGGAGCCAGTGATGACCGATACAGCCACCCCCTCTGCCGAGCCTTTGCGCGACTTGCCCAGCGGGCGATTCAGCGGGCGCGAGACGTTTCAGCAACTGGTGCGCGACGCCATTGCCACGGCGGCGCGGGATGGCTGGCAGGAAATTTTCATCAGCGATGCCAACTTCCATGACTGGCCCCTGGGCGAGCGTGCGGTGGTCGAGGCCTTGCAGGACTGGGCCCGCAGCGGCCGGCGCTTCACCATGCTGGCTTGCAGTTATGACGACGTGATCCGCCGCCATGCCCGCTTTGTGCGCTGGCGTGGCACCTGGGACCACATCATCACCTGCCGCCGCAGCCCGGCCGCCGACCCGCTGGACTTGCCCAGTGCGCTGTGGTCGCCGCAATGGGTGCTGCACCGGCTCGATCCCGAGCGCTGCGTGGGGGTGACTGGCAGCGAGGCCGATCGCAGGGTGCTGCTGCATGAGACGCTCAACGAGTGGGTGCGCAGCAAGAGCGCGCCTGGATTCCCCTCCACCCCGCTGGGATTGTAGCTTTTGCCCCATTTTGGGGAGCGCCCGTTGGCAGGACGCCACGGGGCAGTGGCGCCCTCCGGGATACTGCGCAAAGTCAAGCTGGCGTAAAGCTTTCGTCAGTGTTAGCCAGTATTGACTAAATACCAATATAATCTGCGGCTGTGCCAAAGAGGTGCAACCAAGTGCATTGTGCCAATGCGTGCATGGGCTCAGGAAGCCTGACGCCGTGGCTTTTCAAGATTCTGTCTGTCCAAATAGGAAAATCGAAATGAAGAACTCTCTCGTTCTGGCCGCCCTGATCGCTGCTGCTGCACTCGCCGCTTGTGGCAAGAAGGAAGAACCCGCTCCAGCACCCGCTCCCGCTCCTGTGGAAGCTCCCGCCGCAGCACCTGCTCCCGCCGCCGAGCCAGCAGCTCCTGTCGCTTCCGACGCTGCTGCTCCTGCCGCCGCTGCACCTGCTGCTGACGCTGCTGCTCCTGCCGCTGACGCTGCCAAGGCTGCTGCTGACGCTGCTGCCGCCGCCGCTACCGGCGCTTCCGCAGCCAAGTAAATCGCTGCAGGCTCTGGGCTGACCCTAAGGTCGGCCTGTGCCACGGCCCCGCACCGCAAGGTCCGGGGCTTTTTTTATGCCCTTCGCCAGGGTGAGGCATTCAAGGGCGCACGGTTCGGGCCATCAGGGGTTCACGTCGAACCATTGCGTCCCCTCGGTGGGGCTGGCGACCTGGATCTCCTCATCCGCCCACCCCAGCGCGGCGGCCAGTGACTGACGGGCGAGGGCGGGGAGGTTGTTCTGCGCACTCAGGTGCGCCGCCACCACGCGCTGCAGGCCGTCATGCTGCACCGCGCCCGTCCAGGTCTGGCGCGCCCAGGGCCGCGTACGTGCCTTCACTCATCCACACGGGAATGCGAAAACGCAGCGCCAGGGTTTGGGCACAGCCGATGTGATCGGAGTGTTCGTGGGTAATGAAGAGGGCGTCCAGGTCTTCCACCTGCAACTGCGCCTGTGCCAGGCGGGCCTGCAATTGCCGGATGCCGAGCCCGCAATCGATCAAGAGGCGGCGCACCTGGCTGCCACTGCGGCCTTCGACCACCGTGGCATTGCCGGTGCTGCCGCTGCCCAGGTTTTTGAATCGAAGCATCGCGGGGCGAAAGAATGGGTTTGTGGCAGCCCAAAAAACCAGAGCCGCCGTCCACCCGAAGGCGGAGGGGGCTCCAGAGGTATGGGTGGCGGCCTTTCGGCCTGCGCCGCTTATTTCAGATCGTCAGCAATCACGCGCACGATACGCTCGGCATTGGCCGAGGTCTCGGGGGCGCCGGCTTCGTTGAGCACCGACACGGTGGTTGCTTCACCCTGGCTGCGCACCACGATGCGGTACTTGAGCGGAGGGGTCGCAGAAGTGGAGCTGAACAGCTTGCTGAAGAAGCCAGGCTCTTTTTTCTCGGTGTCCGGCGCCACGTAGCGCACGAAGTACGTGCCTTCATTGCGGTTGCGGTCTTCCACCGTGAAGCCGGTGCGGTCCAGCGCCAGACCCACACGGCGCCATGCGCGGTCAAAACCTTCGTCCAGCTGCACCACCGGCACATTGTTCACCGTGGCCATGCGGGCGGCCTGGGTGCGTGGTGCGGGGGCTGAGGCGACAGCCTTGGACTGCTCCTGGCTCACGCCCAGCTTGGCCATCAGGCGGCGCAAGAATTCGGTTTCGAGTTCCGGGTCAGACGGGCGAGGCTGCCAGACGGTGCTGTCCTTGGTGACGTTGCCGTAGACCTCGACCATCCCGCGGTGGGTGATATAGATCTCGGTGCCTCCATTGGCATTGCGTTCCAGCCGGGTGCGGAACTTGTCCCGTTCGCCGGTGGAGTACAGGGACTCCATCAGCTTGCCGATGGTGGAACGGATGAAATCCTGCGGCAGCTTGGCGCGGTTCTCAGCCCAGTCGGTCTCCATGATGCCGACATTGGCCTCTGACTGGGCCAGCGTGAAGCCACTTTCCAGCCAGAAATCGCGCACGGGCTCCCACAGCTTGTCGGCAGGGCGGTTGACCACCAGCCAGCGCTGGTTGCCATCGCGCTCGATGCGCACGTCGCCCAGTTGCAGAGCCGCCGCGTTGGCGTTGCCCGACGGCTGTGCGGCCTGGCCGGCCTGCATGGCGGCGGCAGAGACCGGACCACCCGGCATGGCGTAGCGCGAGTCGCGCGACAGCTGGGTGAGGTCCGGTGGAACTTCCAGCGACGAGCCCTTGGCGGCGCTCTTGTAGTCGATCTTGTCGCCTTCCAGAATGCTGGTGGAGCAGGCGGACAGGGCCATGGCGAGGGCCAGCAGGCTGAGGCGGGTGGTAGCAGCTTTCACGCGGAAATCCTTGGGAAGTGTCTCTGAGAGCGGGCGCAAAGCCCGGATTAGATCAGACCGCTGGTGCGCAGTGCCGACTCGACCACAGCCTCGTTGCTGCTGGTCAGGGGTGTCATGGGCAGGCGCATGGTGCCGCCACACAGGCCCATGCGGGCCATGGCCCACTTGACCGGGATGGGGTTGGCTTCGACGAACAGGTTCTTGTGCACGGGCATCAGCTTGAACTGGATTTCCATGGCCCGGCGCGCGTCGCCCGCCAGGGCGGCCACACACAGCTCGTGCATCAGGCGCGGGGCCACGTTGGCCGTGACGCTGATGTTGCCGTGGCCACCGCACAGCATCAGGGCCACGGCGGTCGGGTCGTCGCCCGAGTACACGCCAAAGCCCTTGGGCACGTCGCGGATGAGCCACTGGGCGCGCTCAATGTTGCCGGTGGCTTCCTTGATGCCGATGACGCCGGGCACCTGGGCCAGGCGCAGCACGGTGTCGTGCTGCATATCGGCCACCGAGCGGCCGGGCACGTTGTAGAGCACGATGGGCAGGTCGCCCGTGGCCTCGGCAATGGCCTTGAAGTGCTGGTACTGGCCTTCTTGGGTGGGCTTGTTGTAGTAGGGCACCACTTGCAGCTGGCTGTCGGCCCCCACGCCGCGCGCGAACTTGGCCAGTTCGATGGCCTCGGCGGTGGAGTTGGCGCCGCAGCCGGCCATGATGGGCACGCGCTTGGCGGCCTGTTCCACGGCCACGCGGATGATTTCGCAGTGTTCTTCCACGTTCACCGTGGGGGACTCGCCCGTGGTGCCCACTACGCCGATGCAATCGGTGCCTTCGGCGATGTGCCAGTCGATCAGTTTGCGCAAGGTGGGGTAGTCCACGCTACCGTCCTCATGCATGGGGGTTACGAGGGCGACGATGCTGCCGGTGAGTGGCACGGAAGAAGAAGTCATGTCCGCAGTGGTAAACGGTAAAAGGGCATTCTAACTAGCCCCGATGGGCAAAAGATGTCGTGAGGGTCCGCCCGCCTGCGGGCGTTCCCGTACGGCCGTGATGCGTTGCACGAAACGCGCAGGCTCGTCGATGAAGCCGTCTTCATAACCCACCACGCGCAAGTCCTTGCACACCTGCAGCAGCTCGCCGGGCGCCAGCAGAAACTCCGCCCGGGCGGGGCGCCCCACGGTTTCGTTGCCCTGGGCAAAGGTTTCATAGACCAATACCCCGCCCGGCGCCACGCTGGCCACGATGGTGGGCAGCAAGGGGCGCCACAGGTAGTTGGTGACGACCACGCCACCAAACTGGCGGCCTGCAAAAGGCCAGGGGCCGTTTTCGATGTCGGCTTGCACCAGCTCGCCCAGCCCTTCGCAGGCGGCCAGCGCCTCGGCCGACCGGTCTACGCCAACCACGGTGTGCCCCAGTTCACGCAGATGGCGCAGGTGGCGCCCTGCGCCGCAGGCAACGTCCAGCACAGTGCTGTGCGGGGCGATCAGGTGGCTCCAGCGCCGCACCCATTCCGAAGGGGCCTCTGTACCGTGCATACCGTGCATGAGACTATAAAAATGATAGCTGCGTGCGCATGATCCACTAGCGCTTGCGGCCAAAAACGCTTGAAAATGTTGCGGAGCAGGTCAAAAACACGCCCACATCTGGTCGGCCAGCATCACCATGAATTCGGGCACGGTGTAAAAGCCGAACACCACCAGGCACAGCAGCACGGCCACGGCGCCGCCCAGCCAGCGCAGGGCGCGCGGCGTGGGTTTGCGGGGCGGGGTGGTGTGGCTCATGCAGGGGGGCAACAGGTCAGGCGGGTTGGGGGCTGCTGCGCGAGATCGGGCTTTCCTTGACCGGCAAGTTCACCAGCCCGGCAAAAATCCCCAGACCAATCGCGATGTACCAGACGATATCGTAGCTGCCGGTGGCGTCATATAGATAGCCGCCCAGCCAGACGCCCAGGAAGCTGCCGATCTGGTGGCTGAAGAAAACAAAGCCGCCCAGCATCGACAAATGCTGCACGCCGAAGATCTGCGCGATGGTGGCATTGGTGGGCGGCACGGTGGACAGCCACAGCGCGCCCATCACTGCCGAGAACACGTACACCGACACCGGCGACAGCGGCACCAGCAGGAAGATGCTGATCGCCACCGCGCGGGTAAAGTAAATGAAGGCGAGGATGTGACGTTTGGGCATGCGCTGGCCCAGCGTGCCCGCGATGTAGGTGCCGAACACGTTGAACAGCCCGATC
>JADHED010003115.1_pt1 | contig 10384 bp, 6 predicted proteins | sample 8952041 | NCBI WGS metagenome assembly JADHED01 (sample SAMN16124423, study PRJNA663239) | bioreactor sludge metagenome | isolation source: sludge (control) | place: India:Bengaluru | collected 2018-09-08
AATAATTAAAGTTACTCCATTAGCAATAAGGAAACTTTTCCAAGAAAAATCGTAATTTCTAGCATAATATATAAGACAAACCGCTGGAATTGCTAACATCACCATCATGTGAACCCCTACCGAAAGTCCCGTCATGAAGAATATAAGAATAAGCCAACGTTCGTTATCTTTTTCATGATATTCGTTTTCCCATTTAGTAATCAACCATACCAAAAGTGCAATAAACATAGATGCCATGGCATAAACCTCTCCTTCTACCGCAGAAAACCAAAAGGTATCTGAGAAAGTAAAACTTAAAGCTCCTACAGCTCCAGAAAACAAAATAGCAATTTCTTCGGAAATGCTTATTTCTTCAAAATCTTTATTGAGAAGTCTTCTTACCAAATGCGTAATCGTCCAGAATAAAAATAAAATAGTAAAAGCACTAAATAACGCAGACATTGCATTAATTACAACCGAATATTTTGATGGGTCTCCAAATCCAAAAATTGCTGCAACAGCACCTACTAATTGAAAAAGAGCAGCTCCTGGAGCGTGCGTAACCTCTAATTTAACAGCCGAAGAAATATATTCTCCGCAGTCCCAAAAACTGAAATTTGGTTCAATAGTTGACAGATAAGTAAAAAAAGCAATAACAAATACCACCCAACCCAGTACAGTATTCCATTTTTTGAAAGTCCAATTCTTCATAATTACATTAAAAAATTACAATTGTGCGAAATTAAGTTTTTATTTTTAAATAACCGTTTTTTGTCTTTTAATTAAGAAATTTTTAATACAAATAAAAAAAAATTAAAATTTAAACATCTGTTTGGCAATGTTATTGTGGAAAAATTCATTCAAAAACAATGATAAAAGTCATTTTTAATACTAACTCCCATAATTTATTAGTTAAAATTTACCAAAATATATGATTTTTTTGTACTTTTGCAAATAGTTTTTATTAGAGATAAAAGAAGAAAATGAAGAACGTTTTTGATAACATTCTCGGATTAATTGGAAATACACCTTTGGTGAGACTTAATAAAGTTACCAAAGATATTCCAGCTAAAGTGTATGCTAAAATAGAATCTTACAATCCGGGACATTCTACTAAAGATAGAATAGCGCTTCACATCATAGAAGCTGCCGAAAGAAAAGGACTTCTAAAACCAGGATCTACAATCGTAGAAACAACATCTGGAAATACTGGATTTTCTATTGCAATGGTAAGCATTATAAAAGGCTATAAATGTATATTATCTGTAAGTGATAAAACGAAACCCGAAAAAATTGCTTATCTTAAAGCTTTAGGAGCTACTGTATATGTATGCCCAGCTTCTGTTCCTGCAGACGACCCAAGGTCTTACTACGAAGTAGCGAAAAGAATTGCAGCAGAAACACCTAATTCTATCTACATTAATCAATATTTCAATGAGTTGAATATTGATGCACATTACACTACAACTGGTCCCGAAATTTGGGAACAAACAGAAGGAAAAATTACACATATTTTCGCTTGCACGGGAACAGGAGGAACACTTTCTGGCTCGGCAAAATTCTTAAAAGAACAAAACCCAAATATTAAAGTTATTGGTGTAGATGCTGATGGCTCAATCCTAAAAACTTACCACGAAACCGGCAAAATAAACAAATCTGAAATCCATTCATATCAAATTGAAGGTTTAGGTAAAAACTTAATACCTGGTGCTCTTTTGTTTGACCGAATAGATCAGTTTGTAAGAGTTAACGACGAGATGAGCGCTTATTGCACCAGAGAAATAGCAATTAAAGAAGCTATAATGGGAGGTTACACCACAGGAGCTGTTTTGCAAGCCCTAAGACAATATGCTAATGCTAATCCTTTTAAAGAAGATGATTTGGTTGTGCTTATTTTTCCAGACCATGGTTCTCGTTACATTACTAAAGTATATAGCGACAAGTGGATGGAAGAGCAAGGCTTCATCAATAATTGCTTTCACAACTACGAAGAAGTTTTCAAAACTGAAATCATAAAATAAATATAGATAAATGCCTTCATTGGCATTTATTTTTTGACAAACACTAAACTAAAAAAAATTCTTAATGGATATTTTTGATAGAATTAAACAAAATCCTGGTCCACTAGGTCAATTTGCTGATTATGGTGAAGGATATTTTATTTTCCCAAGATTAGAAGGTCCTATTGGTCCGAGAATGAAATTTCAAGGGAAAGACGTTATTTTTTGGAGTGCAAATGATTATTTAGGACTTTGCAATCATCCTGAAGTTTTAGAAGCAGATGCTAAAGCAGCCGCAGAATATGGCATGTTTTACCCGATGGGCGCAAGAGCAATGTCTGGAGAAACTGATAACCACTTAAAACTAGAAAAAGAATTAGCAGAATTTGTAAATAAAGAATCGGCATATCTTCTTAATTTTGGTTACCAAGGTATGGTTTCTACCATTGATGCATTGGTTTCTAGACATGATGTAATTGTGTACGATTCTAACTCTCATGCTTGTATTGTAGATGGTGTACGTTTACACATGGGAAAAAGTTTCATGTTCCGTCATAATGATATAGAAAGTTTCGAAAAAAACATTAAAAGAGCAACCAAAGTAGCACAAGAAAACGGTGGCGGTATCTTAGTAATTACAGAAGGAGTTTTCGGGATGACTGGTCAACAAGGGAAACTTAAAGAAATTACTGAATTTAAAAAACAATATAATTTCCGTTTATTAGTAGATGACGCTCACGGTTTCGGTACACTTGGCAAAACAGGTGCTGGAGCTGGCGAAGAACAAGGTTGTCAAGATTTAATAGATGTATATTTCTCAACCTTTGCAAAATCAATGGCAGGTTTTGGAGCTTTTGTAGCAGGTGATAAAGAAATCGTAAGATATTTAAAATTCAATCTTCGTTCTCAGATATTTGCAAAATCTCTTACTATGCCAATGGTAGTAGGTGGTTTAAAAAGATTAGAACTTTTAAGAACCAGACCAGAAATTAAAGCAAAACTTTGGGAAAATGTAAAAAAACTACAAAGTGGATTACTAAAAAGAGGTTTCAACCTAGGAAACTCTAATACTTGCGTTACACCAGTTTTTATGCAAGGAACACCAGTAGAAGCTACTCTTTTGGTTAAAGATTTAAGAGAGAATTTTGGCATATTTACTTCTGTTGTAGTATATCCTGTAATCCCAAAAGGAAGTATCTTGTTAAGATTAATCCCAACAGCTTCTCATACAGATGCAGAAATTAATGAAACTCTTGCCGCTTTTGAAGCGATACATGATAAGCTTGTAAATGGTATTGATAAATAACAAGCAGAAAAATTATTAGAAGAACAATGCTTGGAGTTCAAGCCATTGTAAAATCTATAAAAAAACCTTTGAAAACCGCTATACCAAGCGGTTTTTTCATTTAAAAACAGCTTAAAAATATTAAATTCATAATTCCAAATTTTTAACATACTTTAACACAAAAACAGCGTTTTTCTTAAAAAAGGCGTTATAATCTGTTAAAAATTAGGGTTTTAGTATATTGTTGGGGTAAATTTGCAGCATAAAATTTCAAACATACAATTATGAAGAACCCAATCAGTTACGTAAGAATTGTAATTTTGAGTTTGGTATTAAGTTTTGTTTCATTACCCACTTATGCACAGAAACACAACTACATAGAAAATAACAAAACTCTAGCAGAAAACCTTTCTACAAAGTATGGAATACCGAGTTCCATTATTTTAGCGATTGCGTTTGTTGAATCCGGAGGTGGAACCAGCAAAAATTCTAAAAAATTAAATAATCATTTTGGCATTGTAGGAAAAAACAACACAGGATCTAAGTACAAACAATTTAGCTCTTCCGAAGAAAGTTATGAAGCTTTCTGCAAACTTATTGCAAAAAAGAACTATTACAATTCTTTAAAAGGAACAAATGATTTTTCAACTTGGGTAAAAGCAATAGCATCTGCTGGCTATTCTACACAGCCTCAAGAATGGATGAGAAGAATTAATCTTATCATCAACAAATACCAACTTAAAGACTAATTAATTTTAGCAAAAAATTTTCAAAATTACATACTAAAAGCTCCAAGAAATTTGGAGCTTTTTTTTGTGAAAAAATTATATTGTGCAGAATTTTAAATCTCAGTATCTTAGCATCCAAAAATCTCTCAAAAAAACTTATGAATAACAACCGAAATTGGCGAGTGGTGAGTCTTATCTCCATAAGCTTCTTTATATATCTTATCTTTTCTATTTTAAGTTTTGCTTTTGATATAAAATGGGAACCTTTTGAGAAAGTAAATTTAATTACAGATGTATTTGATAAAGAAAAAAAATCTCAATTAGCACAAAATAATAACACCGATATAAATTCTCCAAACCAAAACGGAACTTCTCAAAATTTAGTTCAAGACTTTGAATTATATAAAAAACCTCAGTTCATTACCAATTTTTACAAAGGAGATAGCATAAATGCTTTGGCAAAATTTGCAGAAAAATTATATCAACTAAAATCAACCAAAAAAGGAAAAATTAGAATTGCCTATTTTGGAGATAGTATGATTGAAGGTGATCTTCTTACCCAAACGCTCAGAAAATTACTTCAAAAAGAATTTGGAGGTTATGGTGTAGGTTTTCTTCCCATTCACAGTAAAGTTGCAGGTTTTAGACAAACTGCATCTGTACAATCTTCGGGTTGGGAAACTATAAATTTTATGGATAAAGGCGCTAAAAACATGTACATTTCTGGTTTTAGCTTCTCTGGCTTCGGAAACGGCACTTTCACCGATAAAACCATCACTGCGCCACCTTCACTAGAAAAATTTTTAATTTATGGTAAAAACAATGGCGGAAGCATCGATTTTGATGGAAATTCAATTCCTTTAGAAGGCAATGAATTGGTAAATGCTCAATTGTTATCTAAAAACAATGCTACAACTTTTAAACTGAAAAGCAATTCTGGAAACATTCCTTTCTACGGAGTAAGTTTCGAATCTGAAAACGGCATTATCTTAGACAACTTCTCTTTCAGAGGAATTACAGGTGTAGAATTCAGAAAAATAGACGAAGATTTCTTAAAAGCAGTACAAAAAGCAAATCATTATGATTTAATTGTTATGCAATATGGTGTAAATTTATTATTTAGACCAAATGATACTGATTATTCTCATTACACCAAAAATATGACGCCGGTTTTAGAAAAATTTATCACTTCTTTTCCTAATACAGATATTCTTTTGGTGAGTAGTGCAGACCGAGCTTTTCGATATAACGGAGAATATCAAACTGCAAAAGGTTTACCCAATTTGCTAGAAACACAGGCGAGATTAGCTTATGACCATCATTTGGCATTCTTCAATCTTTTTAAAACGATGGGCGGAGAAAATTCTATTGTAGATTGGGCTTCGCAGAAACCGCCTCTTGCCAACAAAGATTATGTACATCCTAATGCCAAAGGTGCTGATGTTTTAGCCGAAAAACTATTCCATGCTATAATGAACGATTATCACAACTATAAACCTAAAACAGAAACTGCAGAATGAAACTATTAGAAAACCTTTTTTCAACTTTTGACTGGAGCGCTTTCTTTCAACAGTTTTTGTATGATAGCAAAAATCCTTTGTTGTTCAACAATGGCTTTTTTGTGTATTTTTTCACGTTGTTTATTGTTTTATTCTTTTTACTGAGACATCATCATGCAGCCAGAAGATACGTTTTCACCTTTTTTTCTTTGTATTTTTTCTACAAAGCAAGCGGTTGGTTTGTAGGTTTGGTTATTGTGTCAGCATTGGTAAATTATTTACTTTCAAATTCAATTTATAAAGCTAAAGCAAAATCTGGAAAAACTTGGATTTTGGTTTTGAGTATAATTTTCAACTTAGCACTACTCTTTTACTACAAATACACCAATTTTTTCATTACATTATCAAATGAAATTTTCAGTACAGAATTTCATCCTTTAAATATTATTCTGCCAATTGGAATTTCGTTTTTCACTTTCGAAAATTTGAGTTATACCATAGATGTTTATCGAGGAGATTTTAAACCAGCCAATAAATTCACAGATTACTTACTATTTCTATCGTTTTTCCCAAAATTAATGATGGGACCAATTGTAAGAGCGCACGATTTTGTTCCTCAAATCAATAAACCTTACATTTTATCCGAAAGAGATTTTGCAATGGGTTTTTATTTAATTATTTCAGGTTTAATTAAAAAACTGATAATATCAGATTACATCACGCTAAATTTAGTCAATTACATTTTTGATACGCCATCGCTTCACACAGGTCTCGAAAATTTATTTGCTGTTTACGGTTATGCAATGGTAATTTATTGCGATTTTAGTGGTTATAGTGATATTGCAATCGGTATTGCTCTTTGGTTAGGTTTTAAAATCCCTGCCAATTTTATGTCGCCTTATCAAAGTAAAAATATTACAGAATTCTGGCGAAGATGGCACATTTCTCTTTCGTCTTGGTTGAAGGATTACTTGTACATTCCTTTGGGTGGAAACAGAAAATTTTCCATTGCTTCCTTTATTTTTGTAATAGGATTTTTGGCAGGAGCATTTTTAATGTCTGTTAATCTGTTCAAACTAAGTTATTTATATGCAGCTATCATTTCCATAGTTTTGTTGCTAATATTCTTACTTCCAGCTATTATTACGAGAAATTCTAAAGGAATTGCAGCAAATTTTAACTTGTTAACCACAATGCTTTTGGGAGGTTTTTGGCACGGTGCCAGTTGGAACTTCATTATTTGGGGTGCCATCCACGGAATTGGATTAGGAATTCACAAAATCTGGATGTTGATTACAGGAAAAGCTTTTTCTGGCTTTAACAACAGTAAAATTTACAGAATTTTAATGGGAATTATCACTTTCCATTTTGTATGTTTTGGTTGGATTTTCTTTAGAGCCGAAGATTTCGATGCAGCTATGACGATGATTAATCAAATTTTTTTCAATTTTGATGCGCAAGTTTTCTGGCCATTCTACGAAAACTACAAAGAAGTTCTTTGGATGATTGTTTTAGCAATGGCAATTCACCTTATTCCAGATGATGCTGCCGAAAAATTTATTGCAAAAACCAAAACGATTCCTTTAATTGTTTATATTCTAGTTTTCTTTGCTTTTTTGATTTTGTATGGTTATTTCAAATCTGCAGAGCAAGTTTTGCCTATCTATTTACAATTCTAAAAAATAAAAAGCACCGATTTTCTCAGTGCTTTTTGGGTATATTTTATTTAAAATTTTCTGAAATAGCTCTCCAAATTTTTTCTGCTTGAAATTCATAACCAGGTCTCAAAAAGTGAACTCCGTCTGTATTGGCTTCTTTTTTATTCAATGCTTTTTTGAAATAACCACTTCCGCCAGTTGCTTCATAAAGATTGAAAAAAGCAACTTTGTTTAGTTGAGAACTTTCTTCAATCCAACTTACTATTTCTTTAATTTTTTGTGATTTTAAACGATTATCTGTCGGCGAGATTAACAAAATTGGGAGATTAGGATTCTTTTCTCTAAATTTTGAAACCAAATCTGAAATATTTTTTTGAAAATCTTCTTTCGTTATTGAACTTAAAGATTCGTTGGTTCCTAGAGAAATCATTACCAAATCTTGTTGTATAGAATTTAACTGCTCCATTTGAAGCGAATATTTTAAAAAATCGCCGTAAGTAGCTCCATTTACTCCAACTGTATTAAAAACAACACCTTTATTTACATTTTTCAAGAATTGAAAACCATAGAATGTATTTCCAGAACTTGCATTCGTTTTCATTAAAAAGGTATTCTGAGGTTCGGAAAAATTAACTAAAGTTCTATTCCCAGAAAATTGATTATCTGCAATTTTTTCAATAGATTTTTCAAAATCAGGATTGTAATCAAAAGAGACTTTTTCTACATTATAAAGATTTCCTGCAATAGGATTTTTGATACCAACTCCATTTAATTGAACCAATTTTGTAGTGGTTGTATAAAATTTTGAAGCAATTTCTGGGAAGGTTTCGCCTTCATTAGCCGTATAATTTTGTCTTTCGAATTTTTTATTGACAAAACCAGAAAGTGATAGATTTTCTCTGAACAACAGAAACTTTTCGCCATTCATTTTTTCATCATTGAAAATTATAACTTTATCAAAAGTTTCTTCAGGATTTTTGAATTTAATCTCTAAAAAACTATCTTGTTGATTCCCAATCACAAACCCCGAAGCTCCCATTTGTGGAAAAACATCTTGCTCATACACCAATCTGAAATTTTCCCAAGTTTGGTTGGTAGCCGAAGTAAAATCATCTGGCCCATTAGAATTGGCAACTGAATAAGGAAAAACCAATCCTCTGCCCGCATTTCCGTATTTTTCTTGAAATTTATTTCTTAGAAAAGCGGTAATCCAATCTGCTTGAATGTGAGAATCTCCTAAAAAAAGAATTTGAGTAATTTTTTCTTGATTAAGTTTTTCTACAAAAGGTTTCAAAACTTCTTTATTTTCAATACTTTGAGATTTAAAACTTGTAAAAGACACGATAACAACGCCTGTTAAAAAGGCTTTCCAATTCATTTTCATTTTGTGAAATTATAAAAAATATTTGTAAGATATTAATAAATATTACCTTTGCAAAAATTATTCGTTTGAAAGATATTCTTCTCATTACACCTCCTTTTACTCAGCTCAATACGCCCTATCCTGCCACAGCGTATCTGAAAGGTTTTTTCAACACCAAAAACATTCCAAATCATCAAATGGATTTGGGAATTGAAGTTATTTTACAACTTTTTTCTAAAAAAGGACTTACCAATTTATTTCACGTTTCTGGTTCTCGATTTCAAGAATTTGGTCAAGAAATTTCTGAAAATTCGCAGAGAATTTTCGCACTGAAGGAAGAATATATTAAAACAATAGATGATGTAATTGCCTTTCTGCAAAACAAAAAGCCAACATTGGCAAGACAAATTTGCAGTATGAATTTTCTGCCAGAAGCATCAAGGTTTAATCAACTAGATGATATGGAATTTGCCTTCGGAAATATGGGTTTACAAGACAAAGCAAAACATTTGGCAACACTTTATTTAGAAGATTTGTCAGATTTTATAGTAGAAAATATTGATGAAAATTTTGGTTTTAGCAGATATGCCGAAAAATTGGGAAGAAGTGCTAATTCTTTTGATGAGTTATATGAAAAACTCCATTCTGAAAAGACATTTATCGATGAAATTACTTTAGAATTATTGGAGAAAAAAATTAAAGAAATTCAACCAAAATTAATAGGATTATCGGTTCCTTTTCCTGGTAACTTGTATTCGGCTTTTAAGTGCGCTCAATTCATCAAGAAAAATTTCCCTGAGATTAAAACCTTTATGGGAGGAGGTTTCCCAAACACCGAATTAAGAGATTTGAAAGAAAAAAGAGTTTTTGAATTCTTTGATTTTATTACATTAGACGATGGCGAATTGCCTTTGGAACTTCTTTATGAAAAAATCTGCCATTCTGAACAAAGCAAAAAATCTCCACTAAAAAGAACTTTTTTGCTCGAAAACGGAGAAGTAATTTATAAAAACAATTCTGAAAAACACGATTATAAACAATCTGAATTAGGAACACCAGATTATACAGATTTGCCTTTAGACAGATATATTTCTGTAATAGAAATCGCCAATCCAATGCACAGTTTATGGAGTGACGGACGCTGGAATAAACTCACAATGGCGCATGGTTGCTATTGGGGAAAATGTACTTTTTGTGACATTTCTTTAGATTATATCAAAATTTATGAACCTGTTGCTGCTAAAATTTTAGTTGATAGAATTGAAGAACTCATCGAAAAAACAGGCGAAAATGGTTTTCATTTTGTAGATGAAGCAGCGCCACCAGCTTTGATGCGAGAAGTTGCATTAGAAATTATCCGTAGAAAATTAGTAGTTACTTGGTGGACGAATATTAGATTTGAAAAAAGCTTTACCCGAGATTTGAGTTTTTTACTGAAGCTTTCGGGTTGTGTGGCGGTTTCTGGAGGTTTAGAAGTAGCTTCAGACAGATTGCTAAAACTCATCAACAAAGGCGTAACTGTAGAACAAGTAGCTAAAGTTTGCAGAAATTTTACAGAAGCCGGAATTATGGTACATTCTTATTTAATGTACGGCTATCCTACTCAAACCGAACAAGAAACCGTAGATTCTCTGGAAATGGTGAGACAAATGTTCGAAATGGGGATTTTACAGAGTGGCTTTTGGCATCAATTTGCAATGACGGCGCATTCGCCAGTTGGTTTGAATCCTGAGGAATTTGGCGTAGTTCCTAACCTTAAAGACATTACTTTTGCAAATAATGATATTGAATTTAAAGATAAAACCGGAATTGACCACAGTAAATTCAGTTTTGGGCTAAAAAAATCTTTGTTTAATTATATGCACGGAATTT
>JADHED010003116.1_pt1 | contig 10381 bp, 5 predicted proteins | sample 8952041 | NCBI WGS metagenome assembly JADHED01 (sample SAMN16124423, study PRJNA663239) | bioreactor sludge metagenome | isolation source: sludge (control) | place: India:Bengaluru | collected 2018-09-08
TTCATAATTATGATAATAATAAGCGGCTGTCTTATGTGAGGCGGTCGTACAAATGCGATAGTTATAAATACAACCTCACTGTTTATTCTCTTTATTTGTTTGGATATTTCAGTGAGTTTGCTTTCTTATAAAATGACAATTAGATTACAAATCTATAAAATCCAAATCAATATCTACAGCTAAACGAGGCGAAACAAAAAACGTTAAGAGGTGATTTTACCTTGCAATGTCTCAAACGTATCTGCCAATTCTAATTTTATTCCGGTTTCAATGGCGGTAAAGTGTTTTTTTCCACAGTTTATTTTTGCCCTCTCGGTTGGCTTAATGGCATCTTCAAACAAGCCGCCCTTAGTCTCTACTACGAAATAGAGTTTTTGTTCTTCTCCATCGTCCCAAACAATTGCCCAATCGGGATTGTATGCACCGAGCGGCGTATCGATTTTGAACCACGAAGGTAATTTGGTAAATACCTTTACATTATCGGAACTTTCTAAACGCTGTGCCATATTCCGTTCGACTACGGAATCATAAACCACATAATCATAAGGTGATTTACTACTCTCCATGAGGTTGCTATTCAGATAGCCTTGCAACTCTTTATTTTCAAATAGTTCCTGACACCACACATCGCTTTCAATACGTTGGTATTTGATACCGTCCACCAACAAAAGACGCATCTCGTTACGGATGATGTCGATTATCGATTCGATGAAAGCTTGCGGGTTCTTTTTAAAAGCCCCTAAGCGCTCACTTTGAATTAAAATTGCGGTAATGGATTGACGTGTAAGCCCCGTTTCGTTTTGCAGATAGGTAACAATGTCCGGCAACGCTGAGACATGCTCATCTATAGTTCGTGTCGATTCGCGCAATGATTCTTCGCTACCTTCAACGCCTCCCTCTGTAACGGATAGCTTTATTTTACGGGTAACAAACTTTCCTTTCCCGACTGTTACCTCTTCCCAAATCTTTTTTGCGCATTGCTCAATCAATCTATTGGAATCCACTTTAACGGAATAGGTTGTTTTGTATTTTATACGCTCCCAAAGGTTGCGGAAGTCTTCATTGTCGAGGAAGAACTCTTTTTTGAAAGAGACTTTCCGGGCATCGTCGCGATTCTTGATATTCATAAAGTTGCCGCTGATACGTTTCAAGACTTTTACGATTGGAATTTTGATATAATCGAAGGCTTCGGGTATTTCTACACGATTATCGCGCAAGTCTATCTTCAGTTTATCCTGTACGCGGGCAGCGGTTTCTTTGGTCTTTTTATTCACCACCTCTTCTTTTACGTATCCTTTCTCTACAAAGTAATGATAGAGCTGAGTGGATTTTTCCTCGTCCAAATAGATGGGTTTATCGTTTTCGAGTTTCACTTCAATGCGAGCGAAAGAGTGTTTATGCAACAGCCCGAACTGAATGCCGGTATCTTCTTCAATCTCCTTTTGCAGGGCTTTGGCAAAGCTGTTGTAACTCTCGTTCGCCATTACCGTAAGCGTATTGACCTCGAATCCTTTCACACGCTCACCCTCCTGATTGACGCACAAGCGTAACCCACGACCAATCTCCTGCCGTTTTTTCATCTCGGTGGCTGTTTCGTTGAGCGTACATATCTGGAACACATTCGGATTGTCCCAACCCTCACGCAGAGCAGAGTGAGAGAAAATAAAACGCAACGGCGTATCAAAGCTAAGTAATTCTTCTTTTTTACGCATGATCAAATTAAAAGCTTCATCATCTTTGGCCGTCTTTCCAGTAGTATCCACGAAACGTTCGAACTTATCTTTTTTGTTCGAGGCTTTACTGGTCTTATCTATCGAAAAGTAACCATTATGCACCTGACTGACCTCCACATTTCTGTCTCGTAGTTCATTAAACAGTGTGTGATATTTGGGTTTCTTTATCAACTTCTCATACTCCTCCTCAAATAGTTGGGCATATTTCCCGTTTTGGCGGTTTCCTTCTTCATCGTACATTCGGTAGTTAGCTACCCGGTCGATAAAGAAAAGGCTCAACACTTTTATCTTTTGTGGATTGAGTATAAGTTCCTTGTCCAAATGGGCTTCGATGGTCATACGAATCTGCTCACGCTTTTGCAGTTCATCACTTAAACTGCCAGCAGGAAATCCTTGCTTGACTACCGTATTGTTGCTGGTAAAAGAAAGGTTCCAACTTCCTCCATCTTTCCAAATATCTTCAATAATGTACCCCTCGTACTGGTCCCGTCTGGTAATATCGAACAAATCATCTCCTTGCCGTACCCAGACTTTTTTGCGCTCTACTTTCCCTTTCTTCTGCATATCCACTTCCACTTGCGCCTTGATTCCTGCTTTATTATCTACCTTCACCAGATTGATGTAGGCATCGTTTTGGAAACCTTCTACCGTGGCGGTCGCTACCTCAATTTGTTTCACCAATTTCAATTCGTAGGCGTCGATAGAATCGAGCTTATACATCATGTTGTAGGCATTGCGGTGGGTCGCTGAATAGCGCAGACAACACAGTGGATTGAGAGCGGCAATAGCTTCCTTGGCTTTGTCGGTATTATCCACACTTTGTGGCTCGTCGATGATCACAATAGGGTTAGTCTCTTTAATCAGATCGATAGGCTTGTGTCCCAGTTTATCATTATAGCGGTGGATGATGTTAGATTTGTTGTTTTCATCGTCGTTCTCAAAACTCTTACGGAAAGCGTCGATATTGATCACCATGATTTGAATGGCGTCGCTGGTAGCGAATGAACGTACCTGCTCCAGTTTAGCAGGATCGTACACAAAATAGTCGTAAACCACATTCTCGTATTCACTCTTGAAATGCTCTTTGGTGATTTGTAGCGATTTGTAGGTTCCCTCTTTAATGGCAATGCTTGGCACTACAACTACAAATTTGCTAAATCCATACCTTCGGTTCAGTTCAAACATGGTTTTCAGATACACATATGTTTTGCCCGTACCGGTTTCCATCTCTACGGAAAAGTTCATTCCCTCTTTTTTGAAGCTTTCGGCGGTGGTTTGCGGCAGTCCGTTGCGTAACTGGATACGCTGTATATTGGCAAGCATATCCTCTTCAATTATCTTCAGCGAATTACCGATACCGATGGTGGAACTTTGCCACAAAGAATCCGTGTCCTCTTTCGTTGGGGCTATCGAGAAGTTACTTTGAAAGATTTCTTCACCTTCAAATATTTCGCAAATGCTATTTACCGCTTCGTTTTGGTATTCGAGATTACTCTCGAATTTTAACGTCATGTTTTTTGTCATACTTTCTTCCACTTTATACCGATGCCACATTCAGGATGCCGTGCTGTTTGAGTATCAGCATGGCATTGGTCTTTACTTCGTCAGAACCGTTGAAGCCCGAATCTTTGAACACGACACGACAATTGCCGTCCACACCATCAGGACTTACCTCTTTGTAGAGTTTGCCGATACCTTCGGCAACTTCAGCAGTCAGGTTGTCGGCAAGGCAAACGATCAACGAACCGGCTCCCATTTCATATACCGTTTTGCCGGCAATAGTGTGGCGGTTGATCCGCTCGGTCAGCTCGATGCCGTACTTGATCAGTATTTCGAAAAGCAAATCGTCTTCACTTCGGTCGGTCTTGATGTTGAAAAGCGACTGGTGTAGTGCTGTTTCTAAATTATCGGGATTGCTGTCCCAAGCGTTGATGTTGCTGCTGTCGAGTTTAAAGACTTTGAAACCTACGTCGAGTTTCTTTGGTTCTTCGGTGAATAAGTCCCCTTCTTTTTCAGCTTTTTCTTTTTGCTCCTCAAGAATCTTTTTCCCTGCACGACGGATACGTTCTTTGGCTATATCTGCAATCGTATTAAGATTGAGTTTTTTAGCTTCACTTTCATCAGAAAGAGCCTCTGGAAGTTGAACCATCACAAATTTTCTATTTCCGTTATCGTCTGCATTTGTTTGCATAACTGCTTGTGCTGTTGTGGAAGATCCGGAGAAAAAATCTATGATTATTGAATCTTTGTCAGAATATAATTCGATACATCTTTTTATTACACCTATAGGTTTAGGATAATCGAAATATTTTTTCCCATCAAACATCTGAGCTAACTTTTGAGTAGCATCTTGAGAATGACCAACTTCTTCTTTTTTCCATAATGTCATAGGTGTAACTCCTTGTTTTTTTAATTCAGAAAGAAAACGTTTAATTCTGGGTACGCCATCTCCATCAGAGCCAAACCAAATTCTATTATCTAGGAGTCTCTCGAAAAAAGCTTTTTTCGAGAGACTCCAACTGCGACCAGCTGGAGGCTCTACAATACGCCCAGAGGGTGTTGTTATAGAATAAATATTCTCTGCAATAGCAGGCCCAACTGAAATATCACTTGAAGACCATACTCCTCTTGGGTCATTATCTGGGTTAAGATATCTGCTATCTGTCTCCGCCGACCGAGGAATCCCATTGCATTCTGCTATATCAATATTTTTTGCAAAACACAATATGTAATCGTGAGACGGGGAAAAGTGTTTCATTAGATTTATTGGTGCAAATGCTCTTTCCCATACAACACAAGCTAAAAAATTCTCTTCCCCAAAAATCTCATCACAAACCTTCCTCAGATTCGCCACCTCATTGTCATCAATAGAAATAAAAATCACCCCATCATCGGTAAGCAGGTTGCGAGCCAACTTCAAGCGAGGATACATCATATTGAGCCAGTTGGAGTGATAACGTCCGTCGCTTTCAGTATTGGTCGATAGCTTTTTGTCCTGTCCGGTCAATTCCATGTAGTTCTTCATATTATCCGTGTAGTTATCCTTATACACAAAGTCCTTGCCGGTGTTGTAAGGCGGGTCGATGTATATCATCTTCACACGGCTGTGATAGCTTTTTTGCAAAAGTTTAAGCACCTCCAAGTTGTCTCCTTCAATATAAAGATTTTCGGTGCTGTCCCAATCCACACTATCCTCCGGGCATGGACGCAACGTGCCGGTACTGCGCTTTTGTGCTTCACGGCGTGCGTTGGCTTTGCCTGCCCAGTTGAGGGCAAAACGTTCTTCGGGAGTATCGGTATAATTGCCCAGTAAATCGTGCAAAGCTTCAAAATCGACCTTTCCCTCTTTGATGATCTCGGGGAAAATCAGTTTGAGTTGTTCCAGATTTTGTGCAACCAAGTCTGCACTTTTGCTTTCTGCTTGGGGTATGATTATCTTTTGCATATATTGGTTTGTTTTATTTAAATTAGTAGTCATTTTCTATTCTCTCAAATGAAGTTAGTTTACTTATCAAACTAAGTTTATCCTCATTATTGTTAATCTTTGATCCAAATAACATATTCGATTTCATTATCATCTTAATCGTTTCTCTTACCATTTTTTCGTTTTTTACAATAATAGCAGTAGTCGCTCTATTGATGTCTGAAGATGGAATAACAATATAACTTTTGGCAGCATTAGAAATGGCTTCTGTGAATCTTTCTTTGGACGTAAAAAAGTCATCTTCTGTTATTGTTTCAAACCATTTGGGATACTCTTCATCGGCTTCATTGAGATATGGAACAAGCCTCCACTCTCTTTCATCATAATTGATTATTGTTTTATTTTTGATCCGTTCCTGATAATGACGACTAAAAGCCTTTTGATTCCGATATAACATTTTGGCTATACTGAAAGATTCTAACTTGTATCTCAAATTCTCATCAACAATCTGAATTCCTTCTTCTTTTATTTTATCTACAGAATATTCTTCGAAAATACTATTCATTATATTTTTAAATCCATCATCTATATGATTTACTATTAAGTCTGAGTATGAATCTCTCCCAAATATAACAAGCGGAGAAGTTACATATTGAATTGGATTTAACTGAACTCCTGAGTGAGACATTAAATATTCTTTATTGAACCCTATGGCATAATCCCCATATTTGGATCTATGATCCAATGATCGCATCAAGGGTATGTCACAGAAACAGATCATGGGGATTGCCATTCCTTTTCTACCTCCAAACGATTCATAGCAATACGAAAAACGTATTCCTGTTTGTAATATTTTAAATAGAACATCCTTACGGGAAGTAAAATGAAATAATGATGATGAATTCGTTTTTGACATTTTATTGCATTTTTTCTTTCAATTCCTTTTCCTTCATCTGCAAGTCTTTCAGCTTTGAATTTAGCTTCATTGTCCGATTGAATTGCGTTTCTGCTTGTATTTCGGCAACTAGACGTCGTTGCTCTTCACGATTTTCTTTCAATTGCTCAAGTACTAGTTTGTAATCCGCTATGTTATGCGCATTAGCTTCTACAAAAGTACCTGTTTCATCCGATACTTTCAACATAAACAGCTTGGAAGATAGTTCATCAAATAATTCTTTCAGGCTTGAACAGGTTATTTTCCGAATATCTAAAGAGTGTAGCCAGCTATTTACATATATTTCATCATCTTTCAAAGTGAAATAGCGCGTCGTTTGTTCTTCCTCAATTACACGTCTGCTATTGTCTGACTGATTAATTCGCTTTACGCATCGATTGACACAATAAGTATCTTCATAATGAAAAATTAAAAACAGAGGTGCAGGAAAAGCCTTTTGCAGCATTGTCGCTATAAGAGCCGTTTTGTCTTTATGCCAAATATCTACCTCTGCAAAAAGAATCTGGTCGTAGTTATAATCACTGTCATTATAACCCGGGATGCCGATTGTGCGGGTTTGCAGTAGCCCCCTCATGGTAATACGCGCCAGGTCTTCACGCAAAGCACGCTTCTCTACACCCGATAACACCGCTTTTTCAGCAAATTGTTTTTTGGTAATCGGCACGTTTATCAATGCCCCGATCGGTATGTTGAAGTGGTCGATCATTGTAAACCTATATTTCGGACAACAACAAATGCTACAATATCAAAATCACTTTGCGAGGTTACCCCTTCAGCATTCAATGAGACCAACTCGGTAGAGAAAAACGAAGCAGCGCCTACCTCTTGCGATTTACCGATGACACTCTCTATAGCTAATAGAAAAGCGGACGAATAAGCTTTCATATCGGCATAGTTCTTTGTCTCTTGTTTAAGTTGTTGTGCTAACTCCACCAATACTTCTGTTTTGCCCTGACACAGTTTTTTTAGATAATCCAAGCAACGTTTTCCCTGCATATAACCCAAAACCGTTTCTCCATCTTTGCCAATGTAGACCAAATAATAAGGCGCAAGAAGGCTTTGTCCTTTTTGTTGTACAGAGCTACGCATACAAAAAATAGTTCCGGGAGGTATTTCTTCATCGTCTGTTTCGACTACGGTATGAATACCCAAAGGAATGTTCTGTAAATCAGCAAGGTGGTTTTTCTCATATTCCATAATATCCATTCGGAAATCGTTCATGTTGGTATCCGTAATGGTTATTCCGCCTTGAATATCCTCCAAATCGAGTACTGTACTTTGAAGTTGCTCCAACTGTTTGCGACGATATTCCAAATCGGTCATTTCGTCGTTTTCGTTCATTTCTATGAGATTCTCCTCTCCGGTAGCGGATATATCGAGTAAAACCATTTTTCCTTTCACACGGCTCTCTAAGTTGATATATTCATTAAGCTCCATATTCGGCCAGAAATTGACCAGCTGGATCTGTTCATTCTTGGATTCTAAGCGGTCTATACGTCCGAAACGTTGAATAATACGTACCGGATTCCAATGTATATCATAGTTTACCAAATAGTCACAATCTTGCAAGTTTTGTCCTTCTGAAATGCAATCGGTGGCTATGAGCAAGTCTATTTCTCTTTTTACATTCGGATAGGTTTTGTCACGCTCTTTTGAATAAGGCGAGAAATGAGTCAGCAATTCGTTCATCTCCTTCCTTTCTATATCCGGAAAGTTTGTTTTATTTGTTCCGCTTCCTTTTATTAACGCGGTAAATAAACCATATTTATCCAATATCCATTCTGACAGTTCTTTGTAAAGATAGGTAGCCGTATCAGCAAAAGCGGTAAATATAATGACCTTCTTATTGCCTTCGTTGATCGGATTTTCTATTTTGTGGGCGATGACTTCTTTTAGTCGTGTCAGTTTCTCATCACGGGCAGCCGATATGGTGGCGGCACTCTCCATTATCTTTGTTAGCGTATCGCGGTCGTATTCTAACTCCTGTCTCCATTTTACCAAGTCAATATCCTGAAGCAACACTTTTACCTTGTTGCCAATTAAATAGTCACTTTCGTCTTCTTCGATATCAATATTATCAATGGTAATGGACTTATCCGACAATTCGGATATATGTTCTATCTTGTATAAATTTTGATTGACTTGTTCTAATAACGCTTTTAGGCTTAGATAAAAAGAATAGATGGAACTCTCCATCCGTTTCAGGTAATTCACCCGCATAAGGTCAACTAAGTTCTTTTCCCGGTCGGACTGTGTAAAGACACTTCCCGAAGTCAGCTGATAGTCATATTTTGTCGCATATTCCGCTTTTTTCTCCTCTTTTAATGAAGATACAGGCGAGAAATTCGCCAAGTTCAGTTTACGAATAGCATTGTTGATGTTTCTCAAAGATGGAAATAATCGCTGACTGTCGATATCGGTTTTTTCGTTTATTGGTTTCAATCGTGTTGGAAATCGCCCTACGTCTGCCGAATCGTAATATTTAACGATATGCTTGCGGGAACGGGCAATCGTAAGCATATCCAACAATTTGAAGTAGCGATTATCCAAACGATCAAACAATACGTTGATGTTTCGTTCGGAAGCTTTTGCCCAATCGGAAAATTGACGTTGGGCCAACTTCATTACATTGGAGATGTTGTCAATTCCTTCGTCTTCAAAAACGGTATCTTCTCCTTCTGTAATAAATGATATTTGGTTCTTGAGATCGTTCATGCGATTGTTTACCGGAGTTGCCGAGAGCATCAATAGTTTTGTTTTAACTCCTTTTTTGATCACCTCATTCATCATACGGGTATAACGGGTCATCCCACCCTTTGAAGGATAGTTGTTCCTGAAGTTATGTGATTCGTCAATTACTGCTAAATCGTAGTTCGCCCAATTGATAGTAGCAAGGTCTATATCACCCGACTTTCCACGAAGACGAGTTAAATCGGTATGGCATAGCACATCGTAGTTGAACCTGTCGTTGATTAAAATATTACGTTTGTCATTTTGTGTATATACCGTCCAGTTATCACGCAGCTTTTTGGGGCAAAGAACAAGCACCCGGTCGTTTCGTAATTCATAATATTTTATTACGGCAAGAGCCTCAAAGGTTTTTCCTAATCCCACGCTATCGGCTAAAATACAACCGCCATATTTCTCTATCTTCTCGATTGCTCCCATTACTCCATCTTTCTGAAATTTATAGAGCTTTTTCCAAATCTCTTTCTCTTTAAAGCCAGTCTTGGATTTAAAAATCTTATCGTCCGCAAAGTCAATAATAGAGTAGTGAAACAGGTGGTGCAATATCATATAATACAGTGCATTGGGGGAGTAATCTTTACATCCTTTCTTTAGCTCTTCCAATATCTGCTTTGTTATTTCTTTGGATATCGAGGTATCCGACCATATCCCATCAAACATTTGTTTATATTGTGCTACCTCTTCCTTTTGGCTGTGAAGAATATGTTGTTGCGGTTTCTCTGAATTAATAAAGCCCAACGAATCCGCATAAAAGTCTGCCATGCCGGGATTTATCACACAGCTATCTTGCTCATTTTGAACAAATATCAGTTTAAAGCCAAATGAATAGGGTATTTTCAAGATGCGGATGCGGCTTCTTTCGAATATACGGGTACATTCTTCAGATGCATAACGCAATAGGAGTTGTCTTTTCAATTCTCCTTCTTCAACGGTCCCCCAAAACGAATTATTCAATACAATGGATACTCCATGAGGATTATGTGTTTGCGGATTTGATAAAAGCAGAATTTTTAATTCTTTTACGTTTTTCATTTTTTCACGTAAAAGATAAAAGGCATAGATGCTAAATATTCCGGTACTGATAGACACTGAGGTTTTGTTGTCTATCCGTTTCGTTATTTCGTGTTCAATTGTTCGTCCCTGTTTATTGTCTAATATATCCATGTCTTCAGCAATTTGTGATCTTTCAGGCATCTTTAAATCGTATACATCGAATATTTGATGCTATTATCTGCAAATATAACATATATCTGTATAAAATGCATAATAAATAGTAAGAACAGTCTATGATAAATAATAGGTTTATGTGAGAATAATTTATTGATAGAAAATGCTTCTGTATAATGAAAAATATTTTCTAGCATTACTGTGGCTATTGTAGATGCCTGGGTAAAGCATTCTTTAATTTATTCGTCTTTTGCTTATTGTCTTTCATGATAGTACTGATGTCTTTACTTGTTTATGTCCTGTGTTTGTTGTATTTTTGCTATACTCTTTTGAATGGCTAACATTAGTGAATAA
>JADHED010003118.1_pt1 | contig 10380 bp, 9 predicted proteins | sample 8952041 | NCBI WGS metagenome assembly JADHED01 (sample SAMN16124423, study PRJNA663239) | bioreactor sludge metagenome | isolation source: sludge (control) | place: India:Bengaluru | collected 2018-09-08
CCGCTTCTCGCGCAGCAGCGTGCGCAGGTCTCCCACGTAGCGCTCGGCAGCCTTGTCGATGGCAGCCTTCATGTCCACCTCCAGCAGGAAGTGCACACCGCCACGCAGGTCCAGCCCCAGATACATCGGCTTGGCGCCCAGCGCAGAAAGCCATTCCGGGGAACGAGACTGCAGGTTCAGCGCCACCACGTAATCCTTGCCCAGGTTGCGCGACAGCACGTCCTTGGCACGAATCTGCGTGTCGGTATCCGCAAAACGCACCCGCACGCCGCCCACATCAAGGCGGGAAGTTTCGTAGGCGACCCCGCCGTCCTTCAGCGCGGTTTCCACCTGCGCCAGCAGCGCTGGCTCCACCTTGCCGCCGCTCTTGGCGGGCGACACCTGAACAGCAGGCGACTCACCGAAGAAGTTGGGGGTGGCATAGATCGCGCCGATCACCAGCGCAGAGAGAACAAGAAGGTATTTCCACAACGGGTAACGATTCATGATGAACGCCCAGCGAGGGTTGAATTAGAGAGACTTGAGGGTGCCCTTGGGCAGCAAGGTCTGCACGGTGTGCTTCTGCACCTGCACGACGGTGTCCGTCGCGATCTCGATGGCGACAAAACTTTCGCCCACCTTGGCCACCTTGCCCACGATACCCCCGGCGGTAATAACCTCGTCACCCTTCTGCAGGGCCTCGATCATCTTGCGTTGCTCCTTGGCCTGCTTCATTTGCGGACGAATCAGCATGAACCAGAACAGGACGAAGATGACGATCAGGGGCAGGAAGCTCATGAAATCCGGAGCGGGAGCGGCGGCTGCCGCGTAGGCGTTGCTGATGAACACGGGGGTTATTCCTTTAAGTTGGGTGATTACAAAATCCGCAGAATGTTATCACAAAGCGGTATCCAACAGCTTCGTGGGACCGGCTCGACACTACAGGGTTCCGCGGCGGCGCTTGAACGCTTCGACGAATTCCGCCAACTGCTGTCGCTCGATGGCGCTGCGCAGCCCCTGCATCGTTTCCTGATAGAAATGCAGGTTATGGATGGTGTTGAGGCGACTACCCAGAATTTCGCCCACCCGGTGCAGATGGTGCAGATAGGCACGGCTGAAATGGCGGCAGGCGTAGCAACTGCATTCCTCGTCCAGGGGGCGCGTGTCGGTGCGATATTGCGCATTCTTCAGCTTGATGTTGCCGTTGCGCGTAAACAGCCAGCCGTTGCGCGCATTGCGGGTCGGCATCACGCAGTCGAACATGTCTACGCCGCGCACCACCGCATCGACGATATCCTCCGGCGTGCCCACGCCCATCAGATAACGCGGCCGCTCCTGCGGCATTTGCGGGGTCAGGTGTTCCAGTACGCGCAGCATGTCTTCCTTGGGTTCGCCGACCGACAGGCCGCCGATGGCATACCCATCGAACCCGATATCCAGCAGCCCGGCCAGCGAGCGGCTGCGCAACTCCTCGTACATACCGCCCTGGATAATGCCGAACAGGGCATTCGGGTTGCCGGCATGGGCCGCCTTGCTGCGAGCCGCCCAGCGCAGGGACAATTCCATCGACAGGCGCGCCTGCTCAAAAGTGGCAGGGTATGGCGTGCACTCGTCAAAGATCATCACGATGTCGGAATTCAGCACCTTCTGAATCCGCATTGACTCTTCCGGCGTCAGAAAACAGGCATCGCCGTTGACCGGCGAACGAAACTTGACGCCTTCCTCGGTGATCTTGCGCAGGTCACCCAGACTCCACACCTGAAAACCACCGGAATCTGTCAGGATCGGGCCGTTCCAGCCCATGAAGCCATGCAGCCCGCCATGCGCCTCGATCACCTCCAGCCCCGGGCGCAGCCACAGGTGGAAGGTGTTGCCGAGCACGATGTGCGCACCAAGCGTCGTCACTTCGTCGGGACTGACGGTCTTTACCGCACCGTAAGTGCCGACCGGCATGAACGCCGGGGTCTGGACCTCGCCGTGTGCGAGCGTCAACGTGCCGCGCCTTGAAGCACCGTCGGTCTGGGAGATGGAAAACTGCATATTGTTCAATCAGCAAAGGATGCGCGATACTACACAGCAGAGCGTAGATGAACAAGCGGTTTCATCCTGAAAACGCCGATGATGACAACCCCCATCCCAGAGATAACACCTTGATTGCTCTCCGTCTTCCCAGCCTCTTCTCGATCGCCCTGATCGCCAGCCTTGTCTGCATGGCTCCGTCCACGGCACTCGCCGGCAAACGGGTCGACGCCAAGAAATCTGCCGCCAAATCCATCCCCTACCGGGACCGCAAGGACGCCATGGCATTTGCCGACACGCTGGCGGAGCAACAGGGGCTGGACCGGGAGTGGGTGCGTGAAGTGATCGGCGGAGCGCGCTTCATCCCCGCGATCCAGAAGCAGATGCAGCCGGCAGGACACGGCTTCGTGAAGAACTGGAACGCCTACCGCAGTCGCTTCATCGAGCCCCTGCGCTTATCGACGGGTGTCGCGTTCTGGCAGGAACATACCGAGGCGCTGGCACGTGCTGAAAAGGAATACGGCGTCCCTCCCGAGATCATCGTGGGAATCATCGGCGTCGAAACCATCTATGGCCGCCACATGGGCTCATACAGAGTGGTGGACGCGCTTTCGACCCTGGCCTTCGATTTCCCGAAATCCGCAGAACGCGATCGCAGCGAATACTTCCGGCAGGAACTCGCTCAATTGCTCCTGCTGCAAGGCAAGGCCGGCATCGACATCACCGACCTCAAGGGCAGCTACGCCGGCGCGATAGGTCTAGGGCAGTTCATGCCCAGCAGCTGGGTAAAATACGCCGTCGACTTCGATGGCAACGGCATCATCGACCTGCGCAACAGCCCGCAGGACGCCATCGGCTCCATCGCCAGCTTCCTCAAGTCTGCCCAGTGGAAACCCGGCATGCCGCCGGTCTATCCAGTCACTTTCGATACAGCCAAGCTGAACACCCTGACCTTGCTGGCACCCGATATCCGTCCGACCTTTACGGTGAGCGAATTCGCTGCCAACGGCGTCCTGTTGGACGAACAGGCCTCGCACCATGTCGGCCCGCTGGCCCTGGTGGAACTGCTCAACGGCGATCCGGAAGCCGACGGCAGCGAGCCCACCTATGTCGCCGGCACCGAGAACTTCTACGCCATCAGCCGCTATAACCGCAGCAGCTATTACACCCTGGCCGTCATCGAACTGGGCGCCGCCATCAAGGCACAACTCGCGCAGGCGCTGGCGGAAAAATGAGCGATTTCGTCGCGACCCGTTTGCTATACTAGGCGCAGACCAACCTGACGACCGAACAGAACAACAGACCCTTATGGCAGACCAGAAACGTCACCCGAAGCCGCTGCTCGACCCGACCCTGCGTGAGCGCAGCATCTACCTGCTGCCCAATCTCTTCACCACGGCCGCCCTGTTCGCTGGCTTCTACGCCATCGTGCAGGCCATGGGCGGCAATTACGAGCATGCCGCCGTTGCCATCTTCATTGCCATGGTCATGGATGGGCTGGATGGCCGCGTCGCCCGCCTGACCCACACCCAGAGCGCCTTCGGCGCCGAGTACGACTCGCTTTCCGACATGGTGTCGTTCGGCGTGGCCCCCGCCTTGGTACTTTACGTCTGGGCGTTGAAGCCCATGGGCAAGCTGGGCTGGATCGCCGCTTTCATCTACTGCGCCGGCGCCGCCTTGCGCCTCGCACGGTTCAACACCAAGCTGGACGAATCGGACAAGCGCTATTTCCAGGGCCTGCCCAGCCCCTCTGCTGCCGCTCTGCTGGCCGGCCTGGTCTGGATCGCGCACGACAACGGCGTAAGCGGTGCCGACGTGCTGTTCGGCTGGCTGCAAATGAAGTGGGTGGCATTCACCTTCACCGTGTTTGCCGGCCTGACCATGGTCAGCGACCTGCGCTATTTCAGCGGCAAGGATTTCAACCTGCGCCGTAGCGTGCCATTCGTCGTCATTTTGCTTATTCCCCTGATCTTCTCTTTGATTTCCTATAGTGCGGCCGAAGTGTTATTTGGTGCTTTTGTTCTGTACGGACTGTCCGGGTATGTAGGATGGCTGATGCGCAAGCTTGGCAAACCGCACGGCGGCTGACGGTTGCACCCGCCCAAAAATTCCTTTATATTTCGCGCACTATGTTTTTCAACCGCTACGTCACATTGTCCCTCCCGCACTACGGCCTCCTCCTGGCCGGCCTGCTGCTGCGCGTCGCGCGCTAAATATCCTACCCCCCAATTCAGGAATTACCGGTTTCGCGACACTGACATCAGTGCGCGAGTGAAGAGACATGAGGCATGCACCCAAGCCTCAAGCACAGGAGCAAGACCATGCAGGACAAGTTGATCATATTCGATACCACATTGCGTGACGGCGAGCAGAGCCCCGGCGCCGCCATGACCAAGGAAGAAAAGATCCGCATCGCGCGCCAGCTGGAAAAGCTCGGCGTCGACGTGATCGAAGCCGGCTTCGCCGCCGCCAGCCCGGGCGATTTCGAGGCCATCAAGGCGATCGCCGAAGTAATTAAGGATTCGACCGTGTGTTCGCTGGCCCGCGCCAGCGAGAACGACATTCGTCGCGCCGGCGAAGCCATCAAGCCTGCGAAGAAGGGCCGTATCCACACCTTCATCGCCACCAGCCCGATCCACATGGAGCACAAGTTGCGCATGACGCCAGACCAGGTCGTCGAACGCGCCGTGCAGGCCGTCAAATGGGCAAAGGAATATACCGATGATGTGGAATTCTCGGCCGAAGACGCCGTGCGCTCCGACATCGATTTCCTCGTGCGCATTTTCGATGCGGTGATTCAGGCCGGCGCCACCACCATCAACGTGCCGGACACCGTAGGCTATTCCGTCCCCGCCTTGCTGGGCGAGCGCTTCAAGGAACTGATCGCACGCGTGCCGAATGCCGACAAGGCGATCTGGAGCACGCACTGCCACAACGACCTCGGCATGGCCGTGGCCAACTCGCTGTCCGCCGTGATGAACGGCGCGCGCCAGGTAGAGTGCACCATCAACGGCCTCGGCGAACGTGCCGGTAACGCCGCGCTTGAAGAAATCGTGATGGCGGTCAAAACCCGACAGGACATCTTCAAGTGCGACACGCGCATCGACACCACCCAGATCGTGCCGGCCTCGAAACTCGTGTCCAGCATCACCGGCTACCCGGTGCAGCCGAACAAGGCCATCGTCGGCGCCAATGCCTTCGCCCATGAGTCCGGCATCCACCAGGATGGCGTGCTCAAACACCGCGAGACCTACGAAATCATGCGGGCCGAGAGCGTGGGCTGGAACGCCAACAAGCTCACCCTCGGCAAATTGTCCGGGCGCAATGCGTTCCGTACGCGCCTGACCGAGCTCGGCATCGAACTTGCCAGCGAAGATGCATTGAACGCCGCGTTTGCCCGTTTCAAGGATCTCGCCGACAAGAAATCCGAGATTTTCGACGAAGACTTGCAGGCCTTGGTCAGCGATGAAGTCGTCAACGAGGCGACCGAAAACTTCAAGCTGGTGTTTCTCAACGTCTGCTCACAGACCGGCGAAACCCCGCACGCCAAGGTCACCGTGCTGGACAACGGCACGGAACGCAGCGCGGAAGCTGACGGCGGCGGCCCGGTAGATGCCGCGTTCAAGGCGATCGAGTCCATGGTGCAGAGCGGTTCCGAACTGTTGCTTTACTCCGTGAACAACATTACCAGCGGCACCGATGCGCAGGGCGAGGTCACGGTACGTCTGTCCAAGGGCGGCCGCATCGTCAACGGTCAGGGCGCCGACACCGACATCGTCATCGCGTCCGCCAAGGCCTACCTGAACGGCTTGAACAAGCTGCATTCCAAGCTGGAACGCGCCCACCCACAGGTTTAACGCGGCAAACCGTGAAGCATCCCAGGGCCGCTCAACGCGGCCCTTTTTATTTGGATAAGTTGAACCCGTAATTATGATGGAATCAAGAAAACTACTGGTGCCACTGGCGCTGCTCTCCCTTTACCTGATCTGGGGCGCGACCTTTCTCGGCATGAAATTCGCCATCGAGAGCTTTCCGCCCCTGATGATGGCGGCGCTCCGTTTCGTGCTGGCCGGAGGTCTGCTGTATCTCGGTCTACGCTGGCATGGCGTCCCCAACCCCACCTGGCGCCAATGGGGAGGCGCGACGATCGTCGGCACCCTGCTGCTGGGGGTGGGAAACGGTGGTGTCGCGGTGGCACAGCAGTGGATCGCTTCAGGCATTGCTGCCATGGTGATCGGGACCGTGCCGTTATGGGCAGTCGTGTTCTCCGCCTTGTGGGGACAACCGCCTCGCAAACGGGAACTCGTCGGCATCGCACTGGGGACACTGGGCGTCATCCTGCTCAACCTGCACGGCGGACTGGAAGCCAGTCCTGCCGGCGCGGCATTGCTGATCGCAGGAGCCATCGCCTGGGCCTTCGGCTCCATATGGGGCAAGCATCTTCCCATGCCACAAGGGGCCATGGCAGGGGCTGCGCAGATGCTGACGGCGGGAGGCATGTTGTGGCTCGCCAGTTGGGGAATGGGTGAGCGAATGGCTGCACCACCCACGCCCAAGGCGTTGTGGTCACTGGCGTATCTCGTGCTGCTGGGCTCGCTATTCGCGTTCAGTGCCTATATCTACCTGCTGCGCACCGTACGCCCGGCACTGGCGACCAGCTATGCGTTCGTCAACCCGGTTGTCGCGGTCATGCTAGGCGCCTGGCTGGCGGACGAGCATCTGACTGCACAGGACCTGCTGGCATTGGGCGTTATCCTTGCAAGTGTGCTGCTGGTGCTGCCGTTCAGCCGCCGCGATCAGGCTTCGTCTTGAGATAGCGCGCATCGCTGAAGGTCGCGAGCCAGGCGGGCCGGAAGGCCGTCATCAGGGTGACGGCCATGCCGGTCAGCAGCGCCTCGGACCAGGCCATGAGGATGAAATACGGCAGGTAGTTGCGGACGAGATAATCGCCTGGATAAGCTTCGACCCCATGCAACAGTGCGACGGACGCGCCACCGGTCAGGAAAACGACCAACCCGGCGCCGAGGAAGGCATTCAGAAAAATATAAACGAACAGATGGTTGGGCAACTTGCGGTCGACCACCAGATACATCAGGTAACTCAAGCTCACCGGCAACACGGCCATCAGCATCCAGTTGATGCCCAGCGCCCCCCATCCGGCGCCCCCTGCCACGGTCACGCCCAACAGCACCACTGCCAGTCCCAGCAAGGCCAGGCGCGCGCCGAACATCAGCGTCATCACCGTCGCACCCAGCAAATGGAAATTCAGGCCGGGCCTGATGCCAGTCTTGATACTCCACAACAGCATCAGCCCCACGCACATGCCGAACCAGACGTTGAGCACGTTGTCGCGCGTCAGCCTTTTCCATGGTGCACTCCATGCTGCAACCACCAGCAGGAGCAAGGCCAGCAGATCGCTCGCCCACAGCAGCGACTCGGGTAAAAGATGGTCTGGGTAATTCATGGCACACTGATCCTGTTGGGTTTTCGGTTAAAATCCACCACTTTTCAAGCCGCTGGAGACCACCTTGCAACTTGCCCTTTTCGACCTGGACAACACCCTGCTGGCAGGCGACAGCGACTTCGAATGGGGGCGCTTTCTGATTACCGTCGGCGCCATTGACGAAGAACTCCACCTGGCCAAAAACGCCCAGTTCTACGAGGACTACAAGCAAGGCACGCTGGATATCCATGCCTTTCTCGAGTTCCAGCTCAAGCCGTTGTCGGCGCATCCGCGCAAACAGCTCGATGCATGGCACGCTCGTTACATGGAACAGGTCATCCGTCCCATCATCACCCCACAAGCGCGCGCCTTGGTGGAGAAACACCGCGCCAATGGCGATCTGCTCTGCATCATCACAGCGACCAATGGATTTGTGACCGGCCCCATCGCCAAAGAGTTCGGCATCGAGCACCTCATCGCCACCACGCCGGAAGAAATCGACGGCGAATATACCGGCCGCGTCGCGGGCGTGCCCAGCTTCAAGGAAGGCAAGATCACCCGTCTGCTGCAGTGGCTGGAATCACGCGGTGAATCGCTGGAAAGCTTCGAGACCAGCTGGTTCTACAGCGACTCGCACAACGACCTGCCGCTGATGAAGCTGGTCGACCACCCGGTGGCCGTCACGCCGGACCCGACGCTGAAGGCCTACGCCGAGGAGCAGGGCTGGCCCATCATCAGTCTGCGCTAGCGGCCCAAGACCACTTCCAGCACGAACTTGCTGCCCACATAGGCCAGCAGCAGCACCGCAAAGCCGGCCAGGGTCCAGCGCACGGCAATCCGCCCGCGCCAGCCCTGCACCCGGCGCCCCAGCAACAGGGCGCCGAAAATCACCCAGGCCAGGATGGAAAACACGGTCTTGTGGTTGAACTGGAGCGCCTGATGGAACAGTTGCTCGGTAAAGAAGATACCGCTCAGCACGGTCAAGGTCAGTAACACGAAGCCGATGGTGATGATCTGAAACAACAGGCGTTCCATCGGCATGATGGGCGGAAAATCCGGCAGGCGCACCAGCGTCTTCTTGTGATGCAGACTACGCTCGGCCAAGGCCATGAGGCCGGCATGCAATGCAGCGAAGGTAAACAGGCTGTAGGCAAGCAAGGCAATCACCAGATGCGCCCCGAACAGGGCGTCGCCGGTATAGGGCAGCACGTGTCCACTGGGCAGCAGCTTCTGCATCAGCACCGCCATTGCAGCAGGCGGCAGCACGAATGCCTGCAAGGCATGGAGATCGTGGCGCAGACTGGCGACCCAGTAGATCAGCACGGTCAGCCACAGAATCACCGACACGGCATTGCTCAAACCAAAGCTCACGCCCCCGGCCGCCATCAGATCGGTCAACAGCAGCCAACCGTGAAACACCAGACCAGCCGCCAATGCCACCCGTTCCGTGAGCAGGAAGCGCTCTTCGCGATTCTGGCGCCACTGATTGAAAGCGACCCCAGCGTAAAGCAAGGCAGTGATGAGATAGAGCAGAAAGTCGGCCATGGTTCCGGTAAAATCAACGTTTCGCCAAATATAGCATAGCCCATGTTCGACAATCTAACCGGACGCCTTGCCGGCGTCATCAAGACCCTGCGGGGCCAGGCCCGCCTGACCGAGGAAAACATCCAGGACGCCATGCGTGAAGTGCGCATGGCTCTGCTGGAGGCCGACGTCGCCCTGCCCGTGGTCAAGGACTTCATCGCCCACGTCAAGGAACGCGCACAGGGTCGCGAAGTGCTGCAGAGCCTGACCCCGGGCCAGGCCGTGATCCAGGTCGTCCACGAGGAACTGACCAGACTCATGGGCGGTGGCGCCACGCCGCTCAACCTCGCTGCCGTGCCGCCCGCCATCATCCTGATGTCCGGCCTGCAGGGTTCCGGTAAAACCACCACCTCGGCCAAGCTGGCACGACTGCTCAAGGAACAGAAGAAGAAAGTGCTTCTGGTCAGCGCGGACGTCTACCGTCCTGCCGCGATCGAGCAACTCAAGACGCTGGCCACGCAACTGGAAATCGACTGCTTCGATTCTCACGCAGGCCAAAAGCCGGAAGACATCGCACGGGCCGCGCTGGACTTCGCACAGCGCCACTTCCACGATGTGATGATCTTCGACACGGCCGGCCGCCTCGCGATCGACGAAGCCATGATGGCCGAGATCAAGGCCCTGCACGCCCAGCTAAAGCCCATCGAAACCCTGTTCGTGGTCGATGCCATGCAAGGTCAGGACGCCGTCAATACGGCGCGCGCCTTCAACGAGACCCTGCCACTCACCGGCGTGGTACTGACCAAACTGGACGGTGACGCCCGTGGCGGTGCGGCGCTTTCCGTGCGCCAGGTCACTGGCTGCCCGATCAAGTACGTCGGCGTCAGCGAAAAGGTCGACGGCCTGGAACCCTTCCACCCCGAGCGCATGGCTTCGCGCATTCTGGGAATGGGCGACGTCCTGTCGCTGATCGAGCAGGCACAGAAGAACGTCGATCTGGAAGAAGCCCAAAAACTCGCCGACAAGGTCAAATCCGGCAAGAGCTTCGATCTGGAAGACTTCAAGGCGCAGATGCAGCAAATGCGCAAAATGGGCGGCGTCGGCGCACTCATGGACAAGATGCCAGCGCAGGTCGCGCAAATGGCAGGCGGCATCAGCAATGAGGCCGGCGACAAGGCACTGGCGCGCGTCGAAGGCATCATCAATTCCATGACCCCACAGGAACGCCGCAAGCCGGAACTCCTCAAGGCATCACGCAAGCGCCGCATTGCGGCCGGTGCCGGCGTTCAGGTGCAGGACGTCAACCGCCTGCTCAACCAGTTCGAGGAAATGCAGAAAATGATGAAGATGTTCTCCAAGGGCGGCATGCAAAAAATGATGCGCGCCATGGCAGGACGCTTCCCCGGCATGCGCTA
>JADHED010003119.1_pt1 | contig 10379 bp, 19 predicted proteins | sample 8952041 | NCBI WGS metagenome assembly JADHED01 (sample SAMN16124423, study PRJNA663239) | bioreactor sludge metagenome | isolation source: sludge (control) | place: India:Bengaluru | collected 2018-09-08
CCCCCTCAGTTTTTCCCAATCACCCCTGGGGGCACGCTAGGAAACCTAGAAAACCACCTCGCCGGGCGGATCGCTGGCCTGGTGTTGCTGGCGCCCGGCCCGGTGCAGACACGGTGCCTGTACCATGCGCGCAAATGCTTGACGTTTTCATTTACCTGCTGGTCGGCGGCTTCATGGCCGGGCTGGCGCTGTGGGTTGCCATCCTGATCGGCTGTCTCGCCATCCATTTCATGCTGGCCATCAAGGGCCTGTAGGCGGGCTGGCTGCGGGCGCAAAAAAGGCCGGGGGGTGCCCGGCCTGGTTTGGTGTGGTGGTGCCCGCGTTGCGGCGGGCGGCGGATCAGGTCAATTCGATGTTCTCGACAAGGCAGGCCTTGCCCAGGTCTTCAATCATGAAGGCGTCGTTGGAGTTTTCGTAGGTTTCCACGCGGTCTTGCCTGGGGTTGTCTTGCACGTTGCGGCGGCGTGCGCCGGCCTGGTAGTAGATCGACAGGTTGGAACAGCTGGTGATCAGCACGCTGTGATCCGGCATGTAGGGCACGGCAACCGCAGGAATCCCGCCAAGCTTGGACTGACTGCGCACGATGTCTGCGGCCAGCATTTCGGTCGGGGCGGTTTGCTCCAACAACGGGAATAGCTTGCTGTGCAGCAGTCCACGCCCAACGATGGCCACCAGGTCGGCGGCGCCAGCATGCCAGGGGTCAAGCAGCGTCTTCGTCGCGTCGTACACCAGGCCGTCAAGCGTGTTGTAGTCGCCTACCGCGCCCACGGTGACTTTGCCGGCTGCTGCGCCCTGCGTCATGACACGCGCGGCGGCGTTTTCGCGCAGGTACTGCAACCATCCCTTGTTCACGTCTTGCAGCTGGGGCGCGGCAGTGCGGTTGGTGGTGGCTGCGGCGCTGGTGCCGTTGAACCCGATCATCAGGCGGTCAAGGGCGCAGCGCTGCTGAATGGCGCGCGCCAGGCGCAATTGGAAGTCGGGGAACTTCGCCCACATATCCAGCGTTTCATAGCAGATATGGGTGTCGTAGTTGGTCTGCATGCACTCGTAGCCGTGCCCCTCCATGGCTACCGCGTCGCGGGTTGCGCGGTCTGCCGTGTTGGTGTCGGTACGGCTGGCGATCGGGCCGGTAGTGCCCAAAACCAGGCGCGCGCCCTGCGCTTCGTCAACGGGGACGATGTTCACCAGTTTCAGGAAGGCGCTGGTTTCTTGTATGCGGCTTTCCAGTTTCTGCTGAATGCGCGGGGCGACGGTGAATTTCTGCACCACGCTGGCCACGCCGTTGAGCGTGGCCTGATCGCGCGTGTACTGGTCGAACAGGTAGCGGGTTGCGGTCTTCATGGTGGTATAGGGCCGGTCAGTGGTTGGTGTGGGTCAGTTCGTTGCGCTTCTTGTGAATTTGCGAAGGGCTCAAAAAGTCGCCTAACTTCACCTCAATATCTCCTATGGTGGGCGGCGGCGCTGTGTCATGCACGCCATCAAGCGCCATGGCGCCAAGCGCGCTCAGTACGCCATCCCAGCGCGATGCCATCAGCTCCAGGCGCTGCGCCTCGCTTGCGGGCGGGCGCCCGTTGTAGTCCTCATGGATGCTGTCTTGGCGGGGGACTTCAGCCAGCAGGCACATAGCGCGCGCGATGGCCGGGCCGTGCTCGGCAAGCGCGGCGGCTGCCTCGGCATTGGCCCATGCGGCGCGCGCTGCTCTGTGCGTCATGACATAGGCGCGTCCGGCCTCGCTGGCAGCGGCGGCCAGCTCAAAGAAGCCATCTTCGTTCTTGCGCAGGGCGATGGCCAGCGCATCGCGGACGGCCATCGCGTCGTTCTTGCGGCGCAGGGCGGCGCGCGTGGCGTCGTTCTGCACAAAACCGGCGGCTTCAAAGGCGGCTTCAAACTCGGCTTGCGCGCTGTCCTGCTCGCTGTTGGCGGCGGCAATCTTGGCGGTCAAGTCGGCACGCGTGGCGATGGACTTTGCGTAGTCCGCGCCGTGTTCGTCCTGGTAGCGGCTGCGCGCGCTGGCCAGTGCTGCAACGGCCTGTTGCTGTAGTGCGCGGGCCTCGCTGATCGTCGTTTCTGCGTGATCTTGGGTGCTGTTCATGGTGTGCCTTTCTGGTTCAGCAATCGGCGGTGATGTGGTCGCTTGCGCTGCCCGTGGCCTGGTTGAATTTGAGGGCGGTTGTTGCGTCAACCGAGTGCACGGCGCCGGTGATGCGGTGCAGGGCTTCGAGCGCCTGCTTGTATTCCTTCATGGCGGCCTCGATCTTCACTTGCGCGCTGTGCATGGCGCTGCGGGCTTGGGTTTCTGTCATGGTGCTTCCTTGGTGGTTGGTTGATGGGGGGGGGTTAAAAACTGAAAAACGATGCGGGCGTGACTGCCTGGCGCGGGGGTGCCTGCGGCGCCTGTTCCGGCGGCAGGGCATCCAGCACGCCAGCGGCTTTCAGGTGCGCCGTGGCAGCGGTGCGCGCGGATGGCGTGAGGGCGCGCAGCATGCCGGCGACGGCATGGCGCAGGGCCTGGGTGCCCAGGTCTGTAACCTCCAGGGCCTTGATGCGTTCGTGGGCCTGCTGGCGCTCGCGCTCGGCTTTCGCCAGCTGGGCGCGCAGGCTTTGCAGCTGGTACAGCAGCTCGGTTTCGTTGTGCTGCGGGGGCACGATGGCGCGCAGCTCTTGCAGCTCGCGTTTGAGTTTTTCGCGGTGCTTTCGCTGGCGCTGCGCGCCGGTCATTGCGGGGCGGCGGCGCGGTGTTGCGGTGCTGTCTGGCATGTCCCTATGGTGCGTTGTGGACAGCACAAACGCCAGCGGCTGGCGTTGTGTGGGCGTTAGTCACAGCACGGGGTTTTGTGGACGCTGGCCTTGCACCAGCGCCGGGGCATCACGGGCTGAAAGTTGCGCCCACGATGTTCTGTGCGCCCTATCCCCTGGCGCCCTTCCTGGGGCGCAGCGGCGGCGGCAAGTCGCGGCCATACTCTGCCCACAGCGCCGCGCCAGCACCACAGCGCAGGCCGTAGCCCAGGCCGGCGGCGCGGCAGGTGGGGCAGCTTGCATGGTGGCTGTAGTAGGCGTCGCGCATGGCGCGCCAGGCGGTGCCGGGATCAGGCGCAGCCGCTGGCGCCACTTGCCCAGGCGAGTCGTTCGACTGCTGCGCCAAAAGGGCAACGAGCTGGGGTTTGTGGGTGCGGATGGATGCGCGCTGTACGTCAGAAAGGCATCCCGCTGGAACCTCTATGCCAGCGCCGTCAGGCGTCAGAACGGGATTGATTCCGCACGCCAGCAGCTCGGACAAGATGGCGGCGGCGGTCATAGAACCTCCCTTGCCGAAGATTCCAAGACTCCCGAAGATTCCGAAGATTCCCCGTTTCCAAAATAGGAATCTTCGGAATCTTCGGCGGAATCTTCGGGGTTTTGGGTGGCGCGGGAATCTTCGGTGGATGCCGGCAAGCGCCACAGCCAACCGCCCTTCATGCCATCTTTCTTGCGCATGACATCAACCTTTTTGGATGCCTGCCAGATTTGCTTTTTCGAGAACCCAGCGGCCTTGAGTGGCTTCGATGCGTCCTCGCTATTTGTCCACAGCACGCTATCCAGCTCGGCGCGCAGCATCTCGGCGGCGTCACTGGTGTCCTCCTGCGGCTGATCGTCAGGGTCGGTCAGCAGCTCGCGGGCTGTGCCTTTGACAGCCTTGCCCCAGGCGATGCGTGATGCCTGAATTTCGGGCAGCACTTCGACTTGCTCAAGGTGGTACTCAAACCCGCCATCGTCCGGGCCGATGTTGGATTTACTGCGCGCCAGAATGCGGGCGTCCTGGCCTTCCTCGCCCTTCACCTTCGCGGCCACCATCACGATTCGCGCCACTGCCGTAAAGGCCACGCTTCCAACCACGCGCTGAGCCGGGTCGGTACCTTGACCGCCCTTGGCAAAGTGGGTGATACCCAGCACTGCGCAGTTGCAAGCGCCTGCCAGGTCAACCAGCGGTTGTAGAGCACGGCGTACCTCGGTGTTTTTGTGGCTGTCGCCAGTGACGGCACTCACCACGGGGTCAACCACAAGTAGCCGAATACCGCCGATCTCTGCAATGACCTTGCGCAGGCCTGGCAGATCGCGGGCCGGGTTGAATGGTTGGATGCTTCCGTCCTTATCCCTGGTGCCTTGGATGAAGTGGCAGCGGGCACTGTCGGCACCAGCGGCCAGCAGGCGGGGTAGTAGGGTGTCAGCAGGGTCGTCCTCGCCGCTCCAGATCAAGACGTTCCCCTTGTCGCTGCGTCCGCCGTCAGGCCAACGTCCGCCGATGGTCACGGTTGCGGCCATCGCAAGCGCTATGGTTGTCTTGCCCTGTCCCGGTGCGCCAGCCAGGATATGCAGCTTGCCCAAAGCCAGCCAGTCACCCCACAGCCATCGTATCGGTTCGGGCGTTAGGTCGGTGCCGCGCACCAGAACCACGCGGCCAGCGTCAGGAACTGCTGCCACGGGTTCATCCGCCACTGGATCATCAATCGGCGGAAATACGCGCTCGCGCGGCCTGTAGGACAGGGCATCTATGACGTTGCTTCCCATAGCCGAATCCACTGCCGCGCGGGCCTGTTGAATGTGTCGGTCGCGGTTCATGCCGTCACCTCCGCAATGCGCAGGATGCGGGCGGTGGCCTGTAGCAGGCGGGCGCGGTCGGTGTCGCTCAGGGCTACGCCGTTTGCGGCGTTTGATACGGCCACGGCCACCAGCAGCGCTTCATCTGCCAGCACTTGCAGCGCCTGGCGCGCGGTGAATGGCGCGGGTGGCCTGGCGCGCGGTGGTGCGGCCCCGCCATCGATCCATGCCCCAAGCGCGCGCGCTGCGGTGATGAAGTCGCTACCTGTTCTGGCCATCTCATACGCCAGCACGTCGCCACCACGGGCGCCGCAACCCGCCATGCACACAAAGGCTCCGTTGTGCATGTTGATGCGCATGCTGTCTTTGCCTCCGTGGAATTCGCAGCGCGTGGTACGCCAGGCGCCTCGGCGCTCGCGGAACACCAAGCCCAGCAATTCATAGTAGCTGCAAGGGTCTGGCAGGCGCTCGCGGTCAAAGCCGGTGCCGTCGCCCCCCCCAAGGTTGTTGACGTTGATCACCCTGTTTATCGCGGCGCCGGGGCTTGCTGCGCGTGCCTGTTGCGGTTGCATGGTGGGTTTCCTTGTGCTTGTGGTTTTAAGCGTTGGTGGTGCGTGGCATGGCCCGGCCCGTGCTGGCGCAGGTCATGAGGGAGAAAACATTCAGGCCGCAGGCCTTGGCCTTGCGCGCCAGCTCTGCGGCGGGGCCCTGCTGCGCCGGGGTGTCGGCATCGGCAAAGACATACAGGCTGGCCACGTTGCGCGGCCAGTGAACATGTGCCAGGGCGGCGGCATTGGGCACAGCCCAAACGGGGATGCGGCAGGCACGCCCCAGGCGCATGGCGTTGACCACGCCCACGGCAACGCCAAGCGTTGCGGCGGGGCCGGCAACGGGCGCCAGGCGCGCGGCGGCGCGGCGGCCAGGGCCAGCGCTGCCTGTCATCTTGATGGGGGCGCGCACGGGCGCCAGCGTGCCGCCGGGCCCCAGGTAGATGCGTTGCAGGGCTACGGCGTGTGTTTCGGGCGGACAGCCGCGCCCTGGTGCTGGCGCGTCGATCACCAGTGCGGCCAGCAGGGCCGGGAACTGCCCCACGAATTCAGCGGTACCGCCCTGCGGCTGGTGCCAGTAGTCGATGGCAGGGTGAAAGCGCAACGGCTCGGGCCATGCGATGCGCGGCCCGGCTGCTGGCAGGGCGCCGCATTGCCGTAGGTATTGGTCTGCGGGGTCGCCCGGAACGATGGGCCGGGCCTCGTTCCACAGCTCGGCAATGCGCGCGCGGTTGGATTCGTAGGCGTGGCGCGGGCTGGTGCTGGTGCTGGTGCTGGTGGTGGTGGTCATTGCTGATTCTCCTCGCATTGCCAAGGCGCCCTTCGCTGGCCTGCGCAGGGTGCGCCTGGGTGGTGGTCACAGGGGGTGTGGTCTTCCGCTGGGCTCACGCCGTCAGCCCGCCCACGAAAAACCCGGTAGTCGTGCAACGCGCCAAGGGCAGCGGCAGCCCGGTTGAAGCGGTGGGACTGGCGCATGGATCCGGCGCCGTAGGAGGCGGCGGCGGCCTCCAGCGCTGCGGCCTGCTCTTGAAACAACCAGTCAGCAAAGGCTTCCAGCTCGGCATGGGTGTAGAAGGCCATGGTCAATCCTCCTTCACCTGGTCATCAAGGTGCGCGGCGCTGGCCAGCATTTCGGCGGCAATGGCGCGCGCCTGGTCGGCGGTGAACTTCAGATTCAGCAGGGATTCGGGCGCAGTGATATTGATTTCCACGCGGGCGGATTGCGCGCATGCCGATACCGTCACGAGCTGCCCCGTTGTCAGCAGCGCATCTGCGGTGCGCGTGTACCCCAGCGCTGCAATGGGTTCGCGCTTGGTGAACTTGGTCATTGCAAGCCCCCTGCGGCGCTGCGCCTGCGCGGGCGCTGCTCCCACTCTATGACCTCGGACAGCAGCCACTTGCCGTAGCGGTCGGGGCGCGGAAACAGCACGTCATGTTTCATCCAGTTCGGGATGGTGTTGTAGTGCACGCATAGGCGCTCGGCCAGCTGCTCGCGCGTCAGGCGCGTGCCCGTCAAGCTGATCAGCGCCTGGTGAAAGCTTTGCACCGTGGCGCGCAGCTGCGCCACCTCATGAGCCAGGGATAGATCATTCATGGTTGTTCCTGTAGCGGTGCGCGCTTGGGGCGCCCCGTAGGCGTGGCGCGGGTGGTTCATGCGGCACCTCCGGTTGGTTCGTTGCTTGCGTCGCCCGGCAGCGCGGCGGACAGGGCGCCCAGGGTCGTTTCCAGGCTGGCCAGGTGCTGTTGCGCGGCGCTGGTCATGACGTGGATGGCGTCGCCCAGTTCCTCGCCCAGGGCGTCCTTGGTGTAGGCGGCCATGTTGGCAAACACGCGAAGGGCGCCCTTGCAGCGGCTCAGGTGATACAGGTTTTCGTGTGCCTCGGACATCCATTGCCGGGCAGGCGTTGCGGGGGGGCACGGGCGCTGCGCGGCGCTTATGGCCGTCAGCACCTTGTCCAGTGCGTCCACCTGGGCTTCTACGGCGTCGCTGTGCATGGCCCCCAGGGCGGCAAAGTCCCGCATGCTGAACGTGTGGCTCGCGTCGCACAAAGAAACCAGCTCGGCTATTGACTCGCCAGCGCATAGCGTTTCGCTCAGGCGGTCGGCGATGTCCTGGGCTTCCCGCACCAGGCGTAGGTCGTCACGTTCTTGATGGCAAGGCTGCGCCATCGCTGCCCCATGGGCAGCGTTTTGGGTGGTCGTTTGCATGGGTTACTCCGCTTGTTGCGCCGGTTGCTGGCGCTCTATGGCTCGCTCGCCGGCCTCGATCAGCAGCAAGATTTGCTTGTTGAGGGTGCGCTTTTCGAGTGCGGCTTGGGCCTTCAGGCGGGCGCGGTGGCCCGGCTTCTCAAACCGCAATATGTACTTGTCTGCCTTCTCTTGCCCGGCTTGTTCCGGGGCTTCGGGTGCGATGGTGGTCATAAACGTCCTTTGTGGCGACTTGCCATGTTATGCATTATGGCGACTTGCCATGATCTTTGCCGGTAGATGATGGCGACTTGCCATTGATTATTTCTATGGCTAGTTGCCATTAAAATAGGCCATGACTAAAGATCGCACCGCCTACCCGTCCGAGACGGCTGATAAGTACGTGGTTCGCTTCCCGGATGGGATGCGGGACATGATTGCGGCTGCTGCAAAGCGAAACCAGCGGACGATGAACGCTGAGATCGTGTCCAGGCTTGCGGCCTCGTTCGCCAGCGGTGCCCCAGAGCAGCCGGGGCAGGACACCACGGGCGGGCTTTATGCGCGGGTGCTGGCGCTTGAAAAGCTGGCGCCCCTGCTGGAAAAGATGGCCCCTACGCTGGCAGCTCTTGAAAGAATGAAGCCCGCTCTTGAGGCGGCAGAACGGTTCAAGCTGCCTCCCGATCTGGATCAAAAGCTCCAAGCCATGCAAGCGTTCAACGCCAAGCTGAAGAGGTGAACCAAGGCCAGGCGCGGCACCCCTGCGGCAAGGCTGCGCCAGCACTGCCCCTGCGGCAGCGTGGTGGGTGGTGGTGTTCATGGCTTACCCCTCCTGGCTCAGGGCTACGTCCAGGCCGCGCAGGGCGGCCAGGGCTTGTGCGGCCTTGCGGCGCGCGCCTAGCACGTTGGCCGTGGGCTGGCGCAGGTAGTGCAGCGCCATGGACAGCGCGTTATGCGCGGCGGCGTGCAATTGCAGGGGGGTGGATGCGGGCGCAGCGCTGCGGCTGGCTTGGGGGATTGCGGGCATGGAATCAGCTCCTTGTCGAGACTTGAAATCCACCATATGCGCTACGACACGCAATAGGCGGGCTGGATGTTCGTAACACGGGACAAGCCGTGCGGGCGGTGTTACCACTCGCCCCATCCAACCCATAACCTGCTGGGGCCGGCGCCTTCGCACCAGCGCCCACAAATTCGGGCGTGACAAAACCCCGCTTGTCGGTGGGGGTTGCAACCGCTTGTCCAAAGGTGTTACGAGCACCGGGCCGTTAGGCTTGTGCGCAGTGTACAGCATTTCGAGCGGCTCCATAGCGGCTATTGCGCGGCGGTCGCTGCGGGCAGGGCCTGGCGTTCGTGCGGCGCCAGGGCGCGCGCCAGGGCAGCCCAGTCGAACACCGGCGGTTGCCCGTGCTGCTGCGGCTTGGGCGTGCTGGCCAGGGCGCGGGCGGGGCTTTTCTTGGGCGGCGCAGGCGGCTTGGGCGGCTTGGGCGGGCGTGGCGCCACGGCCACCGACGCGGCGCGGTCGCTGGGCTGTTTCAGCAGCGTTGCCATGCTGTCCCTCGATGCCGGGGCAAGGGGGATGAACACGTCGCCATCGGGCGCCATGGATGGCACCAGGGTTTGCTCGGCGCTGGCGTGCACGATGAATACATGCCCGCAGGTGGCGTCGTTGCATGCGGCGGTCACTTCGCGCAGCAGGCGCGTAATGGTTTTGCTGGTGCGGGTGTGGGTTGCTGCGCCGCAGTGCGGGCAACCAAAGGCCATGGGCGGATGCTTGCTCATTCAGGCCCCTTCTTGCGCTGGGGCGCTGTAGCGGTCGTTTGCGGCCTTGCTCAGGGGCAATACGACAGCGGGATTTGGGCGCGCTGAGGGCCGCACGGTGCGCACTGCCTCTGCCCGCACGTGGAATACATGCCCGCAGGCAATGTTCTCGCATTGGTAGGTGAAGGAATGCAGCGTGGCGCCCTCGTAGGTGCGCAGGCGGGGCCGGGCCTTGGTTTGGCAGTGGGGGCACCGGAACAGCATGGCGGGGCCGCTCATGGTCAGGCCTCCATCCCAGCGGCAGCGCGGCGGCGGCGCGGGGCGGCGCCCGCCAGCACGCGGGGCCGGGCCGCTATCCAGGCTTGCACCTCGGTTTGCAGCCAGGCCACAGTGGCGCCATGCAGCCGCACCGGGGCAGGAAACGCGCCGGTTTTGACCATGGAATAAATGGTGCTGCGGCACAGTCCGGCCTGGCTGCATACATCGTCAATGCGCAGCATGCGTTCTATGGGCGCGGCACTTTCGGGCGCGGCGGTTTCTGGCAGGTGTTGCGGGTGGTTCACGGCTTGAAAGCGGCTTTGTGTTGGCATGTCTGTATGGTCTTGTTTGGACTGCCGAAAGTCACGAAACCCGTGCTGTGGGAACGCTCGCCACAGCACGCGCGCAGAAACAGCAACGCCCGCAAGGCGTGGGCCGGGCGGGCGTGGGGTTCTACGGGCTCGGTTTTGAGCCGGTTGCTTGGTGGGGGGATGTTCAACCGGCTGCGTTTTCAGCCGATCGCCCTGGGGCGATCAGGCGGGCTATGCGTCGCAGTCGCCGGGGAGCTGGCCAGCTTCTGCCAACAGGGCGGCTTCCTGCGCCCGGTCAGCCCTGCGCCGGGCGGCGCGCATGTGCCTTGCGCTGTACTTGCCGGGGTCGGTGATCAGGTCTAGTTCCATGTCGTGCAACGCGTCTTGCAAGTCCTGCGCCCGCTGGCGCAGCGCTTCAATTGCCTGTTCTGCCTGCAACCGCCGGCGGTCGCGCTCAACCTCGGCTTCAAGGCACTTCCCGTAGGCGTAGAGCCCGACAGCGACAAGGAGCATGGAATCCATGGGCGCCATGGTAGCGCGGTGCGGCCTGGGCAGCGTGCCAGGGGCGCCCGGTCAGGCGGGCCGTACAGTTATTGAAACAAGTCCAAGGGGTGATTGGGAAAAACTGAGGGGGTTTTCTAGGTTTCCTAGTGTAGTGTTCGATTCTTGATTGAACTTAAATGACTTGCTGGTATCCCATGCTCAACTGGAGCTTGAAAGGGAGCCAATCCATGCGAGTTGC
>JADHED010003088.1_pt1 | contig 10377 bp, 4 predicted proteins | sample 8952041 | NCBI WGS metagenome assembly JADHED01 (sample SAMN16124423, study PRJNA663239) | bioreactor sludge metagenome | isolation source: sludge (control) | place: India:Bengaluru | collected 2018-09-08
TGTTATTTATCACCGTGATTTGGCTGAGTGCCGGAAAATGAGCGTTGGTACCTTTAATTCTGATCCCCATTGTGATGTTGGTGGGTTTTTTGGCACAAGGTCCTCTTGCACGTTATATCAATGAGTCCATGCGTGAAGGCTCGCAACGACAAGGCTTGGCGGTTGAGGCCATTGAAGGGATTGAAACCTTAAAAACCAACAATGCTGCCAGCTGGGCGCAAGAAAAGTGGGATTTTTATACAGCCCGCAGTGCAGCTTCAAGTACTAAAACCCGTGATTTAAGCAATTTTGTGGTGAATTTTTCGGTTGGTATTCAGCAACTCAATACGGTGATTTTGGTGATTGTGGGGACTTATCTGATTCATAGTCCGGATGCCAATTCTAAAATTACCATGGGTGCGTTGATTGCAGCCGTGATTTTATCGGGTCGTGCACTGGCTCCTTTGGCGCAAATTGCGAACCTGGCGATTCGTTTCCAGCAAGCTAAAGTAGGGATGCAAGGTTTACAAAGCATTATTGACCGAAAAATTGAGCGTGATCCAGAGCGTGAATATATCAGTCTGGATCAGGTTGAAGGTGAGCTGAATGTGCAGCAGGTCAGTTTCAAATACCAAGCGGATACGCCAGAGGTATTGAAAAATGTCAGTTTGCAGCTGAAGCCGGGCGAGAAAGTCGGGATTTTGGGTAAAATTGGCAGTGGTAAAACCACCATGCTGAAACTGGCCAGTGGCTTATTTACTCCGAGTCAGGGTAATGTCACGTTAGATGGCGTGGATTTAAGACAGCTTGATCCGAATTATCTGCGGAATCAGATCGCAATGTTGGGCCAGTCGCCGCGCTTATTTTTAGGCAGCTTGCGCGAAAATATGGATCTGGCCCGTCAGGACGGTTTTAGCGGTAATCAGGATTTGATTAATGCGCTGAAACGTTTTGGTCTGGAACAGATGATTCAAAACCATCCTAAAGGTCTGGATATGCCCTTGGGAGAGGATGGACAGGGATTATCTGGCGGGCAAAAACAGATTATTGCTTTGGCGCGTCTGACCTTGCGTCATCCGAAAGTGGTGCTTCTGGATGAACCCACCACAGGGCTAGATCAAGGCACAGAACAGAAAGCGCTACAAGCCCTGGGACAATGGTGTAAAGACAAAACTCTGTTGGTTGTGACTCACCGGATGCAGGTGTTAAGCATTGTCGATCGAATCGTGGTGATGGATCAAGGCAAAATTGTCATGGATGGACCACGTGATGCCGTGCTTAAAAAGTTGACACAAAATGAGCAAAAAGCACGTACAGCGACACAACGGGTGATTCGACCTGTGGCTATGGTGGGTTCAGTGGCAACCAACAGTCCGAAGCAGACCGATACGAATGCCGCCCAGACAGCTGAAGCAGAGCATCCGATCGCCTAAATCTGACTTGAATTGCGAAAGCCCGAGCCAGCGACACACATAATATTGAGTAAAATGTATGAAGGATAATCCAACCAAGTCATCTGAAAAGATACATTCCAAAGATCTGAAATTGGTGAATGATCTGAATGCTGCCCTGCAAAAAGAAAAGCATACCGGTTTATTTTGGATGATCGGTTTGCTGTTTGTGTTTTTGGTGGTGTTTGTGATCTGGGCCTATAACAGCACAGTTGAAGAGGTGACTCGGGGGCAAGGCAGTGTTATTCCAACCAGTCGCGAACAAATTGTACAAAGCCTGGACCCGGGAACCATCAAGGAAATGCGGGTCAAAGAAGGTGATGTGGTCGAAAAAGGGCAAATTCTCCTCACTTTGGATGATACTCGTAGTGCCGCAGTATTACGTGAAAGCGAGGCCAAGGTGGCTAACCTGGAAGCCATGGCAGCCCGCTTGCGAGCAGAATCTTACGGCACCGCCATTCAATTTCCTGCAGGGATTAGTCCGGACTTGCAGCGTCGTGAACGTGCCGCTTATGAAGCCCGTCGTCGTGCAGTTGAAGATGCTGTATCTGGTTTGCAGCAAAGTAAAGCCATGCTGGACCGGGAAATTGGGATTACTGCACCGATGGTCGCAGAAGGGGTGATGTCAGAAGTTGAATTGCTGCGTATGCGTCGGCAGTCTTCAGATCTGGCTTTGCAAATCAATGAAAAACGCAACCAGTATGCGGCCGATGCCAACAATGAGCTGGTCCGCATTGAATCTGAACTGGCACAGGCCAAAGAAAATATGGCAATGCGTGCTGATCCTGTAGACCGCAGCTTAATTCGGGCACCATTACGGGGGATTGTGAAAAACATTAAAATCAATACTTTGGGTGGCGTGGTTCAGGCGGGACAAGACATTATGGAAATTGTTCCTCTGGATGATAAATTACTGGTTGAAGCGTATATCCGTCCGCAAGATGTGGCATTTGTCCGTCCGGGGCTAGATGCAATTGTAAAAATTACGGCTTATGATTATTCGCTGTATGGTGGATTAGAAGGTAAAGTAACCCTGATCAGTCCTGATACCTTACGTGACAAGGCGCGACCAAGTGAACTGAATCTAAATCCAGATGAAGCTTACTATCGGATTTTAGTGGAAACCCATAAAAATTCACTGAAGGATAAAAATGGACAATCTATGCCGATTATTCCCGGTATGATTGCCAGTGTGGATGTCAAGACTGGAGAAAAAACCATCTTTCAATACCTGATCAAGCCGATTACCCGTATGAAGCAGGCATTGCAGGAACGCTAAATAAAAATATATTTTAATTTAAAAACTTAAGCCAAATTTTTATGAAATTTGGCTTTTTTATTCACTTGAGATTGGATAAGACATACATGAGCTGAAAAATATCAACCTGCAGTAGTTAGGCTTGAATATATAGGTCTCGTTTAGAGGTCAGCATCATCTCAGGAACACTTTGATCAAAACATATCGAACAAGCTCTAGTGTTTACTTCAATGCTGTATGCAGAGAAGAATCTCGTTTTCTAGCTTGAAACGGCTTTGTTGCACAAACCTATTCATAACGGCTTCTTCAGCAATATAATTTCCAGATGAAGAAGCCTGCACCTAAAATCTACCGTACAACCAATTGGTCCTCGTATAACCAAGCTTTAATCAAGCGAGGAAATATTTCAATCTGGTTTGATCCCAAGACTCAATGGTATGCACAGCCACAAGGCAAGCATGGACGAAATCAAACTTATTCCGATACAGCGATTCAATGCTGTTTAATGATCAAATCTCTATTCCGTCTTTCTTTACGTATGGTCACTGGCTTTGTTCAAAGTCTCATTAAACTCTGTAATTTGAATTGGACAGCACCAGATTACTCCACCCTCTGTAGACGACAAAAGCATATTGATATTACGATAAGCTATCAGAAAAGTCGTGATGGGTTACACCTACTCGTCGACTCTACAGGGTTAAAATTTTTAGGTGAAGGCGAATGGAAGCGTAAAAAACATCAGCCTGAATATCGTCGCCAATGGCGCAAACTTCATATTGGTATAGATGCTAAAACCTTGCAAATACGAGCTGTGCAGCTCACAACAAATAATGTCAGTGATTCACAAGTCTTGGGTGATCTGCTAAATCAAATCCCATCTGATGTGGAAATAGACTCTGTTTATACCGATGGAGCTTATGACACGAAATTGTGCAGACAAGTGATTTCAGATCGTCATGCACATGCCGTAATTCCTCCAAGAAAAAATGCAAGACCATGGAAAGATAAGAAATTGGGATCTTTAGAAAGAAATGAACTATTGAAAACAATCAAACGTCTAGGAAGAACGCTTTGGAAAAAGTGGTCTGGCTATCATCGGCGCAGTTTGGTTGAAACTAAAATGCATTGTATCAAATTATTGGGCGATAAACTCAGTGCTAGGAACTTTCAAAGTCAAGTGAATGAGATTCATGCACGTGTGGCAGTATTAAATAAATTTACGGAATTAGGCAGACCTAACACCCAAGTTGTGCCTTGAATTTGGTAGGACTAGGTGAAATCAGCCTTTAAAAGGTTTGTGCAACAAAGCCGCTTGAAACTGGGTGCGTGATTTTGAGTGACTCACTTTGATTACTTCATTATTCAGCACAAAGTTGCAATGAAATGTATATTTTTAACTTTATTTCTTTGGTAGATTTTTTTTGTTATTTATTATATTTTTTATGTAATTAATGTATTGAAAGTGTAATTTATGTGCCGTAAATATTCATTTAACTAACTAAAATCATGTCTTACATAAATTATTTATCATGTATAAATATAAGCAAGTTATTGTAAATTATTAATATAAAATCCTCGTTAAAACTTAATTTTAATAAAAATTATTCTTATTTAATTCCAATTAAAATGGAAATAAACCCTTTTTTCTATTAATAAAAAGAGATATAAATAAATTAAAAAAGATGATTTTTATACTATTTTTTTGAGTATATTTTTTATATGATTATTAAGTTTAAATGTGAATTAAGTCACATAAATCCATACTTTTTTAAGAATTTTACATTGGATTTGCTTTTTTAAGGGTTGAAGGGTGGTGGGATATGAGTATTAGAAAATTAGTTTTAATAACGGGGCTTTCTATTTTTTGGTCGGGATGTGCTTCTATTAATAATCAGTCTCCTTTAGAGCATTGGAAAACATTTAATCCTGCGTCTATGATTTTGTCTGAACATATTAGACCGGATCAAACAATGGCAGTCTTTCTCAGAGAGGAAAATGCATTCAATGGTCCAGCCGTTAATATTTTTCTGGAAGGAGAGTATTTAACTTCGCTTCAACCGGGTGGTTATAAAATGCTGCCTGTATGTGCAAATCCGACTCAAATGAGTGCTGCTTTTACCCAAAGTGAGTTGAATTATTCAAAGGTACGGCAGAAAACTCAGGTCTATGACTTGCCTGCAGGGAAAATTCAGTATTTTAAACTTGTTGAGGATGCTAATCAGTCTATAAAAATTCAGCCATTAACAGAAGCACAGGCCCAGCAGATCCTTCCTACCGTTCGTGAACAAACCCATACGCTCCCACGTGTTGAAAAAAATAAGGTGTGTGCAAAACCAGTCTATGTCAATGTCCCTGTCCAAACTGTCTTGAAGAAATATACCTTACAGGCAAATACCTTATTTGCTTATGCAAAATCAGGCCCAAATGACATGTTAAAAAAAGGTCGCGAAGAAGTTAAAACAATCGCAGATCAAATTATCAATGAACAAAGTCAGGTTAGTCATATTAGCGTTCTGGGCTATACCGATCCTGTAGGAACCGAAGCTTTTAATCAGCAGCTATCTTTGCGACGTGCTGAAACAGTGCGCAATTTACTGACAATGTATGGTGTGGCTAGACAGAATATTTCAGTCGAAGGACGCGGTGAACAAGACCTGGTGGTCAGTGATTGTCAGAGTCGTTATGCAAAAGACAAGCTGGCTCGTGAGCAATGTGATCTGCCTAACCGACGTGTAGAAATTATTACTTACGGCATTAAAGCTGAATAAAGCTTTTCAAATCTAATTGAACTTTCTAATAAATTTTTGAAATCTGGCTAGCAGATCAGGATTAACCTTATGAATAATCAAACCATTACTGTAAAAATACATAGTGCTAAGAAAATAATTTCAACTCTTAACGTTACCAAAACACCCGATCAGCCTGTGATTATTCAGGCCAAAAAAAATGTCAATTACGAGTTGATTGATGATGCAACTCAATTTGCTCCTGAAAATATTAAAATTAAGCGTGTGGGCAATGACTTGCATATTGGTTTTGAAGACAGTTCGTCAGATCCGCTTGATGCTGACCTGATTATTCAGGATTACTATGGTCATGATGGGGTGACCAGCAATTTACTGATCGGTCTGCATGAAAATGGCAGTTATTACGCCTATGTTCCGGAAAGTGGTTTTCAGGAACATGCTGTAAGTATGCTGGCTGAAGAAGTCAGTGCTGGTCAGGCATTGGGTGGTGAACCTTTGGTTGCAGCTGCCTATGAGTTTAATCCGTATTGGTTACTGGCTTTGATTCCTTTGGTGGGATTAGCTGTGGCAGCTAGTAATGACGATGATAATAGTGTTGGAGATATTACTGCACCGGTGGTGACTGTAAATGACAGCAACAGCAATGACAGCACCCCGGCACTGGGCGGTACGGTGACGACAGATCCTGCGGGGAACAGCAGTACAGATACCGGTTCATTAACAGTAGATACTGTTGCCCCAGCAGCGACATTAAACATTAATCCGGTTGCAACGGATGACATCCTCAATGCAGCAGAAGCAGGAACGAATGTCACCATCAGTGGAACAGTCACAGGTGAATATGTTGCAGGTGATCAGGTAACACTACTGATTAATGGCAACACTTACACAGCGACAGTACAGGCAAATGGCAGCTGGATCACCAGTGTTGCAGGCAGCGAACTGGTTGCAGATGGAGATCGCATCATTGACGCGATCCTGATTGCACACGATGCGGTTGGCAATAGCACGACTGTGACTGCTACACATGATTATCAGGTTGACACGACAGCACCGACATTAACCATCAGTGCTGCTGATCTGAAACTTGCAGCAGGTGAAAGTACCACGATTACTTTCAGCTTTAATGAGCCGGTCAGTGGCTTTAGCCAAGGTGATGTGATTGTAGTGGGCGGCAGCTTAAGTGCGATCACACCGGATGCAACTGGTCAGACCTGGACGGCAACGTTTACCCCGGATGGCTCAGGTACAGCACCAAGTATCAGCGTTGCTACAGGCAGCTATAGTGATGTTGCGGGTAACCCGGGTACAGGTGATACGCTGAATGCAGCGGATGGCTTTGTGGTTGATCTGGTTGCACCAGTGGTTACTGTAAATGACAGCAACAGCAATGACAGCACCCCGGCACTGGGCGGTACGGTGAATGACCCAACAGCGATTGTTGTAGTTGAAGTGGATGGTGTTGAATATCCGGCAACGAACAATGGTGATGGAACCTGGACCCTTGCGGATAACGTATTGCCTCCTTTATTGGATGGCAGCTATCCGGTTAAAGTCACAGCGACAGATCCTGCGGGGAACAGCAGTACAGATACCGGTTCATTAACAGTAGATACACTTGCGCCGACTCTTAATATTAGTGCAGCAGATTTGCAATTATCTGCTGGAGAAATGACCGAAATTACTTTCACTTTTAGTGAACCAGTAAATGATTTTACAATAAGTGATGTTACTATCACTGGCGGAAATTTAAGTGGTCTTGTTGGAGATATAACTGGTACTGTTTGGACAGCAACTTTTACTCAAAATGGTACTGATGCACCTAGTATTAGTGTTTCTTCTGGTAGTTATACTGATGTTTCTGGAAACCCTGGTGTAGGGGATACTTTGGACATTATAGATGGTTTTATTGTTGATTTAGTCCCACCAACTTTAGATATCACAACAAATAACAGTAGTGTATTAAGTGTGGGTGAAACAGCATTAGTTACATTCACTTTTAATGAAGAAATTGATGCAGCAACTTTCCTGGAAAGTGATATTGCTGTAGAAGGAGGAAGTCTTTCTGGCTTTATGCAAGTGAGTGCAACAGTATGGACAGCTATTTTTACTAAGGATGCTACTGATACATTACCAAGTGTTAGTGTGCCTGATAATAGCTATTCTGATCTTGCTGGTAACCAAGGTACGGGCGATAGTCAAACGTGGGATGCTGATGTGGTGGCACCAACATTAGTTATTAGTGCAGCAGACCCAGCTCTATCATTGGGTGAAAGTACAACGATCACCTTTAGCTTTAGTGAAATCGTCCAAGGTTTTACAAGAAGTGATGTAGTTGTCGTAGGTGGAACTCTTGGCAATGTGACGACTTTAGACAATCAGACCTGGACAGCTACTTTTACTCCTGATGGATTAGGTACAGCTCCTAGTATTAGTGTAGCTGATAATAGCTATCAGGATATTGCTGGAAATTTTGGTACAGGTGATGTGTTCGATAGTGAAGATGGTTTCACTTTTGCTGTTATAGATGAAGGTTTACTGACCACTCAATCAACAGTTGAATTGAACAGTAATTTAATCGGTGTATATACAGATGTGAACTTGGTAGCACCAGTGGCAGCATTATCTAGTGGTGGTGAGCCAATCAATTGGGTGTTATCCCCAGATGGAAAAACCCTAATAGGCTCTACTGCACCAGATAATGAAGTATTAAAGGTTTCTTTAAATAGCAAGCTCGATTCTTTTGGTAATATTGTCTGGAACTATGCTGTTACTTTATCAGATAGCATTGATCATTCAGGTAATTTACAGAATGTTACTTTTGGCTTGGAAGCAGCTGGTATTCCATTATCAGAAACTATAAGCATTGATATTTTGGATGATGTCCCTGTCCTTGCCGAAAATGTAAGCTATGATTTTGGATCGACTCCATCCATTTATTTTGGTAATGCTGTAGAAACTTTTGGTGCTGATGGTGGTCATTTAAGTACAGTTACCATTAATGGTGTAACTTATACCTACGATTCGGTGACAGACTCGATTTCTTTTGCTGGCACAACGACACAATTCGATCCAGACAGCTATAGTTATGAGAATGGTGTATTAACCTTAATCACTTATTTGGGTGATGCAATTACAGTTAATTTCCAAACCGGTGATTATTCTGTTGAAAGTACAGGTGTTAGCATAGAACCAGAGCCAGCTCCAGTTGCTCCAATAGCCATGATTGCTGATCAAGGTGGTTTATTAGGAACAGTGGGTTTAAATGCTTTAGGCTTGATTGATCTAACTGCAAATCAGAAATTCACTGTTGCAGATGCAGATAATGATATTAAGTCTATCTCTTTAAGTTTAACCACGAACCTAGGTGATGCATTAGTCAATGCATTAAATATTACTGTATTGGGTTTGACATTACCTTTAGGTAGTCTAGTTGCGTTATTAGGATTAGATACGGTGATAAATGCATTAGGTGGAACAGTCGGTGGTCTATTAAGTGCTTTAGGTCTGGCATCTTATGGATTAGAAGCTTCTCAAGCATTGGCTACAGAGCTTGGCTTGAAGATTATTATTGGTGATCAAGCCTTTATGAAAAATCCTGATGGTTCTGGTGATTATGTCTACGGACAAACCATCACATTTGAATTATTGGATCCATCTAAACCAGTTTCAAGTCAAGCTTTTAATGAGCTACTGGCATCTATAACTGTAGATCAGGCATTTTTAGGTGATGTTGCAGACCTGTCCTTAGCACCAACGTATACCTTGAATGTAGCTGATTCTTTATCACAAACTGATATGGCCCAAAGTATCGATATCGCAAATGTATCTTTACTTGGAAATTTATTGGGTTCGAATACGACTGGGTTCCTCACTGAGGGCACTACTGTAGGTGAGTCAATAGATAAATCATCCACAACGACGAGCCAACGTATTTATGGTTATGAGGGTAATGATAGCCTTACTGGCGGTTCAGGAAATGATTTGATTCGTGGTGGTACTGGCAATGATACGATCATTGCTGGTAATGGCAATGACTTGATTTATGGCGGATCAGGAAATGACACCTTAACTGGTAATGACGGAACAGACGTATTTGTATGGGAAGATGGAGATCAAGGAACCACGACTATACCTGCTGTTGACAGAATTACTGATTTTAATCAGGCTAGCGCAGCAATTGGTGGTGATGTTCTGGATTTATCGGCTCTACTAGCGGGTGCAGGTAAAATTGGCAATTTGGCGGGTAACTTAGCCAATTATCTGCATTTTGAAACTGTTGCTGGACAAACCGAAATATGGATCAGTACATCAGGTGCCTTTACTGGTGGTTATAATTCAGCTCAAGACAGTTCGAATATAGATCAAAAGATTATCCTGGAAGGTGTGAATTATTCAGCCAATACACGTACCGATGCAGAAATTATCAATGAGTTATTGGCAAAGGGTAAATTGATTGTAGATAGTCTGTATGGAACTCCAGCCACAAAAGAGTCTATAACAATTGATTTTACTGCAATTGATAATGATTCAGATGTTGCGACTAAACAAAGTGATGGTACAGCAACGTCAACTGGTTCTTTCGATAGTATTGCTGTACAGCCAGAAAGTGATTTGGTAGACCCTGCAATTAATACAGATCCGGTTGCGATTTTTGCTGATCGAGCCTTATTGGGGCTTGTTGGACTTGGTGCTTTAGGAATTGATCTGGATCGTCAAGTCTATGCTGCTTATGATGCTGAAAACAACATTCAGAAAGTTGAAATCACCTATCGACCTCTTATTGAAGTTGGCCTGACAAAAATTTCGATTGATGCTTCTCAGCGATTAGCTCAAGAACTTGGTTTAAAATTAAGCTATGCATCAACTGAAGGAACACTTACGCTGCTAGGGTACTCTTATACTTTAACTGTGACTGCATTAGATGGCGGTCCTATAGATA
>JADHED010003117.1_pt1 | contig 10370 bp, 8 predicted proteins | sample 8952041 | NCBI WGS metagenome assembly JADHED01 (sample SAMN16124423, study PRJNA663239) | bioreactor sludge metagenome | isolation source: sludge (control) | place: India:Bengaluru | collected 2018-09-08
GGGGGGGGGGGGGGGGGGGGGTGGTGGTGCGGGGGCGGCCGGCGGAGGCCCCCGGGCGACGCCCCCGGGGGGGGCGGGCGGCCCCGGGGGGGGGGGCGCCCCCCGCCCCCCCCGCGCCGGGGACGTCCACCGGGGCCGCGGCCAGGGCGCCCGTGGCGGTTGGCGGCAGCCACCACCAGAGGTGTTGGCCGAAGGCGGGCCATTGGTCGGGCGGGACGTCCATCGACTGGGGGTACTGCAGCCGTCTCACGATTGGCAGGTCGCCGAAGAAGGCGAACCCCCAGTAGGCGAGGCCGAAGTTCGACGGCACGATCGACGGCATGACGTGGGTCTGGACGGTGGCGCCGTAGCGCGACTCCACCATCGACTGGATGGTGATGGAGCCGCCGCCGACGAAGGTGAAGCCGTTCCACACCCCCTGCGAGCGTTCGCTCACGAACGAGCGGAAGCCCGTGTGCGGGCCGTGGTCCTCCGGGAAGGCGACCCCGTGGGCGAAGTCGTAGTTGATCTCGGCGAGGACGAAGAACATCTTCGTGCCGCCCCACCACGAGTTGTGGTAGAGCAGCAGGCCCGTGTTGGCGTCGAACCAGGCGCTGCCGGTGGGCAGGGCGTAGTTGCGGTCGATCTTGTAGGTGATCTTCACGACCTGCCGCTGCGGCGCGAGTGCCTGCAGCGCCCGCGCTGGCAGGAAGCGGTACTGGAGGTCCGCGAAGGTCTTGTCCCGCTCCACCAGCGTGATGCGCTGGTCGGCGCGCCAGTACTCGCCGGCGTGCACGGTCCGCAGCCGGTGGGGGTGGATCCAGCACGGGCCCATGTCGAGGACCGGCGCGGTGCCAGTCTGCACCGGCTGGGGCACCGTCCAGTGCGTGAGCGCCGAGTGGTGCCGCACGGTGGCGGTGGCGCCGTCGATCGACTGGATCAAGTACGCCTCCTCGGCGTTCGAGGACATGTCCCAGTCGCCGACGCCACCGAGGTACCAGACGCGCACGCCGGGCTGCATCCAGTCCGTCTGCGCGGTGGAGACGCCCGCGCCGATGGCCTGCGCCAGCAGGCCCAGCACCAGCCAACGCCACGCGCTCGCCTTCATGGCCTTCTCCTCAGGAAGTAGGTGGCGGACGCGCGCGCCGGCGCGCGGGACGTGACGTGGTCCGCCACGGATGCTGCCTCGGGGGTCTGTCGGGGTTGTGGAGGCCCAGCGCCGTCGGTCGCGGCCGCCGGCTGCGGCGCGGCGACTGGCCCGGTCCGACGAGGGTGAGCGGGGACGCTGGCGCGACGCGGGGCGGGCCGTGGGCGCGGGACGGGGGCGGGGACGCTGGGGAGGCGCCGGGAAGCGCGCGGGCAGCAGGGCACCGCGACCACTCCTGCCCGCCACTCTACGCCTGAGCTGGCGCGCGGGCAAGCGCGACGCCGCGGTCAGGCCCGCGAGGGGGCTGCCGGGCCGGATGCGCCGCCACCGGGCGTGGCGACAGGCTGTTCCTGGAGGCGGGGCGTGGTGGGCCGTGCTGGGATCGAACCAGCGACCAATTGCTTAAAAGGCAACTGCTCTACCACTGAGCTAACGGCCCGGTGGGACGGCGGAAGTCTAGCCCGCATTGCTCGCCAACGCCAGCGACCGGTGGGCAATGCGCCGGTGGCACGTGCGTCCGGACGGAGCCGGCTCCGGCGCGGCGCTGACGCGCCTGGCCCGGGGCTGGCAGGCGGGCCGGCGCGTTCACCTCGACGGGCAGGTGGTGTCGAGCACCCGGAAGCCCGAGACGTCCATGTAGACCACGCTCGTCATGGCCTGCCGCGCCGGGTCGGCGCGCAGGGGGTCCATCGAGGTCGGCGAACTGCCGCCCACCGTGACGCGCATCCCGCCGATCGTGGTGCTCGGCCCCTGCGGTTGCAGGTCGGACCGTCGGACGAGGCCGGTGACCTCGATGAAGCGGCCCTTCTGCTTCTCGATGTCCTTGAGCAGGGCCTTCGGGCCGTTCAGGCGGATGGGGCGCCCGAGCAGCGCCCGCGGCGATGGCACCTGCCCCTCCTCGTCCCGCGGGACGAGCGCCCGGCCGTTGGCGCACCCCCGCACGACCACCTCGGCCGACTTGTCGTCGACCTTCGGCTTCTCCTGGGCGACGGCCGGCGTACCGGCCGCGGCGGCGGCCATCACGAACGCGGCGACGGAGGCACGGAGCAGCGAGGTGGACACTGGAACACTCCTGGCGGTCAGGCGGCGCCTCTGCCAGCTTACCGCACCGCGAGCGCGGCGAGCCGCGCCTCGATGTCGGCGCGCCCCAGCCACCGCGTGCCGCGCATCACCCCCTCGATCCGTGACGTGTTGGCGATGTCGGCCAGCGGGTCGCCGCCGAGCAGCACCAGGTCGGCGTGCCTGCCCCCGGCGATGGTGCCGCGCTCGTCCCCGGCGCCCATGAAGCGCGCCACGTTCACGGTCCCCGTCGCGAGCGCCTCGTAGGGGCTCAGCCCGGCGGCCACCATCGCCCGCAGCTCACGGTGGGTGGCGAAGCCGGGCACGTTCCACATCTGGGGCGCGTCGGCGCCCAGCAGCAGGCCGACGCCGCCGTCGTGCAGCGTCGTGATGAGCGTGCGCCGCAGTGCGAGGAACTTCGCCCGCGACGCCTCCGTCGCCGTGCCGGCCGCGAGGAACTTCTCCTTCCACGCCGTCCACTGCGCCACCTGGGCGGCCGTCACCCAGCGCATCTCGGGCCACGCCGCCATCTCGGCCGGCGCCAGCGGGCCCACGGTGGACTCGAACAGCGTCTGCGTCGGCACGATCCAGGTGCCGGCGCGGCGCGTGGCCTCGACCAGCGCCGGGATGCGCGCGGCATCCACGTGCTCCACGAGGTTCACGCCGAACCACTGCGAGTCGGTGGCCTTCACCGGCGCGTCGCCGCGGACCAGCGCCTCGACGTACCCGTCCACGTGGTCGATGGTTTCGAAGCGCGCCTCGAGCGCGCGGGTGAGCCCGACGTCGAGCGGCACGTGGCCGCTGAAGCGGAGCCCGGCCCGGCCGGCGGCCGCCGCCATCGCGTCGAAGGCCGCGCGCGGCACGCCGGGATGGATCTTCAGCAGGTCGTAGCCGGCCGCCTTCTGGTCGGCCACCATCTTCTCGGCGGCCTCGGGCGTCGGCGCGCTGTTGCCGTTGAACGAGGGGCCCGAGGTCAGGATGCGCGGGCTCGCCAGCTCGCCGCGCGCGGCTCGTTCGCGAAGCGCCAGGTGCCGCGGGTCGCCGAGCATGCCCCGCACCACGACGATGCCGTTGAGGAGGTTCAGCTCGAGCATCCGCTCCATGTCGGCGACCGTCGCGTTGCCGGGCGGGATGTGCGCGTGCATCTCCGCGAGGCCGGGAATCAGCCACTTGCCGCGCCCGTCGATGCGGGTGGCTCCCTCGGGCACGCTGACGCGGTCCGCCGGCCCGACCTCCGCGATGCGGCCGTCGCGCACCAGCACGGTGTGGTTGGCGAGCGTGCGCTCCCGGTCCATCGGCACGACGTTGACGCCGACGATGGCGAGCGTCGGCGCGGCGGGCTGGGCGTGGAGGAGGGCGGCCGCCGTCAGCGCGGCCGCGATGGCGGCAGGGATGTGATGTCGTGGCACGTGCGGCTCCAGGGTCTCGGCCTCAGCGGCGGGCGGAGGCGGCGAGCGCTCGCTTCAGCAGGGCAATCTGTCCGGCGTGATAGGCGTGGTGGGCGACGACGCCCTCGAGGGTCTCGCTCACCGTCACCCCCGTCCCGAGAGCGGGCACCCGCTGCTCGCCGACGAGACGCGCCAGCGCCTCCGGCGACAGCCGCGCGGCGGCCTCGACGAGCGCCTCGTTGGCGGCGTCGAGGTCGCGGATGGCGGCCTGCCAGGCGGCATCCGACGTGTCGGTCACCGCCGGCCAGTCCCCGATCTCGGGCTCCATCCGGAAGCCACCGGCCGCGCGCCGGACTGCTTCCTGGCACCAGGCCGTCATGTGGCGCACCAGCTCCCAGATCGAGTGGGCCCCGGCCACGGGGTGCGCCGCGGCGTCGCCTGCCGTGACGCCCTCGAGCAGCGCCCGGGTCGACGGGCCGTGCCAGGGGTCGCCGCCGTGGACGGCGCGCAGCCGCGTGAGCGTTCCGTCGATGCCAGTGCTCATGACGTCACCTGCCGCCGGGGGGCGGCCGCTCAGGCCGGGCCCCCAGGGCCTTCCTGCTTGTATGCTGGCCATCATGCCCCAGATCACGCTCCTCCTGGGAGACATCACGCGGCAGGCCGTGGACGCCATCGTCAACGCGGCGAACGCGTCGCTGCTGGGTGGGGGTGGCGTGGACGGCGCGATTCACCGCGCGGGCGGCCCGGCCATCCTCGAGGCGTGCCGGGCCCTGCGGCAGACCCGGTATCCCGGCGGGCTGCCGACGGGGGAGGCCGTGGCAACCCCGGGCGGGCGGCTGCCGGCGCGCTGGGTGATCCACACGGTGGGGCCGGTCTACGCGGCGGAACGCGACCCGGCGGCCCTGTTGCGGGCGTGCCACCTGTCGGCGTTGCGTGTGGCCGACGAGCTCGGGGTCGAGACGGTGGCGTTCCCCGCGATCTCGACGGGCGTGTTCGGCTACCCGGTGGAGGAGGCGGCGGAGGTGGCGGTGGCCGCGGTCCGGGCGGCCGGCACCCGCGTGCGCGAGGTGCGGTTCGTGCTGTTCGGCGCCGAGGCGCTGCGGGCCTTCGAGCGGGTGGCGGGGGGCGGCGGGTGACCGCCCCCGCGCGGCCGGCTCACTTCGTCGCGACCGCCACGGTGTACTTCCCCTGGAGGAAGGCGACGAGGTCCGCGAGCTGGCGGATCGTGATCCGGTCGGTGTAGTCGGGCATCTTCGACTTGGCGCCCTCCTGCACCTGCGCCGCCGGGTAGCCCCTGGCGAAGTGCGAGGCGGGCAGGATGATGTCGGTGGTGAGGTCGCCGTCGGTGGGCGGTAGCACGACGCGGCCGCCGAGGGCGACGGGCGTGGGGAAGGTGGGCGCCGGCATCTCGCTGCCGGGCACCGTGTGGCAGGTGGCGCACTGCAGTTCCACGAAGGCTTTCTCGCCGGCGGCGACGTCGCCCGGGGGCAGGCGGAAGCCGGAGGGCGAGTGGCGACCCGAACAACCGGCGGCGAGGGCGACGCTGGCCAGGGCGGCCAGGGCGCGCAGTTGGGTGCGTGACATGACGCCTCCTCGGGGGTGGGCGTGACGGGGCAGGGCAACCCCCGCGTGGGCGTAGTCAATTCGTTTGCCAGCGGCGTCGGCGCGGCGGAGCCGCGCGGATCGTGCCGTGGGCCGTGCGGCGACGGGGGTGGGTGCCGGATTCGAGGCAGGCTGCCGGGAATCCGGTGCCGGAACGGCGGCGCCGCGCGGCGCGGGTGACGTGATGCCGGCATTCGACCGGTGGACAGACCGCGGTCTGCCCTGGCCGGCGGCGAGCGTCACCTCCGCGCCTCGGCATCGAGGATTCGTGCGGCCGCTGAGCGGGTGAACGTAGGGGTGGCGTCGCCGAATGGAAAGTCCGGCGGAGGGAGAGGCCGACGGCGGTTCCCCAAGGGTGGCGTCCCCAGCGGGATTCGACCTGCGAAGGCGCAGCCGGAGCAGAACCCGAGAGACCGGTGGGGATGCCGAACTCGCCGAAGGCGAGTTGGCGTCCCCAGCGGGATTCGAACCCGCGTTTCAGCCTTGAAAGGGCCGCGTCCTGACCCCTGGACGATGGGGACGCTCGATGGCAGGCACGGCCGCGTCGGCCGCAAGCGGCAATCTTAACACGCGGCCACCCGCGGCTGGCCCGGTGGGCGTCGCTGCCGGGGCGGCCCCCGAGACACCGGGTCACTCGGCCTGCGGGACCGTTGGAGGTGACAGGATCTGCGCCGCATAGGTGGCCGGGTCGATGTTGCCGCCGCAGACCACCAGGCCGACGCGCCGGCCCGCAAGGGCCTCGCGCAGCGGGAACATCAGCGCCGCGAGCGCCGCCGCCCCCGCCGGCTCCACCACGAGCTTCGCCGACCGGAACAGCAGCCGCATCGCCTCGCGGATCTCGCCGTCGCTCACCAGCACCGCCTCGTCCACGAATCGCTGGTTCAGCGCGAAGGAGTAGGGCTCGCACCGCGGCGCGCCCAGCGAGTCCGCGATGGTCCGCACCGCCTCGATCGACTGCGGCGCGCCAGCGCGCAGGCTGCGTGACAGCGAATCGGCGCCCTCCGGCTCCACCACGCACACCCGCGTCGCGGGACTCGACTGCTTCACCGCGCACGCCACGCCCGCGGCGAGCCCGCCGCCGCCGGCCGCCACGACGACCGCGTCGAGCGCCTCGCCCGCCTCACGCAGCTGCTCCACGAACTCGAGGCCCACCGAGGCCGTGCCGAGCGCCGTCTTCGGCCCCTCGAACGGGTGCACGAACACCCGGCCCTCGCGCGCCTCGATCTCGGCCACGCGGTCGAAGGCCCGGTGCACGTCGTCGACGAGTTCGACCTCGGCCCCCAGCTCCCGGCACACCTGGATGCGGAAGGGGCTGGCGGTGCGCGGCATCACCACCTTGGCCGTGGAGCCGAGCACCCGCGCGCAGTAGGCGAGCGAGATGGCGTGGTTGCCGGCCGACACGCCCGTGACGCCCCGCGCGAGCGCCGCGGCGTCCAGGTCGAGCATCACCGTGAGCGCGCCGCGTGGCTTGAAGCTGCCCGTCCGCTGGAACAGCTCCTCCTTGAGCCACACCCGCGTGCCCGCGCCAACGGCGTGCGCCAGCGCGTCGTCCACGACCTCCCGGACCGGGGTGGTGAGGACGAGCGACCCCAGCCGCGCGCGGTTGGCCCGGATGGCGTCGAGGGTGGGAACCGCCACGGGGAAGTCAGCGGGAGCTGGCTTGGTCATCGGGACAGCCTACCGCACCGCCGGGGCCGGGCGGCACGCCACGCCAGGGGACCGGGATGGCAACCGGTCTGTCCTCTTTGCGCTCAGCCGTCGTATACTCTCACGGGCCGGCCCGCTTTCACGCGTGTCCGTGCGCCAGGTGGATAGTCCACTGGGTGTCACAGAGCCGGTGACCGGGGTATCCATGGCGAACCAGACCTCGACCGCCGGGCCCGCTGGCTCCGGCAGCCTCCTCTACCGCATTCCGGGCGTGGGTTTCGTGCTGCGCATGGTCGGCCCCGCCGCGCTCGTCGCCGCGGGCATGATCGGCGCCGGCGCCGTCGCCACGCGCCTCCTCGCGGGCGCCTGGTTCGGCTTCGACCTGCTCTGGGTCGCCCTCTACGTCGTCCCCATGGTCATCTTCACGCTCGACTCCGCGTCGCGCGTGGCCATGCTCTCGGGCGGCCGCGGCATGTTCGAGATGATCCGCACCGACATCGGCGCGTGGCTCGCCTGGTTCATCTTCATCCCCACCGTGCTCGTGAACGTCGTGGTGAACATGAGCCAGGCCTCGGCCATGATCGAGGGGGCCTACGGCGCGATGGGCCAACTCCCGCCGGCCGGCGCCGACCAGGGGCCGGTGTTCGTGGCCGTGTCGGTGGGGCTCGTGGTCGTCACGCTGCTCGCCGCCGTGTTCGGCGGCTACAAGCGCGTCGAGAAGATCATGACCGCGCTGCTCATGGTGATCCTCGTCTCCTTCATCGTCGTCGCGGTGAAGGGCCTGCTCGACTGGCACACGTGGCCCGCGCTGGCGAAGGGCCTCGTGCCCACCATTCCCGACCCACAGCCGGTGGTCGGCGGCGCGCCGGGCGCCGCGCGCGACGGGTTCACGCAGCTGATGGCCATCGCCGGCCAGGCCCTGCCGCCGTCGGTGATGCTGGCGTACGGCTACCTCGCCGCCAACTCCGGCCAGACGGTCAAGGACATCAAGGGCGCGTTCCGCAAGACCGTGCAGAACCTCGGCGTCATCTGGGGCCTCTTCTCGGTGGTGGTGATCGTGGCGGGCGCCACGGCGCTGCACAACGTCTACACGGGCAGCGGGCCGACCTACCTCGGCGTGAGCCACTACTCGCAGATCGAGAGCATCCCGGTGGCGGGCCAGGTGCTCGGGCCCGCGTTCCCCGGGGCGCTGTCGTTCCTCGCGCCGCGGTTCTTCTCGCTGGGGCTCGTCGCCGCGGGCTTCACCACGCTGATCTCCGTGTCGCTCACGATGACCTACTTCTGCATGGACATGGCCCGCCGCGACTGGCACTTCACGCCGTCGAACAAGGGTTTCAAGTGGGTGTTCGCCCTCTGGATCGCGGTGCCCGGGCTGATCGCCCCGTTCTGGCAGATGCCGGCGCTGCTCAAGGCCATCCTCGCGATGGTGGGCAACCTGGTGCTGGCGCCCGTGTCCGTCGCGGTGATCGCCTACTTCGTCAACCAGCGCTTCATGGGCGAGTACAAGGCCAGCGCGGGCCGCAACGTGGTGCTCGCCATCACGGGGCTGTTCGCCCTCGCGCTGGTGGCCAACGGCATCCGCACCCTGCTGTAGCCGCCGGACCCCGGGGCGCCGCGCACGCGGCGCCCCATGCCTCCGACCGTTCGCGGGGCGGCGCGCCCGGCCCGACCGGCGCCGCGCTCCGGGCCCTCGGCCAGCCGCCGCGGATCCAGGAGACCCGCCGCCGGGGGCTAGAATGCCCGGCGATGAAGTTCCTCGCCAGCCAGATCGCCTACCTGGTGGGCCAGCGCGAGATGCGCGGCAACCTGCGCTCGCTGCTCCAGTACCTGCTCTTCCTCACGCTCGTCATCGCGCTCTACACGGTCCTCTTCCACGTCATCAAGCTCTACGTCGAGGGCGAACAGCACTCGTGGGTCACGGGGTTCTACTGGACCCTCGTGGTGATGAGCACGCTCGGGTTCGGCGACATCACCTTCACCAGCGACATCGGCCGCCTCTTCAGCGTCGCCGTGCTGCTGTCGGGGGTGATCCTGCTGCTGATCCTGATGCCCTTCCTCTTCATCCGCCTGTTCTACGCGCCGTGGCTCGAGGCGCGCGTGCGGCTGCGGGCCCCGCGCGAGGTGCCCCCGGACACCACCGGCCACGTCGTCCTCACCGAGTTCGACGAGGTCGCCCGCGGCCTCGTCAGCCGCCTGCAGGAGGAGGGGACCCCCTACTTCGTGGTCGAGCCCGACCCCGCGCGCGCCGCGCAGCTCGTCGCCGACGAGGTGTCGGTGGTCACCGGCGAGAACGACAGCGGCGTCACCTACCGCAACCTGCGGGCGGACGCCGCGCGGCTGGTGCTGGCCAACTGCGCCGACACCACGAACACCAACATCACCCTCACCGTCCGCGAAGTCGCGCCCGACGTGCCCATCGTCGCCATCGTCGAGGAGGAGGAGTCGGTCGACATCCTCGAGCTGTCGGGCGCCACCCGCGTGCTCCCGCTGAAGCACCAGCTCGGCGAGTACCTGGCCAACCGCGTGGACGTCGAGGCCCACGTGATCGCCGCGCTCGGCGACCTGCGGCTCGCGGAACTGCCCGTGCGCGACACGCCCCTGGCGGGCGAGACCGTGCGCGGCACGCGCCTGCGCGAGCGGACCGGCCTCAACGTGGTCGGCCTCTGGGAGCGCGGCCGGCTGCGGCCGGCCTACCCGCAGACGGTGCTGCAGCCCGACGCGGTGGTCGTCGTGGTGGGCACCGCGAGCCAGGTGGCGGCGCTCGACGCCCTGATGCCGCCGCGCGAGGCCCCGGGCGCGCCCGTGCTGGTGATCGGCGCCGGCAAGGTGGGGCAGGCGGCCGCCCTCGCCCTCACGCGCAAGGGCGTCCCGGTGCACCTCGTGGATCGCGACGCCGCGTCGCTCGGGCCGATGGCAGGGCGCGTCACGCAGGTGTTCGCGGGCGACGCCGCGGATCGCCGGCTGCTCGAGCGCGCCGGCATCGCCGACGCGCCGTCGGTCCTGCTGTCCACCAACGACGATGCGATGAACATCTACCTCGCGGTGTACTGCCGGCGACTCAACGCGCGGCTGCGGATCGTGAGCCGCATCACCCACGAGCGCAACGTCGAGGCCATCCACCGCGCGGGCGCCGACTTCGTCCTCAGCTACACCTCGCTCGGCGTCGAGGCGGTCCTGTCGATCCTGCGGGGGCACGAGCTGGTGCTGCTCGGCGAGGGCGTGGAACTGCTGAGCGTGGCGGTGCCGGACACGCTGGCGAACCGGCCGCTGCGCGACTCGGCGATCGGCTCGCGGACCGGCCTGAGCGTGGTGGCGCTGCGCCAGGACGGGCGGCTGATGACGCAGCTCAGCGCCGAGACGCTGCTGCCGGGCGGCGCCGAACTGCTCATGCTCGGCAGCCTCGAGCAGCGCCGCGCGTTCGCCGAGGCGTTCGAGGGCGGCGCCGCGCGCCGCTGAGGGGGCTTTCGCGCCGCCGCTTCGCTCACGCCCGCCGGCGGAGCGCGATCAGCACGCCCGCCGCAATCAGCGCGGCGGCGGCGACGAGCCGC
>JADHED010003121.1_pt1 | contig 10370 bp, 5 predicted proteins | sample 8952041 | NCBI WGS metagenome assembly JADHED01 (sample SAMN16124423, study PRJNA663239) | bioreactor sludge metagenome | isolation source: sludge (control) | place: India:Bengaluru | collected 2018-09-08
GGCGCACGAAGTGCGAGCGCCCGGATGGCGCGAGTCAGCAGGCCACCCCATGCCGCTTTTCCCTGCGCTCCGAAGGCTTTGGGTGGGGTTTTTCGAAGGGGCATCCCAGCCCCGGCGAAAAACGCGCGGCATCCCTGCCGCGCCCCTGTCGGGCAAATCCGCCCAAACCCTCCGGTGCTCGGCGCGGCATCAGGGGGGTAAACTACCGCTATATTTGAGAATCGTAGGATGTGCTGAACAAAGTGAAGCGCATCGATCGCGTAATCCGCGAATGACGTAGGCCGAAAGGCAATTTGCAAGGTTAGCGACCATAAGTCGCTGGTGAAGAACCCCAAGTCACTGCTGAATGACCACAGGGCACTGGTGAACGTCCACAGTTCGCTAGTGAACGACCCCTGGTCATTGGTAGACGACCCCAGGTCGCTGGTGAAGGACCACCAGTCACAGGTGAACGATCCCAGGCCGCTGGCGGGTGACCACAGGACACTGGTGAATGTCCACAGGTTTCTGGTGAGCGACCATAAGTCTCCGGTTAACGTCCACAGGTCATCGATTAGCGTTTACAGGCGAGTTTATGGCGTTATAAGATCGCTGATGGTTCTGCACGCAGCAGTGTTTGGTCATCATGCGGTGCGATGAAAGCCGCATGCCGAATCGCGTAACTCAGCGCTTTGCGCTCGGATCAGTCTTAATTCCGTGAGCGTTAAGCGCTTATATGGCTAGGGATCACAGGGCTTGGTGTTGGAAAGATCAGGCGGAGGCACGGGGCGAATAATCTGTTGGACCAGCGGCGTGCCATCAAATCTAATCGGATTCGGAAGACTTCAGAAAAGCGCAGAATAAGCGGAAGATCTACCCTGCGCTTGACTCATCAGCTACTTAGTACCGTAAACCAAGGTTTTGGTTTTTGCGAAGATAACGTAATTGGTAATCTGCGTATCCGTGTGGTGAACCTTAGTGATGCCAACGCTTTTCTTGGCTGTTTCGTAGCTGCAATCCCCAAGAGTGAAGATCAATATTTGCGTACAGGTTGATTCGCCAACGAGATTGGTCGGGCCGTTGTTAGAGGTAACTTCGTGTGGCAGCGTGGATACACAAGCCGATGTGGTCAAGGCTAAACCTGCCAATAGTAAAGCTTTAAAAAATGTGTTCATAAGTTCTCCTGGTTTGTTAAGAAGTCGCGGCTACAAAGCCGCATGACCAATATAGTCCAAATCGAGAACTTCAAATGAAATCAGATTAGTTTTCTGTGTAGGGTATGGTTGATTATTTTTCAACTCTCGCCTGTGACAATGATGGTCATGTCTGGCTTTGTTAACCCAAATTACTGGGGATGCGAGTGTTGGAATTGGATGAATGTTAACGTAGGAGATAGGGCGCCTATGCGCCGCTGTCGTTTACAAATCGAGGGTTTTGCTTCGGTGCGCTCGGTGTCCATCGTTCAATGCGGGTTAGCATCCAAGTGTTGCCGATAAACGGAGTCGAACGCTTCGGCATTGAAGCCTTGTACCGGTACGTTATCGACCAAAATCAGCGGCACGCCATGGCCGCCTAAACGGTCGTATGCCTTTTTGGCGGTGGGATTGGCTTCGATGTCTTGCTCGTCGTAGGCGATATGGTTGGCTTTGAAATACGCCCGCGCCTTGGCGCAATAGCCGCACCAACTGGTCGCATACAATACCACCTTGGGCGAAAATGTCGGCGATTGAATGCTGCTGCCTTCCAGCTTGATTGATTCGGCTTGTTTGGCACCGGGGCGGCTGCCGTAATGGCTGCGTCCGGCGCTATCGGTCCATTTATAAATCTCTGCTTGAGCGCTGACGGCAAACAGCATGGGGAGGATGAGGCGATAGTTCACGGTTACGCTCCTGGCGACTAGTTACTGGCGGATTTATAAGTCCGTTCGATGGCGACGTCCAGGCCCAAATCCGACGAACAGGTCGAATCAGCGGGCAGAATGCCAGTATGTAGGGTACGCACTGCGTACCTTTTAGCCATCGAAATAAGCAGCGCCCGAGATGGTGCGCATTGCTTACCCGGCTGGGTTTACGCAAGTGTTTCAATGTTGTAGCTCCGAATAGCGTAGCGTATTCGGAGGAACGAGTTTTACATTCGTCCGATTACGCTCCGCTAATCGGACCTACGCGAGCTTTGGTTTTATGGGCTGTCCGGTTTTGCCATCGGCGAATCGGTATTGCGGTTTATTGCAAAGGGCAATATTTAATGTGTAGGGTACGCACCGCGTATCTTTTTAGCCATCGGAATGGCAACGCCCCGAGATGGTACGCGTTGCGTACCCTACTCGGCTATGTTTTTAGCTCCGAAATTCAAAGCGGTGCCGATTGCTATGCCAGTAAGAATTGTTCCAGTGAGCGAGGTGATCACTGTCCATAAGCCGTTCAGATCTGCGATCTGAGTAAAAATAAAGAAAGCACCCATTCCGGCGAGAGTACAGACTATCTTCAATAGCAACGCAGCTCTCTTCCGAACGTAGACGATCTTTGGGCCGCCAACATAGTTTACGTCGGCTATATCAGATGCCGCAAAAAGGAATATGGCTGTCACAAGGAACATTGCAGAACGTTGCCAAGCCGGACCTTTCTTGGTGCTATCAACGAACTCAACGCTAGAAATCCCGATGACTCGCGCGCGAGGCGAAAAATCCGGTTGTTTTCCCTCCGAGAGGATAGAAATGGTTATGGTTTCTTCAGGATTGAGAAGTACAGGCTTAAAACTCACGGCCGTTTTATCCCAAGTTATTTTTGCTTCAATATCTTTAGGGTATGTTGACGTTACTTCTGCGCGGACAATCGATGAACCTTCAAGCACTCGGAGTTGAAGTGGTGATTCGAAGTCCGTTGTTGGTAACGGCTTCTTTCCATCATTTACAAGTGTTACGACAGAGAGGATCGGCGATTGAATCTTGATACCGTCCATCAAGACTTCTAGCCCCTTGATAGTACCAGTGGTCTCGGCGGTCAGAGGAACTTGAGAAGCAAGTCGGAAGGAAAGGGACTTTGCATGTAAGTCTGCTTGCCAAAGCCAAATTGGCACTGCAATACCGACAATACTGACGATGAAGGTCAGTGAAGTCCAATTTAGAAAACTTGGCATGAGAGGAATATTCCTAATGCGAATATCTGACACGTCAATCACTTCCCCCAACTATCCCTCAAAGTCACCGTCCGGTTAAACACCAATTTCCCCGGCTGGCTATCGACGCTGTCGGCGCAAAAATAGCCGGTACGTTCGAATTGATAGCGGGTATCCGGCGTGGCGTTGGCTAGGCTGGCTTCGACGTGGGCGGAGGTTACCACTTCCAGCGAGTCGGGGTTGATGCCGTCCAGGAAATTGTACAGGGTGTCCGGATTGGGATGGCTGAACAAGCGGTCGTAGAGGCGGATTTCCGCCGGCAGGGCGTGTTGCTCGGAGACCCAGTGGATGACGCCCTTGACCTTGCGGCCTTCCGGGTTCTTGCCCAACGTGGCCGGGTCGTAGCTGCAGCGCAGTTCGATGACGTTGCCGGCTTCGTCCTTGATGGCTTCGTCGCATTTGATCACGTAGGAGCCGCGCAAACGCACTTCACCACCGGGCACCAGGCGTTTGAAGTCTTTCGGTGGGTTTTCCATGAAATCGTCCTGCTCGATCAAAAGCACCTTGCCGAACGCCACTTCGCGGCTGCCCATTTCTGGTTTTTGCGGGTGGTTGGCGATTTGGTAAGTCTCGGTCTTGCCGTCTTCCCAGTTAGTGATGACCACGCGCAACGGCCGCAATACCGCCATCGCCCGCAACGCGTTTTCGTTGAGGTTGTCGCGGATACAGGTTTCCAGGAAGCTCATTTCGATCCAGGAATTTTTCTTGGTCACGCCGATACGCTCGCAGAAATCGCGGATCGCTTCCGGCGGCACGCCGGCGCGGCGTAAGCCGGAGATGGTCGGCATGCGCGGATCGTCCCAGCCGGTGACGTGTTTTTCGGTGACCAGTTGCAGCAGTTTGCGTTTGCTGACGATGGTGTATTCCAGTTGCAGGCGGGCGAATTCAATTTGCTGCGGATGGCATGGGGTTTTCAGTTCGTCCAATACCCAGTCGTAAAGCGGGCGGTGGTCTTCGAATTCCAGTGTGCAGATCGAGTGGGTGATGCCCTCCAGCATGTCGGAAATGCAGTGGGTGTAGTCGTACATCGGGTAGATGCACCAGGTATCGCCGGTCCGATGGTGGTGGGCGCGGCGAATGCGGTAAATCACCGGGTCGCGCATATTGATGTTGGGGGAGGCCATGTCGATCTTGGCGCGCAGCACGTATTGGCCGTCGGCGAATTCGCCGGCGCGCATGCGGGTGAACAAATCCAGGTTTTCCTCGATAGGGCGGTTGCGGTCCGCGCTAGGCTTGCCGGGCTCTGTCAGCGTGCCGCGATCCAGGCGCATTTGCTCCGGCGTGGAGCTGTCGACGTAAGCCTGGCCTTGCTTGATCAGCTGCACGGCGTAGTCGAACAAGGTTTCGAAGTAGTCGGAAGCGTGGTATTTGCCGGCCCATTTAAAGCCCAGCCAAGCGACGTCGCGCTCGATCGATTCCATATATTCGACGCTTTCTTTTTCCGGATTGGTGTCGTCGAAACGCAGATTGCAGGTGCCGTTGTTCTCGGCGGCCAGCGTGAAGTTCAGACAGATCGATTTGGCGTGGCCGATGTGCAGATAGCCGTTGGGTTCGGGCGGGAAGCGGGTGGCGACTTTGCCGTTGTTTTTGCCGGCGGCTAAATCCTCGGCGATGATGTGTCTAATAAAGTTGGCTGGAACGACAGTTTCGTTGCTGGACATGGTGAGTGAAAAATGAAAAATTTCTTGGAATCGGCCAAGGGGCAATAGTATGCCGGTCATTTTAACGAGATTAATCTGGGTGCGCAAAGAACGCGGGTTTGTCTAGGTTTCGAACTAGTGGCTGTAGCCGGTGATGTGACCATTAGCACAGGGGGATAATTAATTATTAGCACTCCAGATAAACGAGTGCTAGAATCCAGTCAACATTAGTTTTCAAGGTAGAGGTTTAACATGAACAATGCTTTGGCTTTGCCCGTCAATTTGTCGGTCGGTACTTTCGATAGCTACCTGAGTCTGGTTGCGCGGATGCCGAAATTGTCCGCGGAGCAGGAGTATCAGCTGGCTGTACGTTATCGCGACGACGGCGATATCAATGCCGCTCGTGAACTGGTCATGTCCAATCTACGCTTCGTGGCTCACGTGGCACGCGGTTATTCCGGTTACGGCTTGCCGTTGGCCGATATTGTTCAGGAAGGCAATGTCGGCTTGATGAAGGCGGTAAAACGTTTCGATCCGGACATGGGTGTGCGTTTGGTATCGTTTGCCGTTCATTGGATCAAGGCGGAAATACATGAATACGTAATAAAGAATTGGCGCATCGTCAAGGTGGCGACCACCAAGGCGCAGCGCAAATTATTTTTCAATCTGCGCAAAATGAAAAAGGATTTGAATTTTCTGACTCAGGACGACGCGGAAGCCATCGCCGAGAATCTCGATGTCGATGTCAAGACGGTTTACGAGATGGAAAGGCGATTGGATAGTCACGATATAGGCTTGGAGCCAGGCGAGGGTGACGACGATCATAGCATGGCGCCGATCGCTTATCTTGAGCAAACCGGCGCCGATCCGGCTCAATTGCTGGAAAGCAGTGACTGGCAGGAGCGTAAGGAAGAAATGTTGATGGTGGCGTTGTCGGAACTCGATGATAGAAGCCGCGATATTTTAGCGAGTCGCTGGTTGGTTGAAGAAAAGGCGACGCTGCACGAGTTGGCGGATCGTTACCAGGTTTCGGCCGAGCGTATCCGTCAATTGGAACAAAATGCAATGAAGAAATTGAAGGCAGCTGTGGTGCTTGCGGCTTAAAAGCGAAAAAAACTTAAAAAAATGCTTGCCAAGCCAATGTCGAATATCTATAATGACATTTCTTTGCCGGGGTGGTGAAACTGGTAGACGCGCCGGATTCAAAATCCGGTTCCTTCGGGAGTGTCGGTTCGATTCCGACCCTCGGTACCAATTTAGTGTACGGAGACGTGCAAAGAAGTACAAAAACCCGCAAGCCGAAAGGCTTCGCGGGTTTTTTATTGTTCAACGAAATGCAGGGACATACATCTAAATTTGTGTCCTTCATCGTGTCCTTTTTTATAATGTCTCTTGGCGGACACTGCCAAGGACAGGATTGAGGACACACTATCGCTCTTCATCTCAATAAAGACACGGTTTACAGAGCGGACAAAGCTTCGCGAAAAGGAATACTTCATCAACGATGGAGGGCTTTATCTCTTCGTCGGTAAAAACGGCACCAAGATTTGGAAGTTCATCTTCACCTTCGAAGGAAAGCGGAAAAAACTCTCGTTTGGCATATATCCGGACGCCACACTAGAAAATGCCAGGCGCAAAGCTGAAGAGGCTAGAAGAAACATAGCCGACGGCATCGATCCGAGCGAAACCCGAAAGCAAGCCAAAGCGGAAATAGCCCAAGTCGCCGAGAATTAAAACCGAATAGATGCCGGTCGGCCCATCGCTAACGGCTTCGAAAATATAACCCGGCAATGGTTGGAATCGTCGGCACACACCGTGCGCGACGTAAACCGGACAATCGTCGATTTTAATGGCATTTGTCTGTTTCCACTTCAATAGCTGTCTGATAGGCGCGGGCCTGGAATTGGTTGCGTCTTTGTTACCGGAGAAGCTGGCGTAGCTAAACTATAACCAGATTGGTGAAGAGGTAGTTACCGCATTAAGACCAAGGTTTTTCTCATTCGATACACTCTCTGCCGAGGCGGATTCGGAAATTTAATACCCGACTATTTTAGTCACCATAGACACCCACTTTATTTTGTAGTACTTTTGCCTTCAAATATCCTTAGCTCCCGGCTAATTCTTTAGTTGGTTTCGATACTAGCAAGATCCAAGAATAGCGGACTGATCTCATTTGGCCCAGCTCCTGCCGAATAGTCAATTCGTGATAGGTGGGTTATGTTTACAAAAACATCGAACAGTTCAAAGAAAGAGAGACAAAACTTTAACGATAAGGTTGAGCTTGCGACCGTACCTTGCTCTAGGCAATATTTTTATGAGTAAAGACACTGCAATCGATTTCAGCCTACAGACACAAGCGCGGATACTGAGTTTTTTCGTTGTGTTGTTGGGAGGGATAGTCGCAACGGGTTGGGTGCTTGATGTCAGTACGCTAAAAACTTTCTTGCCAAATTTGCCTAGCATGAAGGCAAATACCTCGGTTAGCTTCATTTTATGTGGGTTAAGTCTCTGGTTAACGACCTCTAACGATTTTCGACTATTAGCTCGAAAAACAAGCCATCTTTTAATAAGTATTGCTATAGCAATCGCGACCGTCACATTGGCGGAATATTTTTTAAATTGGGATTCCGGATTAGATGGTTTTTTCTTAAACGGCGCGGAATCAGAGCCAGAACGCATGTCAATTATGGGAGCAGTGATGTTTCTGCTCTCCGGTGTGTCATTGTTTTTAATGACATTGCGTCGGTATTACAAACTGATTCAATTTATTGCCTTGATTATTCAGCTGCTCGCATTAATATCGTTTGGAGGCTATCTATTCGGTAATTTAGAAATTCCTCTATTCAGCGGTTTTTCAGGCATGGCCATCCATACGGCTTTTGGTTTTGTTGTCCTTTCAATCGGCATATTCTTTGCGACAGCACATTGCGGATGGCTAGCGGCTTTGCTGCCCTATGTCAGGTTAATTAGTATTGTATTAGCCATTGCGATTTTATTTGTATCCATGATCGCCATGAATCTCAGTACGAATCAACGTCACCAGGCGATGGATACAGTGGCGCAATCTTACCGGTTATTGAATCTGTCCGAAGGATTAACATCGGCATCATACGAGCATAAGGCAATTAATAGGTCTTATTTGTTGACTAAAAATGAACATTTGCTCGAGCGCACATCGCAAGTTCGGCGGATCATCGGAGATAAACTAATTACTTTGAAAGATTTAACGTCGAATCGAGCCGAACAGCAAGCAACGTTAAACGACTTAACGGTAAAGTTCGATAGTTTGTTTTCCTTGGCCGACAAATTGATTTCAGTGAGCCAAACTCAGGGACTTCAATCCGCCGCCAAAATAGTGGAACAGGGCGAGATTGATCATCTTCATGCGGATATTATTAGGCGATTAGTTGATTTTGATGCAATCGAGCAATCGTTTTTACAGACGCAATTAAAATCGGTCGAGCTAAAAGATAGTATTTCTAAAATTGCATTTGGTACCGTGTTATTGCTGGGTATCGGTACCATGATATTGACTTTAAATATTCTGAATGTCGAAATAAAACGGCGGAAAGAATCGGAAAGACTCGAAAAATCACGAAGTAATGTATTGGAATTAATTGCTTGTGGAGCCTCATTGCCTACTCTGCTAGAGGCAATTGTCTTGGGCGTGGAAACTGAATATCCCGCTATGCGTTGCAGCATACTCTTGGCCGATGAAACAGGGAAACGGCTTTTTCATGGAGCGGCGCCTAATCTTCCCGATTTTTATAATCAGGCTATCAACGGCATCGACATCGGGTTTAGCGTCGGCTCCTGTGGGACCGCCGCTAATACTAGGCAACGAGTGATTGTCGCCGATATTCAAAATCACCCTTATTGGTCGAATTTTAAAGCATTGGCCTATAAAGCTGGTTTAGCGGCCTGTTGGTCTGAGCCTATATTTTCTTCGGAAGAAAAATTACTCGGTACGTTTGCGATTTATCACCCCGATATCCACCATCCTAGTGAAAATCATATAGCTCTCATCGAACAAACCGCGAAATTAGCAAGCATTGCCATTGAAAAGCATCAAACAGATTTGGCGCTAAAAGAAAGCGAAGCCCGTTATCGAATTTTATTTGAAGCCAATCCTCTGCCTATGTGGGTTTTCGATGCCGAAACGCTGGATTTTGTTGCTGTCGATGATGCGGCAATTCGGCACTATGGATATAACAGGGAAGAGTTTTTATCGATGAAAGTAACCGATATTAGACCGGTTAATGAGCGTGAGCGACTTAAATCGGTCGTTACCAAAGTTGACGATAGCGTTTGTGATTATGGCATTTGGAAGCACATAACCAAGGATGGACGAGAAATTTGGGTCGAAATTACCGCACAACTCATCATGTTCGAAGGCCGAAAAGCGGTGATTACGTTGGCAAATGATGTAACGGAACGCCTGCGAGTCGAACAACAATTGTATAAATTGTCGATGGCGGTAGAACAAAGCCCGGAAAGCATTCTGATTACCGATCTAAACGCTACCATCGAATATGTTAACGATGCGTTCACAAGAAATTCAGGCTTCAGCCGTGAAGAATCGATTGGAAAAAATATTTCTTTTATTCAATCAAAAAAAACGCCTGTTCACATTTATCAAGAATTGTGGGCCTCACTTAAAGCGGGGCAAATCTGGGAAGGTGAGTTTATTAATAAGCGCAAGGATGGTACGGAGTATGATGAATTCTCCATTATCGCGCCCGTCAAGGACAAGCAGGGCGTAATAACTCACTATGCAGCCATACAAGAAGATGTTTCGGAAAAAAAGAAATTAAATGCAGAGCTAGCCCAGCATAGACATCATCTCGAGCAATTAGTCCTGCAACGCACGGCTGAATTGGAAGAAGCTAAAACGGCCGCGGAAGCCGCAAACGTTGCAAAAAGCGCTTTTTTATCGAATATGAGTCACGAAATTCGCTCGCCGATGAATGCCGTGCTGGGGTTTTGTTATTTATTGGAACATCAAGACTTGCCAGAAGAATCGCTGTGTTTAGTCCATAAGATTCATAATTCAGGAAAAGCCTTGTTGTCCATCATTAACGATATTCTTGACTTTTCAAAGATTGAAGCCGGCCGCCTTGAAATCGAAAATCAACCATTTAAGTTGAATGAATTAATCGAAAATATCGCCAATTTCATGTCGGCTTGTGCCGGCAGCAAAAATTTGGAATTGACAGTCACGCCGCCGTTGAATGTCAATTCCTTGGTTGGCGATGAGATGCGATTGCAGCAAGTATTGGTGAATTTATTGAGCAATTCGGTCAAATTCACCGAAAAAGGAGAAATCGAACTAAACATCAGCGTGGAATCCGAACAGGATGGAAAGATTTATTTACGTTTTAGCGTCAGGGATACTGGCATTGGTATCTCTCTGGAGCAGCAGCAATCCATATTTGAAGCCTTTTCCCAGGCAGATAGCTCGATTAGTAGACGATTTGGCGGTACCGGCCTCGGCTTAGCGATTTGCCAACAGCTGGTGGCTATGATGGGTGGTCACTTAAGCATTAAAAGTGAGCTTGGTGTCGGCAGCGAATTCTG
>JADHED010003122.1_pt1 | contig 10368 bp, 11 predicted proteins | sample 8952041 | NCBI WGS metagenome assembly JADHED01 (sample SAMN16124423, study PRJNA663239) | bioreactor sludge metagenome | isolation source: sludge (control) | place: India:Bengaluru | collected 2018-09-08
GTGCGGCCCGCAGGCGCAGCCGAGGACACGGCCCTGCGCGCCTTGACGGCACACGCGCGCGGGCTACAGTCGCGAACAAGGTGATGAAGTCAGGGGAGACGGCTGGACAAGGCAACGGCCTCTCCACACGCCGACTGCACGGCAAGCGAAGCGCGCAGGCCCGGATCTAGGAATCCGGGCCGGAGGCCGCGCCGGCGCAGCCGGGGCGGCAGGCTTGCAAGGGGCGCCAAGCGCAGCGCGGCGGGGATAGCCCGCAGGGCTTTCCCCTGGAGTGCGAGCGTCAGCGCGCAGCGTCGCAGGCGCTAAGACATCGGCAGCGAACGCAGCAGAGAAAAGCGCGTCGCCTCGAAGGACGACGCGCTTGCTTGGTCACACGATGATCTGCCCGGCGTGCCGCGCTTCGCGCGCGTAGACGCTCAAGCGCTTCTCTGCGCGGAAGTGCAAATCGCGCTCGATCGGCAGGCCGAGCCGCCCGCGCACGGTCGCCAGCTCCTGCAAGTTGACCCAGCCGAGTTCGGGCATCCCCAGGCCCAGGTCGCACAGGCCGAAGGCGTGGTCGTGATCGCCCGGGTCGATCTCGGTCAGCAGCCAGGTCGCGCCGGCGTCCGGCGTGAACAGCTTGACCACGGGTGCCGGATCGAAGTCCGGGTTCTGGAGTGATTCGCGGCCGTTGGCCAGCAGGAAGCGTTGCCCCTTGGCAAGCGGAGCGCGCAGGCCCGCGAGGGCCGAAGGCGTCAGGGATCAAAGCCGAATGGCCGCGACTCGACACGAGGCGCGGGGCGTAGCCCGCGAGCCCGACGGCGGAACGCCGCGACGTACTGGGGCATTGGCATGCTTGCAGTCAGTGCGAGCCAATGTCCTCACCACCGACTGATGCTCGAAGGGCAGCGGTAAGCGTGGGGAGCACGCGCTCCTTGAGCGCCAAGTTCAGCCCAATCGGAAAGATCGGGTATGTTGCGCAGTTGCACCGTGCGCAGCGCAATAGTCAAACGATGCAGAAGTGGCAGAGACCCGGTTTCGATCGCGGCATTCACCCACTCGTCAGCATGTATCCACGGGCGAGAAAATAGATCGGCCATCGCTTGTGTCGCTGCCTCGATGGGGCCTTGATCGTGGCAAAGGACGCGACCGCGATCGCCGAGGTCGTGTTCAAGATGGCCCAGCCCCTCTTCGTTTGCGCGTAGCAAGGGGAAAGGACACTGGCCGATGGTCAGCAATATCCAAGCGTCCATGCGCTGGTTGTTGTCGCCAACCTTCGCTGTAGGAAGCCTGGCAAGTTGTCCGAGGATCATCCAAGCGCTCGTGTTGGCATGCGCGTGCGGGCGCTCCACTCCGAGATCCACGGCTTCGCCAATGACATCGCCGTGGCGATTGGACAGCCAAGCCTTTTCACCTTCGATCTTCAGATGAATCAATCGACCGTCTGGCGCAGCCATCGCAACCAGCGCGTTTCCGATGGGCTCCTCCGTGGGCTCGCCGGAGAGAAGACCGTCGATGATTCCAGAGCTGAATCCGCCCGTTTTCTCCGCCATGCTGCGAATCGCCTGCGCCCGATCACGTCCCCGAGATAGACAACGGCCAAGCGGCGACCAAGCCAAGTGCCGGCTTCCTGCGGGTCTGCTGCGGCGCGCCGCGCGAGTTCGTCACCTGCGGCATCGGCAAGCTCTGAAAGGAATGCGGCAGGAATGGTCGGCACGACGATGTCTTCGCCGCCTGCGTGACGGTAGGTGCGCACGGCACCCCTCGATTTAAGTTCGGCTACCGCATCGCGGGCTTCGTCGGAAAGCGCATCTTGTCGCACGACGAACCCGTTGGCTGCTGCGAGGGCTAGTTCGGCAGAACGAGCGCCCCCATCGGCAAGGGTACAACGCGCAAGCATCCGATAGCCGCGAAGCAAGTCTGCCTGATTGGCATAGTTCCGGCGCGCCGCGTCCACAATTTCCATGCCAAGCGCCGGCGGAAGAAGCAACGCGCTGTTCGGGTCCTGGCGCCGTGGGTTACGGGCGGCATCGTCGTAAATCGTCCGAAGCACCCACGGCGCACGGTAGTCCTCCGCGTACTCCGCGCCCCGCTGGAAGTGAATCTTGTGTTTGTCGAGAGTCTGCTGCGCTTTTCTAAACTCCTCTAGCCCCAAAGGAGCGATCTCGATGACCTCTGCCCTTGCTCCCACTGCTGTCTGCGTGCGACCGTTTGGAGCCTTGACCAGCCGTTCCGAGCGATCGGTGGTCAGGATGACGTTGAGCTTGTTGCCAGGTCGCAGGCTCGCCAGTTCCTCTAAGTCAGCGGCCATTGCCGTGCTTGGCTCTACGTCGTCGATGGCGAGCAAAAGTGCCGGCCCCGCTGGCCCGGTAGACATACGTCGCAGCCACTGGCGGGCGTCGTTTGCGGTGAGATTCCACTCAAGCTCGATGGCGAACAAGTTGGCCAGCGACTGAAACAGTCCCGGCCCTGAGCCTCGCAACATCAGGACGGCCAAGTCTTCACTGTCCCGAGTGCGCAAAGAAAGTTCGCGCAGACAACTGCTCTTGCCGCTCTGTGCTGCACCTTCGACGATCGTGAAGGTCGTCCCGGCTTGCGCTGATTTGATTGCGGCGAAGGTACTGAGACGAGGGAACAGCAAAAGCTCGGCGAAGGCGCGATCGGACTGGCCGGGTGGGTCAGTCATCTCGGCCAGGAGCCTTGCCGTTGCAGATCGCACGATGGGAACCCAGACTCCGGTTTCCCGCCCCATCAAAGCTTCGGTCGCCCAGCGCATATCTGCCGCCGCCAACTTGGCGGCATTGGCAAGCAGACGGGCTACCGCATTCGCGGCATCTTGCTCGCCGGACCAAAGTTGTCCTGTATTGGCGTCGTAGATGCGGGTATCGCGCCCGTTCGTGACAACGACAAGAGGAGGTCGTGGCGTCAACTGGTTCGCGTAGCTTTGCGCTTGCTCATAGTCAGCATGAGTGAGCGCCAGATCCTCGCGTTTGAGTTCCACCACGGCGAGCGGTCGCCCACCATGAAAGATGATTACATCCGCGCGCCCGCTTTTCTCCCACTGGGCAGTGCTGTCGAACTCATGAGTTTCGTGACCGAGCCGCACGGTGAAACGCCGCTGCTCGACAAGTTGCTCGCGGGGAATGTTAGGGAAGGCAGCGGACAGCGCCGCTGCCAACCGGCTTTCCAATTCGGCCTCGGGACGAACGGGTGACGAAGGCGGCTGCGCTTGTTGATTTTGTTTTGTGCGAGACATTGCGACGAGCCCTCAATTCCAGTCTCGCAACGACTTGACTGCGGCATCCACCTTTTTCAGCAGCGACCGCAGCGGCGGGCAGTCGGGATAGTGTTCGCCCAGGAGCTTCTTCGCGTGCGCCAAACTCTGCACATGACGCTCGCGGTCGGCTTCGGCGAGCGCGCGCGCAAATGTCGAGCCGGACTCGTGATAGTACAAGTCGAAGAACTGCTCATTCGGCAGTTCAGCGTGGTTGTACTCGCGCTGCGTCCACTCGTCGAGTTCACTGCGAATCGCATCGACGCGGTTGTAGACACCCTTGCGGTGGTAGGTGTCCTTGAGCACCGACTTCAGCAGACGGCCGACCTGCGCGTGCGCCTCAATCGGCATCCTTCCCTTCGGACGGCGCTGTGGACCAACGAAGGTCTGGACATAGCCAACGGAATTGCGCTGGCCATTTTGCTTACGCGGCGCCTTCGGCTTGTCCTTCGCAGCAGCAGTCTTGGCGATGGCACCGGGACTCACGAAGAACGGTGTCATTGGTGCGGATTCTCCGTCCCATGCGGCCTCGACAATGGGTGAAGACAGCTTGTTCAGCGCCGCCGCGATGGGTTCCAGCGGGATGCCCTTCGTCTCATCCGCGATCAGGTATAGACGGGAACCGACATCGGGCGCGTACATGCCCGTCCACTCAGGCTTGACGATGACGAAGCCATGTTCCTCCGCCCAGGTCTCGCGCTCCTGCTCCTTACCTTCAACGGCCCTTTCATAGGGCTCGTCCGCAAAGAGGTAGCGCTTCGTCTGACGGTCATACCAGATGCTGTAGTGGTCGCGGCCAGGAACTGCATTGCTCGACCGCCCACCAGGAAAAGCGCGGCTATGGCTCTTGGATGGACGCAGCTTCGTCGCATCCATGAAATGCAGTGCGCGTGCGGCTGCGCAGACCGCCCGCCGCGCCGCCGACTGCGAACTTTGCAGGTGCTCGCGCGCCAGATGGTCAGGCCCCTCGGCACGGAAATCCACCAGTGCGCGATGGTTCTGCAACTGGAGCGCCGTGATGAGATCACCCCACGGAACGGACAGCCAGATGCTCAGCGTTTCGCGTCCGGTCCCGCCACCATCGCGGTCCTTCCAGTAGGAAGTCAGGAAGACACGGTGGCCGGGGCGAGAACGCTCCGTCTTGGGGGCGGCGCGCAGCACATTGCCCGCATGGCGGAAGTTCTGGAATCCCGCTGCCTGCGCGGCGGCATTCAAGGCTTGCGTGTGCTGGATGCCCCGCTCGACCTTGAGCGATTTGGCGAGGCGTTTGATGCCGTCCATCGTGGACGGCCGAATGGCTTCACTCGACATGACAAGTTCTCCCGGTTCATGGCGAAACGTCACCCGTCTGCCGCTTCTCGAACCTGAACATGGCATGCGCAGGAAGAGAGGGAGTTTGCCGGCAGTGCTGTCAACAGCTTTGCTATGACGGGTGGCAGGCTCCTGCCCGAAGCCTTGCCAACAGTATCTCACACGCCGGAATAGCGTGCTACCCTAGTCAACGGTTGCCGTCACCTGCCGCACGCGCCCCTTGGGGTACGACGAAGACGGAGCATTCCAGAGCCCTACCCAATCCATGTCTGATCCCTTGGGCGGCCCGCAAAGCGTGCACCGGCTCGACGCCCGACGGAGATCAATATGGACACCCAGCAACTCAAGGTGTTCGCGGAGCGCTTGCGCGCGTACCTCGAACGCCACAACCTCACCCTCAAGCACGGCCAGGCGCTCGACCTGAGCGCAGCCATTCCCGGCTTGCGTAACTGGCCCGAAGTCAATGCGTTCCCCGCTCGCGTATCTGCTGCGCAGTGGGATAGCAACTCGGCCGACCGGCTCGCCAAGCGCATTGCGAAACAGCATGGCCTGATTCTCCCGGTGGACGAAATGCTCCAAACACTGGAGCCATTGGCCACCAGCGTTCTGAAGGTCTGGCCCGATGGCCCCATGCCGGGCGTGTACGTGGCGACCTCGCAAAAAGCCATCGACGCGGCCATCGCCAGATACGAGGCCGCCACCGACGGCGCACTGCTCTATGCGGAGGACGCCGGCCGTTCTTCGGACGCGGCCATCGACTTGGGCGAACACGGCCTGTTCTCCCGCGGCATGGACCGACTGCCCAGCGGTACGCTGGTCGTGGTCGGCCCCGTGTCGTTGACGCAGGAATCGTGGAGCGACAACAAGGACCGGCTGAATACGGCCGCCAATCTCGCCTATTCGTCCTCGCTGCGCGTCGTAGTGTTGGCGGAGACGCCGCTGCCCGAAAATCTGCACAGCGACATCGACCTGCTACTGCGGCCCGACGATGAAGGTCTCGACAGCGATCCCGTTGACGTGCTCGGGATCGTTACCGAGTCCGGCGATCTGCAAGTGGTACAGCCGTTTGTGCAGCGCCGAGCAGCGCCGTCGGCCGCGCAGCACTTCACGACGAACCAGCGCCTGCCACAGGCACTCGAAGATGCACTGAGGCTGGCGGTGGCAAAGCGTCCCTACGGGATCATTGTGCTGGGCATCACGCCAGGCGACACGCAGCGCAAGGCATTGTTGGAGGCCGTGCTGCCCCTGACCGAGCACGCAGGGCCAGCCGTTCGCATCCAACCGACGTTTCGCCTTGGCTACGGGAAAGACGATTCCCCGTTGTCACCGCATTTCGAGGTGCTTCCAGTCTTCCCCTCCATCGAAAGCGCCTACGCGCATGGCTACCGTCGCATGGTGATCGAGTCCTCCCATCACGGCGCCGGTGACGCAATCGCTCGGCATGCGCATGAGGTGTGCTTCTTGATCCGTTCCTTCTCGACCGAAGTGGCCGGTGCCTGGATGAGCAGCCTGCCCGCTCAGATCGACAAGCCCAATGCACTTGATGTCGTCACGGCCGTCCTGTGCGTCGCCGACGTGCCGGCCAAGTCAGGGACTGTGACGATCTGCGACGCCTTTGTCGGCGGGGCGTCACCAGCCCCCACGGATGACGACATCGACAGGCTGGCGGAACACATGGAGGCACATCGCACCGTGCGGTGGCAGGAGCAGTTGGACGCATTGTTGGCCGCCCGCACGGTGACACCTGCACAAGTCAAGAAGGCCCTGCACCGCCACAACGTGGACGACTACCTAGCCTCACGCAAAGCGGTACAGGTGTAGAGCGCGGCTGCATAACAAGGAGCCGGCAGCGGTGATGCACGCCGTTGCCGGCCCTACAACAACGAAAGGACGTAGGCAGCAATGAAAGCTCATCCATTTACTCGCCCCACCATCGTCGCCGCGGTGGAGTTCCTTGCGGAAATGTTGACGCAGGCGAAGTTCGATCAACTCGTGGTGCGGTTAGGGCTGGACGACGGAATCCCGCAGGGACCGGCAAAGAGCGTGACTGCGAAAAGCGCCGTACTCGCGCGCCTCGTCAACCAGCGCGCAACGCAGATCGTCAGCACCTTGGACGGACCTGTGACTCTGGCTGAGGCTGCGGTACGCGAAGCCGTTGGAGTGGCCGTGCCGCAGTATGCGAAGGCCGAGCAGGAGCGTCTTCTGCGAGGGCTGGCGCTCGACGGCTACGTTGTCTCGTGGGATGAGGATGCACGAACGCCATTGCTGCGCGCCGCATTGCCTGGCGAAGTGGATCTTCCTGCGGCCGATGATGAGGTTCACCAACTGTTGAAGCAGTTCGGGTTCACCGTGCCATTGGGGCATCTCGACCAAGCCATCGACGCGCACGCGCGCGGCGACTGGGCGGCGGCGAACAGTCAGATTCGCACGTTCCTGGAAGGCTTGCTAAGCGACATCGCCTTGCACATTGATCCGCAGAAGGCTGCCGCGCTCGCTTCCAGCGAGAACCGGCGCGCTTGGCTAGCGGAGCGCGGATTTCTGTCGGTCAACAGGAACGAGTGGACCAGCGACGGGAAGAACTATTTGAATGGACTGTTCAAGATGCTTCACACCGACGGGTCGCATCCCGGCCTTTCGGATGAAGATCACAGCACGTTCCGGCTGCACCTTGGACTTATCACTGGCCGCACCTTGCTTCGTCGCCTGAGCAACAGTCGTTGAGTGCGCTGCACTACGCCGCAGCAAGTTGTCCCGATAGGTACTGAACTTCACCATGTCTCCATGCAGCGTACTCATGGAGTCCAACGTGGAACAGCTATCGCAAACCTCCAACGCGCTCCCCTTGCCGGGGACGGATGCCTACGAGGAGCTGCCGCAATTCCCGAAACACAGCCCCCTTCCCTTCCGGCGCACCATCCGCCGCCAGGAACTACGGCTGATCGTCCCCTTGGCTGAAACGACGATCTACGAAATGGAGCGCCGCGGCGAGTTCCCGCGTCGCTTCAACCTGACGCCGCGCTGCGTCGTTTGGGACTTGGCCGAAGTGGAAGCCTGGATCGAGCAGCGCAAGCAAGCTCCTCGCGGCCGCGTCTCCAAGCCGGACGTCCACCAACGAAAAACCCGCCCTGTTCGGGTGGGTTCGAGTGAGGAATGACGCCGGGCAACGGCGCTCATCCAACCAAGGCTTGCAGTTCCTTGGACGCCGAGCGCGGCAATCGCTGGCCTTCCTTCGCCACGTTGACCTGCAAAGCCACCCGCGCCACGTCCAGCACGTCCTTGGCCAGCGGGTAGCTGCCCTTGGCCTGCAACCAGGTCAGCACGTCCGCCAAGTGCCAGATCGAGGCGCTGCCCTCATGCACCGGCGCCGGGAAGCTGCCTGGATGGGCCAGCATCAGCTTGCGCATGTTCTGCCGCGACACGCCCACGATCTCGGCCACGTCGGTCAGGCCAACCAAATCCGGGGCCACCTCGATCAGCTTGGCCGACGGCGCCGCGCGGCGCACGTCCGCCAATGCGCTGCGCACGGCGGCGCCGGCGTCGGCCGCTTCGCGGGTGAACTCCAGCACCAAGCGCCCCGGCTGCCCGATGCCGACCAAGGCATCGTCGCAGCCGGCTTCGCCCAGGCGCTCGACCATCGCATCCGCGTCGCGATCGTCGTCGGCGAGCTGGTACTTCAGGGTGAACGTGTATTCCATCGCGCTACTCCTTGCCATCGCCGTCAGCCTCGCGCTGCTTGCGGTGCGTGATGCAGTTGTCCACGACGCGCCGCAAGGCGCGTGCGTGGTTGCCGGGGTTCTTCGGCGTGCTCCATACGCTGGTGATGCAGAACTCCCCGCAGCGGCATTCCTCGTCGTTATACGGGCAGTAAATCCGCCCCCAGGCGTGGCTGCCGCCGACTTCGACGCGCCAGCCCTGCCCTTCGGCGTGCCTGAGGGCTTCCTCGACCTCCTTCTTCGGATGAGAGGGGCGAGCCATCAGTGGTCTCCAGTATCGGGATAACCAGCCTGGTTGTCAAGTGACAACCAAGCCTTAGCGGCATTCGCCAGCCCATCGCACGGTTCGCCCAACAAGAAGTTCAGATTCCAAGGTTTTCGATCACTCAGAGTGATCGTTTCACCAAAAGAGCAAACCCGACGCGATCCGCCAAAGGCCGATTCAAGGCAACCCATGATGCCGCCCTCCTACGCGATCGCGCTCAACGCCGGCACGACCACGTTCTCCGGCATCAGCTTCGGCACGTAGGTCTGCCCGCCGCCCCAGGCATCGACCAGGTTGGCCCACTCTTGCAGCATGTGGCGCCGCTGCTCGGCGTACTCAGCCTTGTTGTAGACCGAGCGCGAGGAACGGCCGTCCTCGTGCGCCAGGCACTTCTCGATCCAGTCGCGGTTGAAGCCGATTTCGTTCAACAGCGTCGAGCCGGTACGGCGCAGATCGTGGACGGTGAACGGTTGCAGCGGCAGCCCCTTGGTCTTTGCCGCCGCAGCGATAAGCTGCGTGACCCGATTCAAGGTCGCATTGGACATGAACCGCTCGGCGTCGTAACGAGAGGGAAAGACGAACCTTGAGCCGGCCGCGCAGGCGTGCAGCGTCACGAAAATGTCGAGCGCCTGGCGCGACAGATAGACCACGTGCGGGTTGCGCCCCTTCATCCGCTGCTTCGGGATCGTCCAGGTCTTGCTCTCGAAATTGACCTCATCCCAAGTGGCCTGGATCAGTTCGCTCTTGCGCACCAGCGTCAGCAGGATCAAGCGCAAGGCCAGCTTGATGGTCGGATAGGTCGCCACCGACTCCATCTGTTGCGCAAACAGTCGGATTTCCAGTGGCGACAAGGCGCGGTCCTTCGGAACGAAGGTGGCGATCGACGCCGCGCCCACGCTGTTGGCGGGGTTGTCCACCTTTTCGCCGTGGGCGATGGCGTAGACATAGACCTGCTTCACGATGTCCCGAATCTGGACTGCGGTGGCAGGCGCCCCGCGTTCCTTGACCTTGTTGCACAAGGCACGCAGGTCTTCGGCCTGGATCTCGGTCAGCAGACGGTTCTGGAAGACCGGCAGGATGTCCCGGTCGATGATGTGCTTGCGCATGGCGCGCGTGCTGTCGGCCAACCTTGCGTTGGCCAGCCAGGTGTCCATCGCCGCGCCGAAGGTCTTGATGGCGACCACCCGGCGTTTCTCGCGTTGTTTTTCCAGCGCGGGCGAGGTGCCCTTGAGCACGGCTTTGCGCGCGTCCAAGAGCAGTTCGCGCGCCATTGCCAGCGAGATGCCGCCGGGGCCCGTAGCGCCCGAGCGTCAGTGTCTCGCGGCGGCCGTTGAGGCGGTAGTCGTAGCGGAAGGTGACAGTGCCGCTGGGCGATACCGTCACGTACATTCCGTCCCGGTCAGAAGCCTTATAAATCTTGGACTTAGGCTTCAGATTTCGTAGTGCAGCGTCAGTAAGCATCGAGGTTTCCTCCGGCTTGTGACGGCTTTACCGTCAGGTTTTACCGTCAAGGATCTGGAGACCTGCTGATGCCCGGAAAGCCGCATAAAACAAGCATTCCCGAGAAGGCTTTTACCGTCAAAGACGGTAAAAGTCTGAATAGTGAACGAGAGCGTCTTAATCCGGCCTCGATTTTTACCGTCAGCTCTACCGCCAACTTTTTCTGCTGGCCGGCGATAGCCACCGATAGCTGCCGTGGCGTATTTTTTTCTAAATCAACACGTTACGACTGTTTTTCGATAGCTGGCGATAGTCCTCGAAGGACGTAAATTCACTCCCACTCGATGGTCGCCGGCGGCTTGCCGGAGATGTCGTAGACCACGCGC
>JADHED010003123.1_pt1 | contig 10367 bp, 8 predicted proteins | sample 8952041 | NCBI WGS metagenome assembly JADHED01 (sample SAMN16124423, study PRJNA663239) | bioreactor sludge metagenome | isolation source: sludge (control) | place: India:Bengaluru | collected 2018-09-08
ACCGGAGCCGAGTGGGATTCGGACTTGTGGGCCGAGGTCGAGGCCGGAGGCCCACTGACCCTGGAAGCCGAGGACCGGAGCCGAGTGGGATTCGGACTTGTGGGCCGAGGTCGAGGCCGGAGGCCCACGGCCCTGGAAGCCGAGGACCGGAGCCGAGTGGGATTCGGTCTGTGGGCCGAGGCCGGAGGCCGGAGGCCCACTGACCCTAGAAGCCCACGACCGGAGCCAGCGCCGAAGGCGCTGGCGGAGGGAGTGGGATTCGAACCCACGGTAGCCTTTCGACTACGGCGGTTTTCAAGACCGCTGCCTTCAACCGCTCGGCCATCCCTCCGCGTCGAGCCAGGACGATTGTCGCACGCGCCCCACCCACCGCGTTGTGTCGACCCACGCGCGACGCGGTCCAACGGTGCGAACGGGGGTCTCATGGCACTCCGTCCCCAGCTGGAGACGGGTATGCTCTGCCCATGTCGCCCGCGCTCTCCGCCGCCCGCCGCCGCGGCGCCCTCCTCGTCGTCGCCGCCGTGGCGCTCGCGGTGATCGGGACCGCCGGCCTCGCGCGCACGCGGGCGGGCCTCGCGCGTGCGGTCGCCTCCGTCGACGGCACCCCGGTCGAGTTCATCACCCCCGCCGCGCGCGGGGCAGGGCCGCTGCCCGGGGTCGTCGTGGTCCACGGCTTCAGTGGCAGCCGGCAGCTGATGTACGGCGTCGCGCAGTCGATTGCGCGCAATGGCTACGCCGTGGCGGTGGTGGACCTGCCGGGCCACGGGCAGAATCCCGCGCGCATGTCCATGCGGCCCGGTCGCCCGGGCGGCTTCGACGAGCCGCTCGCGAAGGTGACGGCCTGGCTGCGCGGACAGCCCGGCGTCGACCCGGCGCGAGTGGCGCTGGTCGGCCACTCGATGGGGGCAGGGGCGGTGCTGCGCTTCGCGGCAGGCGAGCCGGCCATCGGCGCCACCGTCGCGATCTCCGGCGGCCTCGCCCCTCGCGGGCCGATCCCGGCCGACGCGCCGCGCAACGTGCTCGCGATGGCGGGTGCGTGGGAGCTCCCCAACGTCCTGGGCGCGTGCCGCGGCGTGGTCACCGCGTCCTACCCGCAGGCCGACCCGATGCAGCGCCAGGGCGCGTGGGCCCACGGCACCGCGCGCCAGTGCATCGTCGTGCCCGGCGTCGAGCACATCGGGGTGCTGTTCAGCGGGTCGGCCGTGGTCGCGGTCGTTCGCTGGCTGGACGCCGCGATCGGCGCCCAGCCGCCAGGGCGCCCCGTGGAGACGGCCATTCCGATGGTCGCGGCCCTGTCGCTCCACGCGGCCGGCGCCATCGTGTTCCTGCTGCTGGCCGGCGCGCTGTTCCCACGCGCGGGCGGCCCAGCGGCCACCGGCGCCGCGCCGCCCCTGCCGGCAGCGGCGCTCCTGGCGACGCTCGCCGGCGCCATGGCGATGGCCGCGGTGGTGATGCGCTTCGTGCCCGGCGGGTGGATTCCCCTGCTGACCGCCGATTATCTCTGCGGCTTCTTCGTGGTGGCGGGTCTCGTCGTCGCCGCGGCGCTGTCGATCCTCGGGCGGACGGTCGTCCACCCGTTGCCGTCACTCGCCGTCGGGTGGCGGACGCTCGTGCTGGTCACCGCCGCCATCGCCTTGTTCGCCTTCGTCGCCCAGCTGTCGTGGTTGAACCTCCACCTCGTGGGCGCCAGGCGATGGCTGGCCGGGGCGATCTTCCCCGCGTGGCTGTTCTACTTCCTGGCGCTCGACTCGCTGGCGCGGACGCGCCCGCCGCGCGAGCACTTCGCGTGGTCCGCGGGCTCGGCGCTGCTGGCGATCGTGGCGCTCGTGGCCGCGGTCCTCGTGCTGCGGGCGCCGTTCTTCCTGATGCTGCTCGCGCCGGCACTGCTGCCGATCTTCCTGTGGCTCGGCCTCCACGGGCACTGGCTCCGCGCACGCGCGCCGAGCGCGTGGCCCGGCGCGTGTGTCGCCGCGGCGATGCTCGCGTGGCTGATGGCCGCGGTGTTTCCCCTGGCGTGAGCGGGGCGCCGGCCCGGACCGCCACGCCACCCGACCGCAATCCCGCGGAGACGGGCGCCCGGCAGCCTGGGCGCCCGTCCCCTGCGTTGCTAGCCCACCGTGAACGGCGCCGTGACCGACGTGCCGCCCCACTCGATCCGGAGCGTGGCACCAGCCGCCGTGTCGTCGATGGAAATCGTCAACTGCTCCACCGGCGAGGCCGTCTTGCCCACGGCCATCTTCACGCGCCCCAGGTCGTCGTTCACCTGGACCGGCGTGCCCCACTGGCCGGTGCGCTTGCTGATGCCGAGCTCCCACTCGCCGGCGTTCGGCACGGTGTAGAGCGTGTAGGTGCCGGCCGGAACCGTCAGGGTGCCAAACTTCAGCGCCTTGTCGGTCTTCAGCGTCGTCGCCTCGTCGGCCCCGGTGCGCCAGGGCTTGCCGGCCGGCATCAGCTGCGCTTCAGCGCGGCCCTTGAGGGAGGGCCGGCCGTACTCGATCGAGAGGCTGGCGCCGTCGATCGTCCACTCGCTGCGGACGTGCGGGCTGCCGCCCTTCCCGGGGTGGACCTGCGTCGTCTTCTGGGCAAGCGCCGTGGTCGCCGCCACGGCGACCAGCGCGAACATCGCGAGAGCTGTGCGTCGCATCCTTCCTCCTGTTCAGATGTGGGGAGTTCCGACCAGACATCGTAGCAAACCCGCGCCTTCGCTCCGTCTGGGGCCCCAGCTCCAACTCCTCGCGTCCGGGCACGACGCCGGCACGGCGCTTCTGGTGGCGATTCGTCTGGAATCCACGAATTCTGGCCTGAATCCAACAGGTCACGCCTCATGGCCCGGCTGGCACCGCGGTTGCTCTTGTAGAGGGCATCACCCAACGACGCGATGACGCGTCGAGGACAACTTCAGGAAGCGCAGCCGCCTCGGGCGGCAAGGACGAGGGAGACGACGATGGCTGAGAAGATGACGCGCGGTCAGGTGCAGGATCTGCTGGCGAAGTTCGCGACCGAGAACCCGAAGTACCGCGAGGCCCTGGTGGCCAACCCCAAGGCGATCATCGAGAAGCAGTTCGCGCTGAGCCTCGGCTCGGTGAACGTGAAGGCCGTCGTCGAGACCGCCGACACCACCTACGTCGTCGTCCCCCACGTGGCGGGCGAGGGCGAGCTCTCCGACGCGGACCTCGAGAAGGTGGCCGGCGGCAAGGGCGACATCGAGGTGAACTGCCACCAGTACGGCGCGGCCAACATCTCGATGATGCAGATCAACCTGTAGGCTCTGGCCTGACAGGTAGCACGAGACGACGAACGGGGCGGCCTGCGGGCCGCCCCGTCGGGCGTACGGCGCGGTCGGGGTCCCGACGCCCGTCCCTCTCCCTCGGCGGCCCGTCGCCCCGGTGCCCCGCCGTCCCCGGCGCGGCCGGCGTATGCTGGACGTCGGGTCGTGATGTCCTCCTCCTCGCCTCCCACATGGCTCCGCCGCTTGCGGCGCCTGCTCCTCGTCGCGCTTGCCGCCGGAGGGCCCTTCTACTGGGTGGCGACCGCGTCCGCGCCGGGCCAGGCGTTCCAGGTCCCCCAGGCGGCCCGCCCCCCGGCGCCCGCCCCTCCGGGCATGCTCGGCATCCTCACCGGCCCCGACCTCCCCGAGATCACCGGCGTGATGGAGGGCTCGCCCGCCGGCCGCGCGGGGCTGCTGCCAGGTGACCGCGTCGTGAGCATCAACGGCGTCGAGATCGACGACGCCACGCAGTTGCGGCAGCTGATCCGCGTCCGTCGCGCCGGCGAGACGGTGGTGGTTCGCCTCACCCGCGACGGCGAGCTCTTCGAGGTGGGCATCGTCCTGCAGACGCTGCAACCCGGACGGGCTCCCGTCACGAGGCGCCCCGCCAGCCGGCGCCCCGGCGCCGGCGATAGCCGGGGGCAAACACGGCCGTAGCGCCGCTCCACGGCCCGCTCGTAAAGGGGGCCTCCCCGCGCGCCGATTGACGGATCGAGGCGCGGTGGCGCCCGGAGGGCCGTCGGCTGCCTGCCCCCGGGGCTCCACGCCGGAGGAGCCGCATGGACCCGACCCTGGTTCGCCTGCCGTCGCCCGACGACCCCACCGTGATCGTCGACGAAACCGTCGCGCAGCGTCGCACGCGCGCTGCCGAGGCCACGGTCATCCTCGGCCCCTGGCTGGCCTCCACCGGCGTCGATCCCTTTGCCCCCACGCTCGTCGTCCGCGACCCGGCGCCGAGGGCGCGAGCCGATGCCCCGCCTGACGGTGACGTCCCGACGGTGGTCCTCGACGGCAGCGCCAGGGCGGCCGTCACCTCGGCCGCGCAGCGGGCCGCCCAGACGGCGGCCCCGACCGCCGTCACCGGCGTTGCGGCTGCTGAACCCACGGTGGCCCCGGCCCCGCCGGCTGACGGCCCGGGGGTCGCCCCGGCCGTGCTGAGCGCCCCGGCCGGCGTCCGCTACGTCGTCGTCGGCACGGCCGGCAAGGGCGGCATGGGCGTGGTGCACGTGGCGCGGGACGTGAACCTGCTGCGGCGCGTGGCCCTGAAGGAACTGTCGCCGGCCGCGGCGCACAACGCCGACGCCCGCTCGCGGTTCGTCCGCGAAGTGCAAGTCACCGCCCAGCTCGACCATCCCCACATCGTCCCCGTCTACGGCCTCGAAGTGGCCGAGGGCGATCGGCCCGCCTACGCGATGAAGCTCGTGGAGGGCCGCACCTTCGTCGAGGTGATCGCCGACGCGCGCGCGCAGTGGGAGGCCGGTGCCCGTCCCGACGAGCGCCACCTGCTGCACGCCAGGCTCGAGCACTTCCTCAAGGTGTGCGACGCCGTGGCCTACGCGCACGACCGCGGCGTCGTGCATCGCGACCTGAAGCCCGCCAACCTGATGCTCGGCGCGCACAACGAGGTCTACGTGATGGACTGGGGCCTGTGCCGCGTCGTGCGGTCGCAGGCCGGGCCGGTCGAGGGGGCGCCCCAGCCGGCGGGCGTCTCCGGCGACGGTTCGGAGACGGTGTGCGGCACGGTGGTCGGCACGCCGCGCTACATGTCGCCCGAGCAGGCGCGCGGCGAGAACGCCTCCCTCGACGCGCGGTCCGACGAGTACTCGCTCGGTGCCATCCTCTACGAGTTGGTGACGCTGCGGCCGCCCATCGGCGGCCGCGACGCGCTCGAGATCCTCGCGCTCGCCGCGCGGGGCCACCGCGAGCCGGTGGCCCACGCCTACGGCCTGCCGCTGCCGGCCGACCTCGTGGCCATCGTCGAGAAGGCGATGCAGCCGGCCGTCGAGGGTCGCTATCCCAGCGTGTCGGCGCTGGCTGACGACCTGCGGCGCTACATGCGCGGCGACGCGGTCGTGGCACGGCCGGACACGCGGTGGCAGGCCGTGGTGCGCCTGCTCGCCCGGCACCGCCAGCGCGTGGCGATCGGCATGATGGGCTTCGTCGTGCTGAGCCTGCTCACCACGGTGGGCCTGCTGTGGCGGCACGAGCGCGCCCTGTCGCAGGAGCGGCTGGCGCAGCAACGCTACGAGGCATTCGTGGCCGAGGCGGCCCGGGCGGGCGACGCGCTGCAGCTGCACCTGCTCGACGTGCGTGACGACATCAACACGCTGGCGGCCACCATGGCGCAGGCCGCGCAGCACGCCCAGCCCGCGCCGGGCACGCCGCGCTGGGCGGTGGCGGGTGCGCCGCTGCCGCCGGGCGACGCGCACCAGGGCGTGTTCGTGCGGTTCCCCGGCGCGCCACCTGCCGACCAGGACCTGCTCGCCCGCCGCCTGGTTCGCGCCGAGCCGAGCCGTCGGGAGCTGCTCACGGGCCTCGTCACCGCCTTCGGCGACCGCGGCGCGGGGGCGAAGCCGGCGGGGTCCGCGACGGGGCTCGTCGAACTGCGGGCCGGCTTCGAGGCGGGCGTGCTCTACGTGTTCCCCGCCACGGCGCACGCCCTGGCCCTCCACGACCCGCGCCGGGCGACGTGGTATCGCCATGCCCTCGAAACGCGCGGGATCTCCTGGACGGTGCTGGCCGACGATGGCGACGAGGACGTGAACGACACGCAGTTGGCGATCACCGCGCCCGTGCACGCCGAGGACGGCCACGACCTCGGGGCCGTCGGCATCGTCCTGGCGCTCGAGGACGTGCTGACGAATCTGGTGGCCGATTGCGCGTTGAAGAGCGCGGCGAGCACGGCGCTGGTGGAGCCCGGCGGGCGCGTGCTCGCGGCGTGCGACAACGACGGCCACGTGAGCGCGACCGACCTCGGCGTGTTCGCCCGGCCCGAACTGCGGCGGGAACTCGAGGTGGCCGACACCGGGTCGGTGGACTTGCCGGGCGACGTGCCGTACGTGGCCGCCTTCGACCGCATTCACCCGATCGGTTGGTCGCTGGTGCGCGCGATCTCGCGGGAGGCGCTGCTGCGCCCGTGAGGTGGCGGAGTGGGCGAGACCCGCCTCAGTCGCCGCGGTTGAGGGCGCGCACCCCGGCGACGAACAGCCACACGCCCCCGATCGCCGGCAGCACGCCGACGATGGAGATGCCGACGGCCAGCGACAGGTGGTCGCTCGCCGGCACCTCGCCGGTGAGGGCGAAGATCAGGGCCGCGGCCGTCAGCAGCCCCCCGGCGGAGGCGGCGGCGCCACCGCCAATCACGGCCAGCCAGCCGGCCGCCAGTCGCCAGCGCCGCCGCGAGGTCGCCGAACTGGGGTCCGGAGCCACCGGCGCGAAGGGGGCGCCGCCTGCAGGTGGCAGCGCCTCGGTCGCCTGGCCAGGGCCGGTCACGGACGGGGCCCACGCTGCCGCGGCCGCCGCCGCGGCGAACGCGTCGGGGGGGGCCGGGGCAGGACGCGGCGCGAGAGCCTGCTCGCGCCGCACGCGTCGCACGAGCGACAGCGACCAGGTCCAGCCAACGACCACCGCCGCCACGCCCAGCACCAGGAAGAGCCCGAGCACGTCGCCGCTCACCTGGCCGCTGGCGGCGGGCGCGGCCGAGGGCACGGGCCCCTCGGTCGCGGCGTCCCCGTCGCCCATCAGCATCAGCGGGAAGTTGTAGAAGCCGTGCAGCATCACGGCGGCGAGCAGCCCGAGCCCGATGAGGCGAGCGCGATTGGCGCGATCGAACCTGGCGCGACCGACGTAGTAGCCCATCACCGCGCCGTAGGTGGCATGGCCCGGCACCGACAGCACGCCGCGGGCCACCGCGAGCGCGAAGCCGCCGTCGAGCACGTAGAGGACGTTCTCGAGCGCGGCGAAGCCGAGCGACACCGTGGCGCCGTAGACGATGCCGTCCATCGGCTCGTCGAACTCCGAGCGGCGGAAGCTGTAGCCGAGCAGCACGGCCAGCTTCGACGACTCCTCGCACAGCGCGGCGATGACGAAGGCCTGCACCGCGGCGATCGACACGGCGCCGGTCGCCCCGATGGCCGGCTCCACGATGACGCCCGCCAGCACGGCCGGGACGATGGACGCGCAGCCCAGCGCGAAGGTGGTCCAGAGGACCCGCGGCGGTTCGGGGAACGTGTCGCGCGCGTGGAAGAACCACACGAGCAGGACGGCGGGCAGCACCGCTGCCAGGAAGAGGAGGAGGTAGGCCACGACGCGGGTGCGACGATCCTACACGGTTGGCGGGGCGGTGTGGCGGCCGCGGCGCGGGCGTGCGCGGCCAGCCGTCCTGGTTCACTCGGCCAGGGTCACCACCACCGGGCCGTGGTCGCTCGTGCCCACCTCGCGTTGGGACACCGCGGTGCGCAGGCGCGGCTCGAGCGCGCGTGAGGCCAGCACGTAGTCGATGCGCCAGCCGATGTTGCGCTGGCGCAGGTTGCGCCACGGGGCCCACCAGGTGAACAGCGCGTCGTTGTCGGGGTCGAGGTGACGCGCCACGTCCACGAGGCCCACGTCGAGCAGCTGCGCGAACAGGGCCCGTTCCTCGGGCAGTTGGCCGATGGCGCGCGGCTTCCGCTCCTTCGGGTGCACGTCGATCTCGGCGCGCGCCACGTTCATGTCGCCACAGAGCACCACCGTGCGCCCCGCCGCGTGCAGGTCCCGCACCCAGGCCGAGAGCGCCTCGAGGAAGCGCAGCTTCTGGTCGAGGTCCTTGCCGCCGTTGGGCACGTACACCGACGCGATGGTGATCCCGCCGATCTCGGCCGCGACGATGCGCTGGTCGTGATCGAAGGCGGGGTGGAAGCAGGATGGCTCGGCGGCCCCGAGCGCGCGCCGCACGATCAGCGCCACGCCGGAGTAGCCCCCGCCGCCGTGCCAGTAGCTCCAGTAGTCGGGCAGCATCTTCAGCAGATCGGGCACCTGCTCGGGCAGGGCCTTGATCTCCTGGAGGCACGCGACGTCCGGCGCCTCGGTGACGAGCCAGTCCATCACCTGCGCGCCACGCGCGCGGATGCCGTTGACGTTCCAGGTGGCGATCTTCATCGCGCGGCCTTCTCGAACAGCGCATCCACCGAGGTGACCGTCACCGGGTGGTAGGTGGCGCGGGCCCGATCGTAGATCCGGCGCGCGAGGGGCCGGCCCCAGTCGGTCTTCAGCAGTGCCTCGAAGAGCGGGTACACGAACTTGCGGCGGCCCTGGCCGAGCAGGAAGCGCTCCATGGCCGGCATCGCGGGCTCGTACTGCCGCAGCGCCGCCAGGCGGAGCCACGCGAAGAGCACCTCGCTGTTGGTCCGGGCGCTGAAGCCGAACGCGCGTTCGAGGGCGTCGAGCCGCTCGCGCGGCAGGGTGTCGGGCAGGGCCCCGAGGAACTTCAGCCACTCCTGGGTGCCCCACGCCGTGGCCGGCACGCGGGCCGCGTCGCCGTCGGCGACGAAGACCCTGGCGGCCTCCAGCACCTGCTCGAACACGGCCGAGCGCACGGGCGGCACGTTGGCGGGCAGGCCGGGCGCGAACAGCCACTCGCGGATCAGCAGCCGCCGCTCGAGCGTCTCGTCGCGGCCCAGCAGGTGGGTGCGCAGGTCGTCGAGGAACTCGGGCGTCGTCAGCGACGTGAACGCGTGGCGGTCGAAGTAGCCGCGCAGGTACGCGTCGAGCCGGGCGCGGCCGAGCTCGCGTTCCAGCATGCGCAGGAACGCCGCGCCCTTCGTGTACGCCACGCCCGACAGCCCATCGTCGGGGTCCTCGGCGGTGTCGGGGCGGTGCAGCTGGGTGGCCGGGTTGGTGGCGCCCAGCGTGCGCACCTCGGCCTCGAGTTCGTCGCGCTCCAGCGATTCGAGCATCGCCGCCCGTTCGGCCCCGTAGAGGGCCTCCATGATGCGCAGCTCGAAGTAGGTGGTGAAGCCCTCGTTCAGCCAGAAGTCGCGCCACGTGGCGTTGGTGACGAGGTTGCCCGACCACGAGTGCGCCAGCTCGTGCGCCACCACCGACACCAGCGACCGGTCGCCGGCGAGCAGCGTCGGCGTGAGGAACGAGAGGCGCGGGTTCTCCATGCCGCCGTAGGGGAACGACGGCGGGAGCACCAGCAGGTCGTAGCGGCCCCAGCGGTACGGGCCGTACAGCGACTCGGCGGCGGCGAGCATCTGCTCGAGGTCGGCGAACTCCTTCGCCGCGGCGTCCACGACGGCGGGCTCGGCGAAGACGGCGGTGCGCGGTCCCAGGGCGCGGCGCGCGACGTCGCCGATGGCGATCGTGATCAGGTAGGACGGGATCGGCTGCGTCATGCGGAAGCGGAACGCTCGCAGTCCCTCGCCCGCCGGTTCGCCGTCCGGCGTGATGTGCTCGGCGCTCATCAGCGCGCGCAGGGGCGCGGGCACGACGACGCGGGCCTCGTAGGTCTGCCGGATCGCCGGGCTGTCCTGCGTCGGGATCCACGTGCGCGTGAGGATGGCCTGGCCTTGCGACAGGAGGTAGGGGTGGCGCTTGCCCGCGGTGAGCGCGGGCGGCAGCCACTGGAGCGCCGCCGCGTCGGGGCTCGTGCGATAGCGCACGACGATGTCGAGCGTGCCGGCCGTGGCGGGCTCGGGCAGGGTGACGTCGAGGGCGCGGCCGAACGTGGGGTGCGCGTCGCCGAGGCGGAAGGGCAGCGGCTGCGCGTCCGCGCTGGTGACCGCCTCGATGGTGAGGCCGTTGGTGTCGAGCCGCACGCGCGACGCGCCGGCGGCGATGGCGAGCGTGAGGCGCGCGGTGCCGCTCAAGGTGCGCGCGTCGAAGTCGGCGCGCAGGTCGAGGGCGACGTGGGTGACGCGCGCCTCCGCGGGGTTGGCGTAGCTGAAGCGGTCGCGCCGGGCCTCGTCGGCGCGGGCGACCGAGGCGGCGGCGACGAGGAGGAAGGCGGCGAGCGGGAGCGTGACCGGCAGGCGCCGGGAGACGTGGCGAGTCATGGTCGTCCCGCCATTCCACCGGGGGGTCAGGTCTTGCATTTCAACATCCCGAACGAGTGATCGGG
>JADHED010003125.1_pt1 | contig 10365 bp, 8 predicted proteins | sample 8952041 | NCBI WGS metagenome assembly JADHED01 (sample SAMN16124423, study PRJNA663239) | bioreactor sludge metagenome | isolation source: sludge (control) | place: India:Bengaluru | collected 2018-09-08
TTTTGTATCAGCGGTCAGCGTTCAGGAGCCGAAGGATGATATTTATACTATAAATGGAGATGCTAAACTTAAGCTTTCATCGATTGTAATAGAAAACGATGTAAACCTTGGCAGAGTATTCTCGGAGCCTCTTTTCAGGCTTGACACACTGAAAGAAGGACAGGATGAATCCTACTTCGGTGCTGAAAAAAGATATTCTTCATTATCAAAAAATATACAGTTTGATTCTTCATTCAGAGCAAAGAAAAATTACTGGCTGCCGCTCGTTGAAATATTCTTTCTTAATATCGGGGTTTGGTCAATCAGCAGATACATAGTACCTCAGCCGTGGGCTGTAATCAGCACACAGACTGTAAAAGCAAATTTTAACCATGCATTTGTTTTTGATTCAGACCATTTCTCCACAAACCAGTTAATGCACCCGTATCACGGGAACACATATTTTAACTTTGCACGTTCAAGCGGGCTTACTTTCTGGGAGTCTGCGCCTTATTCGATGGCAGGAAGTTTTATGTGGGAATTTTTCATGGAAGTTAACTATCCGTCTATTAATGATTTTATTACTACAACTTTAGGAGGTATAGCTCTTGGTGAAATGACTTACCGTCTTTCCTCACTTATCATTGACGAAAGGAAAACAGGTTCCGAAAGACTCTGGCGTGAGATAGGAGCATTCCTTCTGGCTCCAACGAGAGGGATAAACAGACTTTTTAAGGGTGATGTCACGCGCGTCCGTTCGAAGAGTATATACGAAATTGAGCCTCTTACAAGCTCGATTGAAGTCGGTCCGAGTTTCATTTACCAGGGCAAGAATATTTACAGAGGAAACGGGAATCTTTCGCTTCGGCTCGATATGTATTACGGAAATCCGTTTACAGATAAATCACGAAAGCCTTATGACTTTTTTAATTTCAAAGGGCTATTCAGCATAGGAACACAGCCGCTTATAAGCCAGGTGAGTGTTTACGGATTGTTGTTCGGAAAAAACTATAAATACAAAGCAGACCAAAAGTTGTTAATTGGTATGTTCCAGCATTTTGATTATTACAATAATACATACTACGAAATTGCAGCAAACAGTCTTGGCGGCGGCATTGTGTATAAGTTTCCGACTGTAAGCGATGTAACTTTTGAATCAAGCCTGCATATTGCAGGAATAGTACTCGGAGGAGGTAATAATGTACCTGAAGCTTATAAATATGAAGCAGACGGTACTGCATACCGCGATTACAATTTCGGTATGGGTTTCACAAACAAGTTTGAAACGTACCTTGGGTTCAGGAATCAGGGGTACTTGTTTCTTGGGTTGTACAATTTCATGATATACACTATTGACGGTGCTGACGGAAATGACAATCTGATTGTTTTTTCTCCTCGTGTAGGTATCAAGCTTACAAAGTCAACTGATATTGGATTTGAAGTGAACTACTACAGAAGAGCGTCCCGATACAAGAAACTTGATGATGTTACGAGAAATGTTTATGAATTAAAATTGTTCATTGCAAACAGTTTTTGATGTACTTAAGTAAAAATTTAAACAGGAGATATCTCCCGCAAATTGGCACAAATAAACGTAAATATAAATAACAGCAGGAGAAAAAGAGTAGGAGATATCTCACACAATTTGGCACAAATAAACGCTGTGCGCAGGTTAGTCATATTGTTTTTGATTAACATGTTGTTTACGTTTAGCGTGAATGCACAGGCAGAGAGAGAAAATATTTTTATAAAATATCCAAGCTGGGCATTAATGCAGCTGATTCCTTCGCCTGTATTCTTTGAAGACAACGGAAACGGGAGGCACGGGACTGAGTTTGGTTTTGAATGGCAGGTTACTCCGTTATCTTACACGTTTAAACCGAATAAGTATCTCGGGCATTTTTCCGTACTGATGGTGAAACCGGTGAAAAAGTTCTCGGGCTCTGCAGAGATATTTTTCACTCCTCAGTTTGTCACCGGAGGCTTTGATAACACAAAAGCAAAAAGGTACATGTACAACACCGGTGCGAGGGTTTATTTTCCGTTAGCACAGGGAGGAGAGTACCTGAGTTTTTCGCTTGGTGCGGGTTATTACAGCCAGAAGAATGAGTTTAACAGCAAAGTTGAGGGGATTATGTACGAAGCTGGATTGTATTCAGTTTTCGGGATGTTCGGATTAAAGTTTGCATACAAACAGAATGCATTAAGCAAGTATAACATCGGATTTTATATAAAGTACTATTAATATTTTGGTCAAACTAAGATTAATATTAATTGTCATTCTTGCGGTTTCTTTTCAAGGCTGCACGATATTTCAGGAAATAGCGGGCAACGGTCCTTCTTCTTTTAAACCGCCAAAAGAAGTAAAGAATAAAGTGACCAATCCCGTTTTACCCGGCGCACGTCTTGCTGTTTTATGGGTAGGTCATTCGACATGCCTTATACAGATGGATGACAAGCAAATATTAACCGACCCCGTGCTGACAACATCCATCGGGATATTTTCCAAGAGACTTGTTGAACCTGGTATTGAAGTATCAAATATTCCCAGGCTGGACTTAATAGCAGTTACTCATCCGCATATAGATCATTTGAGTTTAGGAACGATTGACGTTATGCAGGACAGAAATAAAGGAGTGCCGTTCGTTTTTCCGGACGGGGTGGAATCTTACCTCCCCGGGTATGATTATAACTACATACGAATGGACAATAACAACGGCTATGAAAGTATTAATCCGATAGGGGACTCGGTAACAATAAACGGACTCACGGTTTACACGGCATATTCCCGTCACTGGGGCGGCAGGTACGGACTTGATGGTTTCCTCTGGGGTGAGCATTCGTATTCAGGATTTATATTCAGTTATAACGGAATGACAGTTTACTTTGGCGGCGATACAGGATACGACCCTTTCTCATTCAAGAAACTAAGCGAAAGGTTTGAAATAGACCTTGCAATAATACCTATCGGACCCTGCGAAGAATGCGATGGATGCGGAAACAAAAGACACGTATATCCCGAGGGAGCGATAAAAATATTTCTTGATTTGAAAGCAAAAGAATTCATGCCTGCGCATTACGGTGTCTTTCAGTTCAGGCTTGCTGACGTAAACGACCCGTTATACAAACTTGAAAAATTAATTAAGGAATACAATATACAGGACAAAACAAGAATATTAAACATTGGCGAACAAAGAACCTTCATAAATAAAAAATTTTAAATCATGAAGAAAAGAAAATTACTATTAAGTATGATGCTTGTGTTATCGGTTTTAACCGCATCATTAACGCTTTATTCATGCTATCCTTACAACAGCACAAACCCATCGGAGTTTGATGTTGTCGTAACGCTGCATGATGACCTCAGCAACTTCAGGGGTCAGTATAAAAAATATGTTATGCGAGATTCTATTGCACACATCTCGGACGGAATGAGCAGCATTTCGGTTACAAGGGAGTATGACAATTTAATCCGCACTAAGGTTGTTAACAACCTCACATGCTTTGGTTACACGCGTGTTACAGATACAGCATTAGCTGACGTAATAATTACCCTCGCAGTCGCGAAATCAACATCCGTGTACATCAGCAGCTACTATCCCGACCCTTACTGGTTCTGGGGATACGACCCCGGTTATTATCCATGGACGGCGGCTTATGCCGTAACGACTGGTTCCGTTCTGACGACAATGTACGATAAGAACAAGTTCAAAACGGGAACCACACAGAGATTAGCTGTCTGGATGGGCATCTTAAACGGAGCACTAAACGGAACAGACGCATCGACAAGGATATCCAACGGAATAGATAAAAGTTTTTCACAGTCGCAGTATTTAAAAGCTGCAAATTAAAAATGTTAAACTTAAACCGAATAAAATGAAAACTATAAAATATATTCTCTACATAATGACTGTACTTTTGCTGCTTCCGGGTTCGGGTGCGAAAGCACAGTCGGGAAACGAGTTTTTCCTTAGTTACAACTTCGGTGTACCGCTTGCAAACTCGAAAGAATACGTACCGACAGTAAGTTACATAGGAGCAGAAATAAACTACAAATATTTTTTAAAGAAGAATATAAGCCTCAGTCTTTTGGCGAGCTGGAACATATTCTACAAAGAGACGACCGAGCTTTTATCGCTGCCTAACGCAGACGTTTCAGGATTGCAGAACAGGTACATAAACACGGTACCGCTGCTTGCGGGTGTACAGTATTATTTTGGAAAAGATAATAACAACATGCGTCCGTATGCGTGTATAAACGCAGGAGAAATGTATCTTACAAGAAGGCTGCAAATAGGTGTTTACGACCTTACAGAAAGCAGCTGGCATTTTATGGTGCAGCCCGAAATAGGAATACTTTTAGAAATAGACAGGTATTCTGATTTAATGTTTGGAGTAACATACAACTACGGAACACCGACCAAGAGCGATATAACAGGCAAAGATGTAACAGAATCTTGGATAGGGATAAAACTTGGGTACGGGTGGAAAGCACCGTTTTAAACCAGCATAAATAGAATTAAATTCCCGCAGAAGCGGGAATTTAATTCTGTCAAACGCTGCAAAACAAACAGTTAAAGGTACTCCTAAAACAAAATTAATAAATGAAGAAAAGAATAATCTATCTTTTGTTTGCATCGCTTTTTATTCCATTTATTTCTTCCGCTCAGCAGGGAGACAGCCTTGCATCCCTTGAGCCTTTCGTCTTCTGGACCGGCAGCAATCCTGTAATGACGTTCAAAGAACTCGCTTCATACTGTGCGCCTATATTCTGGTTCTCTCCGGATGAACCTGAACTGAAGAATAAAACGGGGAAAAAAATAAACATACCCACCAACTTTCCGTTCGAGAAAGCATCGGATAAACCCGTTGTATATTACCAGTTCAGAAATGTATTAAAATTAGAGAATGCATCGGGGGACGCAATCAAGAAGGATAAAACCGATAAAAACAATTCTACTATAGACTTATCAAAAGTTGCGGCAATAGACATAGATTATTCGCATTACTACAGGAACGAAGCCGGTCTCGGCGGGCACATGCACGATACAGAGCAGTCACAGTTTAAGATTTACGTTAATAAAAGCAGGCACGCCGACAGTCTTCTTTATAAATTGATATTAATACAGGTAACTGCAAAAGCCCACGCACTTCCTTGGTACGATAACATATACGACCTTGATACAAACTCGACAGAGCTAAAGCTTCCGTTTCATATACTTGTAGAAGAGGGAAAACATGCGAGCTGCACGGATATTAACGGAGACGGAGTTTACACTCCGGGTTATGATGTAAACGTCAGGACAAACGACGCATGGGGGCTTCGGGATATAATTAGAACAGGTTCATTATTCACGGCAGACTTTCAGAGTTACATGGCAAAGAACCGGAAGCCCGAACACCGTGTATTTCCGCCTTTACCCGGAGATAGTCCGTTAAGAGAAAAATATAAAGTTAATGGTGTTTATGCGTCCGATAATGCAATATACGAATTGCGTGCAATGCCCAATGCAATTTTAGCACTTCCCGATAAAAAACTTGAACACGACATGTCGGGTTATGCCGCAGACCGCTGGCCGCTGGTATCGAAGAACACTGATTCGAAAAAATTCTTTTCATGGATAGAAACAGATTTACTGATAAGGTCATTTGCCGTAAACGCAAGGTATGATAACAATGATTGGGGCGTATCATTCGCATTTCCGCTTTTAATAGTAAAGAACGTTGAGACACCGTTAATCGGCGGCTGGATGGTAAACAGAGTTTACCTTCAGGGCGAAAAGCTTCGTGATATTGGTTATAATATTTTAATCACCCCATCAGCATCGCGATTTATTGACCCGTATTTTTCCGCCGGAGCAGAATCGAAGTATCACATTGATGAATCGGGAAATTCCCACAGGGAAACAGAATTTGTACTTGAGACCGGACTTAAGTTCCGTGCAAACGTATTATTTTCTCCTTTAAAATTTTTAAGCTTTCTGACAGACTTCTGGGGATTAAGACTGGGCGTTAAAAACACGGGTTTCCCGCTCATAAAGAATTTGAATTACACAGTAGAGCTTGGCGCGGGAGTGTGGTAGAGAATAAGGGAGCAGATGTTCATCATGTATTGAATTATGTGCAAGCTTTATAAGCAGAACATTGCAATAAATACTGGTTCTTCTTTGCGCCCCTTGCGGTAAACATCTATTGTTTGTTCTTAACAATAAATACAAGTTCTTCTTTGCGCTCATTGTTCTTCTTTTGCGATCCTTGCGTTAAACATCTTTTTATTCTTTACTTGTTCTTAGAAATAAATGCAAGTTCTTCTTTGCCAGTATCAAAAAGCAGCTTTGTATTCCTTAAACCGTACATCGGCTGCAGCAGAAGCTTTACGTCATCCGTAATGTTGAACTCAACCGATAAACCGCCAAGGAACCCTGGTTTACCGCCGTATGAAACATCTTTAGGCGAGTCGCCCGAAAGACTGGTAAGGTCACCACCCGCAAAAACACCCACAGATGAGAAAAGTTTGTATTTATGAGGTCCCTTATTTAATGATTCTTCTTGTGCATAAACTGATGCCGCACTAAAAAAGAGAATCAGCAGAATGTAAAACATCTTCTTCAAATTCATAGTTTAATTATTTCTTCATGTAGCTAAATTTATTGTTCTTTATTCGTAAAAAGCTAAAAAATTCCATAGATTTATATTATCAACAGCGGCAGAGTTTTTTATATATTAGAATAACTCGGTATTCATCTGTTTCATAAAATCAGTAGCCATCTGTTTCGTTCAAAATTAACATTTTCAAAAGCATATACAAATCAAAGTAAAAATATTTACTCTAATGATAAAATAATTTAAGGGGTTTCTCTTAAGATGCAACAATAATTGTATGTTTAATAAGATTATTATTTTGAGTAATTTACGGTGTTTTTAAGTTCCTTATCTGCATTTTTGTTAAGAAAAAACTCAAAAAATATTGCTTACCAGTCCGTTGCGCAAATAATTCCGCGTGCTGTAATGTTTGTATTTGTTTTGTATCTTGCTAAAGCCCTTGGCAGCAGCGAATACGGTAAATATGAGTTTGCAGTCTCAGTAGGTTATCTTGTCGGTATGTTCTTTGAACTTGGCGGCAATATGATACTCACAAAACACGTTGCACGGAATTTCTATTCGAGTATTTACCATGCAGTAAAAATCAGGTTAATTAGCATACTTACAGCTCTTGTTTTATTTTATTCTGTTTTATTCCTGCTTGATTTATACAGCGATATAAGGTTATACATCGCTTATGCAAGTATCGGTATAGCTTTCAGTTCGATGATGAACCTATACTTCGCTTTCTTTCGCGGTGCAGGAAAGATGAACTATGAGGCTTTTACGCTTATACTTCAGAAAGTCTTATTCGTGGTACTTGCCATTGTCTTTTTAATTTCTGATAAATCGGGTTCCAAAGCAGTTCTTGCGTTTATGTTGAGCATGATTGCAGGATTTATTATTGTTTATGTAATATTTTTAAAAAACCGCAGTCATTACGCAGCACAGGACAACAGGCAGGAAATAAGCTTCAAAGACTACTTCAGGGACGTTCTAACTCTTGCGCTTGTTGATGTTTTCAGCAATCTGTATTACAGACTGAATCAGGTGTTTATTGAACACTACAGGGGATTTGAAGAGGTAGGTGTTTACGGAGCAGCACATAAAATCGTAGAAGTCTTCATTAACTTTCCGTCAATACTCCTCATTGTTTTGTTTCCTGCATTCGCAAAACTTGCGGTTGACAACACAAAAGAGTTCAGGTTTCAGTTTAACAGAATACTTATTATATTAATACTGTCAGGCGCATGCGCAGGAGCGGGAAGCTGGTTTCTTGGGGAGTACATCTTTGCGCTAATAGGCTCAGATTACATCAATTCTCATGTGATACTCAGGTATCTTACACTTCCCCTGCTTTTTCTGTTCCCGAATTTTCTCATAACACAGGGGTTAATTGCACTCGATAAAAACCTAATATTTGCAAAGATACTTTTCGCGGCACTCTTACTAAACGTAGCTATGTCATTTTATCTCGTCCCGCTGTATGGTGCGGCGGGCTCGGCAATATCTATAGGTATTTGCGAGATGATAATCTTCTTTGCAGGGTATTATTTCATAAGAAAACATACGGGGCATGCAGCACAGAAAGCATAAAATACCGTTACTGCTGAAACTAAAGAGGTTTAAGAATTCTGCCGATGCCGAGTCGCTGAATAATTTTCTTTCGATGCGTAAACCCCCTGAAAAATTTAACGGCATACCTGAAAGGATACTTCTAATTCGCAATGACAGAATAGGGGATGCAGCGGTTACGCTGCCGGTGATAAGAGATTTAAAGCTGAACTATCCTTCTTTAGTGATAGATGTGCTTGTTTCAGACGTGAATAAGTTTGTGTTTGATGAACTTGACTACATTGATAATGTAATTGAATACAATCACGTGCCCGCCAAACTTAACCCATTCTTCAAAATTCCTTTTCTTGGTTCGGTTCTTCAGTTCAAGTTTTACGAACTATTTCCTTTGCTTTATTCATCTGCAAGGCGTAATGAAATCAGATATCTTAAAAATAGAAAATATGATGCCGTTATTGACCTCGTAGGAATGAAGAGAAACATCTTTCTCGGAAAACTTATATCAAAATACACAGCGGGTCCCCGTAAGCTCGGAGTATGCATACTTTATAATTACTACATTGACTCCAACTGGGTCTCTCCGAATGACACCGCTTCAATGAGTTTAAAAATTGAAAGACTTTTTGTTAATGCTTTCGGTTTTAGTTTTGCAACAAGGAATACATCGCAACCTTTTGTCAGCTTTCAGATTCCAGCGAACAGCATTCAGAAGCACGATGTAGTTGTGCATATTGGAACCTCAGAGCTTAGAAAGCTGCCGTTTGAAACAGAGAAGAAACTGATTGCAAAACTATCACGGTACAGATTACTGATAACAGACTCAAGCGAATCGGAGAGATTCAAAGAACTGAAGAAAGAGTTTGTACATAGCACAAACATAGAGTTTAATACATTTCCCACACTGAAAGAACTTGCTTCACACTGTTATAACGCAAAGCTTTTAATTTGTTATGACGGCGGGCAGGCACATTATATTTCGCAGTTCGTAAAGACTCTGGTAATATTCGGGCCCGGTTCGGTAGCATTGTGGAAGCCTAATGATTTCTCGGAATACAGACCGCTTAAAATGTTTGCGAACGGCGTAAAGACAGAAATATCAGATGGAAAACACAAACACACAGTAATTTATTTTCCAATTTGGTGCCGTCCCTGCTTTGATGTAGGTTGCCAAGAAAGACCCTGTCTTGCAAGCATAAAAGCTGAACAAATAGTCGACCTTGTAAACAATTACTGCCTGAACGATGATTAGAAAAAACAACGCATACTTATTGTTTCGTTTGCTATTCTTGTTTGTATTCATATCAGCCATAGCAGACTTCAGGCATACGGCAGAGATTGACCTGATACCCGGCGTGCACGTATCCGACATACCGGCTTTGAAGTTCATATTTGCATTACTCTTCGGATTGCTGCTAATACCGTTTAAGGAATATGCTTCTATAATAAAAGAAAAATACACGGGTTCGGGCATTATTCTTCTGATTGTTTTGTTGATAGCGGGATACATCTCAGCATACATCTCCGAATATTCTTCTGTAGCCTTGAAAGTATGCGGCAGAATAGCTTTCTATACAATCGTATTGCTTATCTGTACCGCTGCTGTACGTTATTTTGAAAGTGCCTCAGACTTTATGCTAAAATCATTCATATATGCAAACGTCTTAATAATAACCGGTTCGCTTCTCGACTTTTACGTCCCGCAATTTCACCGTTTGTTAATAAACAATTTCGACAGACCTGAAGCAATACATTCATACATACAAATCGGCAGTGAGAAAATCATGCGTCCCATGGGATTTATTACAGACTCGAACCTGACAGCATTCTCCCTGACACTCTCTCTGCTTCTTTTACTGTTGAATAACGGTACATTCAGCAAGGCATTCAGGTATATATTCTATCTGTCGGGTTCATACGTGCTGGGGATGCTGACTTCAAGGGCATCTCTAATTGCTGCAGCCGTATGTTTGGCAGTTTTCTTTGTATTTAAAATTACTGAAAGAAAAGAAATCATAATCTTCTCTGTATTATTCCTGCTGTTTCAGTCTGCAACACCCCAGTCTTACGGAAGGTTTATATCATACGTCAGCAGCGAGAAAGCCGCAGAAGAGTATGCAGTCGGCAGGCCTGTCATCTGGAAAGCTGCATGGGAAGTGTTTAAAGATAACCCTGCCGCAGGAGCCGGACCCGGAGTGTTTTTTGAAATGAGCCAAACAAAAATCAGGGAAA
>JADHED010003126.1_pt1 | contig 10363 bp, 9 predicted proteins | sample 8952041 | NCBI WGS metagenome assembly JADHED01 (sample SAMN16124423, study PRJNA663239) | bioreactor sludge metagenome | isolation source: sludge (control) | place: India:Bengaluru | collected 2018-09-08
CTGGATACCAACCTGATGGGTACGGTCGGTCAATTCAGCTGGATGGCGGGCTACAGCTTTGTGCACGCCACTTATGAATCGTCGTTCGACATCGCTAATCAGGTCAACAGCAGTAGTGACGGAACCAAGATCACCGTGGACAAGGGTGACCGCATGGCTGGCATCCCGCAGCATCAGCTTAAGCTGCGTGGTGCTTTCCAGGTTACTCCGGCCTGGAGCATCGGTACCAACATCATCGCCTTCTCTGATCAGTACGCCCGTGGCAACGAGAACAACTCGCACCAAGGCCCTGGAGGCAAGATCGGCGGATATACCGTGGTCAACTTGGATACCCGCTACAACTTTGGCAATGGCTGGCAGATGTTTGCCCGTGCAAACAACATCTTCGATCGTGATTATTACAACGGAGGTATGCTAGGCCAAACCTTGCTGAATGCAGATGGTACTTTCGCTGGAAATGATACAAACACCCACTTCTACGCACCTGGTGCTCCGAGGGCTGGTTGGATCGGTGTTCGTTATGAGTTTGGTGGCAAGACGGCTTCTAAGGCCTCCGCTGCCAATTTAGATTAACTTAAAGTAGGAAAACGATGCAGGCACGCGAATTTTTCGAAGAACGGGCACCATTGGCTTCGGCTCAGAAGGTTCGCGTCCTGCTGGTAGAAGACGAGGCCCTGTTTGCCAGGGCCGTCACCAAGCGGTTGCAACAGGCTGGTTATGATTGCGAGCGCGCTGAAACCCTTGCGGATGGGCGCGCGCTGGCAAGGCAGTATCAGCCTGATCTTGCCTTGCTGGATATGCGTCTGCCGGATGGCAACGGGCTGGATCTCCTGTCAGAACTGATCGCCAAGGGCGTTGCTGTGGTGGTCATGACGGCTTACGGCGAGGTGAGTGATGCCGTCAACGCCATCAAGCTGGGTGCGATTGACTACCTCAAAAAGCCGGTGGACCTCGAAGAGTTACTACTGGTGGTCGAGAAGGCTCAGCAATCCAATACCCTCAAGCATCAGTTGGACTATTCCCGTCAGCGTGAAAGCCATGCGGTTGTCGAGGGCGTTGAGTTTATTGGCGAAAGTTCAGCCATGCGCGCCGTGCATCAGCAGATCGAGCGTATCGCGCAGCTGGTTTCCGTGACGGAAGGGGTGCCTCCAACCGTTCTTATTACCGGGGAAACAGGTACGGGCAAGGACGTGGCAGCACGCTTGCTGCATCAGTTTTGTGTTCACAATGACAGACCTTTTGTGCATGTCGATTGTGCGTCTCTGCCGGGTGAACTGATCGAGAGTGAGCTGTTCGGTCACGAGAAGGGCGCTTTCACCAGTGCGCAAGGTGCGCGCTTCGGATTGATTGAAGCCGCAGAAGACGGCACGGTGTTTCTGGACGAAGTGGGTGAGTTGCCATTGGCGCTGCAAGCCAAGCTTTTGAACGTGCTTGAGCGCCGCATGGTGCGCCGGATCGGCTCCACCAAGGAACGCCCGGTGGCTGCCCGTTTCGTTGCCGCAACCAATCGTGACCTGCAGCAGATGGTGTTGGAAGGGCGTTTTCGCGCTGATCTGTTCTACCGTTTGAACGTCTTGAGCGTCAGCATGCCGGCATTGCGTGAGCGCGGCGATGACGTGCTGTTGCTGGCGCGTCATTTTGCGGCGCAAACAGAGCGTCGTCATGGGTTCCCGCGTCGTGATTTTTCCGTGGATGCGGTGCAGGCGATGCGTCGATATCCTTGGCCCGGCAATGTGCGTGAATTGAAACACCAGATCAGCCGAGGGGTGCTGATGAGCCGCGGCGATACGATTCATGCCGTCGATATTGTGCCGGCGCATCACGTCTCGGCATATAGTGTGCCGATGGAGGCGCCTGAACCCGCCCAAAGCCAGATGACGCTGGATGCCATGGAAAAGGCGCTCATTGAGAACGCGCTCAAGCAAAGCGGTGGCAATGTCTCGGAAGCGGCTCGCCTGCTCGGAATTACTCGCATGACCATCCGTTATCGCATGGACAAACATGGTCTGAAGTCCGAATAAATTGTCATCTCCTCGGGCGCGAATCGATGCGCCCTGCATGATAAAATCCCGCCATTGAAAAATTGCGGGATTTTTTTATGTCCATCGGCACGCCACTCAGTTCCTCGGCAATACGCGTCATGCTGCTCGGCAGCGGCGAACTCGGCAAGGAGGTCATTATTGCCTTGCAGCGACTGGGGGTGGAAGTGATCGCGGTGGACCGATACCCGAATGCCCCCGGCCACCAGGTGGCACACCGTGCCCATGTGATCAACATGACGGATGGTGCCGCCTTGCGTGCCCTGATCGAGCAGGAAAAACCGCATTTGATCGTGCCTGAAATCGAGGCGATCGCCATTGATGCGCTGGCAGAAATCGAGGCGGCGGGTTTGACCAGGGTGATCCCGAATGCGCGTGCGGTGCAACTGACCATGAATCGCGAGGGGATTCGTCGCCTGGCGGGCGAAACGCTGAATCTGCCGACTTCTCCTTATGCCTTTGCCTCCAGTTTGCAGGAGTTGCAGGCGGCGATCGACGGCGGCATCGGTTATCCATGTTTCATCAAGCCGGTGATGTCTTCCTCGGGCAAGGGCCAGTCGCGTGTGACTTCGCCCGATCAGGTGGCCGCCGCATGGGAATACGCAGCGACGGGTGGACGTGTTGACCAGGGGCGCGTCATCGTCGAGGGGCAGATCGATTTCGATTACGAAATCACGCAGCTGACAGTGCGTGCCCGCAGTGCAACGGGAGAGACGCAAACCTATTTCTGCGACCCGATCGGTCATGTGCAGGTCAAGGGCGATTATGTCGAAAGCTGGCAGCCGCAGCCCATGTCACCCAAGGCCTTGGACCGTGCCCGTGAAATCTCCAAGGCGGTGACCGATGATCTGGGCGGGCTGGGCCTGTTTGGCGTGGAATTGTTCGTCAAGGGCGACGATGTCTGGTTCTCCGAGGTCAGCCCGCGCCCCCACGATACGGGCATGGTCACCATGGCGAGCCAGCGCCTCTCCGAATTCGAACTTCACGCACGCGCCATTCTGGGCTTGCCTGTGGACGTGAACTTGCGTGCGCCCGGGGCAAGCGCGGTGATCTATGGCGGCGTGGAGGGTACTAATCTGCGCTACGAAGGGGTCGCCGAGGCTTTGGCCGTGCCGGAATCTGATCTGCGCCTGTTCGGCAAGCCGGAGTCCTTCGAGCGCCGTCGCATGGGGGTCGCGTTGGCGACGGGCAAGGATGTGGAAGAGGCGAGGGCGCGCGCGCAAGCGACAGCGAAAGCCGTCCGTCCGGTGGTGGCATGAGCGAGGCGCAGAGCTTTTACGAGCAGCTCGGTGGTGAGGCGGGAGTGCGTCGTCTGGTCGACCGTTTCTATGAAGTGATGGACACCGAGCCGCGTGCTGCGGGCATTCGTGCCATGCACACCAACTTGCCGCGTGCCAACCAGAAACTGTTCGAGTTTCTGTCAGGCTGGATGGGCGGCCCGCAGTTGTTTGTCGAAAAGTATGGCCACCCACGCCTGCGTGCGCGACACCTGCCATTTCCGATTGGCGAGAGCGAGCGTGATCAATGGATTTTCTGCATGGTTCGGGCGATGCATGACGTCGGTATCCCGGAGCCGCTGATGGTCAATATCGGCAATCAGCTTTGGGGTGTAGCCGATTTCATGCGCAACCAACCCGAAGCGACTTCATCCGAACCTGCTTCGCATCAGGCGGAATAAGCATCATGGCTGAAGATACGCTCGCATCCCTCAAGATTCCCCCGCATTCGGTCGAGGCTGAACAGTCGGTGCTTGGCGGGTTGCTGCTTGAAAACGAGGCGCTGGACAAGATTGCTGATCTGATCAAGCCGGGGGATTTTTACCGCCACGACCACCGCGTGATTTACGAGCACATCAGCCGCTTGATCGAGCAGAGCAAACCGGCAGATATCGTGACCGTCGCGGAATCGCTCGAAAACTCGGCGCAATTGGCTGGCGTGGGCGGCATTGCGTATCTCGGTGCGCTGGCCCAGAACACGCCTTCTGCAGCCAACATTCGCCGTTATGCGGAGATCGTGCGTGAGCGTTCCGTCATGCGTTTGCTGGTCGAGGTCGGCTCCGATATCGCTGAGAGCGCGTTCAGTCCGCAGGGCAAGAGCGCGGCCGAGTTGCTGGATGCCGCGGAAGCCAAGATTTTCGAGATTGCCGAAGGTGGTCAGCGAAGTTCGCAAGGATTTATCGACATCAAGACCCTGTTGCCTCAGGTAGCCGATCGGATCGATCAGTTGTTCCAGCGCGACAGCACCAGTGACGTCACCGGCATCCCGACCGGATTCGCGGATCTGGATTCCATGACTTCCGGCTTCCAGCCGGGCGATCTCATCATCGTGGCCGGTCGCCCCTCCATGGGCAAGACCGCGTTTTCGTTGAACATCGCCGAAAACGTGGCGCTCGATACCGGTTTGCCCGTGGCTGTGTTCTCGATGGAAATGGGTGCGACGCAACTGGCCATGAGGATGATCGGTTCAGTTGGACGTCTGGACCAGCACCGCATGCGGACCGGGCGTCTCGAGGATGAAGATTGGGTCCGCCTGACCACGGCGCTGGGCAAGTTGAACGATGCGCCGATGTTCATCGATGAAAGTGCCGGTTTGAACGCGCTCGAAGTGCGTGCCCGAGCCCGCCGCCTGCACCGTCAGTGCGGCAAGCTGGGCCTGATCGTGATCGACTACTTGCAGTTGATGGCCGCGACGCGCCAGGGTGAAAACCGCGCGACGGAAGTGTCGGAAATTTCCCGTGCGCTCAAGGCGTTGGCGAAGGAACTTGATGTGCCCGTGGTGGCGCTTTCCCAGCTGAATCGCGGTCTGGAACAACGTCCCAACAAGCGCCCGGTGATGTCGGATTTGCGTGAGTCGGGCGCCATCGAGCAGGATGCCGACGTGATTCTGTTCATCTATCGTGACCAGGTTTACAACCCGGACAGTCCCGACAAGGGCACGGCTGAAATCATCATCGGCAAGCAGCGTAATGGGCCGATCGGCACCGTGCGCCTGACCTTCCTCGGCGAGCATACGCGCTTCGAGAACTTCACCGGTGCCGGTGGAGCGTTCGGGGCGGATCAATACTAGTGTGAATACACCCTAGTTTCTCTTATGGCCCGTCCTATTCTCGCGACTATCCATCTGGGCGCCTTGCGGCATAACCTGGCAGTGGTGCGCCGATTTGCGCCACACGCCATGACCATGTCGGTCATCAAGGCCAACGGCTATGGCCATGGCATGTTGCGCGTGGCGCAAGGGCTCCAGGATTCGGACGGTTTCGCCGTGCTGGGCGTCGATGAAGGCGTGACGCTGCGTGAGGCAGGATACGACCAAACCATCCTGCTGCTGGAGGGCTTGTTCGCGCCGGATGAATTGCCGTTGGCCGCACGGCATCGCCTCGCCATCGTCGTGCACTGCGAGGAGCAGTTGCGGGTGTTGGAGGCGGACCGTGGGGCGCATCAGGTGGATGTGTTCCTCAAGATCAACTCCGGCATGAATCGCCTGGGTGTCGTGCCGACGCGATTCTGGGGTGTCTATGACCGTCTCAAGGCTTGCAAGTCGGTTGGCGAAATCACCTTGATGACGCATTTCGCCACGGCTGATGAGGCGTTGGGGGTGGAAGAGGCCTTTGCGCGCTTCGATGAAATGACGGGCGAAATCTCCCGGCCACGGTCGATGGCCAATTCTGCATCGCTGATACGCTTTCCGCAGACGCATGGCGATTGGGTGCGCCCGGGGATCATGCTGTACGGTGCCAGCCCGTTTGCAGATCAATCGGCAGTTTCTCTGGATCTCAAACCCGCCATGACCTTTACCTCGCAAATCATCGGCGTGCAGTCGCTTCAACCTGGGCAGGGCGTGGGGTATGGCTATGCCTTCCGGGCGGATCGCCCCATGCGGGTCGGCGTCGTGGCCTGTGGTTATGCCGACGGCTACCCGCGGCACGCGCCCACGGGAACGCCCATCGTCGTGGCAGGCAGAATGACGCGCACCTTGGGACGGGTTTCCATGGACATGCTGTTTGCCGATCTGACGGAAATCCCTGAAGCCGATGTTGACAGCCCAGTGGAACTTTGGGGTGAGCAGGTGGCTGTGGACGAGGTGGCGCGTGCTGCGGACACGATCGGCTACGAGTTGTTGTGCGCGATCGCACGGCGGGTGCCCATGGTACAAGTGGACTAGAAGGGCGCGCGACAATGGCCAAGGCAAAAACGGTTTATACCTGCACCGAATGTGGTGGGCAGGTGCCTAAATGGCAGGGCCAGTGCCCCAGTTGCGGCACCTGGAACACGCTGGTCGAGACGATTGCCGAGGCTCCCTCGATCAACCGTTTCGCCGCGCTGGCGCAAACCAGCGGTTTGCAGAAGCTGTCCGAAGTAGAAGCGTCGGATGTGGAGCGCCACCCCACGGGGATCGCCGAGTTCGACCGCGTGCTGGGTGGAGGCCTGGTGCCAGGTGGTGTGGTATTGATCGGCGGTGATCCCGGGATCGGTAAGTCGACCTTGTTGCTACAGACCCTGTGCCACGTCGGCGGCCAGCGCAAAGTGGTCTACGTCAGTGGCGAGGAGTCTGCGCAGCAGATCGCCATGCGTGCCAGGCGGCTGGGGCTGGATGCAAGTCCGCTGCAGTTGCTGGCGGAAATCAGTCTCGAGAAAATTCTGGCCACCCTGCAGACACATCAACCGGAAGTGGCCGTGATCGACTCGATCCAGACGCTCTATTCCGAGGCACTACAGTCGGCTCCGGGCTCCGTGGCACAAGTACGCGAATGTTCCGCCCAGTTGACGCGCCAGGCCAAGCAACTTGGCATCACCGTGATCCTGGTCGGCCATGTCACCAAGGAAGGGGCGTTGGCTGGGCCGCGCGTGCTCGAGCATATCGTCGACACGGTGCTCTATTTCGAGGGCGATCCCAATTCCAGTTTCCGCCTGATTCGCGCCTTCAAGAATCGCTTCGGCGCAGTCAACGAACTGGGCGTGTTCGCCATGACGGAAAAGGGCTTGCGTGAGGTCAGCAATCCTTCTGCCTTGTTCCTTTCCCATCATGCTGAACAAGTGGCGGGCTCCTGCATCACGGTGACGCAGGAGGGGACGCGCCCCTTGCTGGTCGAAGTGCAGGCACTGGTGGACGAAGCGCATGCACCAAATCCCAAGCGCCTGTGCGTAGGGCTGGAGCAAAATCGCCTTGCGATGTTGTTGGCGGTACTGCATCGGCACGCCGGGGTGGCCTGTTTCGATATGGATGTGTTCGTGAACGCCGTCGGCGGTGTCAGGGTCGGCGAGCCAGCAGCCGACCTTGCAGTTCTGGTCGCAATTGTTTCATCTATTAAAAACAAACCATTGCCGAATAAACTTATTGTATTTGGTGAGGTTGGTTTGGCAGGGGAGGTCAGACCCGTTCAACGTGGGCAGGAGCGACTCAAGGAGGCTGCCAAGCTGGGTTTTACCCATGCCATCGTCCCCAAGACGAATCTCCCCAAGCAAGCTATCCCGGGCATCGAGGTGTTCGGTGTCGAACGGCTTGAGCAAGCGCTTTCTAGAATTCGCGATCACTAGGGCTTGAATTATCCGTACTCATCCCCATCTCGGGAAAAGCGGTGAAAGTGGAAATCCCGCATTTTTTGACGTAAAGTTCAATTCTGAACAAAGCTCCACAATAAGGAGAACACCATGAGCACCAAAGGGCAAACCTTACAAGACCCATTTCTGAATGCGCTGCGCAAGGAGCATGTTCAGGTTTCCATCTACCTCGTCAACGGGATCAAGTTGCAGGGGCAGATCGACTCGTTCGATCAGTACGTTGTCCTGCTGAAGAACACCGTCACGCAAATGGTCTACAAGCACGCCATTTCCACGATTGTGCCTGCGCGCGCCGTCAATATTCCCTCTGCCACGTCCGAAGAATAATGCTGGATCGTCCTGACGGCGGAAACACCGCCGTCCTGGTCAGTCTCGACCTGGGGGTGACTGGCTATGAAGAAAGTCTCGAAGAATTGCGCCAACTGGCCTCGACTGCTGGGCTGGAGGTGCATGCGACCGTAGAGGGGCGCCGCGCCAAACCGGATGCCACGTTCTTCGTTGGTAGCGGCAAGGTTGAGGAGGTCGCGGCCGCGCTGCAGGCGATCGACTCCAAAATCGTCGTATTCAACCACGATCTGACGCCCTCTCAGCAGCGCAACCTGGAGCGCAAGCTCGAGGCGCGCGTGGTCGACCGTACCGGCCTGATCCTCGAAATTTTTGCCCAGCGCGCGCAAAGCTTCGAGGGCAAGTTGCAGGTCGAGCTTGCGCAATTGGAGCATCTCTCTACGCGTCTGGTCCGTGGATGGACGCACCTGGAACGCCAGAAGGGTGGTATCGGGATGCGAGGCGGCCCGGGGGAAACCCAGATCGAACTCGATCGCCGCATGATCCGCGATCGCGTCAAGGCGTTGAAAGAGCGCCTGGCCAAGCTCAAACGTCAGCGCGGCATTCAGCGGCGGGCGCGCAAACGCTCGCAGGTCATGTCGGTCTCGCTGGTCGGCTATACCAATGCCGGAAAATCCACGCTCTTCAACCGCCTGACACAGTCTGGCGTCTACGCGGCGGATCAGTTGTTCGCCACGCTGGATACCACTTCTCGCAAACTGTTCATTCCTGAGGGCGGCCCGGTCGTGATGTCGGATACGGTCGGCTTTATCAAGCACCTCCCCCATGCGCTGGTGGATGCTTTTGGCGCCACCCTGGAAGAGGCGGTGCAGGCTGATCTTCTACTCCATATCATCGATGTCTCGAGCGAAACACGAGACGATCAGATCAATGAGGTGAACAAGGTGCTCGCCGAGATTGGTGCAGCCGAAGTTCCACAGATCATGGTGCTCAACAAGATCGACCGCGCGGGCCTTGAACCGGGGCTGGAGCGCGACGAGTATGGTAAAATCGCCAAGGTTTGGGTATCGGCTCAGACGGGCGCGGGGATGGAACTCGTACGTCAGGCGCTTGCCGAACACCAGCAACGATTGAAAGAGGCGATGCGTCCGGCGGACGCGATCGCTTGAGCGATCTCTTATTCGGAGAATTTCATGGCATCAAATGACCCCGGCTGGGGCCCGCGCAACAACGACGGCCCGCCCGATCTCGATGAAATGCTGCGACAGTTCAGTCGCAAGCTGAACGGCTTGTTCGGCAAGGCCGGCGGCTCTCGTCCCGACCCTGAGGAGCCCGGCACCAACGCTTTTGCGATTGCGCCTATCCTCGGGCTGGTCGCGGTCATCTGGATGGCGACAGGCTTCTACATTGTCGATCAGGGTTCTCGCGGCATCGTGTTGCGATTCGGCAAGCATGTCGAAACGACGATGCCTGGTCCGCGTTGGCATGTGCCTTATCCGATTGAGAACGTTACTGTGGTCAATATGGAGCAGGTGCGTACGCTGGAAGTAGGTTATCGCAGCGCTGGCGAGGGTGGGCCGACGCGGAGCAAGGAATTGCGTGAATCCCTGATGCTCACAGACGATGAAAACATCATTGATCTGCAGTTCGCGGTCCAGTACAACCTGAAGAGTCCGGAAGATTTTCTGTTTACAAATCGCACAGTCGAGGACGCGGTGCGGGGTACGGCTGAAACGGCGATCCGTGAAATCGTGGGCAAGAGCAAGATGGACTTTGTCCTCTATGAAGGCCGCGAAGAGGTGGCTGTCCGGGCCAAGAAACTGATGCAGGAAATCCTGGATCGCTACAAGTCCGGGATCAACATCGTGAATGTCACCATGCAGAATGCGCAGCCGCCAGAGCAAGTACAGGCGGCGTTCGACGACGCCGTGAAGGCAGGGCAGGATCTGGAGCGCCAGAAAAACGAAGGCCAGGCCTACGCCAATGACGTGATTCCCAAGGCACGCGGCACGGCGGCGCGCTTGCTGGAAGAGGCCGCCGGCTACAAACTGCGTGTCGTCAACGAGGCGCAGGGTAATGCCAGCCGCTTCAATCAGGTGTATGCCCAATATGAAAAGGCACCGGAAGTGACGCGTCAGCGCTTGTATCTGGATGCACAGGAGCAGATTCTCTCCAGCGTCAGCAAGGTGGTGGTGGATCAAAAGGGCGGCGGCAACCTGCTCTATCTGCCTCTGGACAAACTGATGGCGACCGCCGGCGCCACTGCGCCGGCAGCGGATGCCGCTGTGGCGCCGGCGGCACAAGACGCCGCTGCAATCAATGATCCTTTGCGTACGCGTGACGCTTTCCGTAGCCGTGACAGGGAGAGCCGGCCATGAAGAATATCGGCAATATCATGATCGGCCTGCTGATTGGCCTGGTGCTGTTGAGCATGTCGGCAGTTACCGTGGACCAGCGTGAATCTGCGATGGTGTTCAGACT
>JADHED010003127.1_pt1 | contig 10361 bp, 10 predicted proteins | sample 8952041 | NCBI WGS metagenome assembly JADHED01 (sample SAMN16124423, study PRJNA663239) | bioreactor sludge metagenome | isolation source: sludge (control) | place: India:Bengaluru | collected 2018-09-08
TCAGCGCGATCCGATAGGACTCGATCGCGGCCTCATGGTCGCCCATATTGTCGTATGAAACCCCTAGTGCATTGTACGCCTTGGCGTGAGCGGGATTCCGCTTCAGCACCTGACGCAATTCGTCTATCGCCAGCTTGTGCCGGCTGTTCTCTTGGAAGTGAAGCGCCAGCTGGTAATGCGCCTCGGCTTCGCCGTCCACGGGACGAATGGCGCCGGCGAACTTGCGGAGCTCGGCCTCGGAGAGCGGGTCCGATGTTACCTTGCTGGCAGAGGCGATCTTTCGCTCGGGCAGGGTCTCCTTGGAACACCCGAAAAGAATCCCGACGGCAAGAGCCAATACCGCGATCCATACGATGGCCTGCTTAACAGCGCATTCTACTTTCATGTGGTTACCCTGTCAGGTTCTCGGGGGATGCGGAATCAAATCGACATGCCCCCGTCGGCTATTGTTTGGCGGCCAGCAATCTTGCTTTTTTCAAGTTGTCCGCAGCCTTCGCATAATAGCTCGGTTCCAAGGCAATCGCCCTTTCAAAGCACTTGATGGCTTCCGGGTACTTGCCGCGGTCGAGGTAGATGCAACCCAGGTTGTTGTAAGCCTGAGCGTCGCCCCCGCCCAAGCGGAAGGCATCCAAAGCTTCATCGTATCGGCCCAGGTTGGCCAGCGCCAGGCCCAGGTTGTTGAAGACCCTCGGTTCGCGGAAATTCAGCTCGATGGCTCTGTTGAAAGCATCCACGGCAGCCTGGTCTTGCCCCGCCGTCGAGCAGGAAACGCCCAGGTTGTTGTATACGAACCCCTGATCGGGGTTGACCGAGATGGCGCTGCGATACTCTAGAATGGCTTGCTTGTAGTCTTTGCGGAAATCGGCGATGTTCCCGAGGTAGTTGTACGATCTCCACAACCGGTAATTCAGCTCGACCGCTCGTCTGAAATTATCCTCGGCTCTGCGATAGTCTTTCAACTGGAAGTAGGCGCGGCCCAGTCCTTCATAAGCCAGGTCGAATTTGGGTTCCTTCTGAAGGACCAGTTCGAACTGCTTGATGGCGTCACCGCTCTGTTCCCCGAGCAGCAAAGTCAGCCCTTTCTTGTATTCCACGCGCAGGTTGTCGGGCTTCAGCTGAAGCGATTTTTCGTACTGAACATAGGCGAGGTAGAGCTTCCCTTTCATGAGGTAGTTGTCGCCGATCTGTTCGGACTCGTCCCCGGTGACCTGCGGCAATTCCCTGGTTTCGTCCGACACGAAAGACGTGTGCTGCTCCAGCAACTGGTTCTTCCTGTCCGCCCCCCCGCTTTCGACCGAAAGCTTGAAGCCTTTCCCCGAAGAGCAACCGCTAATTATCAAGATCGAAGCTGCGAATAAAACGAGCTTTATATTAGACATAACGGGCCATCCTCACGGAGCCAATGTCTCTTTGATCAACACCTGGTAAATATTGATGACGGCTGGTCCAAGAATGACTACGAACAGAGCCGGGAAAATAAAAAATATAAGCGGTATTAACATCTTAACAGGTAGCTTGGCGGCGATTTCCTCCGCCCGTTGATACCGTTGAGTACGGTATGATTCAGAATAGACCCTCAATGCATCCGCCATGCTGGTCCCAAACTTGTCCGTCTGGATAAGCAAGGTGGTGAGGCTGCTAATTTCGTCGAGATTTGTTCGCAGTGCGAGGTTCTTCAAGGCAGCGCTGCGCTGTTTCCCAGCTCGCATTTCAAGGTTCATGAGCTGTAATTCATCGCCCAATTCAATACAGCTGATTTTCATCTCTTCGGCCACCTTGTTGATTGCACCGTCAAGCCCCATCCCGGCCTCGACACAGATCACCAGCAGATCGAGAGCGTCCGGCAGCGCATACAGAATTCTTTTTCGGCGCCCGTCGCTCCTCTGGTTAATGTATATGTTCGGGAGGTAGAAACCGATCAGCGCGCAGAAAATGAGGAGGGCCAAAGTCGCCTGGTAGTTCATGGTCTGAAAAACAGAAGCACGCAGCCCCAAAAACGCCAGCGGCAAAATGAACGCCAGAAATATTTTTACACCCCAGAAAACCGCGAGTGCGTTTTCGCTTCGTATACCGGCTCGCAAGAACGGAAGCCGAGTGGCCGAATAATCCTCTATTCTTGACGGGGGGGCGTGTTTCCCGATTCTCCTGAAAAAATTCGACGCAACGGATTGCCCTTTGGGAGAAAGTTGTTCAATGTCCTGAGTATGGTCTATATCTGCCCCTATCCCGGCCCCCCGTATCCGCCCGATCAATTGGCTCCGGATAGCACGCTGCCGCACCACTTGGTGCACCCCTATACACAGCAGAAAGAGGGCAATGAAAAAAGCAAGGCTGATCAGCCCAGCCTGATCACTCATGATGGAAGTCCAATTCATTGCCCGCCCTCCGTCATACCTTAATGCTGACCATGCGGTTCATCACCATGCCGCCCATGATCATCATGCTCAATGCAACCAACAGAAGCACCCTGCCGAACGGCTCATCCACCAAGGGTGAGAGGTAGAGCGGGTTGCTGAACCATAACCAGCCACCCACCAAAAAGGGCAGGGCTGCGAGAATGATGGCGGACAGCTTGCCCTCGGCCGAGAGGGTCCGGACCTTCCCTTCAAATTTGAACTTCTCCCTGATCAAATTGGCCAGTGTCTGGATGAGTTCTGCCAGATTCCCGCCCGTCTCGCGCTGCAGAATAACCCCCATAACGAAATATTTGAGTTCTTCGCACTCGATTCGGCCAGACAAGTTCTTGAGTGCTTCCGGCACGCTTACCCCGAAGTTGATTTCGTCCAGCATCTCTGCAAATTCAGTTCCGAGCGGGTCCGGGAACTCTTCGGCGGCCATGCTGATCCCACCGGAAAAGGCATGCCCTGCCTTGAGCGCTCTCGCCACAAGATCGAGGGCGTCCGGCATCTGCTTTTTAAATTTTTCGGTCCGGATACGCTTCCGGCGGAGCAGGTGGACAAAAGGGATCACCGCCAACATCACGGCCAGGAGGAATGCAACGGTGGAATCACGGCTTACAAAGCCGCCGAAAAGGAAGCCGCTCACTGCCAGAAAAAGGGCGAGGAGCAGATAGAACCCGGCCGGATAAGTGGCGTTGGCCTGAACCAGGAGTTTTTCGAAGTCTTCAAGCCCAGGGACCCGACTGAGGATTACATTTAAAAGAGGTATCTCACTGTAAACCCTTTTCTTGAGGATGTCGGTCCCGTCTTCGCCACTACCTTGGACATAGGCGTACTTCCTGAGGCGCTTTTTTATCTTTATGCGCTGGGTCGACCGCATGTTGCGGACGCCGAACGTAAGCAGTTCGATTATGATTACGGTCGCCAGGAAAATCCCGCCACCGACTACCCAGAATTCCATTTTATTCTCCTCAGTTCAGACTTCGACGATTCTACTCGGGTCGAATATTTCCTGGGGCAGGTTGATACCGACCATTTTGAGCTTTTCAGCAAAACGTGGCCGGATGCCCATGAACCGAAAAGCTCCGCGCACACTTCCATCGGAATCGAGCCTTTTCTGATGGAATGCGAAGATTTCCTGCATGGTGATGACATTGCCCTCCATGCCGGTGATCTCTTGCAGGCTGACCAGCTTCCGTTTGCCGTCCACCGTGCGTGAAACCTGGATCACCACGTTTATGGCTGAGGCGATGTATCGCCTCAGAAACTCGCTGGGGATCTCGAGGTTGGCCATGGCCACCATCGTCTCCAGACGCATCAAGGAATCGCGGGCGGAGTTGGCGTGGATGGTGGTGAGCGAGCCGTCGTGGCCGGTGTTCATGGCCTGTAACATGTCGAAGGCCTCCTTGCCGCGCACCTCGCCCACGATGATACGGTCCGGCCGCATTCGCAGGCTGTTGCGCACCAGGTCCCGCTGGACCACCTCGCCCTTACCCTCGATGTTGGGGGGCCTAGTTTCCAATCTGACCAAGTGATCCTGTTTCAGTTGAAGCTCGGCTGCGTCCTCGACGGTGACGATGCGCTCCTCCTCGGGGATGAACCGCGAGAGCACGTTCAGCAGCGTAGTCTTGCCGCTGCCCGTCCCCCCGGAGATGATGACGTTCAAACGGGCTTTGACAATGCCTTTCAGGAGTTCGGCGATCTGCGGAGTCAATGTCTGGTACTGGATTAGGTCCTCGAGCTCGAGCGGGTTCACAGCGAATCGCCGGATGGAGACGCTCGGCCCGTCGAGCGCCAGCGGCGGAATTATGGCGTTGACGCGCGAACCGTCCGGCAACCGGGCATCCACCATGGGTGAGGACTCGTCGATTCGGCGCCCCACCGAGGATACTATCTTGTCGATGATCCGCCGCAAGTGAGCGTCGTCCTTAAAACGTGCATCCGTTATTTCCAGCTTGCCGTGACGCTCCACATAAACTCGTTTGTAGGTATTCACCAAAATATCAGAGACGGAGGGGTCCTTGAGAAGCGGCTCCAACGGTCCGTATCCGAGCACCTCGTCCACGATCTCGGAGAAAATCTTTTCCCGCTCCATCATGTTGAGCGGGAGCTTGAATTGGTCCTCGCGGAGAATGCGTTCGATCACCTTGCGGATCTGGGCTGTTAGGGTTTCTCGGTCCAGCTTCTCGACCAAACTCAGGTCGATCAAATCGAGCAGGCGGTCGTGAATCCGCGATTTCAGCTCGAAATACTCGTCCGGCATGTACTTGCCCGTCGTCCCGGGTATCGATCCGATATTGGATTTGGATAGCTGCAACGCCGTTCTCCTCAATTAAAAAGGGCCCATCTCTTCTTCGGGGTTTCGGTTCCCCCGGTGCTCAGCTGAGTTGCGAGCTCGAGGAAACTGCGGGTGATCGGCGCTCTTGGAGCCACATGCACGAGCGGCTTACCGCTGTTAATCGACGACATGGAGGTGCTGTAGTCGTTTGGGACGACCCAGAAAATCTCTTTGCCGATCCCGGCCTCGGCATCCTCTACCGTTATCTCGGATTTTTTCATGAATCGGTTGAGAATCACCTTGATCTTTTCTTTCGGCGCGTAACCCAACTCCACCAAGGATCTGATAAGCTTGCTGGTATTCGCGAGGCATGGCAGGCTGAGAATCGTCACCAGCATCAACCTATCCGAAACCTCCAGCACCTTGATCGAGGTGTCATCGGTAGACTGGCCTGCATCGATGATGACATAATCGAACATTTCCTTCATGAGCCCCAAAAGCCGGACCATGATCTCCGGGGTGGGTCGAACGTGTCCATTCAGGTAGGCAGGGGACGGGAGAATGTTGACGCCGCTCCTGTGCTTGGAAAGGATGTTCTGCAGAAAGCTGCTGTCGAGTCTGTCGATATTCTTTGTGATTTCACCCCAATGGAACTTGGGTGCGATTTCCAGAAAGAGCGGGATCTCGCCAAAAAGCGTATTCATGTCAAGCAAAGCCACATCAGGCCTTTGCTCCATTTGAGCCAGGGAGACTGCCAAGTTCACGGCGACTGTAGTGGTCCCCACCCCCCCCTTGCTTCCGAACACACTCAAGATACTGCCGTTCCTGCTTTTCGGCTCTCTCGCGGATTGACTCCTTCTCTTGGCAAACCTTTCCAGCGCTTCCTTGAGCTCGGATGGCTTGAACGGCTGTACCAAGAACTCCTTTATCCCGATCCGCATCGCCTGCAAAATGACTTTGGGGTCAGCCGTATCGGCGATTAGAAACACTTCGCCGATCTTGGCCTCTTGCATGGAGCGCTGCAGCCCGGCGAGGTCTTGATCGGCGGTTTGACCGAGCTGAAACACCAAGAGGTCCGGCCGGCGGGTATCGTCCGGACCGGCCAGATCGCAAAGCCCGCCGGCCCGAACCGCTTCTGCCACCCGTTTAGCCAGTTCACTATCGTGTATGCGGGTTTGGACTAACAACCTGTTGTTCATGTCTTCTTCTCTGTTCTGAGAGATGGTGGATCCGTTTCTCGGATAATCTTGATCTTGCCCAGCTAAACCGAAACCGTTTTCGGTTGCTGGTCACTGGAGCTTCAAAATGGTCACGTTCTCTTCCTTGGATGTTTCTTTGAACGACTTGTTGTATTTGTCGACCACGTTTGCTGCCGGTTGGCCGTCAAGGCCTTCAACCGGCTTCAGGCTCTTGCCCGCATTGGGGTTGGCAATCTGGTTATATTTGGCGCTCTCGTATGACCGTCCCCAGTTCCGGTCGAGTGCAGTTTCGGGCTGGAAGGTTTTCCCAGTGCCGCCGGAACACCCTGTTAGAAGTGCGATGGCGCAGGCGCAGACGAGTGTGGTGGCTTTATTGAGCATTTTAGTTCTCCAGTGTTCGTCCATTGAAGGCTTGTTTGGATCAGTTCTTTGGCACCGAGTGGCCGAAATCGCCATCAAGCTTCCCTCTCATCGCTTTGGGCTCCCCGCTTCCCGCGATTCGACCCATAGCGTAAAACTCGAAATCGGTCGGCTCGACATAGAAATCGGTCGGCAAAGTCTGTTTGCTCTTATCTAAAGGCTTCACCAGATGCGGTGTTACAATGATGACCAACTCGGTTTCTTCCTTCTGGAAGGATTTGCTCTGGAATAGGACCCCGAGAATCGGGATGTCCCCCAGGAAAGGGTATTTGGACGCAATCGTCCGCACGTTTTCCTTGAGCAGCCCCGCAATGGCAAAGCTCTGGCCGTCACCGAGCTCCACAGTGGTCGAAGTCCGCCTTGTGCGCAAGCCTGGGATGACGAACCCCTCGATGACCAGCGCATTTGAGAAATCAAGATCGGAAACTTCGGGCGCGACTTTGATACTGATCTTGTCTTCGCTCAGAACCACCGGGGTAAAGTTCAGCCCGACGCCAAAGGGCTTGTATTCGATGGCCGTCGTACCCAACCCCTGCGGCACCGGCACCGGGAACTCTCCGCCGGCAAGAAAGGTTGCTGTCTGCCCGCTCAAGGTGATGAGGTTTGGTTCCGCCAACACCTTGATCAACCCATCCTCTCGCAGGGCATCGACAAAACCTGTCCATGTCGTGTTGTTCGTGTTGAACCGAAAAAGAGCGGTCACGTTCGAAGAAAAGGCTTGAACAAGGCCTCCGCCCCCCAAAATGCCGTCTGTAGGTTTTACTACCTGGGACAAATTCGATAGCGAATTCACAAAAAACGACTGGTCGCCTTTCACTATGGCGAAGTTGATCCCCAAGCGCTGCGTCAGCGTCCGGGACATCTCCGCCACCCGGACCTCGAGCATGACCTGGTGCACCCCGCCGACGCCTACCAGGTTGTTCACTTTCCCTTCCGGAGCATAGGCCTTGGCGAGGGCCAGCACGCTGCTTAGATTCGCGGCATTCGAGACTTTGCCGGAAAGCGTTATGGAGTCATTGGCCGCGGCGACTCGCAAGTCCTTTTCGCCCGGTAGGATCTGCTGGAGCTGCTGCTTGAATCTAGAGACATCGTAGCTTACCTGAAGGTCGTAAACGGCGGTGACCCGCGAATCCTGCCACAGCGTCAGGTTCGTTGCGCCTGCGGCCTTGGCGATCACGTAGATCTCGGTCGGGGACAATAGGTTGAAATCCGCTATATCCGGATTCCCGATGGAGATCCGTTTGACCGGCACATCGCTGCGAAGCACAATCGATTTTCCGACCGTCAGCTCGATCTGCCCGGAATCCAGTTGCTGGGGGTTCAAACCGGCGCAGTCCGCCACAGGGGCGAGCGACAGCGTCAGAACCAGAGCAAGCACGAATGATCCAACTCTGAGTAATAGGTTTTGCCGGGGCATGGACGAGTCCCTCCGTTAGATAACCGATTAGAATTTTGACTGACTGACCTTGGTGCCCTTGATTACCTCAACGCTCGTAGCCGGTCGTGGGGTCCATTTCTGAACCACCACCCTTTCAGCCGGCTTGCTCTCTTCGACCTTCGGCGGCGGAGCTGGGTTGCTGGGGCTCAAGGAGGTCAGCATTTTCGGAATGTTGACACCAGTCGTCAGAACGGTCTGGTCATCGGTCACCGATCTCAACGCCAGTTGAAGTTTACCCTGAGCGGCGCCGAGCGAGAGAATCTCAGCCTCCTCCGGGGTCACCGCAAGAGTGAACACGTCCACCGGCGACGGCTCGCCCTTTTCATTCTTCTGTATCTGGGTGCCGGTGGCCAGCACCATGATGTTTTCCAAGATGGTCTTGGTCTTCTCTTCCTTTTTCTGGGGGTCTTCGATCGTGACCAGCACGTCGACCTTGTTGCCAGGGTGGATCAAACCGGCCAAGCCGATGACCTTGTCACCCTTGACTGCCACTGCGCGTTTGCCTTTCTCCAGAACAGCCGCTACCCCGCCAGTTTTGATGCTGGTCGGCGCCAGCTTGTGCTCTGTGATCGGGTCGTTCGCCCTGACCGGCGCGATCAGAATACGGCCTTTAAGGTCTGCGGGGACGATGAAATGGCCGCTCGGGAGGCTCTCTTTGAGATAGGGGGAAGTTTTCACCATCTCCGGCGCCAACTGTGTGCCCCACGGGATATCCGCCACGGCGACCACAACCGGCACCGCATCGGCTTCAACTCTCACCACCTGCGGTGGAGTCTCCCTCGCCTGTATCCAAGTGTAAATGAACCAGCTTCCCGCCAAAGCAATCAGCAGAGACAGGGCTATGGGAACCACCGCTCTCAAGTTGCCCATCACGTCCTCCTCGTTCACACTATATGAAAAGTGTTAACCCATATGATTGAGCAGCCAAATACGTCACGGTACCGAGGGCTATTGCTATGCCGTATCTGAGTCGGGGCCGTTGCGTTGATGTTATCGTTCGATCAGGCACATACTCCTTCAGCAAGATCATGCTGTAGACGGCCTGCAATTTTCCAGAGAAGAAACCCTGAAACGCGTTACGATGGTAGAATATGAGGGTCAGTGCATATATGCCGCCGGCAATTGCTATAAAAATGAAGGCGCCCAACGTCGCTTTGGCACCCAAAAAGCTTCCAACCGCACCCAGCAGCTTGACATCACCGGCACCCATCCCGCTTCTCATATAGGGGATTAAAAGCATACCGATGCCGGCGATAAGGCCACACACTGCAAAAAGAAAGCCGTCGAAACCATTCGAAAAGGCATGAAACGCCACACCTGTTATGGCTGTCGAAAATGTGATGGCGTTCGGTATTTTCATGGTGAAAAAATCGTAAACCGCCGCAACGAAAAGGGCCGTGCATAAGGCTAACTGTGCATAGACGCTCATCGCTCATCCTCAAGCTTGGGATCTCCCGCAAATAAATGGAGACCCCAAGCTTCCGGTGTTCAGCTGCCTATCGCCGTCTGGATTTGCGAGGCGGAGTTCAACAAACTGGAATCCACCCCCAGTCTGAAAGCTTGGACTGCCGCGACGCATGCGACGGCGATCAACAGAACCAGCAAAGCATACTCGACGATCGAAGCCGCCTCTTCGCTGGCAATGAATTGCCTCATTATCATGGCAGTTCAGCTAGCGCCGCCCAGAGCATTCGTTGCGCCATTGAAAGCGGTGTTGATACCACCGCGCAGCGCCGCGATAGTGCCGATCAGAAGAACTCCCACCAAGGCCACCAAGAGTGCGTACTCGACCATGTTCGCGCCTTCTTCGTCATTGATGAAATTCTTGATTTTCTGAATCATTTTTCGTCTCCTTTAGTTTTGGTGTTTAGTGTTTTGTTTTTGGTGTTTGGTGTTTGGTGCCTGACACCTGGTTCATGGTGCTGCCGATCACTGCATGTTGCCTCCAAAAAGCTTCCGACCCCATTTCCTATTTACAGTCCTTAACCCACCTCCTTTGTTCGGTTCCGAGAATCCGCCATGATCCGTTATCGGATTGGGACTTCCTTCCCATCTGGCCGACTCTTCATAGCAACCGCCGTGCCACTCAGCCGAGTTGGGATCATTATCCCAATTATCCCCGGATCAATGCGGTACTGCACATATATGTCGGCGCTGTAATCACAGCAAAATCCGCCGAGGTTGACCGCGCATGAGTTGCATCGGGCTGTCTCGGCTCGTGCTCGGTCGAGTGGGCATTTCGGCGGTTCATACTCGGTAGTTGGGAAATTATTTACCCACGTTCGAGCTTAACTGGCCGACTGCGGATAGGATGATCTCCTGTTTTCTAACGGGGCGCCCTGTTGTCTGCATCGGTACGACACCATGGTATCTCGAGATTCAGTATCCACTACAGAATACGAAACGATTTGCTGCGTATTGGGTAATTTTTCCCAGTATGCAGGAACGGGCAAAATCATATCTATTTGAATTCATATGATTAAGTTTTATAGATCACCCGCCTTGCCTCCTTGCATGTTACTTGCTAAGGGGAATAGCCATTGACACTCATTCCATGAAAACAGAGAAAGGGTGAAGCCGATTGCGGGCTGAAAAGGACGTTTCGAACGCATTGACGGCAGCGCTGG
>JADHED010003128.1_pt1 | contig 10358 bp, 13 predicted proteins | sample 8952041 | NCBI WGS metagenome assembly JADHED01 (sample SAMN16124423, study PRJNA663239) | bioreactor sludge metagenome | isolation source: sludge (control) | place: India:Bengaluru | collected 2018-09-08
GCGGAAAGCATGGGCATGCGCCGCAGGCAGACGAAATTCACCCCTTCCAGGACGGATTCCTGACGGCCAAGATGGCGCACGGGCAGGCCGCAATCCAGGCCGGTTTCTTCGGCCAGTTCGCGGCGGGCTGCCTCGGGCAGCGCTTCATCCACCTCCACCGTGCCGGCCGGAATCTGGTAGCCGCCCAGCGGGTGCAAATAACTAAGGATTTGCGGGCCGCCAGGCGCGTCGCGCAGCGCCAGGCAGGTTACCTTGCCAACTGTTGGGGTCATTAGGTGCTGACCATGTTAACCGCCGCGCGGAAGGCGCGGAAGCCGGAAACAATATCTTCGGCGGTGAACTCGATGCGCCGCCCGTCCAGGCGTTTGGCGCCGGGCATCAGGCTGGCGCTGTCAGCCATGGTGGTGTAGAAGTACTCCAGGGTAAACGTCACCGGCGCGCCAAGCTTGAGTGGGGCCGGGGCCTTGTGTTCCATAAAGCGGCGCACGGCGCGCTCCGCCCCGGCGCGGATCTTTTCCTGTGCCACGGCCAGGGGCAGCACGCTGGCCGCCTCGCGCCCGTTGGCATGCTTGACCTGCACGCCTTCCACGCCGTCCACCCACTCCTTCGCCTCGGCGCATACGCTCTGGTCACCGCTGACCAGCAGTGCCGGGACGTCGTAATGACCACACACAGCGGCGTTCAGCCCAAATTCGCCAATCAGGCGGCCGTTGATCCACAAGTTGGAGACGCGGCGGCTGGACCAGGTGTGATCCAGCACGGCGTTGGGGGTGCCAATGCGGGCGTGATAGCCGACAAAAAATGCGGCGTCCACCCCGGCGTCCGCGCCGGTGGCCATGGACATGGGCGAGGGCGTGCCGCAGTTGAGCACGGCGCGGGAATCCAGTTCCTCCACCAGGATGTTGGATCCATTCCAGTGGCCGTCAGTCACCAGGAATTCGGTTGCACCGGCGGCGGCAGCCCCGGCGATGGCGGCGTTAACATCCTGGGTCATGATGCGGCGGAAGCGTTGGTACTCGGCATGGCCGGGGGTAACATGGTCCCAGTTGGTGACACCCGAAATGCCCTCCATGTCGCAGGCGATCAAGAGCTTCATTGAAAATCCTCCGAATTTTGATGATGGGTTTACCGGCTAGTATATCACTGGGCCGCCGCCCAGACCGTCAGGGCGGTGAACAGGCCGAGCAGCACCCCGGCGATCACTTCCAGCGGGGAGTGGCCGAGAACTTCTTTCAGGCGGCTGCGGTCGAAGGTCTGGCCGGGAAAGAGCTCTTCCACCAGGCGGTTAATCATCCGTGCGTGCATGCCGGCCTGACGGCGCACGCCGGCGGCATCGTAGACGATCACCATGGAGACCGCCAAGGCCAGGGCGAAAAGCGGGGTATTGAAGCCCTCGAACAATCCAATCGCCAGGGTGGTGCCGGTCACCAGCGAGGAATGAGAGGAGGGCATGCCGCCGGTGGTGAACATCACCCGCCAGTCCCAGCGCTTGTCCACCAGGCGGCCAATCGGCAGCTTGAGCGCCTGACCGATCGCCCAGGCAATCAGCCCGGCAGCCAGCACCGGATTGTTGAGCAATTCCTGGATCACCGCCTTACTCCGCGCCGCTCAATGTGCGGATTTTCAGTTCAGCCTGTTCCAGCAGGGCCGCGCAGCGCTGGCTGAGCGCCTGGCCGCGCTCAAAGAGCGTCATTGATTCTTCCAGCGGCTGCTCGCCGCTTTCCAGGCGGGCCACGATGCCTTCCAGTTCAGCGAAAGCCTCCTCGTAGCTCATCTCTTCCACGTTTTTCAGATTGGTTTTCATTCAGCGCTCCTTGAAGGTGAAGCGGGGTTATCGGTTTTAAGTACCTGGACTTCAAGCGCGCCGTCGCGCAGCCGGGCATGCAGGTGGTCGCCGGCAGCCGCGGCGCTGGCGCTGGTGACCAGACGGCCGTCCGCACGGCTGAGCAGGGCATACCCGCGGTTGAGCACGTTCAGCGGGCTGAGCGCAGCCAGGCTGGCCTGCAAGCTGGCCAGGCGCGACCTTTCCAGGCTGGCGCGGTGCCCGGCGCTTTGCGCCAGGCGGGCAGCCAGTCCATCCAGCGCCTGGCGGCCGGAGCGGATGCGCCAATCGGGCGATGCATGCGCCAGACGCAGGTTAAGTGAATCCCGGCGGGCGCGCGGCAGCGAGGCGGCCGCAAAGGCGGCCTGGAACAGGCGGCGGTTGGTATCGTTCAACGCTGCGGCCAGATCGTTGATATCCGGGGTGGAGAGCACGGCAGCCCCAGTGGGGGTTGGCGCGCGCAGGTCAGCGGCGAAGTCTACCAGGGTAAAATCGGTCTCGTGGCCGATGCCGGTGACCACCGGTGCGCGCGAGGCAGCCACCGCCCGCACCAGGTCTTCGTCATTGAAAGCCCACAGGTCCTCCAGCGAGCCCCCGCCGCGCGCCAGCAGGATCACATCAACGCGCGGTTCGCGATTCAACCGCGCGAGCGCGGCAATCAGTTCGGCCGGGGCGCTCTCGCCCTGCACAGCGGCTGGGGCCAGCCAAACCTCGGCCAGTGGGTAGCGCCCGGTCAGGGTGTTGAGCATGTCCTGCAAGGCTGCGCCAGTGGCAGAGGTCACAATGCCAATGACCTTGGGCCGCGGCGGCAGCGGGCGCTTGCGGGCTTCATCAAACAACCCTTCGGCTTCCAGTTTGGCCTTAAGGCGTAGGAACTGCTGGTAGAGGTAGCCCTCACCGACCGGCCGCAGCGCGTCCACGTAAAGCTGGTAGTTGCCGTCGCGCTCGTAGACGCTGACCGCGCCGTGCAGTTCGACCGCCTGGCCGTTTTGCAGCGCGCCTTGTAGGCGGGCGGCTGCGCTGCGCCAGATGACGCAGCGCAAGGCGGCAAATTCATCTTTTAACGAGAAGTAGATGTGGCCAGAGGACGGGCGGGACAGGTTGGAGATCTCCCCGCGGACCCAGATATCCTGCAATACCGCATCGGCTTCAAGGAGCAGGCGCAGCCGGCGGGTCAGCTCGGCCACGGAAAAACTGGCCGGGGTGAAGAGGGGCATCTGTTCCATCCCTTTAGGATACCCCGCAAGGATGGGGCTGTCAACTTTCCAGCGCGATTGGCGCTTCTTTGCTACAATAAGGATACCGCTGCCCCGGCGGCGGGAAACCAGCACCAGGCGGTTGGATGAAGCGCATCTATTCCCCGTGGCGGATGAAATACATTGAAAAATCGCAGCCGGTCCAAGGCTGCGTCTTTTGCGGCGGGTTAGACCTGCCCGATGGGCCGGAAAACCTGATCCTGGCGCGCGGCGAGCGCGTCTTTGCCATGCTCAACCGTTTTCCGTACACCGGCGGGCATTTGATGGTCGTGCCGTACGCGCATGAATCCACGTTTGAGGTGCTGGAAGCTGCCACGCGGGCAGAGATCATGGAGTGGATCACCCGCGGGATGGGCGTGCTGCGCAAGGTGTACAATCCGCAGGCCTTTAACATCGGCGCCAACATCGGCGCAGCCGCCGGGGCGGGCATCGCCGAGCATGTCCATTTCCACGTCGTGCCGCGCTGGGCAGGCGACAGTAATTTTATGTCCGCCGTGGCGGATACGCGCGTATTACCCGAAGATTTAGAGGAAACTTACCGCCGGCTGAAAGCCGCCTGGTAGTTGGTCTAAATCAGCTCCCCTTAAACATCCAACACCATCACCAGCGGGCCGCCCGGCGCGCCCAACCAGCGCAGCAGCGCAAACAGGCGTAAAATGCGCCGGAAATAAGCGGGCAGTTCCCCGGCGCTCGCTGCGCGGAACCCGAAGCGGGCATACAGGCTTTCCAGTTCCGGCCGGCACATTAAATACAGCGGGCGCGGCGTACGTTCCAGCCAGTGCACCACCAAACGGCGGGCCAGCCCGCGCCCGCGCATCTCCGGGGCCACCGCCAGCGAGGCCAGCTCGCGCGCTGCGCCGTGCGGCTTGACCTGGGCACAGGCCAACACCTGTCCGCCCTCATCCACAATCACGGCGAAGCGCCGCCAGTCCAACCCGGTCGGGTTGAGGTGGTTGCTGTGGATCAGGGCGCGGATGGCGGGGAAATCCCCTTCTTCGGCAGATCTTAGCGTTTCCATAAAATTAACCCAAACGGGGCGGATTGCTCCGCCCCGGGCATTAACATTGTAACCCGCTTTCGGTTTATTGCAACAATTCTTCCAGGATCTGGCGGGCCAGGTTGGGATCGGCCTTGCCGCGCATCTTGCGCATCACCTGGCCGACAAACCAGCCGATCAGCGTGACCTTGCCGCCCTTGTAAGACTCCACCTCAGCGGGGCTTTCGGCCAGCACTTCCTGCACCACCGCGCGGATGGCGCTGTCATCGCTGACCAGGCCCAGCCCTTCGGCATCCACGATCGCGGCAGGAGATTTACCGCTTTCCTGCACCTTGCCCAGCAGGGTCTTGCCGGTGGTGATGTTGATCTTGCCGCTGTCCACCAGTTGAAGCAGCTCCGCCAGGTGGGCGGGGGTCAACTTCAAGTCCTCGGCCTTCAAACCGGCATCATTGAGCATGCGCAGCACATCGTTCATCAGCCAGTTGGAAACCTTCTTGGGGTCGCCGCCGTAAGCCTTGACCGCAGCCTCGTAATAATCGCTCAGGCTGCTCTCGCCGGTGAGGATATCCGCGTCGTATTCGGGCAGCCCGTACTGGCTGACAAAACGCGCGCGGCGCTCAAGCGGCAGTTCGGGAAGTTCCTGCAAGATGGCCTGTTTCCAGGCTTCATCCAGGCGCACAGCCAGCAGGTCCGGCTCGCGGAAGTAGCGATAATCCGCCTCGGTTTCCTTGGAGCGCATCTTGCGCAGCACGCCGGCATCTTCATCCCATTCCAGCGTCCAGGCTTCGATTTTACGCCCGGCTTCGGTCTCGTGGATCTGGCGCAGAACTTCTTTCTCAATCGCTTCACGCACCGCGTCAATCGAGTTGACGTTTTTAATCTCGGTCTTGGGGTTGAGATGGGTCTCGCCCTTCAGGCGGATGGAGACGTTCGCGTCGCAGCGCAGGTGGCCTTTTTCCATGTCGGCTTCGGAGATACCCAGCCAGCGCAGCAGTTGGCGCAGACGGATCAGGTACTGGGCAGCTTCATCGGCGCTGCGCAGGTCGGGACCGGTGACCATTTCGATCAACGGCACGCCGCAGCGGTTGAAATCCACGAAGCGCCGCCCGCCGGCGTTCTTGGTCTTGCCGGCGTCCTCTTCCATGTGCAGTTTGGTGATGCCCACCCGGCGGGTATAGGCCTGCTTGTCAGCGGCGTTGGCGGCGGGGATGGGCAGATCGAGGTAGCCGCCGTTGCCGATGGACTGGTCGAATTGGGAAATCTGGTAACCCTTAGGCAGGTCGGGGTAGAAATAGTTCTTGCGGTCAAAGAAAGAGAGCGGACGGATTTCGGAATGCATGGCGGCGGCCAACAAAGCGGCCTTTTCCACCACGGCGCGGTTCAAGACTGGCAGCACCCCCGGCAGACCGGTGCAGACCGGGCAGATGTTGGTGTTGGGCGGGTCAAACCACGAGTCGGCCTTGCAGCCGCAGAAGATCTTGGTGGTGGTGTTGAGCTGGATGTGGGTTTCCAGGCCGATAATGACTTCGTATTCGGGCATCGCGGGCGATCCTTTCCGTTCCGGGATCAATCTAATCCAAAATCAAAGGTGAAGTAGCCGCCGTACGGGCTGCCTTGCTGGTATTCATAGCTGATGCCGATATCCTCAAACTTCGGGTTGAGGATGTTGGCGCGGTGGCCGGCGCTGTTCATCATCGCGTTGAAGGCCGCCTCGGGGGTGTGCGGCGGGCCGGCGTAAATGTTCTCGCCGTAAACCTTCCAGGCATATCCCTGGGCGAGCATGCGCTCTTGCGGGCCGGAACCGTCACGCCCGGTGTGGCTGACATAGCCGGTACAAATCATCTCGCGGTTGTGCAGCCGCGCGGCGGTATCCAGGCGGCCGTCTTGCGCCAGGGCGGGCAGCCCGGCCTCGGCGCGGGCCTGGTTGACCAGTTCCAGCATGCGGGCAATGTAAGCCGCGTCGCTGGTCGTCAGGCAATCAGGGTAAGCATCCGCGGCCGGTTGGGCCGGGGCCGGGGCGGCGCTCCCGATAGAGTCAGCCGGCGGTTCACCATAGGCGGCTTCGGGAAGATGAGTGGCCTGACCCACGGCAATTTCCGCCTCGGTTGGCGCGGGGGCCAGCAGCTGCGGCATGGGCAGCGCGCCGGTGACCGCCACCAGCACGGCCAACCCGGTGAGCAACAACAGCCCCGCGGCGATGATCAATACCCGCTTCCAGGCAGCCATCACAGCTCCCTTAGAACAAGCGGGCGGACCTGGCGCCAGGTTTCAGTTGAGGTACCGCTCTCATAGGCATGGCCAATGCGCAGCAGTTCGGCTTCACTGAAATCCGGGCCGAGCAGTTGAATCCCAACCGGCATGCCGTCCGCGGCGATGCCGCCTGGCAGGGAGATGCCCGGCACGCCGGCGTGGTTGGCCGGGACGGTCAACTGGTCGGCATACTGCATCAAGACCGAATCGCCGTAGACCGCTTCCATTTCAAAGGCGGTTGTCGGCGTGGTGGGGGTAAGCAGGGCATTGAGGCGGTACTTGCCAGTGGGGTCAAAAGCCTGCTCGTAGTCGGCGCGGATCATGGCGCGCACCTTGAGGGCGCGGTTGTAATACTGTTCGCTGTACTGGGCCGCGCTGACGTACATACCCATCAGGATGCGCAGCTTGGGCTGGGGGCCAAACCCCTCGGCGCGCGACTTGCGGTAAAGGTCGCGCAGGTCGCTGGGCTTGCGGCGGGTTCGGTAGCCGTACTTGACCCCGTCGTAGCGGTGCAGGTTACTGGCGGCTTCCACCCGGCTGATGACAAAATAGGCCGGGATGCCGTAGCGGGTATTGGGCATGGGAATATCTTCGACAATTTCAGCGCCCATCCCGGCCAGCACCTCGGCGGCATGCAGCACGGCGGCGCGCATCTCTTCCGGCAGCGCCTGCTGGCGGATTTCACCGGTTTGCGGGTCGGGGAAGGTGAGCTGGAAATAATCCGGCGACAGGCCAATGCGCATGCCTTTGACGCCCTTTTCCAATTCGGCCAGGTAATTGGGCACGGGCACGTTGGCCGAGGTGCCGTCGCGCGGGTCAACCCCGGCGATGGCCTGCAGCATCAGGGCGGCATCCGCGCTGCTGCGCGCCAGGGGGCCGGGGCAGTCGAGCGAGGAGGCGAAGGCGATCAACCCGTAGCGGCTGACGCGCCCGTAGGTCGGCTTCATCCCCACCACGCCGCAGAAAGCGGCGGGCTGGCGGATTGAACCGGCGGTATCGGTGCCGAGCGAGAGCGGGGCTTCACCAGCCGCCACGCTGGCGGCGCTGCCGCCCGAAGAGCCGCCGGGCACGCGCGCCGGGTTCCACGGATTGCGCGGGGCGGGCTGGAAGGCGGTCGATTCGTTGGAGGAGCCGTAGGTGAACTCATCCAGGTTGACCTTGCCGATCATCACCGCGCCAGCGGCTTCCATGCGCTCGACCGGGGTGGCGGTGTACGGTGCGGTGAAGTTGGCCAGGATGCGCGAGGCCGCCGTGGAGGGGGTGTCTTTGACGCAGAAGATGTCTTTAATCGCCACCGGGATGCCAGCCAGCGGGCCGGGGTCTTCGCCAGCGGCCAGCTTGCGGTCCACGGCTTCGGCCTGGGCGCGGGCGCGCGCATCCGTGCGGGTGATGAAGGCGTGCACCTTGCGGCGGTCCTCATCGCTCAGCGGGGCGCTGTCCAGCGTGCCAGGGCGGCCGTCCACCGCATCCACGCGCCGCAGGTGAGCATCCAGCACTTCTACAGCCGATACTTCCTTGCGGCGCAGGAGCTTTAGCAGTTCCAGCGCGGAAAGATCGCAAAGTTCCATGGGTTATTCCAGTGTGGTATGAGGGATATCCGGCACGACCACCAGGCGCTCTTCGCTTTCCGGCACCTGGCGCAGGATGTCTTCCGGCGCGGGGTAAGGCTGCCAGACATCCGCGCGGGGCGGCTGGCTGATTTGCGGGGTGAAGCGCACGCCGTGCAGGGTGATTCCGGTATCTGCATCCAGCGGGATGGCTTCCAGTTCACGCACGGCTTTGAGCTGGTTGTTTAGCTGCCGGCGAATATACTCGGATTCTTTTTCGTCCAGTTCAAGGGCGGCCAGGGCCACCAGGTGGGTAAAGATCTCAGGGGTAATCGGGTCGGTCATTGGTTTGGCGCAAGGCTCCGCGGTTTAGGGGGGTGGGGTCGTCGGGCTGGGCACGGTGGTGGCGGTGCTGGTGGGCTTGGCCGTGTTGGTCGGCTTGGGCGTATTGGTGATGGTGGGGGTATTGGTCACCGTGGGGGTGTTGGTGGGCGTGGATGTGAAGGTCGGGGTGGGGGTAAAGGTGTTCAACACAACGCCGGTGGCGGTGGGCGGCAGGGTGGAGGACGGTTTCAGGGTGGGGCCATTCGCCCCGCCGCTGCCAGTGGGGGTCCAGGTGGCGGGGAGCAGGTAAGGCGTATTCGTGCTGGTCGGCAGGACCACCGTCCCAGGCAGAGTGGGCGCCCGCAGCGGATTCAGGTTGGAATCCGGGTTGAGCAAAATCTGCACAAAGACAACGCCAATGATCAGCGTTCCCAGGATCAACAAAATTGCCAGCACATCCCAAAGCGAGAGTTTCATGGTGCCTCCCTCCCACGCCGCGTCTCAATGAAGAGACGTTTCAGTCAGTATATCCGACTTTTGGCTTGTGTCAAGAACAGGTCAGGCGGGCCTGCCCGCCATCGGGAAGGCATCTTTCAAGCGACAAACATTATACATATTGTGTATATAGTGTTGAAATACTTTGTACAAAAGCCTATACTGAACTTGTAGATAGTTGCCAACCAAACTTAACGGTATAACCAAAGGAGATAAGAGATGAAACTGTTCCGTTTCGTGAGTGTCCTATTGTTGGTCGCGATTGTTGCGGTGGCTTGCGCCCCCGCCGCGCCCGCCCCGGCTACCGAGGCCCCCAAGCCCACCGAGATGCCGACCGAAGCCCCGGCCATGACCGAGGAACCCAAGACCATTGTTGACATCGCTGTTGCCGATGGCCGCTTCAAGACCCTGGTGACCGCGCTGGAAGCTGCCGAGCTGGTGGAAGTGCTCAAAGGTGAAGGCCCCTTCACAGTCTTCGCCCCCACCGATGAAGCTTTCGCCAAGATCCCGGCCGAGACCCTGAACGCGCTGCTGGCTGACAAAGCCAAGCTCTCCGAAGTCCTTCTCTACCATGTGGTTGCGGGCGATGTGAAGGCCGCGGATGTGGTCAAACTGACCGAGGCTGAAACCGCCTCTGGCAAGAAGGTCATGATCAAAGTTGAAGGCGACAAAGTCTTCGTCAACGACGCCCAGGTGATTATCACCGACATCGTTGCTTCGAACGGCACCATCCATGTCATCGACACAGTGCTCATCCCGATGATGGACATCGTCGAGACCGCTGTAGCTGACGGCCGCTTCAAGACCCTGGTAACCGCGCTGGAAGCCGCCGAACTGGTGGAAACCCTCAAGGGTGAAGGTCCCTTCACCGTCTTCGCACCCACCGATGAGGCTTTCGCAAAACTGCCCGCCGGTACAATTGAAAAACTGCTGGCTGACATCCCGACCCTGAAGAACATCCTGCTCTACCACGTGGTCGCTGGCAATGTCCTGGCCGAAGATGTGGTCAAGTTGAGCGAAGCTGAAACGGTGCTCGGCCAGAAAGTTACCATCAAGGTCGTGGACGGCAAGGTCTTCATCAACGACTCGCAGGTAATCATCACCGACATCAAGACCGCCAACGGCACCATCCATGTCATCGACACGGTGCTGCTGCCCAAGTAAGTAAGCCATAGCATAACAACAAAACCCCCGGAGGCGCTGCTTCCGGGGATTTTCATCGTCTATTCAGCTGGCAAGGGTTAGAGTGAAACCGGTTCTCCGGCGACCATGCCTTCCAGCAGGATCTCAAGCGCAATGGTATGACTGCATCGTCCGCGAGTCTGGAAGAAATCACAATCACAATGCCATTCCCCGGCTTTGTAGCTGACATTGTGAGAGTTGTTCTCACCCTTCATGGTAACCGAGAACTCGTTGAAGATAAAACGGCCGCGTTCCTGTGCGTAACGTTTGGCTTTTTCAATCTTACCGATCATGCCGTAATCCATGGCAGGCTCCTTTTGCTGTGTGATAAAAAAACAGACACGCACAATGGTACGTGTCTGTTATCCCTCATCCCGGATGTCGCTCAAAAATCGCATTTTGGTTTACTGGCTCACTTTCGTTCCATCATGATATACCGAACCAGCGGGAATGTCAATCTGTTTTTCCAAAACGAGGGCATCTTC